>Ga0070708_100000457_pt1 | contig 30643 bp, 29 predicted proteins | sample KBSK5503metaG_FD_65469 | JGI IMG/M metagenome (GOLD analysis project Ga0070708, IMG submission 65469) | Corn, switchgrass and miscanthus rhizosphere microbial communities from Kellogg Biological Station, Michigan, USA - KBS K5-50-3 metaG | ecosystem: Host-associated > Plants > Roots >... | reverse complement strand
TCGAGAAGGGCGAGCAGACGCACTTCGAGCAGGCCCTCGGGCAGCTCGAACGGTTCGTCGAGGACAAGATCCTCGTTTGCCGTCGCGAGAGAGTGAGCCTCGCGGAGAAGCTGAGGGCCGCGCGGGCTCGCCGAGACACTGCCGTGGGATCGACAGACCGCGAACGGATCGAGGCCGAGATCGGCCGGCTGCAGGCGCGGGACGAGGCGTTAGAGAGGCGTATCGATGCCCTGGAGTCCAGGGAAGACGAGGTGTACCGGAAATGGCGGGACGAATACCACGGTCTACGGTATCAGCCACCAAGTCTGAGGCGTCTGTTCCGGACAGCGTTCCGAATCGAACCACCGGAACCGACGACGTCGTGCTGAGGCTGCTGCACACGGCTGACTGGCACCTCGGACGGCGCTTTCCGTCGTTCCATGCGGAAGCGCAGAAGAAGCTGTCGCGCGCGCGCATGGAGGTGGTCTCGCGGATCCTCGATGTGGCGCGGCGGAACGCCGTCGCGGCCGTGCTCTGCGCGGGTGATCTTTTTGACGACCCGAACCCGACGCCGGATTTCTGGGAGGGACTGGCGAAGATCCTCCGCGAGCATCCGGCGCCCCACGCGCCGGTGTTCCTAGTGCCTGGCAACCACGACCCGCTGACCCCCGAATCCGTCTGGGCTGCCTCGCATCCGTTCCGCTCCCGAATCCCGCAGTGGGTCCACGTTGTCGACCGCGACGACTTCAGCTACGAGATCACGCCGGAGGCGGTCCTTTACGCACGCCCATGCCGCTCAAAGGCGGGGGAAAACGATCTCGCGATGGCCCTCCCGGCCAGAGCGGAGGGCGATACGAGGATCCGCATCGGATGCGTCCACGGCAGCACGTTCGACATCGATGGGTATCAGACCAACTTCCCGATCCGCAAGGATGCCGGTGTACAGCGTGGACTCGACTACTTGGCCATCGGCGATACGCATTCCTTCCGCGACGTCACCAGCGACCTACCCGTTCCGACGGTGTACCCGGGAGCACCCGAGGCGACGAACTTCGACGAGCCCGGCGCGGGCAACGTTGCGCTCGTCGCGCTGTTCCGCCACGGCTCGCGGACGCGCGTCGAGCCGGAGCCCGTGGGCTTGTGGCGGTGGCGCGACGTGCGTTGCCGCGACATGAACGAGCTGCGTGCGCTGCTGACCACTCCGAACCTGGACCGCCATGTCGTGAGGCTGCACCTCGACATGACCGTCTCGCTAGCCGAGGAGAGCGAGATGGAGCGGATCCTTCGCGACCTGGAGGGCACCGATGCCACCCACGGCCGGGCCGGAGTGGTGATCGTCGACAAGGAGAAGTTGCGAATCCAGGTGGGGTCCGTGGACACATTCCCTGAGGACCTCCCTCCGGTCTTGAAGGACACGGTCTCCCGACTCAACCGGATCCACGACGAGGCCCTCGACGAGATGCAGAAGGACCGCGCGACCCGCGCGCTCTCGCACCTGTACAACCTCCTGAAGCGCCAGGAGACGCCCCCGAGCCGCGCGCGATGAGGCTTTACCGGCTGAAGGTGACGAACTTCGCCGGAGTCGGCGATGCAGACATCGCCTTTGGCCCGGGGCTCAACGTGCTGTTCGGCCCGAACGACCTCGGGAAGTCGACCCTCGCCGATGCCATCCGCCTCGCCCTGCTACTCCCCCACGGATCGACGGATTGTGAATCCTATATCCCCTGGAGTGGAGGCGGGGATCCCATCGTGGAGCTCACGTTCGCCACGGAGGAGCAGCGGTTCTGGCGCGTGCGTAAGGAGTTCGGTAAGGGGGGCTCTTCGGTGCTCGAGGAGTCGAGGACCGGCCGCGATTTCGACGAGGTGGAGCGAGCTCGAAGGGTCGATGCCAAGCTCCGCGAGATCCTGTGCTGGGGGATACCAGAGCCAGGAGGTACTGGCGCAGGCAAGGGATTGCCGAGAAGCTTCCTAGCGACGGTGTTGTTGTCGACGCAGTCAAACGTGACAGCGGTCTTAGGGACGAGCCTTCAGGGTGATCCGAGCGGCAGCGGAAAGGAACGAATCGCAGCCGCCCTCCAAGCCATAGCCCAGGATCCATTGTTCCTGGCCCTGCTGCGCGAGACGCAGGCGCGCTGGGACGAGGCGTACACAGAAAAGGGAAAGAAGAGCACCGCCAGGGACAGCGTCTTCAAGACCGCCGCGGATCGATTGAAGGAGGCGAGGGAGGAGAAGGACCAGCTCCAGAAACTCGTCGACGAGTCGGAGGGGGTCGAGCAGCAGCTGAGTGGGCTCCTCGCGGAGCGAACGAAGCGCGAGGAGATTCATGTCCGTGCGGAACAGCAGCTCGCCGAGGTAGAGACCCTCGCGCAGCAAACGGCGGCGCACGCGGCCGCGGTAGAGAACGTTCGCGCAGCGACCGAGGTGGTCCGTCGCATCAAGAAACTGAGCGAGGACGTGTCGGCGTCGGAGAGTTTGTCGGAGGACCTCGTAGGGAAACAGCAGGCGGCTGAGCGCCGGCGCGACGAGGCACACATTGCTGCCAATCTCGCCGCCGATACCCTTAAGGCTGCCGAAGAGAAAGCCCGGTCCGCAGAGGCCGACGCGGAGATGACGGAGACACTGGCCCGTCAACAGCTCGAGCTCCGTAAGGCCACGGCCGAACGTGCTGCGAGCGAGGCGCAACAAGCGATCGCGGCTGCAGCCGACGCGCAAAGGCTTGTCGACGCGGCCTCGATCGCTGAGCGCGAGCTTCAAGAACACGCGGGGGTGGCGACTCGGGCGCGGGCGAGGTCGGCTGAATTGGCCGAGAAGCTGAGGGTGGCGGAGGAACGTCTCACTCTTTGCGATGTTCTGGAGCGTGGGCTGGCCGTCCGAATCGCCGAGCTGCAGGTGGCGAACCGGCAAGAGGAGATCAACAAGGAGGCCGCGCTCCGGGGGCAATTGTCCAAGCTGTCAAGCGAACAGGAGAACTTGACCGAACGTCGCAAAGCGCTCGTCGTTCCTGACGCTGCCCATCTGGGTCCCCTGCGGAAGCTCGAGGCCGATCTCTCCGCCGCGCGAGGTGCCCTCGACGTGGGACTTGTCGTCACCGTCAAGCCGACACATCCGCCGCTGAAGTTAAGCATTGGCCGCGATGGTTCAGCGCCTAAGGAGGAGGTGATCGGGCAACCCGTCGATATCGAGGCGAACACGGATCTGAACTTGTCCATCGCAGATGTCGCGCAGGTCCAGGTTCGCGGTGGTCGGCGTGACGCTCGGGAGCGAGTTCGGACGTTGGAGGAGCGCTGGGCGCGAGAAGTCGCCCCACTTCTGACGGCGGCCGGCGCAAAAGACCTGGAGGAGTTGAACACCAAGGTGGGGGAGGCACGGGACCTCGACACCGGGATCATGTCGCTGGATCGAGACATCGAGAGCCTTAAGACCCAGCTCGCTCCCTTCGCAGGCGCGGACGATGCGCTGCGCGAGGCAACCAGCCGGGCGGCCGAGGCCCGGGCCGGCCTCGAAGGCATCGCGCTGGAGACGCTGGCGGCGCACCTCGACGCTCTCGGCGCCGACCCCGTCGCAGGTCTTCGCGTGCGTCGGCGGCAGGCATCGAGCGACGTGGACGGAGCGAGGGCGGCGGCCACGGAGGCCTCAACGTCCCTGGCGCTCGCTGATGAACGTGCACGCAACTTGCGCGTTCGCTATGACGGCGCGGTGGTCGCCCAAGAGGCAGCCCTGGCACCGTTCACTTCAGGCTTGGCCGTGGCTGCAGCGAATGCGCAGGCGGCGGTCCGCGCGACCAAGGCAGAGCTGCAGGGCATAGCGAAAGACATGGCTTCCCTTCAAGGCGAGGGCCAGGCTCGGGCCCAACGGCTCGCAGAGGCGATCCGCAGTTCCCGGGCCGCCGCGGACCAGGCGGGGGCAGCTCTTGAAGCGGCGGAGGCTGAACGCACGAAGGCCCTCACCGCGCACGCAGGCGAGCAGGGTCGGCTGGACGAGTTGCGGAAGCAGTTGGCATCCGAGGACCTCAGCGCTGCTGAGGATGCGTCCCGCGCGGCCTCGGACGCCCTGGCTGGACTACCTCCCCCTGCCCGGGCGCTGGCACTGGGCGAGCTGGAGGACGCCCGCGGCCGCGTCGCTCGAGCGAAGCGGGATCTCGACGATAACGACCGCGAGATCCAGCGGACTCAGGGCGCTCTGGAGCAGGTGGGCGGGGCGGTCGCGCGGGAACGCCTGCACGATGCCATCGAGGCGTTCGAGCAGGCCGGGCGCTACGACCGCGAGCTTGAAGCGAACTATGAGGCGTGGAAGCTGCTGCTGGAGCAGATGAAGGAGGCCGACGCCGCGCAGGCGAGTAATCTCGGCCAGGTTCTGGGTCCCGCGATCGCCAGCCAGTTCCAGGCGTTGACCGCGCAGCGCTACCAGGGCATTCAGCTCACCGCGCAGCTCGCGACGGAGGGAGTCCTCGTCGGAGGTAACGTAAGGCCCCACGATCGGATCTCCGTTGGGACGCGCGAGCAGCTCTCGACGCTCTACCGGCTCAGTCTCGGTGAGTACCTGCGGACCACGATCGTTCTCGATGACCAGCTTGTACAAAGCGACGGCACACGCATGGACTGGTTCCGAACCTTGCTCGTAGGGAAAGCGCGGAGCTTCCAGATCGTTGTGTTCACCTGCCGACCGGACGACTACCTCGCCGCATCGGCGATGCCAAAGGGACAGGTAACTCATGCCGACACCGAAGACGGATTCGTTCGCGCGGTCGATCTGGGCCGCTCTGTTAGGCGGAGATAGGCCGTCGGCGATCGAAAGGGCCGACGCACCTGCTGCCGATTCGCGAACTCTCGAGGAGGAGCGTGCGCGGATCAGAAGAGAGAATCCGCACGGGCTCTACGAGGGTCGCCACTACACGGAGTACGTGGACGAGGTTCGCAAGCTGAAGAAGACGGATCCAGCGGTAGCTGAGGAGTTGCTCCTGCACCTCGTCGAAGTCGTGGAGGCGGAAGCGACTGCTCTCCGTTGGAAGCCCGCGCCGGGGTACTTCGAGCACCTGGCGATCCTCCGCCGAAAACGCAAAGACTACGCCGGAGAGGTAGCCATCCTGGAGCGACATGAACGGTGGTATCCCGGCGGCGGCAAGTTCGCAGAGCGTCTTCGCAAGGCCCGAGCTCTGCAGGAATCGGAACGGTGAATGGAGCACACGGCGCCAGGGTGGCGGATCGCGGCTTGAGCTAAGATGCCGGCCATGTCCCACTGGTTCTATCTGTGGGAGGACAAGCGACATGGTCCCCTTCCCTTGGAGGCCATCCTCACCCGCCTTCGCTCGGGAGTAATCAAGGCAGATACGCCAGTCTGGCGCCAGGGGTTGGCAAGTTGGGTCCCCGCGGGATACGTCCAAGAGAATGCCGGACAATTCGCTGATACCGCCGGGGCCGAGGGCGGTGTGACCGACCACACCCATACGGGAGCACCAAGCGTCGGAGTGTCTGGCGGTCCCTTGACATCTCCGAAGGTAGACACCGATCGTGTTCGGGCACAGGTCAAGCGCTGGCAGGAACGCCTCCTCGACCTGACGAAGAGTAATCCCCTTCTTGGGCTCAACCGCAGCCGGGTCAGCAAGCTAAGAGTTATCGAGCCAGGGTGCTTCGAGCTATTCAGAACTCTCGTACTTCAGGACGATACCCGCCTCAAGATGCCGAGGGTCGTCAAGGTTCCGAAGAAGGACCTTTCGCCGCAGGTCGGTCCCGTCGAAGGTGAGCCTCTGGCCGATGAGTACAAGATCGAACCAGGGGACATCGCCTTCGACGCCAAGGCTCTGGACCTCCTTCGGCGCCTCAGGAGAATCTCGGACAACGCCAGAACGACTGTCGAGGAGCGTGGCGTTACAACTCTCCACGTGAGCTTCGGCCTGCTGAAATGGGCCGATCCCATCCTTGGGGAGTCCACTAGTCCGCTCTGCCTAGTCCCTTGCGAGCTCGAGAGCTCGGGCCCGGATGCGCCCTTGGTGCTTTCGCGTTCAGATGAGGAGTTACTCGTCAATCCTGCCCTCGAGCTTTATCTCCGCGAGCGTCACAAGGTCCAGCTTCCCACGCTTGCCGACGAAGCGAGCGAGATGACGCTTGACGGCCTCTTTACGGGATTGAAAGCCGCCGTCCGCGACCTCGGCTGGCAGGTGGACGAAGAGGTCTGGTTGTCGACGTATACGTTCGAATCGCTCGTGCTCTACAACGACCTAAAGAATCTCGTCGATGCTGCATTGCAACACCCCTTAGTGATCGGCCTTGCGAGGGCAGGATCGGTGTCAGAACCTTCTGAGGCTCTCGGTGAGGAGCAGCTCGACTCACTCCCGACACCCGAGCAAGTCCCGATTCCGGTACTGACGACGGACTCCAGCCAGCTCAAGGCCTTGACCCTGGCACGCAGCGGGCGGCCGCTCGTTATTCACGGCCCGCCAGGCACCGGCAAGAGCCAGACGATCGCCAATCTGATCGCCGACGCTCTAGGGCAGGGCAAGAGGGTTTTGTTCGTGAGCGCCAAGATGGCCGCGCTCGACGTTGTCCATGACCGCTTGAAGCGTCTGGGTCTCGACCGATTCTGTCTCGAGGCGCATAGCACGAAAGCAGGCAAGACGAAGATCATCGACGAACTTCGCCGAACACTAGACGGAGCGCGAGACTCACTGAAGCGTCAGCAGGAACAGCCCCTCAACGAGTTGCTAGGGATTCGGGATGAGCTCAATACGTATGTACGCGAGCTGCATACGCCAAAGCGCCCGCTTCAGCTAACCGTCTACCAGGCGCTGGGGCACATCGAGACGTTACGGAACGGACCGAGTGTTCGGGGCCCCCTTCCATGGAAGCCGCTCGACGCAACGCCCGGAGTGTTGAAGGCGACGCTGGAGGCGCTTGGTGATCTCAGCGCACAGGCTGCGGTGTTCGATGGTCGGACCCGTCACCCGTGGAGGGGCTTGGCGGCTGGTCCCAAGAAGGCGATCGACCGGGAGGGGCTCGAGACGGATCTGCTCACTCTCCGCGGTGCCATGCGCAAGATCGCGGCTGAGTTCGTCACTTTTGGTCGGCTCTGGGGGATTCCGGCCGAAAACCTCTCTTACGCGAGCGCCCGCGCTCTCGGGCCGGTTCTTGAGAAAGTGGCGTCTATCGACAGGCTGCCAGTCAACTGGGCGGCTCGCGACCTCCAGGAGCTGCACTCCACTCTCGCGCTCCTCAACACCGCAGCGTCAAATGCCGACGACCTGGCAGGCGCGCGCGCTCAGCACAGGCAGGCTTTCAGAGTGCCGCCGCGCGACGCGCTCGAACACCTGCAGCAGGCAGAGACACAGTTTCAGCACTGGCACCGCGTTCTTCGTCCAGCCTATTGGCGATGGCGAACCAACGTGCGCGATAGCCTGCAGCCAGGCGCAGCGGCCGACTTCAAGGCGATCAGATCGTATGTTCTTCGGATCCGCAGAATCCTCGCGCTGGAGCAGTGGTTCAAGCAGAAGGCAAACGGTCTTTCGCAGGACGCAAGTGGCTCGCACACTGGCGAGTCTCTCCGAGCCGCGGCGAAGCGGGTCAGTGCGGCCGCAGATCTACGTGCTGCGTTGGAGTCATGCCAAGTGCCGGCCCCTCCTACGAGCCCACCACTTTCGGATGACTCCAGACGCAATGCGTCCGAACTGTCTCTGCTCGGGGGCGGCGCCGCGTGTGATGAAGCAGTTACACGGATCGATTCCCTCTGGCCTGAGGCGTTCGTGGACGGGCTCGCCGCTCGTGAAGCATCTACCGTATCCGTAGCTGCTCGTTGCGACGACGTTGTCGGGAACATCGAGAAGCTGCAGGAATGGATCGTTCTCCAGCACACGCTTGCTCGGTGTAGCTCGCTCGGGCTGATGCCCTTTGTCGACGCGCTCGGCGACGTAACAGCCAGCCTCGTCCGAACAGCGTTCGAACGCCGCTTCTACGGTGCCTGGGCGAATGCCGCGCTCGACGAGTCACCGACGCTCGTCACGTTCTCCGGGCCGCGCCGCGAAGACCTCATCCGTCGATTTCGACTATTAGACGACCAGTTACGCGAGGCTGCCCTCGCGACGTGTAAGGTGGCCGCCTCCGAGCCCGCGAGGCGCGTCGCAACTGCCCAGCCCGTTGGCGCCGGCGGTGACGTCGGGGTGCTGAGACGGGAACTCGAAAAGCGAAAGCGAATCAAGCCTCTCCGAAAGCTCTTTGGGGAAATCCCAGGCGTGCTGCAGGCTTTGAAGCCCTGCTTCTTGATGAGCCCTCTCTCGGTATCCACCTTCCTCCGGCCTGGCGCAATGTCGTTCGACCTGGTCGTGTTCGACGAGGCATCCCAGCTTCCCACGCCCGAGGCAATCCCGGCGATTCTCCGTGCCAATCAGACAGTTGTGGCTGGAGACAAGAACCAGCTTCCGCCGACATCCTTCTTCGATGCGTCAGTGATCTTGGATGAAAGCGCCGAATCGGATGCAACCGAGGAGCTTGAACCGCTCGAATCACTGCTCGACGAGTGTGTGTCGATTTGGCCGATATTCGAACAGACACACCTACGCTGGCACTATCGCAGCAGGGACGAGCGGCTCGTCCGGTTTTCGAACCACTATTTCTATCGGGAGACGCCTCTCATCACGTTCCCGTCGCCCATAAAGGAATCGGACACACAGGGGGTGTCGGTTCTCTACGTACCGGACGGCATCTGGGATAAGGGGAAGAGTCGGACTAATCGGCAAGAAGCTCGTGTGGTCGCCAAGCTCGTCGTCGAGCAGGTCATTAAGCATCCGGAGCGCTCAGTCGGCGTCGTGGCGATGAACGCAAATCAACGGGAAGCCATCGAAGAGTCCATCGACGAACTGCTTCCCCGTTACCCGACCGTCGTGCCTCATCTGAGGCGGAGCGGGAATGAACCCTTCTTCATCAAGTCCTTGGAAAACGTTCAAGGTGACGAGCGCGACACGATGGTGATCAGCGTCGGATACGGCAAGAGCAGTTCTGGCACGATGAGTTACAACTTTGGACCCGTGAACCAAGACGCTGGTTGGCGGCGCCTCAATGTGCTTGTCACCAGAGCCAGGTGGCAGACCATTCTGGTCACCAGCATGCGAAGCCACGAGCTGTCCGGGATAAACCCCAACAATCGTGGAGCCTCCGCGCTAAGGGACTTCATTGCCTACGCAGAACGGAAGGGCGAACTGCCAGCCGAGATCGCGCTGCCCACCGACGCAGAGACAAATGACTTCGAGGACGGAGTGGCGGCCGCGTTGCGAGGGCGCGGCCTTCAGGTGGACGAGCAGGTGGGTACGAGCGAGTATCGCATCGACCTTGCTGTCAGGGATCCACGCGACACAAACAAGTACGTCCTCGGAATCGAGTGTGATGGGGCGAGCTACCACAGCGCTAGGACTGCACGTGACCGCGACCTTGTGCGGCATCTGGCGCTGAGAGAGCTTGGGTGGCGTCTCTACAGAATCTGGTCAACGGATTGGTTTCGGAATCCCGATCAGGCCATCTTGGGCGTCCTTCGCGCGCTCGAAGTCGCAATCAAGACTCCGGTTGAGGAGTCCGTTCCCGCTCCAGTGCCGCGACAGACGTCAGCTCGAGATCAGACGCCGAGTGGGAAGCCGCGAACCCAGGCGCCCCCACCAACGACGGCATCGAGGCGCTATTCAGGTGGCAAGCCGTACGAAAGGTGTACCGGCTCAGGCAACCGTGCGCTGCTGCTGAATTCTGACTACGTTCGAGCCCTGGCCGAACAGGTTGAACGCGTCGTTGAATTCGAAGGTCCGATGCATACCGACTTGATGACCGAGCGCCTGAAGGACCTGAATGGCGTTGCCCGGGCGGGGAAGAACGTGAAGGCGATTATTCACCGCGCGGTGCGGATTGCCGAGCAATCGAACGCGATTAGGGTCGTTGGCGAGTTTCTTCATCGCGACGGTGCGAGATGCGCGGACTTCCGGACGCCCGGCGATGGCATCACGCGACCCCTCGCTTGGATACCGCGCGAAGAGATCGAACTCGCTGTGTTGCACGTGGTCGAGGAACAGTTCGGGTACCAACGAGAGGCGCTGCCCCACGCAATCTCCGAGGTGTTTGGCTTTGAGCGGACATCAGAAGGTGGGGCCGAGAGCATCGGCGGCGTCGTCGACGATCTTGTCGAGCGCGGTCTGCTACGGGTGTCCGGTCCGAATGTGTACCTGCCGTAGCGCGACGTGGTGCAACGATGCGTCCAGTGCAGGGCCACGCCATGACGACGGTGCATGAAGGGGTTCTGGGTTCGAGCATGCCCGCGATCGGATGCCCGTCGTGCGGCGTAGAGCTGGCTAGGGCTCCCACGCGGCGAGTGCTCTGCCACGCATGCGGTCAACCGATTCTCGTCCGAAAAGGGCACCTCTTCACGGAGGATGAGGCCCGAGCTGTAGATATATGTCGTCGCGCCGCCATCCCGCTCGATAAGCTCTGGGCAGCGCGTGCGGCTCTGTCTCGCGAGGGGAGTCTAAAGGCTGACGACGGTGACGCCGCCTGGCGGGTGCTGAATGAGGCTGTAGCCGCTGCGCCGGACCATTACAGCCGGAGGATGCTCTACTTTCTGATGGCGCGGTTCGCGTGGGTGCGAGGCGGAGATCACGTGACCAGCGCGAGGCTCAGCCATCAGATGCAGCTTGATGAGTGGAAGACCGCTGCAGATAGCGGGTTAGTCGACTTGAGTAGAGCGCGCATTGAAGTGGTCACCGCGCGCGAATCCTCGTGTCTCCAGTGTCGAAGGCTGGAGGGCGTTAGCTTCACGTACGCGGAATGCGTGATCAAACAGCCACTTCCGGCGACCGATTGCACATACGATCGGGATTCGCGTCACGTTCATGGATGGTGCCGCTGCGTGTACGGGCTCCATCCCCTGACCGGGCGCGGGTAGAGTCGCACCCCGATGCACAGCGCCGTCGCGACACGCCACCCTTGATGACTCAGGATGCGCATAGGACGTCGCGGTTGTCTTCGACGTCATCGATGACGAGGATCAGAGGGCCGGAGTCTGGCGGTCCCGCGACCATTTGGTCAGGGTAGCATCGCGCGGTGGCGTCGAGTGGCCTCCCGACAAGCCGTCGACGCCTTAAGCAACACGGTGGCGACCCTTTCCCGGGAACGCGCCGGCCCCGCCCTGGCCCGCGGGCCGACAGCCCTATTCGCACCTGACGTGCGAGCGTTTCTGGTGCTTGCATGATCTCTCTCGCGGCCTGCGTGTAGTCCCCGCGAAAGGCGGAAATCAAGCGACCGCGACCCTGTTCCCTCTCATTCCGGCGTCCTCGTCTCAGTCGTCGTTCGTCCTCCGCGCCACCGCGTTGCTGCAGCCCCGCCCAGATGCCGAGGCGAGCAGGCCGAGAAGCCTGATCAGCTGCCGTTCCCGAGCTCGGCCTTCGTCCCGCTGTGTCACTGGTGGTTGGCGCGAGGTCAGGGGCGCTGGGCGACGGACTGGCATGCGACCACCAGACGCTGAGAGCCGGTGATCAAAGGTCGAAGTCGCTCAAGTCCATCGATGACGGGGCGAGGCAACATGACGGTTGACACAGCATGGATAAGGTTGTATAAGGTACAGCATGGATGAGCAAGTGTTGCGCCGGGAATACCTGACCGTGCAGCAGGCCGCGCGTTATTTGGGCGTTTCAGCCCAAACGCTCCGTCGGTGGGACGCAGACGGCAAGCTCAAGTCCGTACGTCATCCGGGTAATGCGTACAGGTACTACAAGCGTTCCGATCTTGAGCCGCTGAAGCTCGAGTATGTCCGTGCTGAGCAGGTGAATCCGGGTCAACTCTTCACGTCCACCGTCGTCGACATCGAGGCCAACAAACGGCTGCGAGAACCTCAGCGCGGAGCGCACAAAGCAGTGCGCGAGCACTTCGAGCGAAATCCCATGACGCCCGCAGTCATCCAAATCCCGGTCGGGTGTGGCAAGACCGGAATCATCGCCACGCTTCCGTTTGGAGTGTCGACGGGCCGCGTGCTCGTGATCGCGCCGAACACAACGATTCGCAGGGGCGTCGCCGAAGCGCTCGAAGTAGGCAATCCTAAGTTCTTTCTGGGGAAGACGAAGGTGATGGAGTCGTTTGCCGGCGGCCCGTTCGTGGCCGTGTTGGACGGGCCACAGGCCAATATCCACGACTGCACTGAGAGCCACTACGTGGTCACGAACATTCAGCAACTCGCTAGCTCCGCCGACCGCTGGCTTCCGCAGTTTCCTCCGAACTTCTTCGACTTGATCCTTGTGGATGAAGGACACCACAACGTCGCCGACAGTTGGAAGAAGGTATTCGATCGATTCCCGAACGCCAAGGTCGTGAGCTTGACGGCTACTCCCTTCCGCAGCGACGGGCGGCGCGTGACTGGAGACGTGATCTATCGATACTCGTACTCGAAGGCGATGCTCGTCGGCTACATCAAGCAAATCCACTCGATCAATGTGGCTCCATCGGAGATCTACTTCACCTACAAGGGCGACACTCAACGACATTCCCTGCAGGAAGTGATGGAGCTACGCGAGGAGGCATGGTTCCGGAGGGGCGTGGCCCTCGCCCCGGAATGCAACAAGAGCATCGTCGACGCCAGCATTCAACGAATGCGAGATCTGCGAGCAAAGACTGGGCAGAAGCATCAGATCATCGCAGCCGCATGCTCGATCGACCACGCTCGGCAAGTCCGCGCACTCTACGAGCAGCGGGGGCTAAGCGCACGCGAGGTGTACAGCGAGATGGACGAGGCCAAGCAGGAACGTGCGATGGCTGAGCTTGACAACCTACAAATCGATTGCATTGTGCAGGTTCAGATGCTCGGGGAAGGCTTCGATCATCCGCCACTGAGTGTCGCCGCCGTCTTCCGCCCGTTTCGTAGCCTCTCCCCTTACGTGCAGTTCGTAGGTCGCATCATGCGAGTCATGTTCCAGGACGACCCCTCAAGCGCTGCGAACCACGGCTACGTGGTGTCGCATGTCGGACTCAACAACGACGCAAACTGGAAGGACTTCCGCGAGTTCGATCTTGAGGATCAGCAAGTCTTTCGCGAATGGCTGGAATCGCAAGGGAGAGCCGAGGTTCTTGAGGGCGAAGACAGTGCTAAGTCGGGGCAGCCCCGCCGCTTCGATGAGCAGATGCTCGTCCATGGCGAATTGATCAGCGACTTCGTTCGCCAATCGTTCCTCGATCCGGGGGATGAGCGCATCCTGGACAAGATCCTCGACGCCGTCGTGCCAGGTGTCGGCGTGCCGTTCCGGTCGTTCATGTCGCGCGATCAAGCGCGCGACATGCTGAAGAAGGCGCAAGAAAAGATGCTCGAGGCCACGCCCCAGGAGCTGCCTGTGACCCCGCAGCGTCGCCGTCGAGCCGCCCGAAAGCGGATTGCAGATCGACCTCGATCAGTTGCGGCCAGGGTCCTTAAGGATGTTGGCCTATCGGTTGCCGGCTACGAAGTCGCGAAGGTCATGCCCGGCGGGCGAGGGGCTCGGAACCTGGAAGCGGTCTTCCGTCTTGTTCACCGCGAGATTAACGAACGTCTGGGTATCGCCAACCGACAGCGCGGAGAGGTGCCAGCTGCCGACCTGGAGGCGGTCATGAAGGACTTGGACGTGATTGGTGACTCGGTCGCCGCAGCGATAAGGAAGGCGCTCCGCCATGCCAAGAATTAGAGACATCCTTGTGCACGTAGCCGTAGAGTCAGCGGTCAAGAAGCGGAAGTGTCACCGGAGTGGCGGAAAACATGGAGTCCGGGCTGGCGCAGTGTGCCTTGTGGTCCGGGAGGGGTTGGGTCGTAAGAACTATTGCGACGAATGTGCTTCGCCGATCCTCGCTCTTGCGACCAGGCGACTGAACGAGTTGCGACAAGCGCTAAGCGGCGCGAATGTCGTGCCACACGCAAATGGATGATGAACATCTGACGACGTTGTACAGCAGCATCCTGGAGCTGCTGCAGAAAGGCGTGCCTTGGGCAGCGGCTCAAATCGAGGAGACGGTTCGCCAAGGCAGGCCGGTTGCGAGGCAGGTGCGTCGCGGTAAGGCGGGATCCCAGACTGTCACGATCGCCGTCCGTGCGCCCAAGCTGCGCGAGGACCAGTTCGCGGCCACGGAGGATCTGACGCCCAGAGAGCGAGTGGTGCTGGCTTTAGACGCCGTCGAGCGCCTGCTGGTGGAGCCGACAGCGATCAATGGAGCCATGGTTGAGACAATGACGCGCGTCAAAGTGCAAGAGGTGCTGTTCGCCGAGCCGTCCGCCGAAGGCCTTGCGCCAAGCCACGGCGCTGGGCTGAGAATCGCGCCGAATGAACCGTTGGGCAAGTTACTTGAGCAGGTCAGGCGAGAAGTAGCGGATGGCGGCTAAGGACGACCTCCTGGCCGAGATCAGCTCGATTCTTGCGCCGGGGGGCGTAGACCTCATCAGTGCGTCCGAGCTCGATGACCTGTACGAGGCGTATGTGATGACTGCCCTCATCCAAGCGGCGCTGGCGGAGCAGTGGACGGTCCAGTTGGAGGACATCAACGAGGCGCCGAGCTCGACGGCACTCTTCCGGCGATCCCCGGGGAACATCTACTCCGCGCCCGGTGGCCAGGCGTTTACGCACTTCTCGCTGACCAAGGCGGGTGCGCCTGATCTTGAGGCTCATATCGGCATTAAGGTCACGGGCAAGTCGGACGTTGAACACGAATGCGACGTGGCCCTGCTCCCTAAGGAGGCTGCCCGATTCTGTAGAGCAAATCGAGTCCACCCGAGAAGCGCCCGACTACTATTTGCCGCCGAATGCAAGTACTACCTCGGCAACATCACCCTCGGGCTGGGGAGGGCCTTCATCGGCCTCGCCACCGAGATGACCTCGCAGTACGGAGAATGCCACTTCGTCGTAAACACCACGTCGCCGAGCGTCATGAAGATGCTTGCCCGGCAGAAGCGCCGCCGACACGAGGACGTCCGACCAGCGACGGGGAGATTCGAGAGCCTGCGCGAAGCGTGTCGTGAACTTCTCCACAGCTACTACATGCGTGTGCGGGTCTGAGCTCCCAGCTCCAGAGCGCGGGCCGGAGCCCACCTGGCGCTACTGACGTATCTGGCGAGGGCGGCTCAATTTCGCGCGAGCTTTCGCGCCAGCGCGATCGCCGGCCGAATCCCCTTGGTTGTTCGCAGAGCCTTGACGCGCGCTTTCTGCCGGACGCCGAGGCCGCGTAGGTAGCCCATGTACTGGCCTTGGAGCTTCAGGCTCGCGCGTCGCGCAGGCGAGAGCTTGAGCTTGCGCCCGCGACGACCGCCGACCTTTGAATCGTGCTTCGCAGCGTCGACTGAACGAATCAGGCTCACCAGCGATCGGGCGATTGACTGCAGCGAGCGCCGGATGGCGTGGACGTTCCTGTCGACCGACCGAGCGCCAGAGCTCCTCAGATGCGCCTCCAGAGAGAGACGTGGCTTGAGCGGCGCGCCATGGTACATCGAGCGACGGGGACCGCTGGGGCTAGGCGTCTTGCCCCTCCGGTGCCTCCCCCGGCTTATGGTCGGTTTTGTAAGTTGGTGGACCGCGGGGGGATCGAACCCCCGACCTCCTGATGACGAACCAGGCGCTCTGGCCAGCTGAGCCGGAGCTGCTGCGACCTTGGGTTCCAGAGCATGGAAGGATGAGGACCAGGCATGAAGAAACTGATGTCGATGGGCGTTGTGCCCTTGCTGGCCGCCGCATTGGCCCTAAGCGCGGCATCGCGCGGCCAAGAGCGAGGAGTCGGCGACGAGTCACACGATCGTTTCATCGGGGCATGGCGCTTGGTCTGGCTTGAAGAGCCAAGCCCGGATGGCAGCATTCACCGCGCCGATTGTGTCGGGATGTTCGTCTTCACGCGCGACGGCCACGCATCGGTTCAAGTCATGTATCGGACTCCACAGGCGGGGACCCCGGCGGCGCCGGTGCAGTATGCGCAAGGCGGCTACGAGGCCACCTTCGGCCGATATCGGGTCGACCCGAGTGCTCGCACCTTCACCTACCACATCGAGGGCGCGATCGTTCGGAGTCTCATTGGCAAGGACCTGGTGCGGTCTTTCGAGCTCGCCGGCAACCGGTTGATCGTGAAATCGTCGAATCCCGACGAGCGGTGGCGGGTGGCCTGGGAGCGCTATTGAAGGCGCGCACTCCGTGGGAGCACTCACCGCAAACGGAATCGTCGGCGGCATGATGAACTCTCTTCGTCAGGCCTCGGGCGGCACGTCAGTGACGGTATGGGTGTACACGGGAGACGTCCGCGTCATTGAGGGCGACACCAGCTTCGGTGGCGAGAACAAGGTTAAGTTCCTCGTCGAATGACCTATCGACATCCATCACTGCGCCGACAAGGGCGGAGCGTTCGGCCGGTCTCGCAAGGACTAGAGCGAAGCCGGCGACCAACTAACCGAACGGTTCAGGGTGACGGCGGCCCGCCCAACGCCGCCGGGTGAACCGGCGCCGGCCTTTGTAGGTTCCAAGAACGCGACGAGTACCGTATGTTGGTCAGTTTGAGGGACGCCCGCGACTCAGCCATCCGGCGAGGATCAGGACGGCACCGACGGTCATCTCTACGCGCGCCGCGAGTGGGAAGCCAGCGCCGCTCTCCTGACCACCACGGCGACTTGGCGCTGACCAGGATTCATAGCTGGTCAGGCCAAAGATCAATAGAGCCGTGCCGGCCAGAATGAATGCGATCCTACGCCCCATTGCCTCTACTCCTCTATCGGGGGCGGCTTCATGAGAGCTTCCAGCAATCCGTCCACCTCCGGGAAGTCCTCCGGTGTGAATCCGCGTTCTGCCGCTTGGCGCAGGACTTCCCGCAGTCGTGATGGTTCATGAAGGTACCTGCGCAGAAACAGGACCAGCAGAAGTCGCACGTCCTCTGGAGTCGGCAGCGTCATGGGATCTTGGCTTCCCAACCGTATTCGGTGGCGCAGACCCTACAGGGGACGTATCGGGGATCATCCTGCGGAGACCTCCAACCGGAATTCTCCGGCCCCTGAGACCCGAGTAACCCGTGGGTGCGTAAGCAGGCTCTCCCATGGGGGCATAGATGCCATCTCGGAGTTCCGAAGTTGACCGTGTGCGCGATCGTCTTGCCGCAGCCCGCGCACTTCCTCTTGGTGTATTTGTATGGCATCCCTGATGCGTCCCACTCTACCGATTGGGCCGATGCACAGACTGGACGCCCTTGCTCGGATTGATATGGACCTGGGCGGCCAAGGCATTCGCCTGTGTGTCAGTCATCGGAATGCGGGACGCCGCCTTTTGCTTGTCGGTCCATGCCCACACGTGAACCTCGCCGCGCCCTCCGACCCGCTTCTCCTCGCTCGACAGGTAGTTGGCGATTACTAGGAGTTGCCGATCGTCTGCCGCTTGTTGCGGCGGGACGACGACAAGGTATGTCATACCCTGATGCCCGACCTGCGTGAACGCAGGTCTAGTCACCGCGGGCGCGTCCCGCTCGATATGGACCACCTGTTCCTGTCCCACCTTGCCAGCCCATACGCGGAACGGGCCGACAACCGTGGTCTTCGCCTGCATGATCTGTTCTACCTTGACCGCGACGTGAGTCTGAACGAAAGTCTTGATCGTTGGCGTGTCGCCACCGGGATGAATGCTCCTGATGAGTGACCAAACCATTTCCAGGTCTTTCGGTGTGAGTACTCGCCTTTCGTAGAAGACGAGCCCGTAGCTCTTGACCTTGCCGCCCGAGGTAGGCGCTTCGAGAGAAACGGATGGTCGGACGTTCGGCTTGTAGTTGTTGTTCACGCTTCCGTCTCTCAATGGCCACGTGTCCGGCTTGGGGCACCCATAGCTCTTGCAGAACTCGGATGCCTCCAAGGTCTTCAGGTCGGCCTGTGCGAACGCAACCGCGCCGCTCGCCAGCACGATGGCAAGCGCCACGCATAGTTTCACCATCTGCTCCCGTCTGTCGTCCAATCCTGGCATGGCAGCGCAGATTCTAGGGCGTGCGCTACCCGTTGGCAGATCAGGTCCCTCACGAAGAGAGGCTCCGTGTCGGCGTCTCTAATTGGTGGGATGAATGCTACGCTGTCCTTGTCCGCAGACCGCGACAGATCCTCGAGCCGTGCACTGACGCGGGCGTCATTCGCGCCGATATCCGCGAAAGCCTCAGCCAAGCCAACCTCCAGACCAAGCGCAAATCCAACATCTTCGGACGCGGTAACCTTGGGCATTCGAGGTGGGCTGGTATGCTGGTAATTCCGACGGCCTCGGCCACGGCATTCAGGCTCCAACCGCAACGAGGCAGGGTGGGCTGCCTCGTGGGTAGCCCGAGAAGGCTGAGTGTCTCCCCTTAGTGCGGTCGGGCGGGGGGATTCACACCGGCCACAAGCTGCGCCCAACGGACGTCTGGATCTGGATGCCGGTGTTGATTCGACTCGTCGAGTGTGGAGCGCGACGACCCTCCCGAGCCTCGTCAGTCCTCAACCTCTGGAAGCGGACCGCTGAACTCGTATTCGTGCAAGCGGGCGATGGCGATGTTGCGCTCGGCGCTCGTGAACAGAGGACGCCATTTCGGCTCCAGAATCAATCGTTCCACGGTAAGGTCGAGTCTTCCGCGCATGGATAGGGCTGTGTACCCGTCAGAAACGATTGCGTTGTTGAGGAGGTATCGGGCCGTTTGTAGACCGCCGCGCTGCACGACCATTCCGAGGAACCGCGACGCCGTATAGTGCGCTTCGGACTTCGCTCGTTTGTAGATGTCGAGCATCGCGTCGTCGAAAGCAGACTCAAGGGCGCTCCGCATAGGCAACCTCGCTCGCTGTCCCGCCTACTCGTCACCGCCTCGCCTTGGTCTGGCTCTTAGCGGCGGCCTTGCGCCCCGCCGCTCGCCGCCTCCGCGTCACTGCCGCTTTCCTGCCCGCCGCTCTCCGCTTGCGTGTAACGGCCGCCTTGCGTCCTGCCGCCCGTCGTCTCCTTGTGCTTGCAGCCTTCCCGCCTGCCGTGGGCATAGCTTCCTCTGACTTACGCGCGCCCCACCAGTCCGCATCCAGATGCACCCTTGCGATGCCGCGCTGCCTCGCGATGACAAGCGCGGCCTCCTGATACGCAGCGCTCCTGTCGGGATCGAGATGTCTCACGCCCCGCCAGCGCGGGAGTGCGAGTGCGAGCGCGGGCGCTTCTCTGCGAATCCGCTTGGCCGTGATCGAGTCGAGAGGGACTTCAAGCAGCCGTTCCGCCGCTACCAAGCCATACTGTCTGGCGAGGTAGCTCGTGTAAAGACTGTCACGAAGGAAAATGTTGAGGAGCTTACGCGCAAGCCCCCAACGGGCCGCACGCTTCGGAAGGCACGCACGCAGCCGCTCGGTATCGGCGTCAAGCAGACGTGCGAAGCCGCGCGGGTCGTGCGTGCCGAAGCGTGCGAGCTTGAGCCCGACGAGGAAGTCTCGCGCGCAGTCGACCACGTCCGCACCCTGCCCCCGCGTGGCCGAGGCCGTCACGGCGACGCGTGCCGCCCGATGCTGGACGATCTTGAGGAAGTGCGCCTTCTTCACGGTCGCTCTCCAGGGCCTTGTGTTCGCCCAGGGACGGAGTCAGATCTCCCCAAGAATGTGACCCTTCGTCACGGGCAGACGATACGCTCCGTTACAACCCCGTTCTCGATGATCTCCGCGACGAGTGGCCCGCGATGGGAACGGACGTCGTCATGGCGCCGAGTCTTAGGGTTCCAACGCCTGACGGTGAGCAAGCCGTCCACACAAACGGCCGACGTCGCGTCCGCGTGCTCCTTCGACTCTCCTTGAGGGAAGCGGACGATAACCGCCATGACCGCTTAGCCTAGCTGGGGCGGCGGGACTGGATGGTCTGCAGTCCGCCGCGAATGAACGAGGCTGATAAGCGCCGCTACGGGGCCAAAGGTGAACCCGGCCGCGTATCCCGCGCTGTGGCGGTTGCCGCTGATGAGAATGAAGTACGCCGCGACAGCCACGGCGGCCAGAATCCCACCGCCTAACGAATAGAGCGCCGTCATCCACTTTCGTTCACTTCGATAGATACCGACCCCGAGCGCCACCAAGAAGAGGAGGCCGAGCGGGTTGCTCATGTGACTTCCATTCAGTTCCCGGAGGGTCAGGGACGAGGATCAGAACTTGTACCACAAGGAGCCAACATGGGACGCCCCCAGGCGACGTTTCCTTGGCGCCGGCGGCCCCGTTAGCTATCCGTTAGCTTCTTGCTGACCGTCACGAAGCAAAGGCCCCGTTTCGGGGGCCTTTTCGCGTCCGATGCATCTGATGCAGAAGGAGGAATTCGAACCCGCGGCCTCCAAGGTCACAAGTTGACCCGTTGAGGCTTGCTAAGGCAGTCAGCTAGGCGCTCGAAGATCAGATCATGTTCGGGTCACCATATTACGCGGCGTCCAGGATGCTCCCGGTGAAAGTGACACAAACGTGACACGAAAGGCCACTCGAGGCGCCAAGGCTGCCTTGCCTCGTGCCTAAGTTGTTGCTGGAGTTGGTGGAGCTGATGGGGATCGAACCCATGACCTCGTGAATGCCATTCACTCGATCACCCCGCTGCGCGAGAGCCCGACGCGCGCAATGGATGCGCTGCCCCAGATTCGGCGCACGCTGTTGAGGGCGTTTCGACCGGCTACCGGTGCACGCGCGGTTTCAACGCACCAGGCCACGCGACGGGAAAGCAGTCGTCTCCCGATTCGGATAATGCTAGGGAGGTGCCGAGCATTCCTGTAGAGGCACGCCCTCGTCACGCCCAGCCGCGATGCGACCGTCGGGCTTCCGGCCACCTGGCGAGACTCGGCCTTCGCGCCTGGGCCAATGAGATAGCATTAGGGGCGCCCTTCATGCCAATTCGCCACCTCCGGCGCATACCGTCAACTATTCTCGCCAAGGTGGGTGCCCTTCCGTCTGACCTTGTTGCAGTTGGCGCCTTCGTTGGCGTCACCGACGCTGACCTCCGAAAGGGTCGCTATGCGGGCGTCGGTCTGCGGTACTCGGAGGACGGTCCAGTCTTTTCAGAAGTCGTTCTTCCCTCGGCGGAGCTCGGCCCATTCTGCCGACGCAACGCGGACAACTATTACGTCACCCGGATCGCTCCGGCGCGCCCCAAACTATTTGTGGCTCTTCGCACGAAGCGCTCGCGAAAGGCAATGCGCCTCCTCCCTGTTGCCCTTGAGCGGGTTGTGCAAAGCACGAAACCAAGACGAGAGAGAATACTTGTCTTCGCAAAGCAACTTCATCTGGAGGTGACTCAGGTAGGAGCCGACATGGATAAGGGCAGGTATGCCTTTGGCTTCCGTCTGGCGGAGCCACTGAGTCGGGACACTCCGGCGTTCGCGGCCAGCTTACTGGAGAGTCTGAATCTTCTCGCCGAATGTGTCGGTGTGATCGACGTGTTTGAATGGGAGTCTTCGCCTGCCGATCTTTTCGAGACCATTCGCGTTCCTTGGGAACTCCTACCACCCGGTCAACGTGACACCGACCTGAAGAGGATTGTCTCGCGGTACAGCCGCATGACAAGTGCGCAGAGAATTCGTCTCGAGGACCGTTACGACTACTTGCGGGGCTTGAGTCCCCAGGCCTTTGTGCAGGGAGCCGGGAAGTTCTCACGCTATTTCGGTGCGATGTTCGCCACGAACCTGGTTGTTCTAGAAAACATTGACTATGGCAACGCGATCTACGTGATGTTTGATGATTGGGCCAAGTGGAGTCAATTCAGTAGATCCGAGCTTCTCACCAGCGGCCAAATAGGGGCTGCGTTCGTTAGGATTCCACACGTCTCAGGCTGGAAAGCGGGTGTTGCGGCTTTGATCGAGACGAAGCGATTGGGGCGGTGACGTGCCTCCCGAAGAGAGAAACGCAATCTCAATCCTCCAGGCACCGGTCGGCGGTGTTCCGCATCCCGCTAGCCGCCGTTGCTCTGCGCTTTGTTCCAGCGCTTCAGGGCGTTCAATGAGGAGAGCAGCCGCCTCCCGATGCGAAGGCAAAAGGGAAGTGCCGCATGTTCTTGTACAGGATCCGCCCTTGCGACGGAAGAGCTTCGCAGCTCACCGCTCCTTTTCCAAGCGGTGGAGTGTCCAGGCACAGTGCCGACGGTTAGTGGACTGCGGCAGTCTTGACAATTTCTGGATGCGCAGCCTGGATGGCGGCGATTACCTTGCCGAGATGCACCGCTCGATTTACGGGCGTGCCTGTTGGATCAAAGCCGAGATGATGTAACCCAACGACGGTATATGTCTTGGCGTCAAGCACTGGCGACCCATTGTCGCGGTCGCGGGATGCGCAAGGCCGACGTGATCGCGAAGAGCAAGCAGCACGCTTCAGGAGAGTTGCTGCCAGAGAAGGAAGCCGGCAGCTACGTCGTCTTCGCTCAGAAGACGGCGTTAATCGCCAAGCGCCCGCCGTTGGTAGCCGTCTGGTCGAAGCCAGACCGGTACGAGACCTGGCAAGACGATCCTGCTTCCCAAGCGATTCGGCGCGCCGTTCTAGGCGACAGTCCCCGCCACTTGCGGATCGCAAACGCTCAGCGCCCTCATAGGCACATCCGACGCGCCCTGGATGATCCGACCTGGCCGCGCGCGCGCCGCGAGGCGCTGGCGTTGACGGATTGGCAGGCCGACGAGCACATAACCCGTCCTGCGCCGCCCGCTGCGACGCGCAGCCGGCGACGGCGGACGCGCTGTTAAGTGCGGTTCGCCGTTGCCCGCTTCCGCCGCTTGTTCCCGCGCAAGCGACGGAGGACAAGGTCAATCATGTCGTTGCCGAACGGCTTTCCGTGTCTGATTTCAGTCTTCGCGTAAACCCCCATCCGAAGGATGAGGCGCAAAACCTCGGGCCGATGACTCCAGCGGAGACCGTTGCACACACGGCATATCGGTAGGAAGTTTTCGATTGGTGGCCGCGATGAGCGGACGGCCAGCTCATGCGGAACGACATGATCCGCCTGCCATCGCTTCCCGGCGGGTCCGCCGCACACATGGCACGTTCCGCCCGTCTTTGCCTTGACGACCTTCCGCTCATTCTTGCTGAGGACTACTCGACGCATCGGATTCGCAGGCTTGGCGGGCTTGGCGCAGATGGCACGAATACGCCGTTCGGTCATCATGGCGCCGAAGTGTAGCCTATCGAGCTAGCGCATCGCCGCCCGCGTCGTTTGTTATCTGGTGCGCCCGACAAGGCTCGAACTTGTAACCTTCGGCTTCGGAGTTGGCATTCGCGGTTGGGTGTCATTTTGGCCTGATCGTTGAGCCGATGCTTGAAGCGTATCGTCAATCACCCGGGCTATTCAGATCTGAGTGCCTCCAAGACATCGACACGTGACGCACGCGCCGCCGGTATGAGCGACGCGATCACCGCCGCCCCCGCGAGGACGGCGGCCGCCCCGACCGCGGGCAGCACTCCTGGCACGCGCGCGGTCCCCAGGTAAGTGGACGCCACACGGGCCAACACATAGCCGAACACGGCGCCAGCCGTGATACCGGCCATGACGATGACCGCGCCTTCCTCGAGGACCCGGGTCAGGAGCTGCGATGGCGTCGACCCGATCGCCAGTCGTATGCCAAACTCACGCCTTCGCGCGCTCACCGAGAACGCCAATACGCCCGCGACTCCGACGACCGCGATGAGCAGCGCGATGCCGCCAAACGCCGAGAAGACGAATGCGTTCAATCGCTCCGGCGTCAGCACTTCGGCGCGCACATCCTCGAGCGTCGTCGGCCGCTCGACCCCCTGGTCGGCGGAGATCGCGCGGATGGTGCGCGTCACGGACGGGACGAGCGCGTATGGGTCTCCCGCGGCACGGACGAACAGGCGGCTGGGCAGGCCCATCTGCCGAAGCGGGTCGTACACCGTCAGCGACGGTTCTTGCACGACGTTCTCGTCATCCACGTCCGCTACGATACCGACGATGCGGCGGGGCCGTGGCTTTCCACCATTGGCAAACCACAGACGTCGGTTGACCGCGTCGCCGTTGGGGAACAGGCGCTGGGCCAGGCTTTGGCTGACGATGGCGACGAGCTCGGTGTCGTTACGGTCCTCGTCCGTAAAGTCTCGACCCGCGAGGATCGGGACACCGAGCACGGCGAAGAATCGAGGCGAGACGGGCCGGAACCGACAAGTCGGGTTTTCTTCGCCATCCGCGGGCTGGTATCCCTCGAATGCAAATTGGAACTTCAAGCCGGAGCTGGGGTCGCGCCAGGGCACGACCATCCCAGCCGCGACGCCCTGAACGCGCGGCAGCTCGCCGATCCGCCGAGTGGCTTCCTGGAAGAAGTCGAGGGTCGCGGCGCCGCCGACGCCCGTCGCCGACGGTGGGACGTCGATCGCCAATACCTGTCGCATGTCGTAGCCGGTGTTCGCGGTCTGCAATGCATTGAGCGTGGCGACCAGCATGCCGGCGCCCGCGAGCAGCACAAAGGAACACGCGATCTGGGTCGTTGCAAAGATCCGCAGACGGCGGTTCGTGCCTGGCGTCATCCGCGGGCTACCGCCCGCCAGCCCCAGACCGACTGACCGATCGGATGACGGGAGCCGTGGAACGTAGGCGAGCAGCACTGACGCCACCAGGGCCAGCCCTGCCCCGAGCCAGAGCACGCTCGAGTCCACCGTGGCTTCAAGCGCGCGAACGGAGAAGCGCGCGGCATAGCGGGCGGCTACGGTCACGAGCGGCTCCGCCAGCATCAGGCCGAGCATGGCGCCCGCAGCACAGAGGACCAGGCTTTCGGCGAGCAGGGTGCGTCGGAGCGCGCCCTGGCCCGCCCCAAGCGCGGCGCGCACGGCAAGTTCCGCTTCACGGCGGACCGACCGGGCCAGAATCAGGTTGGCGACATTCGAGCACGCGATGACGAAAACGACGCCAGCCGCCGCCAGGAGCAGAAGGAGGACTGTCCGTGCCGGCGACGCGATTTGATCGGGGAACGTCGTGACCTGCAGTTGAACCTGAGCCCGCGCGGAGTACGCCTCGGGATGCTCGCGCACCATCGACGCGTGCACGCTGATGAGCTCGGCGCGTGCCGCTTCCAGGGTGGCGCCGGGGGCGAGCCGGCCGAACAGCTCTGTCATGCGGTGCCGGCGGTCGGTCACCATCGTCGCCCCGAGATGGTGCGGGCTCGTCACGACGTTCGCGATGATCTGCGTCTCGGCCGGATAGGGCACTGACGGTTCGAGGACGCCGACGACGGTCGCCGTGCCTGGACCGAGACGGATCGTCCTGCCAATCACGGTTGGATCGCGGTCGAGCACCGCCGTCCAGAAACGGTGGGTCAGGACCGCCGCGCCCGCCGCCCCGGGGCCATCGTCGGCGGGGCTCAACAGGCGGCCGAGCACCGGGCGAAGTCCCATGACCTCGAAGAATGACCCGTTGACGACACCCGCCGTCACGACGCGCGGCTCCCGGCCGAACCCGATCAACGTGAAGTCGACGGTGGAGAAATCGCCGAATGCGGCGATGGTCCTGACGCGCGATTTGAGGTCGTTGATCTCTGGCATTGAGAAGGTGAGGTTCTCGGTCCCGATGCCCTGGGCGGTCTGGCGGATGTAGATCAGCCGATCCGCGTCCCGATTGACGAGCGGACGGAGGAGCACGCTGCGAACGACACTGAAGATCGCAGCGTTGGCGCCGATGCCCAGGGCGAGCGTCACGACCACGGTGCTCGTCAGGCCCTTGGCACGGACGAGGGAGCGCAAGGCAAACCGGATATCTCGTGCGAGCGCTTCCGCCGCGTCGTACCAGCGGCCGTACCAGACGCGCCGCATCGAGTCGTGGATGGCCCCGACGTAACCGAATTCCTCGAGCGCGCCCAGGCGAGCCGCCCGCGGATCCTCCCCGCGATCGATCCGCTCCTTGATGGCCAGGGCCAGATGGCCACCGATTTCTTCGTCGAGATCGCGCTCGTCGGGCCGCATGGCTACTCCTCCCTTGCCGGCGCCGGGTTCATGATGCGGCCGATCGCGTGCACCAGCTGCGACCAGCGGTCCCGCTCGCGCAGAAGCTGCGCCTTTCCGGCCGCGGTCAGCCGGTAGTACTTCGCCCGCTGATTCGCGTCGCTGAGGCCCCATTCGGATTTCAGCCAGCCACGCTTCTCGAGGCGGTGCAGCGCGGGGTACAGGGATCCGGTCTCGACCTTGAGCAGGTCGTCCGACTGCGCGCGGATCGCCTGGCCGATTCCGTGGCCGTGCTGCGGGCCCCACTGCAGGGTCCGGAGGATGAGCATGTCGAGGGTGCCCTGGAGGAGCTCCAGGCGCTGAAGGTCGGCGGCCTTGGCCATAGTAGTAGACATCCTACAACCTTAGACGTAGAATGTCTACGGCTGGTTCCATCCACGCCGGTGGGACGCGATACCGGGTGCCCGCGCCCACCCACAGCTCGCAGGGGCCGACGAACCCGTCGCCACCCTGGAACCGCTGGAGCTCCCCCTCGATTTCCCGCCACGAATCGGCGCGATCGGCCCTCGCCCAACGCAGAACGATCGAGCGACGCGCAGGCGAACCCAAACCCACCTGGCTGGTGAACCAGAAGTGAACCAACAGCCATCTGGACATCGCTGAAGCGATGCCTAAGTCTTTGTTCGGCTGAAGGATGGGGAGAAGGTGTCAACCTGCGAACCAGGTGCTCGCGCAACTGCGGGCCCGCGGCCGTAACTAGGAGCGCGGAACCGGGGGCACGTTCGGTCCGAGGACCTAAGCCGGCTTGACTTGGTTACACGGGGGTTACACGCGACGTAGGCTTGAAACCGAAGTGCCCTTAACTTACTGAAGCAGTTGGTCGGGGCGGCCGGATTTGAACCGGCGACCACCTGCGCCCAAGGCAGGTGCGCTACCAGGCTGCGCTACGCCCCGGTGGATGCGACCTCATGATACCAGCGCGGGCGGCCGCGGGAATAAGATCGACCAGGCTCCCGTATTCGGCCTACAAGCTCAAGGCGGTGCCCATGCGCGGAAGAGTCCTCCTCCGGATCCTCGCGGGATTCCTGACCACCGTGCCGCTGGCGGCGCGGCCCGCCGCCGCCGCCCCCGCCACCGGCCAGCCGAAGCCCGCGCCCATCCTGGCGGCCATGAGCGCGGAGCTGGCACGGTGGCAAAGCGGTCTCAAGGACCAGCCCAAGCCACCGTACTTCCTGAGCTACGAAATCACGGACACCCAGGGCGTGTTCGTGAGCGGAGCCTTCGGGGCGCTCACCCAGAGTGCGGAGAACCGCCGGCGGATGCTGGACGTAGACGTGCGTGTCGGCGACTACGCGCTCGACAACACGCGCGCCCTTCGCGGCGCGGGACCCAGCTTCCTCGACCGCTTCACGGCGACGGAGGTCCCCGTCGACGACAGCCCGGACGCGATACGCAGCGTCCTGTGGGCGCAGACCGATCGCAGGTACAAGCGGGCGCTGGAGCAGCTCACGGCCGTCGAGACCAACATCCGGGTCAAGGTCGAGCAGGAGGACAAGTCGTCCGACTTCGCCAAGGAGCCCGCCGCGAAGGCCACCGAGCCCGCTGCCCCCCTGAAGGTGGACCGCAAGGCCTGGGAGCAGCGGGTGAGGAAGTTCACCGCGCCCTTCGCCCGCTACGGCGACATGTACGAAGCGAACGCCTTCTTCGTGGCCTCGGTCGAGACCCGGTACTACGTGAACAGCGAGGGCACGACGCTGCAGACCTCGCAACCCAGCTATCGCCTCTTCGTCTCCGCCTTCACCAAGGCCGAGGACGGCATGGAGCTGCCGCGCTACGAGTCGTACTTCGCGGTCACGCCCGAAGGGCTCCCGGATGACGCGGCCGTGCTCAAGGCCGTGGACGTGATGATCGCGGACCTCAAGGCGCTGCGGGCGGCGCCGGTGGTCGACCCCTACACGGGGCCGGCGATCCTCTCCGGCCGCGCCGCCGGCGTCTTCTTCCACGAGGTCTTCGGCCACCGCATCGAGGGACACCGCCAGAAGCGCGAAGAGGACGCCCAGACCTTCAAGAAGAAGATCAACGAGCACGTGCTGCCCGAAAGGTTCTCAGTGGTCTTCGACCCGACTCTTTCCCGCATGGGCAACACGGACCTCGTGGGCGCGTACAGGTTCGACAACGAGGGCGTGGCCTCGCGCCCGGTGACGGTGGTGGAGAACGGCGTGTTCAAGAGCTTCCTGATGTCGCGCACGCCCATCGAAGGCTTCCCCGACTCCAACGGGCACGGGCGCAAGCAGGTCGGCTTCGCTCCCGTGGCCCGCCAGTCGAACCTGCTGGTGAGGGTCAAGGCGCCGCTCTCGCACGAGGCGCTGGTGAAAGCGCTCATCGACAAGGTGCGTGAGGAGGGCAAGCCCTTCGGCCTCGTGTTCGACGACATCCAGGGCGGGTTCACCCTGACCGGGCGCACGATACCGAACGCGTTCAACGTGCTGCCGGTGATGGTCTACCGGATCTACCCCGACGGGCGCCGCGAGCTGGTGCGCGGCGTCGACCTCATCGGCACACCGCTCACGGCGTTCAGCAAGATCGTGTCCGCGGACGACCAGGTGGGCGTGTTCAACGGCGTGTGCGGCGCGGAGTCCGGGGGCGTGCCCGTCTCCGCCGTCGCGCCGGGGATCCTGATCTCGCAGATCGAGGTCCAGAAGAAGCAGAAGTCGTCCGAGCGGCCGCCGCTGCTGCCGGCGCCCTTCGAGGACAAGAAATGACGCGCGTACTGCTGTCCCTCCTGGCGTCCCTCCTGCTGGCCGCGGCCTCTCCCGCGGCCGCGCAGGAGGACGTGGTCCTGCGGGCCATGAAGGACGAGCTGGCGCGGTCGATGGAGCGCCTGCGCCTCGAGTCCCTCGACAAGCCGTACTTCATCGCCTATCGCGCCCAGGAGCGCACCGGGACCACCGCCGCCGCCACCTTCGGCGCGCTCGTCTCGCGCGCGGACAGCCCGAGCCGCTACCTCGCGGCCGAGGTGCGCGTGGGCGAGCCGAAGTTGGACAACACGAACTTCCTCGGCTCGATGAGCGGCCCCTCCGGTATCGTCTCGGGCCGCGGGTTCGTCACCCTGCCCCTGGAGGACGACTACAAGGAGCTGCGCCGGCAGGTCTGGTTGGCCACCGACGCCGCCTACAAGCGCGCGCTGGAGGACCTCTCGCGCAAGCGCGCCGCCGTCCAGAACCGGCAGAACAGCGACCCCACGCCCGATTTCGCCGCCGCGACGCCCGTCACCTGGACCGATCCCGCTCCCGCGGGCCGGCCGCCGGTGGCGGCGGCGCTGGAGACGCTGGCGCGCGACCTCTCCGCGCCCTTCGAGGACACGCCGGCCGTGCAGGTCTCGCGCGTGAGCGTCGACTCCGTCGAGGTGCTCACGCGTTACGTCAACAGCGAGGGCACCGTCTTCACGCGGCGGACTCCGCTGGCCAGCGTGGTGGTGACGGCCAGCACGCAGGCGGCCGACGGCCTGGCTCTGGACGACTTCCTGGCCGCGTACGGCCGCACGCTCGACGGGCTGCCGAAGACGGCCGAGCTGCTGGCCGCCGTCAAGGAGCTCGGGACGCGGCTGACCCAGCTCCGGAGCGCGCCCGTGCTCGACCGCTACAACGGCCCCGTGCTGTTCGAGGGACAGGCCGCGGCCGAGGTGTTCCACCAGGCCTTCGCCGCCCTCCTCCCCGCGGTGCGCCGGCCGGTCCTGGAGAACGAGGCCATGGGCCGCATGTTCGAGGACAACCCTCTGCTCGAGCGCCTGGGCGCGAAGGTGCTGCCGGAATCCATGAGCCTGGTGGACGATCCCACGCTGGCCGAGCAAGGCGGGCAGACGCTGCCCAACGCCTATGCCATCGACGACGACGGGGTCCGTCCCACGCGCACGGTCGTGGTCGAGAAGGGCATCCTCAAGACGCTGCTCACCACGCGCGCGCCCGTGCGTGGCGTCGAGACGAGCAACGGCCATCGGCGGGGCGGCCTTCCCGCTCCCGGCACGCTCGTCCTGGTCGACGAGAAGGGCCTGACGGCGGAAGCGCTGAAGGCGGAGCTGATCGAGCGCGCGCGCAAGCGTGGCAAGGACTACGGGATCGTCGTGCGCCGGGTCGCGCATCCTCTCTACGCCTCGCGCGAGGGCGGCGGCGGCATGTCCTTCGGGCCCTTCGGCCCGCGCGAGGGGGCGAAGGTGGGGGCGGCCATCGTGGCCTACAAGGTGTTCCCCGACGGGCGCGAGGAGCTGGTCCGGAACCTGGAGCCCTCCGGCCTGGTGGCGGCCACGTTCAAGGAGATCGTGGCCTCGGGCCAGAACGCGTCGGCGTATACAGTGGCCTTCGACACGCGGAACGCGACGAGCGTGCCGCCCTTCCTGAGACCCGGCTTCCTGCCCGGAGACACGGCGCACGTCGTCGTCTCGCTGGTGGTGCCGTCGCTGCTCTTCGACGACGTGACCCTACAGAAGCCGACACGCGAGGCGTCGAAGCCGCCGCTCATCAAGCACCCGTCGTTCGACAAGTAGGCGGCCGGCGAGCGGCCGGCCGCCATCATATTATCGCGCAATGGCCGACCTCCTTCTCGCCAGCCAGAATCCCGGCAAGCTGGCGGAGATGCGCAAGCTGGTGGCCGGCCTCCCGTTCCGCGTGGTAGGACCCCGCGACCTGGGCATCACCGAGGCCCCGGAAGAGACGGGGAAGACCTTCCGCGAGAACGCCGTCCTCAAGGCACGCTACTACGCCGGCCGATCGGGCCTCCTGACCGTCGCCGACGACTCGGGCCTCTCCGTGGATGCGCT
>Ga0070708_100000453_pt1 | contig 30747 bp, 31 predicted proteins | sample KBSK5503metaG_FD_65469 | JGI IMG/M metagenome (GOLD analysis project Ga0070708, IMG submission 65469) | Corn, switchgrass and miscanthus rhizosphere microbial communities from Kellogg Biological Station, Michigan, USA - KBS K5-50-3 metaG | ecosystem: Host-associated > Plants > Roots >... | reverse complement strand
GGATCGAGCCCCAGGTAGAGGCCGTAGTTGCGCAGGAAGCCCTTGGTGTAGACCGCGCCGGGCAGGTCTCGGTAGTCGCCGCGCTCCAGGGCGGAGAGGTAGCGCGTACGGATCTTCGTATCACGTTCGACGCGCGCGACATCGACCCCCTTCGCCTCGCGAGCGGTGCGCAGCACCTCCCCGAGCTTGTGGATCGAGTCGGTCACCGATCGTCACTCTCCGGTTCGACGTCCCCTCCCCAGCCGTCCGGCGTGACCAGCACCTCGCGGAATCGGCTGCCGTCTGCCGGACCGACGATCCCACGGTCCTCCATCTGATCGAGGATGCGTGCCGCTCGCGCGTATCCGATCCGCAGCCGCCGCTGCAGCAGCGAGGCCGATGCCTTGTCGGAGCGGCGGACGATGTCGATCGCCTGCGAGAGCAGCGCGTCGGCGTCATCGGTGCCGTCCTCGCCCGGACGTCCGCCGGGCTTGCCGTCGCGCCTGGGCGCCGTGATCTCCGGCCGGTAGTGCGGGGCGCCCTGGGATCGCCAGTGGCTCGCGAGGTCGTCGATCTCGCCATCGGTCACGAGCACGCCCTGAAGGCGCACCGCGCGCGGCGCGTCGATCGGCTGATACAGCATGTCGCCGCGCCCGAGCAGGTCCTCCGCGCCGGTCGTGTCCAGGATCGTCCGGCTGTCCACGCCGCTCGTCATGGCGAAGGCGATCCGCGATGGGATGTTCGCCTTGATCAGGCCGGTGATGACCTGGACCGATGGACGCTGCGTCGCGACCACCAGGTGAATTCCGGTCGCTCGGGCCAGCTGCGCGATGCGCGTGATCGTGGCCTCCACCTCGTAGGCGCTGACCATCATCAGGTCCGCGAGCTCGTCGATCACCACGATGATGAACGGCATGCGCGGTTCGCCCGGACGGAGTGAGTCGTTGTACGCCCCGATGTTGCGGACGGCTCGCTTCGCGAACTCGTGGTAGCGGCTCTCCATGGTGCCGACGGTCCATTTCAGCGCGTTGACCGCCTTGTCGGACTCGACGATCACCTCGGTGAGCAGGTGCGGGACGCCACGGTACTGCGCCATCTCGACCCGCTTGGGGTCGATCATGATCAGCTTCACCTCGCTTGGCGACGCGCGCATCAGCAGCGAACAGAGGATGGCGTTGACGCAGACGCTCTTGCCTGACCCGGTGGCGCCCGCGATCAGCATGTGCGGCATCTTGGCCAGGTCGGCGCTGAAGGGCTGACCGGCGACGTCCTGCCCGAGCGCAAAGGCGAGCTTGGAGCGCGCCGCCATCTCCTCGAAGTTCGTTGAGGCCAGGACTTCCTTGAGGGTGACCAGGTCGAAGGCGCTGTTGGGGATCTCCACGCCCACGAAGGGCTCTCCAGGAATGGGGGCTTCGATGCGAATGCTGCGCGCGGAGAGGGCGAGCGCCAGGTTGTCCGCAAGACCCTCGATGCGGGACAGCTTGATACCCGGTTCCACCTCGAGCGCGTACTGGGTGACGACTGGCCCCTCCTGGATGCGGGCCACCTTCACGCCGATGCCGAAATGCGCGAGCGTGTCGCGAATACGGTTCCCCTTGGCGGTGAGGTCGAGCTGGGCGACGCTGCTCGGAGCGGCGTCCGCCAGCAGTGAGAGTGGCGGGAGATCCCAGGCCTGGTCCACACCCTCCAGTGCGGCATCGGCGCCACCCTCGATCTCGACGGCGATGGCCAGGTGCGCGTTCTCGTCGTGCTCGAGTTCAGCGGCGGAGACTGGGATGGAACCTGGATCGTCCAGCTCGGGCTCAACGGGTGCCGATATCCCCGGCCCCACGGCGCGTCCCGCTCCGCGATGCTCCTGCGGTGCTTCCGCGGGCCGTTGGCGGCGGACGATCAGAGGTGGCTCATCCTCGCCCCCGCCGGCGAGCGCACGGCGCATCCGACTCAGCAGGTTCGAGCGCGGGACCGGCGTTGCGACCTGCTCGGCTCGGACCCCGCGGTCGCCGCGCGCCGCGCTGACGGGCACGTCGGTGGCGCGTTCTTCACGCCCGTGGAGGTAGGCAGCGAGCAGGTCACCGACCGTCATGTTGAAATAGAGCAGCAGGCCGACAACGAGGAGCAGCGCGAGGATCACCCATGCTCCCAGCGTGCCGATGGCGCCCTGGAGGACGGCACTCACGCCGTAGCCCACGATTCCCCCGCCGTCCCCGAGATCGACCGAGCGGATCCCACCTCCCGCGGCGAGGTGGAACGCGCCGAGCAGGGCAAGAGCCACGAGGGCGGCGCCGGTTGCCGCCATCCAGCGCTCCGCGGGCATCGTCCGCATCCAGAGCATCAGCGCGAACCCGGCCAGTAAGGGCGCGGCGAAGGCGATCCCCCATCCGAGCAGATAGGCGAGCAGGTCGTGCCAGGGTCGCACGAAGGCGCCCGCGCGTGGCGCGAAGAGGGCGATGACGCTGACCACCGCCAGGAACACGAGGACCAGGGCGAGGAGCTCGCGTGCCACGCGTCCGCTCATGCGGAAGGTGCTGGTGGCGCGACGCCTCCGCGGTGAGCGGCGGCGAGTCGAGCGTCGTGTGCTCACTAGCGGTCAGACCTCGAGGACGATGGGCATGATCATCGGGCGCCGCTTCGTCCGCTCGAAGAAGAAGCGCGAGAGGGTGTCCCGGATCTTCGTCTTGAGATAGCCCGCTTCCGCGGCGTGCTCGTCGCCGGCCGGCTGGGCGAGTGCCTCGGCGAGGTAGATGCGCGCCGCCTCCATCACCGGGTCCTCCGGGTCGGAGAGAAAGCCACGTCCAATCAAGTCCGGACCGCTGAGTGGCCTGCCGCTGCTCGCCTCCACGGTCAGCGCCACCATCACAACCCCGTCGCTGGCGAGCGCCCGCCTGTCTCGAAGGACCACCCCATCGACCCCGTCGATCGCGGCGATCCCATCGACCAGCATTGCCCCGGCCGGAACGCTGCCCGCGAGCCGCGCGCGCGTCCCGTCGAACTCGACCACCTGGCCGTTCTCGAGCACGAAGATGCCGTTCGGGTCGACCCCAGACCCTTCGGCCAGCAGTCCGTGCTGCACGAGCATCCGGTACTCGCCGTGGACCGGAATGAAGTTCTGGGGTCTCACCAGGTTGAGCATCAGCTTGAGCTCTTCGCGCGAGCCGTGGCCGGATACGTGGCAGTGCTTGAGCGGCTCGTAATGCACCATCGCCCCCTCCTTGAAGAGGTTGTCGATGGTCTTGGCGACTGCCTCCTCGTTGCCGGGGATCGGCGAGGCGGAGACGATCACCGTGTCCCCCGGCTCGATGGTGATGTTCCGATGGTCGCGGTTGCTCATCCTGGTCAACCCCGACATCGGCTCACCCTGGGAGCCGGTGGTCATGATGACGAGCTCGTTCTTGGGGAGGCGCTGAAGCTGATCCTTTCTGACGAGCCCCCCACCCCGGTCGGTGAGATAGCCGAGCTCCAGTGCGATCGCGCTGTTCTGCTCCATGCTGCGGCCGAGGACGACCATTCGCCGGCCGTGCGCCGTCGTGGCATCGAGCACCTGCTGGACGCGCCCGATGTTGCTGGCGAACGTCGCGACGATCACGCGCCCGGGCGCCTCGCCGATGAGCTGGAAGAGGGACTCCCCCACCGTCTGCTCAGAGAGTGTGTAACCCTCGCGCTCTGCTCGGGTCGAATCGGAGAGAAGGAATGCCACGCCACGGTTGCCGATCTCGGCGATGAGCCCCAGGTCCGCGCGGACGCCGTCGGGAGGCGTCATGTCGAACTTGAAGTCGCCCGTGTGGACCACCGTCCCGAGCGGGGTCCGAATGGCGTAGCCGACGCCGTCCGGTATCGAATGATTAACGCGGAACGGCGTCACAGCGAATGCCCCGATCCGGAACTCGGCTCCCGGCTCCACGGTGCGCAGCTCCGTCGCGTCGAGAAGCTTGTGCTCCTTGAGCTTGCCCGTCACCAGTCCCACCGTAAGTCGGGTGGCGTAGACCGGAACGCCGGGAAGCCGCGGCAGCACGTAGGGCAGTCCGCCGGTGTGATCCTCGTGCCCGTGAGTGAGCAGGATCGCGCGGACTCGATCGCGGTTCTGCTCCAGGTACGTCACGTCGGGAATGACCAGGTCGATTCCGAGCATCTCGGGCTCCGGAAACGCGAGGCCGCAGTCGATGACCAGGATCTCCCCGGCCGTCTCAATGGCGGTGATGTTCTTGCCAACTTCGCCCACCCCGCCGAGCGGGATGATGCGCAATGTGTCTGTCATGTCGTACTCATTAGAAAAGGGTCAATTGGTCATCGGATGCGTCGGGTGATGGTCCAGGTGGCGGCGTCCCCGGTGTGCCGGCGCCTTCGAGTGGCGCGCTCTCGAGCGCCGAGGCCCGCTCCGATTCGATCGCCTCGCGCGCTGTGAGCAGCGCAGCCGGCAGGCCGCGGATGTCACGAAAGAGCGTCTCCCGCAGGCTTGATTGGTGCAGCGCCGCAGCCGGATGGTACATCGGGAAGATGTGGCGCCCGCCGCTCCGACGGAGCGTTCCGTGCACTTCCCCGATCCGTGCCCCGGGCAGGTACCGCTGCAGCGAATGGCGCCCCAGGGTGACCACCACAGCCGGATCGAGGGCGCCCTCCTGGCGGTCCAGGTACTCCGAACACGCACTGATCTCCGACGGCTCGGGATCCCGGTTTCCGGGCGGGCGGCACTTCACGACGTTGGTGATGAAGACGTCCCCACGCTCCCAGCCGATCGAACGCAGCAGCTCGCTCAGCAGCTGGCCGGCTGGTCCGACGAACGGCCGCCCGGTCGCATCCTCTCGGCCGCCCGGTCCCTCACCGACGCACAGAACGTCCGTGTGCGGATTCCCCTCGCCGGGCACGGCCAGCGTGCGTCCCCTGGCGAGAGGGCAGCGGGTACAGCCGCGGACCTCAGCGGCAACCGCGGCCAGTTGCGCCTCGGTGCCCATCGGCTCGAACTGGCCCTCCGTCCCTTGGCGCGGCACCTCGTCGGGCCGCGCCCATCGGTCTAGGACTTGGCAGCGCCTGCCTTGGCCATGTGCCGCTCCATCGCCGCTCGGCGGCTCAGGTTGATGCGGCCCATCCGGTCGATCTCGGTGACCACCACCATCAGCTCGTCACCGATGCTCACCACGTCCTCGACCCGTGGCACGCGATAGTCCGCGAGCTGGCTGATGTGGACCAGGCCCTCCTTGCCGGGAAGGATCTCGACGAAGGCGCCGAAGTTCATGATACGTGTCACCTTGCCCAGGTACTCGCGCCCGACCTCGACGTCGCGGGTGAGACCCTCGATCCAGCGAATCGCCTTCTCGGCCGCCTCGCCGGAGGTGGCCGCGATCTGAACCGTGCCGTCGTCTTCGACGTTGATCTGCGTCCCGGTCTCGGCGGTGATCTGGCGGATCACCTTGCCACCGGGGCCGATGATGTCACGGATCTTGTCGACGGGAATCTTCAGGGTGTGGATACGGGGGGCGTACGGGCTGAGCTCGCTCCGGCTGGCGCTGATGACGGCGGTCATCTTGTCCAGGATGAAGAGCCGGCCGATGCGGGCCTGCTCCAGCGCATCGCGCATGATCTCCGGGGTGATGCCGCCCACCTTGATGTCCATCTGCAGCGCCGTAACACCATCGGCGGTGCCGGCCACCTTGAAGTCCATGTCGCCGTAGGCGTCCTCCTTGCCGGTGATGTCGGTGAGGACCGCGTACCGGCCGCTGGCGCTGTCGGTGATGAGGCCCATCGCTACGCCGGCGACGGGTGCCTTGATCGGGACGCCAGCGTCCATCAGCGCCAGGGTGCTGCCGCAGGTGCTGGCCATCGAGGTCGAGCCGTTGCTGCTCACCACCTCGCTGACCACGCGGATCGTGTACGGGAAATCGTCCTCGGACGGCAGGACCGGGACGAGGGCACGCTCGGCGAGCGCACCGTGACCGATCTCGCGGCGCCCGGGCCCACGCATCGGCTTTGTCTCGCCGGTCGAGTAGGGCGGCATGTTGTAGTGGTGGATATACCGCTTCTCCGTCTCGGGCGAGATCGTGTCGAGCCGCTGCACGTCACTCGACGGACCCAGCGTTGCGATCGAGAGGGCCTGCGTCTGGCCGCGGGTGAAGAGACCAGAGCCGTGCGTGCGCGGCAGGATCCCGACCTCGACGCTGATCGGCCGGATCGCCTTCGTATCGCGTCCGTCGATCCGCACGTTCTCCGACAGGACCAGCTCGCGGACGGTTGCCTTGGTGAGCACGTCCATGAGCGCTGAGCCGATGCCGTGGCGCCGCCGGATATCCTCGAGCCGTTCCTTCTGCTCGCCGCGGTTGTAGTTGTCGCGCGCGCGACGAACCTCGTCGGCGATGTCGGCGCGGATTGCGTCGAGGCGCTCGGGTAGCCCGCGGCTCATCTCGATGAAGAGCTCGGCGGTAGCCTCCGCATCGGGCATGGCTCGGTGTGCCGTTGCGTGGTCACGCCCGAAGACGAACCGGATCAGGTCGCCAAGCTTCCAGCTGCCCGCATCCGGGTAGATCTGGTAAGCCAGCTCCAGGGTGTCGTACACGGCACTCGGCTGCCAGTTTGCGTCGCTCGACAGGTGGCGCAGCACAAACGGGAGGTCGAAGGCCACGTTGTGAGCCACGACCGGCGCGTCGCCGATCCACGCGCTGAACTTCGGAAGGATGTCCGCTGCGGTCGGAGCCTGCGCCACGTCCGCGTCCGAAATTCCGTGTACCTGATGCCCCACGATGGCACGGCCCGGGTTCACGAGCGACTCGAACCGGTCGACGACCTGGCCGTCGCGAACCCGGAGCGCCGCGATGTCGACGATGTAGCCGTTCTCCGGTTTCATCGCGGTCGTTTCGAGGTCGAAGACGACGAACTCCGCGCCGCCCTTGGCGAGCGCGGTGCCCAGCTTGACCACCGAGTCTGCCTTTGGACCGACGAAGGGCATCTTCTTGGCCGAGCCAGCCGTCGCGACCAGCTTCTCCTGGAGCTCAATGCTTTTCTGGAGCTCCGACTGGCCATACACGATGGCGTCTGCCATCACCGTCTCGGGAAGAACCTTGGCGCCGGCCTCGACCATCATCACAGCGTCGCGCGTGCCGGCGACCACGAGGTCGAGGTCACTCAGCTCGAGCTGGCTGGTGGTCGGGTTCGTGACGAATTGGCCATCGATGCGGCCCACGCGCACGGCGCCGACCGGACCCTGGAACGGGATTGGACTGATCGCCAATGCGGCGGACGCACCATTTACGGCGAGGATGTCCGGGTCGTTCTCCTGGTCGGCGGAGAGGACCGTCAGGACCACCTGAACGTCGTTGCGGTAGCCCTTGGGAAAGAGCGGGCGAATCGGCCGGTCGGTCAGGCGCATGGCCAGGATGGCCGCCTCCGACGGGCGCGACTCACGCTTGATGAAGCCGCCCGGGATCTTGCCTGCGGCGTACATCCGCTCCTCGTAGTCGATCGTGAGCGGGAAGAAGTCAAGCCCCTCGCGGGGCTCCTTGGCCACCGCCGTCGCGAGGACGACGGTGTCGCCATATCGGATGAGGACGGCGCCATCCGCCTGCTCAGCGAGCTTTCCCGCCTCGAGCGAGAAGCTCTGGCCGCCGATCTCGGCCTCTACCTTGATTGCCACTGATTCCTCCGTTGAATCGTTGTCTGATCATCGTGCGGCGCGCGCCCCGACGTTTGGTTGATGAGCGTCGAGGGGCAGCGGGTGGATGCCGGATGCTTGTGAGATGCGCACGCCCTCGCCGCGAGCAGGCAATGCACCGCGTCCGGGACGGCCGCCGAATGCGCGAGACCCAGGGCGTTCGCCCTGGGCCGTCGATCCGTTGCGTGAATTAGCGACGCAGTCCTAATCTACCGATGACCGTGCGGTACCTGTCGACATCGTTGCGCACCAGATAGGCCAACAGCCGCCGGCGCTGGCCGACGAGCTTCAGCAGGCCTCGGCGCGAATGGTTGTCGTTTGGATAGCCCCGCAGGTGCTCCGTCAGCGACTTGATCCGCTCGGTAAGCAGCGCGATCTGCACCTCAGGGGAGCCGGTATCACCATCATGGGTGGCGTAGCCTTCCACGATCGCGCTCTTCGCGTCCTTGGCGAGCGGCACTGATTCCTCCACTTTCCTTTCCAATCAGCACCCATCGTAGCAGATCCGGCCCTTCAGCGGACGCACGCTTTCCGGACACTCCTCGATTTTGTCACGATATGCAGCGCGACTCACCGTGGCCCGTTTCAGCCGCCTCCGCCATGATCGCAATAACGACCGCTCCCGATGAGCGAGCCTCGCCGACCCGGGCGACAAGCTCAGCCCGGCCATCGCCGGAGAGGACCAGGGTGGCTGAAACGTCTGCAGCACCGGCGCGAATCTCGACCGGGTATGACCCGGGTGGTGGCATGGCCGCCGAGTAGTCGACCATGACCCGCAACTGCCCTTGGGCAGCCGCGTCGCTCGCCGGCACGAGGGTCGCCTCGATGGTGGGTGCGTGACCGAGCAGCCGAGTCGCCTCCCGAATCCGCCCGGACCGAACCGCGTCGCGGATTCTGCCCGATGAGATTGGTGTGCCGCCATCGAGGACGATCTCCTCGGCGAGCACGAGGTCGAAGCCCGTAGCCCGCCCGTGCGCTCGCATCGCGTCCGGCGTACCAACGCGTCCTCGGCCAAAGGCGCTCTCGGGCGTCATGACGAGTGCCCGCAGCTCGATCGCTGGCGCCATCGCACCCAGGAATTGCTCCGGGGTGAGCGAGCGAAGCACCGTATCGAACCGAATCGGGACGGCGTGATCGATCCCAGCCTGCTCGAGCATTCGCAGGTTCCGATTGGGGGTCGCGAGCCTGGGTATGGCAGTCCCTGGATGGATCACCTCGTCAGGGTGCGGGTCGAAGAGCAGCGCGACGCTGCGCGCCCCGCGTTGCGCGGCGGCCGCGCGGGTCGCGTCGATCAGCGCCAGGTGGCCGCGGTGAACCCCGTCGAAGACGCCCATACATAGTGCGGCTGGGCCCACCAGCGGAACCTCGTCGAGCGCTCGGCCGAGGGTCGTCGTGGTCACTCCCCCACCGCGGCCGCGACCACCTTTTCCGGATGCAGGATCCCCGCCACGAGCCGACCGATTCCGAGCAATCTGCCATCACTCAGCACGGCTGCCCGCCCATCGCCCGGGCCACCGTCAACCGGCACGAGCGAGCCGTGCGCAAAGCGCTCGGCCTGCGGGGCGGTGAGCTGGATGCGCGGCAACGGCAGCAGGTCGCTGACGGGCAGCATCGCCTCCTCCAGGCGGTCTGCGGCAGCAAGAGCCTCGAGCTCCTCCAGGCCCCGGGCATCCGCGACACGGAGGCCGGCGGCCTCGGTTCGGCGCAGCCCGGCGAGGTACCCGCCGCAGCCCAGTCGCTCCCCGAGGTCCCGCGCGATCGAGCGGACATAGGTGCCCGCACCGCACCGCAGGTCAATCCTCAGGTCCAGGTAATCGTCTGCGGCATCGGTCTCCAGCAGGACGATTCGCTCCACGGTGACCCGGCGCTCGGGCAGCTCGAGGGGCGTCCCTGCCCGCGCCGCGCGGTGGCCGGTCTGACCACCCACCTTCCGCGCCGAGAAGGCCGGTGGACGCTGATCGAAGGCGCCGACAAGGGAGGGCAGCGCGGCGACGGCCTCATCTACCGACGGGATCGGCCCGCCGCGCAGGATGGGGCCCTGTCCGTCATCTGTCGCCGAGCGCCAGCCGAGGCGGATGACGGCGTCGTAGCGCTTCGGCCCACCGGTCAGGTCCGCGCTGAAACGCGTTGCAGCGTCGACGAGGATTGGCAAGACGCCCGAGGCGAGCGGATCGAGAGTCCCGGCGTGACCGATCCGGCGCGTGCCCGTCAGGCGCCGCAGAAGCCCGACCATGTCGTGCGACGTCGGCCCGATCGGCTTGTCGAGGTTAATGACCCCCAGCATTCGCCCGCCCCAGCTCCCGCTCGCAGACGGTCAGGACCAGCTCGCGCGCTTCGTCGAGAGGGGCGTCGAGCGTGCAGCCCGCCGCACGCGCATGGCCACCACCGCCGAAGGCAGAGGTGATGGCGACAGCATCGGCGCGCTCGGTTGTCCGCACGCTGACTCGCACGCGGCGGGGCTCGACCTCCTTGAAGAGCACGTTAATGTCGGCCAGCCTGGTGGTGCCCAGGAGATCGACGAAGCCCTCCGATGCGGTCTGCTGCTCCCCCGTCTCGGCCAGCATGGCCAGGGTCATGGCCGCGTGGACGATCCGGCCGCCGAGTCGCTCCCGGGCCCCAGCCAGGATCAGACCCCAGAGGCGCAGGGTCGAAAACGGTTTGTCGGCGTAGATCGCCCGGTTGATCGCGGAGAGCTGAGCGCCCGCTGCCACCAGGTCCGCCGCAACCCGCAGCGTGCGGGGCGTGGCATTCGCATGGGCGAACGTGTGCGTGTCCTGCACGATGCCAGCCATCAGCGCGGTCGCAAGCTCGCGATCGAGTGCAACGCCAAGCTTGGGCAGCAGGAGGGCGACGATCTCGCAGGTGGCGGCCGCGTCTGTGTCGATCAGGTGCACGGCGCCGTAGCCGGGGTTGCTGACGTGGTGATCGATGTTGACGATCGTCGACCGCGCCAGCCACTCGGCGCAGTCGCGTGCCACGCTTCCGGTCCGGGCCAGGTCGCCGGCGTCGACGACCACCGCAACGTCCGGCTCGAGCTGAGGCGCTGACCGCACGTCGCCCGATCGCGGGAGGAAGTCGAGGTAGGCTGGCACGGGATCGCCCGACACGATCTCCGCGCTCTTTCCAAGCCGCTCCGCCACGATGGCAAGTGCGATTGCGGCGCCTAGCGTGTCGCCGTCAGGATTCTCGTGACAGATCGTGGTGATGCGTTTCGCCGCGCGGATCACCGAGGCGACGTCGCTCACGCCTCATCCTTCTCCGCGCCTCGATCTGGATCGAGGTCGTGGAGCAGCCGCAGGACCCGGTCGCCGGCCTCGATCGAGTCGTCCCGACGAACGGAGAGGGCCGGCACGTGGCGGAGGGTGAGCCGTTCCCCGAGTCGCCGCCGGAGCCACGGCGTTGCATCCTGGAGAGCGGCAAGGGTATCGGCGCGCTCCTCGTCGCTACCCAGCGCGGAGACCCAGACCTTCACATGCCCGAGGTCGCGCGACGTCTCGACACGCGTCACCGTCGCGAACCCCAGACGCGGGTCGTTCATCTCGCGCTGAACGAGGTCCATCAGCTCGTGCTGAATCTGGCTGTCGAGGCGTGCCGTTCGCTGGCTCATCGGTATGGGAGCCTGCAGTCCCTAAGCGGACTGCTCGGCCACCATCTGGAAGCACTCAATGACGTCGCCTTCGGCGAGCTCCAATGATCCGGTCAGGCCGATACCGCACTCGAAACCTGCCGCGACTTCCCGGACGTCGTCTTTGAACCGCTTCAACGTTTCGACCCGCGATTCAGCGATCACCTTCCCGCCGCGCAGCAGTCGGACGCCTCCGCCGCGAACGATGCGGCCATCGGTCACGTAGGAACCCGCGATGAAGCCCGCCTTGCCGGCCTTGATCACCATCCGGACCTCGGCGTGGCCTTCGACCTGCTCCACCATCTTCGGGGCCAGCATCCCTTGGAGTGCCGCGCCGATGTCGTCGGTCAGCTTGTAGATGACGTCATACAGGCGCACATCGACGCCTGACGCCTCGACGGCGCGTTGGGCGCCGGGATCGAGCTTGGTATTGAAGCCGATGACGACCGCATCCGAGGCCGAGGCGAGCAGCACATCGCTCTCGTTGATGTCGCCGGCTCCCTCGCCAAGGATCTGGACGCGCACCTCGGCGGTGTTGAGGCGCTCGAGGGCATTGCGGATTGCGCCGAGTGATCCCTGCACGTCGGTCTTGAGCACAACCCTGAGCTCCTTGACCTCCGATGCCTGGATTTGGGCGCTGATGTCCTCGAGGGTGAAGGCCCCGCGCCCGTCGCTGCTTCCGGCCTGCCGATCCGCAGCCTCGGCCGCCTCGCGCGCGGCCTTCTCGTCGGGCATCACGCGCAGAATGTCACCTGCCTCGGGAAGGCCCTGGAGGCCGATGATCTCCACCGCCGTCGCCGGCTCGGCCGCCGTCACGCGTTCGCCGGCCGCATTCTGGAGTGCTCGCACCCGCCCCCACGTGCGTCCGACGGCAACGATCTCGCCAATGCGCAGCGTGCCGGTCTGCACCAGCACCGTTGCGACGTTGCCGCGCCCCTTGTCGACCTTGGACTCAATGATTGTGCCGACCGCCGGCCGCTTGGGATTGGCCTTGAGGTCCTGGAGATCGGCGACCAGGAGGATCACCTCCAGGAGGTCATCGAGGCCGGTTCGCTGCTTGGCCGACACCGGGACCGCGATGACGTCGCCGCCGAACTCCTCGATGAGGACGCCGATATCGGCCAGCTCCTGCTTCACGCGGTCCGGATTGGCATCCGGCTTGTCGATCTTGTTGATGGCCACGATCATTGGGACGCGGGCGGCACGGACGTGGTCGATCGCCTCGCGCGTCTGGGGCATGACGCCATCGTCGGCGGCCACGACGATGATCGCGATGTCGGTGACCTGTGCGCCCCGGGCGCGCATGGCGGTGAATGCCTCGTGGCCGGGCGTGTCGAGGAAGACGATGCGGCGGCCGTTGTGCTCCGCCTCGCTGGCGCCAATGTGCTGGGTGATCCCGCCGGCCTCCCCCGCCGCAACCCGGGTCGTGCGAATCGCGTCCAACAGGCTCGTCTTCCCATGGTCGACGTGGCCCATGATCGTGACGATCGGAGCGCGCTGGACGAGGTCCTTGGGATCGTCCTCGCTCCACAGGGCGGCACGACCTGTCCCTTCGGCGATGGCGCCGGGGGCGACGATCTCCTGCTGGGCGCCGTCGTCCGCTGCCGCGCGCTCCGCGGCCCCGCGCTCGACGGTCTCGTATCCGAGCTCACTCGCGACCAGGGCCGCGGTGTCGTAGTCGATCGACTGATTGATCGTGGCGAAGATGCCGTTCCGGATCAGCTCCTTGATGACGTCGGCGGTGCTGACTCCCAGCGCATCGGCCAGATCCTTGACGGCGACCGATGAGGGGATCTCCACCGGCCCGGTTGCCTTCGCCGGCGCAGCGGCCGCCGCCGCCTCGGCAAGCGCCGCGGCGGATGGGGCGCTCCTGCGGCGCTGCGGCCGCGGCGGCCGGCGCGGGAGATATCTACGTGGCGGCATGGGTCACCTGGAAGTCGAGCACCCCTGGCTCGACGACGGCATTCAGAGCTCGCTTGATCGCCTCGGCGAGGCGTGCCGGTTCGCGGCAGGCGGGATCATCGCAGATGTACGTTCCCCTGCCCGCGGCGCGACCGCTGAGGTCAACCGAGACCAAGCCGTCGGGAGCGCGGACGACGCGAGTCATCGCGCGCTTGGGCCGGACCTGGTGGCAGGCTGCACACGTCCGCATCGGGACGTGGTCAGGTCGTCGCTTCGGCATCGACCGGGGCCTCCACTGGAACGGCGGTCGTTTCGCGCGCGTCGCCACCCGCGGCCGCAGCGACGCCTGCATCCGACCGGATGTCGATCCGCCAGCCCGTCAGCTTGGCGGCCAGTCGCGCGTTCTGTCCCTCCTTGCCGATAGCCAACGACAGCTGGCGCTCGGGCACGACCACGTTGGCGATCTTGTGCTCCTCGTCGATGCGGACCTGGATCACCTCGGCCGGTGAAAGCGCCTCGGCAACGTACTGTGCCGGGTCCTCGTGCCAGAGCACGACGTCCACCTTCTCGCCGTTGAGCTCGGCGACGATCGCCTGGATCCGAGCGCCGCGCTGCCCGACGGCGGCGCCTTTGGCGTCAACGCCCGCCTGCCGGCTCTCGACCGCCACCTTGGAGCGGCTGCCTGCCTCGCGCGCGATTCCTCGGATTACCACGGTGCCGTTGTAGATCTCAGGGATCTCCATCTCCATCAGGCGCCGCAAGAAGCCACGGTGCGTCCGGCTGGCCACGATGACCGGCCCCCGCGTCGTGCGCCGCACCTCAAGGACGTACACCTTCAGATGCTGGCCGATGCGGTAGTGCTCCCCCGGCAGTTGCTCGGTGACCGCGAGGACCGCCTCCACGCCCTTCCCCATGTCCAGCACCACGGCCGAGTCGGTCGTCCGATGCACGACACCGGTCATGATTTCGCCCTCACGGCTCGCGTACTGCTGGTAGACGACATCACGCTCCGCCTCGCGAAGGCGCTGGCGGTAGACCTGGCCGGCGGTCTGGGCTGCGATCCGACCGAGCTGCGCCTGGGTCACGTTCTCCGGGACGCGGACCTTGGCACCCACGCCGGTGGTTGGGTCGATCTTCTGAGCCTCGGACACCAGCATCTGGAGCTGCTCGTCTTCGATCTCCTCGGTTGTCGCCACGACCTCGTATTCGCGATAGACGCTGATCTGGCCACTCTCCGGGTCGACCCTGACGACCACGTTCTCCGGGGCATCGGCGTTTCGCCGGTACGCGGACTCGATCGCCTGCTCCAGCGTCTCGATGAGGATCTCTTTAGGGACCCCCTTCTCAGCGTTCAGCTGAAGCAGGGCCCCGATGAAGTCGCGATTCACGGCGCTCGCCTCCGGACGAAAAAACAAGACGTGGGATGGCGAACCGACCCACGTCCATGGTGCTCAGCTCTTTATCAATTCGGTTCGCTGAACGGCCGGCGAAACCGCGCGAAGTATAGCAGCGCACGATGCGATTCCGCCAACCTCGGCGTGGTCGCCGCACCCTCCAATCCGTAGGCTGGCGTTCCTGCGGGCGGATCGCCGCTACGAGCCGGGCAGCCGGGCGATGTCCTGGATCGAGATCAGGATGACGAGGGCCATCAGGACCAGGAAACCCGTGATGTAGATCAGGGCTTCCCGCTCGGCGGGCAGTCGACGGCGACGCACGGCCTCGATGATGACCACGGCCACGCGCCCCCCATCGAGCGGTGGGAAGGGCAGGACGTTCAAGACGGCCAGATTCACCGAGAGGAGGCCCACGAAGGCGAGCTGAAAGACGAGCGGCTCCTGCAGGACCTCTCCGGTCGCCTGCGCGATGCCGATCGGCCCGCGCGCGTCCCCGGTGTTCGGTGCCAGTCCGATGAGGCCCATCACCGTCTGACCCAGCGCAGCCGGAATCTGGACGGCGATCTGCGTCGAAATGCTCGCGCCGTGCGCCAGGGCGTCAATCGGTCCTGTGGCGATCGGCGGCTCCGGCTGGGCGGACCAACTAAAGCCCACCGGACCGAGCCCCCGCTGGCGCTCCGCATCGGTGAGAACCCGGGGAACGACCGTCACGGTGACGAAGTGTCCAGCGCGCTTGATGGTGAGTCGTACGTCATGGCCGGCGCGTGAGGTCACGTACTGCGTCAGATCGCGGGCGAGCGGGTACGAATTGCCGTCAGCTGCGGTGATCTGGTCACCGACCTTCAAAGTCGCTGCCGCCGGGCTGCCGGGCTGGACGGCGGTCACTGTCAGCGGGCCGAGCCGATTCGGCGTCGGCAGACTCGAAGCTGCGGCAAAGAGGACAACCGCCAGGAGGAAGTTCATCGCGACGCCCGCGACCAGAACGATGATCCGTAACCCGATCGGCTTGCGGTTGAAGGCGCCCTCCATCGCACGCTCGACCGCCGTCTCGGAGAGCCCGCGCTGTCGCATCTTCTCCGCCTCGATCTCGCCATCCTCGCCGAGCATCTTCACGAAGCCACCGAGCGGGATCCAGTTCACCGAGTAGCGCGTGCCGCGCCAGACCACGGAGCCGATGCGTGGCGGGAAGCCGATCCCGAACTCCTGCACCGTTATCCCCGCCAGCTTGGCCACCACGAAGTGTCCCAGCTCGTGGACGAGCACGAGCACAACGAGGACGAGGACGAAGGCCAGGACCGTCCCGATGATGCCCATCAGTCCGGGCGCTCAAGCCCAAGCTCGGCGGAGAGAGCGCCTCGAATCTCCATGTCGAGGGCGACGATCGTGTCGAGATCGGGTTCATCGTCGCTCCCCCAGCGCTCGACCGCCGCGCCGATCTGGTCGCTGATGCGCGGAAATGCGATACGCCGAGCCAGGAAGGCCTCGACTGCCACCTCGTCGGCGGCGTTCAGGACCACGCCCCGGTTTCCGCCGCGTTCAGCGGCCGCGCGGACCACGGCGTACGCCGGAAAGGTTGCGGGATCGAGTGCTTCGAACTCGAGCGCGCCCCAGGCGTCCGGCGGCTCGGGAGTCACAGGTGATGGCAGTCGCTCGGGGTAGGTCAGCGCGAACTGAATCGGGAGACGCATGTCGGGGTGCCCGAGCTGGGCCTTGAACGAGCCGTCCACGAACTCGACGAGCGAGTGGACCACGCTCCGAGGGTGGATCACGGCCTCGATTCTAGAGTACGCCAATTGATAGAGCCATCGCGCCTCGATTGCCTCGAACGCCTTGTTCACTAGCGTCGCCGAGTCAATCGTGATCTTGTGGCCCATGCGCCAGGTCGGGTGCGCGAGCGCCTCGTCGGGCGTCACCGACATCAAGGACTCCATCGGTCGATGCAGGAACGGCCCGCCGGATGCCGTCAGGATGATGCGCGCCACGCTCGCCCGGTCCTCCCCGAGCAGGCACTGCCAGATCGCGGAGTGCTCGGAATCGATGGGACGCAGTCGCTCGAGCGGATCGCCTCCGAGTCGGTCGAGGAGCGCCGCGACCAGGTGACCACCAGTAACCAGGGCCTCCTTGTTCGCGAGCGCGACGATGCGACCGCTCGCCAGCGCATCGAGCACTGCAGGGAGCGCGGTCATCCCTGTGGTGGCTACGACCACGATCTCGACTCCGTCGGCGGTTGCCAGGTCGGCGAGGCCGCCGTCCGCCCGGCGCTCGGCCGGCACCTCCCCTGGGTTCTCAGCGCACCACGCTCGAGCAACAGGCCAGTCGGCGAGCTGGCGCTCGAATGTCGCGTCCGCGTGCCCTGCCGCAATACCGACGACCCTGAACCGATCCCGGTGCATGGCCGCGACCTCCAGCGTCTGGCGCCCGATTGAACCAGTCGAGCCCAGGACGGCCAGACCGCGAGGAGGAGCGGTCAAACGACGTAGCCCACGATGAGGAGCGCGTACCCGGCCAGCATGGGAGCCGCGAACAGGAATGAATCGACCCGATCCAGGATGCCGCCGTGTCCCGGAATCAGGAAACCCGATTCCTTGCGCCCTGCAGCACGCTTGAGCATCGACTCGGCCAGGTCACCGGCCTGGGCCGCCAGTCCGACCAGCGGCCCTATGACCAGGGGATGCCATGGCTGGAGGCCGATCAGCCAGGCGCCGATCCCCGCGGCCAGCGTGGCGGTGATGAGGCCGCCGGCCAACCCTTCGATCGTCTTGGACGGGCTGATGTGGTCGATCAGGCGTCGCTGTCCAAGCCATCGGCCGGTCAGGTAGGCCCCGGTGTCGTAGCCCCACACGACGAGAAGAAGGGTCAGTAACCAGGCCGCGCCCGAACGCAGGGAAAGGGCGCCGATGGTGGTCGCGTCAGAGCCGCCGGGTGGTGCGAGATGTCCGACCAGCACGATCGTCGGGGCCAGGATTCCAAGATAGGCGACCCCAAACGCCGTGACCGCCCAGGTTGTAAATCCCTTGCGGGGGTCCGCTCGCGTGAATCCTGCGACCCCGAGCAGGATGAGGCTGGCAATGAAGACCGATGCCACCAGGCCGGGCGGCTGTGTGATGCGCAGGAGGTCGGCGAGCAGGCCGCCCACGCCGCTGGCATTGGTCGCGATCAGTCCTGCCGCGGCCGTCGCCATCCCGGCCAGGAGGCCAAGGACCTGAGGCGGCTCGAAGCCTCCGGAGTCGAGCAGGCTGATCAGCTCCACAAGCGAGAGGAAGACGATCAGCGCGACGAGCGCGGAGATCCACGGCTCGCCGACGAGGACGACGCCGACGACGATTGGCACCAGGACCACGGCCGTCAGAACTCGCGTGCGCAGCATGGCCGGCCCGGTACCTAGGAACCGAACCGTCGCGGACGCTGGGCGAACTCCTCGAGCGCGGCGTCGAGATCGGCTTCGCGGAAATCCGGCCACAGGACCGGGGTGAACACGAGCTCGGCGTACGCACCCTGCCAGAGGAGGAAGTTGCTTGTCCGCAGCTCGCCCCCGGTGCGAATGAGCAGGTCGACATCCGGCTGGCCGGCGGTGTACAGGTGCTCCCCGAGGCGCTCCTCGTCGACTTGTGAGGGTGCAACGCCTCCCGCGATCAGAGCGCGACACGCGTCGATGATTTCACTTCGGCCCGAGTAGTTGAAGGCGATGTTCAGCGCCATTCGCTTTCCGTTCTTCGTCCGCTCCTCCGCCTCACGGATCGAGCGTTGAATATCGGGGGGCGCCTCGTGGAGCCGGCCAATGACCCGCACCCGAACGCCCTGCGTGACCAGCTCATCGGTATGCTGCCGCACCGCGCCGTCGATCAGGCCGAAAAGCCCGGCAACCTCCTCCTCGGGGCGTCGCCAGTTCTCGCGGCTGAAAACGTACAGGCTCAGCACCTCAATCGCGTGGTCGGGTGCCACGCGCACGATCGGCCGTATCGCCTCGACGCCCTGAACGTGCCCCGCGATGGCCGGCAGGCCGTGGGCGGCGGCCCAACGGCGGTTGCCGTCCATGATGATGGCGACGTGGCGGGGGTGGTCCAGGGCGGCCAGCGCCTCAGACCTCCATCACTTCCGCTTCCTTGCGCTCGGATCGGGCGTCGATCGCCTCGATGAAGCGATCATGGACGCGTTGCAGCCCATCAAGCTCGCGACGTTCCTCATCCTCGGAGAGGTCGCCCTCTCGGAGCGCCTTCTTCAGTTCGTCGGCCGCTTCGCGGCGGTGATGACGGACCTCGACGCGCGCGTCCTCGGCGCGCTTGCGCACTTGCTTCACCATTTCGCGACGCCGCTCCTCGCTCAGGGGCGGCACATTCAGACGCACGACCGTTCCGTCCACGGTCGGCGTGATCCCGATATCGCTCTTCGTGATGGCACGCTCGATCGTGGACAGGACGGATCGGTCCCACGGCTGGATCACGATCATGTGGGGGTCCGGCACGCTGATCCCGGCGAGCTGGTTAAGCGGCGTGGGCGCCCCGTAGTAGTCGATGGTCAGCCGGTCCACCAGCGCGGTCGACGCTCGCCCGGTCCGAATCCCGGCGAAGTCGCGCTCCATCGCCTCGATCGCGCGCTGCATCTTGGGTTCGACGTCAAGGACGGCCTCGTGGGTCATCGAGTCACCTCTCCGGCAATGAGGGTGCCGATCGGCTCACCGAGCACGGCTCGCACGATGTTTCCCGGTCGCGTCATGTCGAAGACCACGATTGGCATCTCGTTGTCCATCGCCAGGCTGACGGCGGTCGCATCCAGGGCGCCCAACCGGAGGGAGAGCAGCTCCGTGTAGCCGATCTGGCTGTACCGCGAGGCATCCGGATGCAGCTCGGGGTCGGCATCGTACACCCCGTCAACCCGGGTCGCCTTAAGGATCACTTCGGCGCCGATCTCCACCGCGCGCAGGGTCGCCGCAGTATCGGTGGTGAAGTACGGGTTGCCCGTGCCGGCGACCAGCACGATCACGCGCCCCTTCTCCATGTGGCGAACCGCCCGGCGCTTGATATACGGCTCGCAGATCTCGTTCATGGCGATCGCGCTCATGACGCGTGTCGGCGAGCCCGCCTGCTCCAGCGCATCCTGGATGGCGAGTCCGTTCATGACGGTCGCCAGCATCCCCATGTAGTCGGCGGTGGCCCGGTCGATGCCACGCGCCGCGGCGGCCAGCCCGCGGAAGATGTTCCCGCCACCGACCACGATCGCAATCTGGATACCGGAGGCATGAGCCTCGTGCACCTGGTCGGCGATCGCCCTTCCGACCTCGGGATCGATGCCGAACTGCCGCTCCCCCATGAGCGCCTCGCCGGAGAGCTTGAGCAGAACCCTCCCATAGCGCGGCGCCGGTGCGGCGGTCGGCCCGGTCATGAACTCAGGAAGCCTCTCCCGGAGGAGGACTCTCGCCAACCGCCATCCGCACGAATCGCGCGACACGGATGTTCTCGCCCAGCAGCGCGACCTTTTCGGTGATCAGGTCGGCGATCTTGCGGTCCGTGTCGCGATACGGTTGCTCAAGCAGTGAGACCGATTCGAGCCATTTGTTGAGCTTTCCCCCCACGATGGTCTCGATCCGATCCGCCGGCTTGCCTTCGAGGCGCGCCTCATCGGCGAATGCGGCTCGCCGTTCGGCGATGACCTGCTCAGGAACGTCGTCACGCGACACGTAGGTCGGATCGTGACCGGCGACGGTCATCGCCAGGTCACGTCCGAGCTGCTTGAAGTCGGCTGTGCGCGCCACGAAGTCCGTCTCGCAGTTGAGCTCGAGGAGCACGCCCAGGCGCTCTCCGTGATGGATGTAGCTGGTGATGATGCCCTCGCGGGCGGCGCGCCCGGCCTTGGCAGCGGCTGTGGAGAGACCCTTCTCGCGCAACCATACCGTCGCCCTTTCGAAGTCCCCTCCGCTCTCTGCGAGGGCGCGCTTGCAGTCCATCATCCCTGCCCCCGTCTTTTCGCGGAGGCGCTTCACATCTTCTGCCTTGATCGTCGTGGTGGTCATCGTTCCTTCCTGACCGTGGCGGTCTCAGCGCGAGCTGCGCACATCGGCCTCGGGCAGCTCCTCAATCTCTTCTTCCTCGCCGCGGTTCTCGGCGGTCCGTCGGGCTCGCGCGCGGCGTTCCTCGTCCTCGTCATCCTCCGGCTCGGGCTCGAAGACGAGCGCCTCACCAGCAGCCAGGGCCGCGGTGTAGTCCACATCCTCGCTGAGCACCGACTCGTCGACCGGTGGCAGCGCCTCGGCCTGCTCGAATTCCTCGTCGAGCTTCGCCTGACGCTCGCCCTGAGCCTCGATGACGGCATCCGCCACCTTGCTGGCGATCAGCTTCACCGATCGGATTGCGTCGTCGTTGGCGGGGATCACCCAATCGATGAGATCCGGATCGCAATTCGTATCGGTGATCGCCACGATGGGGATTTCCAGGCGCCGTGCTTCCCGGACCGCGATCTCCTCACGGTGCGGGTCGACGATGAATACGGCCCCCGGCGTGCGACGCATGCGCCGAATTCCGCCCAGCGCCGAATTGAGCTTCGTGATCTCGTCGTTGAGCTTGGAGGCCTCTTGCTTGGTGAGGCGCTCGAACTCGCCAGCATCCCGTCGTGCCTCGAGTGCCTCCAGGCGCTGGATGCGGCGCTTGATCGTCGTGAAATTCGTCAGCATTCCGCCCAGCCAGCGGGTGTTCACGTAATGCTGTCCGCTGCGCTCGGCCTCCTGCTGGACCGATTCCTGCGCCTGCTTCTTGGTCCCCACGAAGAGGATCGAGTCGCCGCGCTGAATCGTCTCCTTGACGAAGTCGAGTGCCTGGTCCAGGTACCTGACGGTCTGGGCCAGGTCGATGATGTGGATCCCGTTGCGCTCGGCGAAGATGTACTCGCGCATCTTCGGGTTCCACCGGCGGGTCTGATGTCCAAAGTGGACGCCCGCTTCGAGCAGCTGCTTCATGGTGGTTGCAGCCATTGCGTTCCTCCGGTTCGTTCCTCCGCCCGTTGTCATCTCCATCGGTCAGACCCGGGCGGGACTCCGCTTGCCGGGCACCGTGACCGAAGGATCGACGAGCGTGTGTGATGGGTTGGCACGAGGACGGGCAGATGCCCTTTCGGCCGGCGCGGAGTATAGCACGGGTCGCTCCCCGGTCCCCGTTTTGAGCTCAGCGTCGAGCGCTCACACTGCACACGTCCCGAGCCCCGTCAGCAGGGTACCGACGTACTCCGGACCGCCCCGTTCGTACCTTGACCGCTCAGCTCGCACTCCTAGGATCGAGTCCTAATCGGTCTAGGGCGCACCGGTCCCGAATGCGCCTTGGATAAGGTACGGACGCGGCCGGATTCGTGCCTGGCACCACAGCGAGACCGGAGGATCAATGGTTTCTCGCCGCAACGCCGTTCTCCTGGGCCTCGGCGCAGTCGCCATGGTCTGTGCGACAAGTTCGCTCGCCGTCCCCACTGTGACCGCCAGAGACGCGCTGGTCGTCGTTCAGCCTGGCGACACGCTGAGTGACATCGCCGCGCGCTACGGAACCACCGTCGCCGCGATTGCGAGGCTGAACGGCATCGCAAACCCCGACATGATCCGGGCCGGTCAACGAATCCGTATCAATGTGAATGCAACCGTCAGCCGCGGGAGCGCCGGCACCCGCCGCCATGTGGTGCGCGATGGAGAGACCTTGACCTCAATTGCCATCGATTACGGCACATCCAGTGCGGCCATCGCGGCTGAGAATCGGCTCGCCAATCCGTCCTACGTGCGCGCCGGGCAGGTCTTACTCATCCCGAGCCCCGCGCGGTCGCAAACCCGGTCCGGGCACGGCAGCGCGCCGTCTCGGACCGTGCGCCACTTCGTTCTGCCGGGCGAGACGCTCACGGGCATCGCCGCCCGCTACGACACCACTATTGCTGCGATTGCCGGTTTGAATGGCCTGGCCGATCCCTCCTACATCCAGGCCGGTCAGGTATTGCACATTCCCAGCGGGCACGCGAGCGCCGCAGCGAACCTGCCGCCGAGCCTGAACGCGGTGATGGCCAAGCGTGAGCATGTGCGGCGCATCATCGTCGCGGAGGCGCGTCGAGCGGGGGTCTCACCCACGCTCGCGCTGGCGGTGGCCTGGCACGAGTCAGGCTGGCGGCAGGAGGTCGTGAGCAGCGCCGGGGCGCGTGGCGTGATGCAGGTGCTGCCGACCACGGCGGACTGGATCGGCGACACGATGCTTGGCCGCCGGCCAGACCTGAGAAGCACGCGCGACAACGTCCGCGCGGGAGTCGTGCTGCTCCGGCACTACCTCGACAGGTACAGCGGCGATGTTCGCCGGGCGCTGGCTGCGTACTACCAGGGCCAACGATCCGCGGACCGCTACGGCGTGCTCCCGGTGTCGGAGCTGTACGTAGGGTCAATCCTCGGGCTGCAACGGATGCTTCGCTAGCCCCCGGCACCTTTTTCCCCATCCCGTCACCATGCGTCGACGGCGGCGTGCATTGTGACCCGCCATTCGCCGTCGATAAATTCGACGGCCGCCAGATCGACCCGGAGTTCTCGCGAGCGCACCGCGTGCCTCGAGGCAAACTCGACGAGCGTCGACCGGAGGCGGTGGAGCCGGCGCCGATCGACGCTCTCCAGCGGCGAGCCAGCTCGCGACGAACGCCGGGCGCGGACCTCGACGCCGATGAGGACACCCTGGGCATCGAGACACGCCAGGTCGATTTCCCCCAACGAGCAGCGCCAGCGTCGCGCCAGGATCTGCCAGCCGCGCGCTTCAAGGTGGTCGGCAACCGCCGCCTCTGCCACGATCCCCAGCTGATGTCGTGGATCGCCCACGGGTGATGCTCCTGCGGGAGGCGAGGAGCGCCTTGGTGACCGGTTACGCGGCGGGCCCTCCCGTCAGTCGCCGGCGAGCTCCTCCTCGTCCAGCAGAGGCAGGTCGTCGAACACGAGATCGAGCGGCAGCTGCGTGCCGGCGAGGAGCATCCGGATCGGCGCGAACGACCGGCGATGCCATTCGCAGGGCCCCTCCTCCATCAACGCGTCGTAGTGTCGGCGCGTTCCGTAGCCCTTGTTGGCCGCGAATCCGTAGGCCGGATAGCGGGTGTCCATCTCGGTGCAGATCCGGTCGCGCGTCACCTTGGCCACGATGCTGGCTGCCGCAATCGACGCCGAGATCGCGTCGCCATCGATGATCGGGCGCTGAGGAAGGTCGACGTATGGAAGGCTTAGTGCGTCGATCACCAGGTGATCCGGGTGCTCATTCAGTCGCTCGACCGCCTCGGTCATCGCCAGCTTCGTGGCTTGCAGAATGTTGATCCAATCGATCACCTCGACCTCCATGAGGCCAACCCCCACCGCTTCTGCACGATCCAGGATGAGCTCATAGAGTGCCTCGCGGCGTAGCCGGGTGAGGACCTTGCTGTCGCGCAGGCCCTTGATGCGATGCCGCTCGGGGAGGATCACCGCCGCGGCGACGACCGGTCCAGCCAGCGATCCGCGGCCGACCTCATCGATGCCGGCGATCCGTCGGTACCCGGCGAGACGTAGCTCCCGCTCGTGGCGCATGTGGGCGTCTCGGGTTCGCTGCCGGGGTTTCGAGCGAGTTCCGGGCGAGCGCGAGGCGGCCACAGGCTCAGATCTTCGTTCGGCGCTCGCGGAGCGTTGCGGCCTTGCCAACGCGGTTGCGGAGGAAGGTGAGCTGTGCTCGCCGGGCGACGCCATGGCGGACGACCTCGATCTTGTCGATCCGGGGTGCGTGGACCATGAACGTGCGCTCGACGCCGACGCCGCTCGCAATGCGTCGCACGGTGATCGACCGATTGAGGCCCCCGCCGCGCATCCGCATGACCGTCCCCTCGAAGACCTGAATCCGCTCGCGGCTTCCCTCCACCACCTTCACCGACACGCGCACGGTGTCGCCTGCGGCGATCTCCGGCAGGTCGGTTCGGAGCTGCTCGCGCTCGAGCTCCTTGATGGCGTCCATCGTTGCGGAACCTCGTTATCGGGGCGTTGCTGGTCGCTTACCGCGGCGGGCGATGCGACAGACGAACGCGACCGCCGGGGGCGGCCGCGACCGGCGGAGTATACCAGCGGCCCTTGGACGCGGACAAGGCGGAGACGGCTCGCTCGCCCCCGCCATGCGGCGACGAGCCTAGACGCCGCCCCCCTGGCCCCGGTCGCGCGCGGTGCGCTCCTCGCGGAGCACCTCCAGCTCGCGTCGATCGTCCTCGGTCAGATCAGCGGTGTCGAGCAGGTCCGGGCGGCGCTCCAGCGTGCGACGCAGGGCTTCGCGCCTCCGCCACCGATCGACCTCCCCATGGTGACCGCCGAGCAGCACGTCGGGCACGCCCATCCCGCGGAAGTCCTCGGGGCGGGTGTACTGCGGATACTCGAGCAACCCGCCAGCGAAGGAGTCCTGCTCCTGGGACTCGGCCTCGATCACGCCAGGGACCAGGCGCACCACCGCGTCGATGAGGACGAGTGCCGGCAGCTCGCCACCGGTGAGCACGTAGTCCCCGATGCTGACCTCACGATCGGCGAGCGCCCGAGCACGCTCGTCGACACCCTCGTACCTCCCGCAGAGGAGCACGAGGTGCGGTTTGCCGGACAACTGCCGCGCCAACGCGTCCGTCAGCCGTTCGCCCGCAGGGTCAAGGAGGATCACGACGCCACCAGCCGCCTTAAGAGGCTCGGCGGCGGCGTAGATCGGCTCAGGGCGGATCACCATCCCCGATCCCCCGCCGTAGGGATAGTCGTCGACGGAACGATGGCGCCCCAGCCCATGCTCTCGCAGGTCGTGGAGAGCGACCTCCACGAGGCCCCGCTCGAGCGCCCGGCCGATGACGCCCACTCGCAATGGCGCGTCGAAGAGCTGCGGGAAGAGCGTGACGACGTCGAGGCGCATCGATCTAACCCACATCCTCGTCCGGCACGCGAATCACCATTCGGCGCGCCTCGCGATCAATCTCGCGGACGATGTCACGGATCGCGGCTATGAGGAGATCCGGGCGGCCGGCTCGCGTGATGCGGTAGACCTCGGCCCCGCCCGCGCGGAAGATCTCCTCCACAGTGCCGATGCTTGCGCCGGACTCATCGACGACCGCCATCCCTTCGACCTCGTGCCAGTAGTAGGTTTCGGCGGGGAGTGTCTGGGATTCCGCCTCGAGGTATCGGCCGACGAGCGCCTCAGCTGCCTCGCGCGTCGTCACGTCGTCGAGTCGAATGGCCGGGATCCGGCCACCGCGTTCAACCGACGTGATGGCCCGAGCGTGGTCCTCTCCCTCGAGAAACACGACAGCGCCGGCATCAAGGTGCTCCGGCCAATCCGTGAGGGCCTCGATCCGCAGTGTGCCGGTCAGCCCCTTGGCACCGGTGATGCGCGCAACGACGAGGCGCTCAGTCGTTGGGGACGATCTCCAGCTCGACGTGGACGCCGTCGCGAGTCCCCATTACGCGCAGCAGGCTGCGAATGGCGTTCGCGATCCTGCCGTCGCGACCGATCACGCGGCCCATGTCCGCCTCGTCCACGGCGAGGGTCAGCTCCACCTCGCCATCACGGTCAGCGACCTCGACGTGCACGCCATCGGGATTGTCGACGAGGGCGCGTGCGACGTAATCGAGGAACTCCTTCACGCCGATGCCTTTGCGCCGGCCTTGGCCGGAGCCTTGCGGGCCCGCGGCTTTGGCTTGCGTGCGGGTGCAGCGTCAGCCGCGGCAGCCTCGCCGCTCTCGTTGAGGCCCACCTGTCGGAGGAGCTTGCTGACCGTCTCGGAAGGACGCGCGCCATTCCCGATCCAGCTGCGGATCCGGTCCGCGTCGAGATGGACGGTGGCTGGGTCGGTGAGCGGGTTGTAGAAGCCGAGGATCTCGAGCGCCCGCCCGTCACGTGGGCGTCGGCTGTCGATCGCGATCACGCGATACGACGGGCGTTTGGTGGCGCCCACGCGCGACAACCTGATGCGTACTGCCAAAATGCTTCCTTTCGTGCGGCGCCGATGGCCGTCTCAGTGGACGGTGACCACGGCATGGAACTCGATCGCGTCATTGCGCGCCGGGGCTGTGAAGCCGATGGCGCCTGCGTGGGTGAGCATATCGTGAACGTCGCCGGAGAGGTCGCCGACGACGCCGAAGGCCTGGAGGAGTGTTACCGCCGGCGCAGCACTGAGGTACAGCTCGTTGCCGCCTCGCGTGCCCGCGAGCGCGAACGTCTGCTTGTACCCGGTCGAATCGGCCAGCGACTTCCCCGACGCGTGGGCCGCGAGTGCCGCTCCGACGTCCTCGGCACTCAGCGACAGGATCACCACGCCCTCGGTCGTCGCGTACGAGACCGATCCGATCTGCGGCAGGACGGCCGTGGTGACCGTCACGCCCTGAGCCTGCGTCGTTGTGACCGATGAACCGCGGCCCCGCAGCGCATCGGTCACGCGGCTCAGCAGGGCCTCGGCTCCCTTGGCGTCGCTGGGGCGCAGGAGGAGCTCGGCATGGGACGAGCCACCCAGATCCTGGACCGCGACCGCCGCCTCGCGGTCAAAGAGCGGTAGGACGTCGCGGTCGATATCCATCCCCAGCCCGAGGGCCGCGAGGGCACGCAGCTGCGTCAGCGCCTGGGCCGCGCTCTGACCACCCGGGACGCTGCCCAGCCGGGCCTCCACCTCGGCCAGGGCCTGGCGGGCACCAAAGAAGACGAGCTCGGCATCGGTCCCTTCCGGCATCCAGCCGGGGAGGCTCGATGGCTCGCTCGAGAAGGCGAAGTTCGCCCTGGCGGACGCGTCGGCTGCAGTGACGGTGAACGGTGCCCGACCCACGACGTGCAGCCCGCCCGGTTCGGCGACAAGCGCAAGCCCGGCGCTCGTGTATCCGGAGAGCGGCTCCGCCGTCCTCGACGATCGAGCGAGGGCGGCCAGGTCCAGGTAGGCCGCCGCCAGGTAGTCCGGCGGGAGTGCTCCAATGGCGTTGCGGAATCCCCGTTGGTCCGCGAGGGAGGACGCGCGCCCCTGGGCGACATCGATCGCGGCCCGGACCCGGCCCGCATTGCTCGAGGCAAGCAGGGTCCGGTCCACGAATGCGTAGGTCACCGCCTGGCTGCCGCAGGTCGTGACCAGATCGAGGCCCTGGTAGTTCTCTGCCCTTGGCGTGCTCGTACAGGCGCCCGATTGGGTCGCGAGACGGTCGATCGCCTGCCGCGTGAGGGCTTCATCCTTCACATCGGCGATGATCAGAGCTTCGCCGGCAGCCCCTGACGCACCGCCGGAGGCTGAGATGGGCCCAACCGCCAGCGCCACCTGGTCGCTGAGCCACGGCTTGAGGTCGGACCGATAGTCAACCCCGGCACGTGCGAAGAGCTTCTGGACCAGCTCGTCGAGGTTGGTACCGATCGTCGCCCGATCGCCGAAGCCGGGCAGTTTGACAAGGATGTCACTCAGGTTCATGCGCTGGCCGGTCGATGGATTGAGGTAGACCGTGACGTATGCCGTCGTGTCGGCCGGCGCGAGGCGGGCTGCCCGATCCGCGACCGCGCCGAAGACGAAGAGATATCCCCCGACGACCACGACACCTGCGGCGAACAGGAACGCGGTGAGCGCGATGACGAGCCGGCGCATCGGCCTCGCTTATCCGCGCCCGAAAAGGCCGCGCAGGCCGGCGCCCTGTGGGAGCCGTCCCCCGCCCAGCGACTTCATGAGCCGTTGCATCTCGTTGAACTGCTTGAGGACCCGGTTGACATTGGCGGTCGAGGTTCCGCTCCCCAGGGCAATGCGCCGCCGCCGGCTCGCCTTGATCGTTTCGGGATGTCTCCGTTCGTGCGGAGTCATGGAATCGATGATCGCCTCGATCCTCTTCAGCTCACCACCATCGACCGCGGCTTGGGCCGCGCCTGCCATCTGCCCGGCGCCGGGGATCATCTGCAGGACCTGACCGATCGGTCCCATCTTCTTGACCTGTGCCAGCTGGATCCGGAAATCGTCAAGGGTGAAGCGCGACTCGAGCATCCGCTGCGTGATCCGCTCGGCCTCGTCGTGGTCAACGGTCTCCTGGACCCGCTCGACGAGTGACAGGACGTCGCCCATTCCCAGAATGCGCTGCGCGAGCCGATCGGGATGGAATGCCTCCAGGCCATCCGGCCGTTCGCCCGTGCCGATGTACACGATCGGCAGGCCGGTAGTGCTGCGAATGCTGAGCGCCGCACCGCCGCGCGCATCGCCGTCCATCTTCGTCAGGACCAGGCCACTCACCGGCAGGCGCGAATGGAACGCTTCGGCGACCCGCACCGCCTCCTGGCCGGTCATCGCGTCGACCACGAGCAGAGTCTCTGCTGGGGTGACCGCTCCTGCGACCCGGACCAGCTCATCCATCATCCCCTCGTCGACGTGGAGGCGGCCCGCGGTGTCCAGGATCACGACATCGGTGCCGCGCTGGCGGGCATCCTCCAGGCCGGAGCGCGCCACCTCGATGGTCGGCGTGCCGCTCGACCTGGTGTGCACTTCGACCCCGATCTGGTCGCCGAGCTGCACGAGCTGATCGACGGCGGCAGGCCGATAGACGTCGGCCGCCACCAGAAGCGGCTTTCGCCCATCCTTGCGGAGCCGCACCGCCAGCTTGGCGGCGGTCGTCGTCTTTCCTGAGCCCTGCAGGCCGACGAGCATGACGACCGCGGGGCGACCAGTCAGCCCGAGATGTTGCCGTTCTCCGCCCAGGACCGCCACCAGCTCGTCGTGGACGATCTTCACGACCTGCTGGCCGGGATGCAGACCACTCAGCAGATCGGCTCCAAGGGCACGCTCGCGGACGCGCGCCACGAACTCCTTGACGACGCGGAAGTTGACGTCCGCCTCGAGCAGCGCGAGGCGAATCTCGCGGAGGGATGCGTCGAGGTCAGCGTCGGTGATCTTCGCCTGTCCGCGAAGGCGGTCGACGACAGCCTGGAGGCGTGCGGAGAGAGATTCGAACATGCGGCTCGCTGCTGAACGGTGGGTGGTGGCGCCGGAATCCGGCGCCGGGATGTGCGCCGGCAAAGCAGCCGGGCGCGAGACGGCCATGAATGCTAACCCAGCGACCCCCGGGCGGCAACGGACCGCCCAGCCGGTCCATTGAGGCTAGGCGGTCAGGAGCCACTCCGCGTAGGCCCTCGGGTCGAACGGCGCCAGATCGTCGAGACCCTCGCCGACACCAACGAAGTGGATCGGCACCTGGAGCCGCTCGACGACCGCCAACGCCACGCCACCCTTGGCCGTCCCGTCCAGCTTGGTGACGATCACGCTCGTCACTCCGGCGTCGGCACTGAAGGCCTCCGCCTGGGCGATCCCGTTCTGGCCGATGGTGGCGTCGAGGACCAGGAGCACATGGCGCGGCTGACCCGGCAGCCGGCGTTGCACGACGTCCCGGATCTTCGTCAGCTCGGTCATCAGATGACCCTTGGTATGCAGCCGTCCGGCCGTATCGATTAGCACCGCGTCCAGGCCTCGGGCATCCGCGGCGGTCACCGCGTCGAAGGCGACAGCCCCCGGGTCGGCACCCGCTCGCTGGGCGACGACGGGGACGCCGATCTGTTCGCCCCATATGCGGAGCTGCTCGATCGCGGCGGCCCGGAACGTATCAGCGGCGGCCAGCGCCACGGCGCGCCCCTCGCTGGTGAGACGGGAGGCCAGCTTGGCCACCGTGGTCGTCTTGCCGGTGCCATTGACGCCTACGAAGAGCAGGATCGACGGGGAAGGTCCGAGATCGAAGGTCCCCGAGCCGACGGCGGTCAGTCGAGCGGCGATCTCGTCGCGCAAAGCACCCCGGACTCCGTTCACATCGGCTGCCCTCGTCGCCAGGCGACCGCGGGCCGCATCGACGAGCTCCAGGGCGGTCCCCGCGCCCACGTCCGCCGCGATGAGGGCTTCTTCAACCTCCTCCCAGGAGGCGTCGCTGATCGAGCTGCCCCCACCGAAGATCGCCCGGAGCCGAGGGCCGATCCCCGGCGACCGGCCGCGGACCCCGAGTGACGCCAGCCCACCGGGTTGGCGCAAGGGGCGCTTCATCGGTCAGGCGCTGACCGCCGCCGGGACGTCGGCGAGGCGGAGCGACACGATGCGGCTCACGGCAGCGTCGCTCATGGTCACGCCATAGATTGTGTCGGCGACCTCGATCGTCGCGCGGTTGTGCGTGATCACCACGAAGTCGATCGTTTCGGAGAGACGGCGCAGCGCATCCGCGAACCGGCTGATGTTCGCTTCGTCGAGCGCGGCGTCGACCTCGT
>Ga0070708_100000451_pt1 | contig 30807 bp, 38 predicted proteins | sample KBSK5503metaG_FD_65469 | JGI IMG/M metagenome (GOLD analysis project Ga0070708, IMG submission 65469) | Corn, switchgrass and miscanthus rhizosphere microbial communities from Kellogg Biological Station, Michigan, USA - KBS K5-50-3 metaG | ecosystem: Host-associated > Plants > Roots >... | reverse complement strand
GCCTATCCCATCTATGATATCGCCACGCAGCCCATCTGGCATCAAGGTCCGGTGGTCCTGGTGGGCGATGCGATCCATGCGGTCTCGCCGAATGCGGGGCAGGGTGCCTCACTCGCTCTGGAGGATGCGATGATGCTGGCAAAATGCCTGCGAGACCTCCCTGATCTGGAGCAGGCGTTTGCCACATATGAGCGTCTGCGTCGAGCACGTGTCGAGCGCATGGTCCGGCATGGGCGCAACGCTGGGCAGGGGAAAGTCATGACCAATCTGGTCCAGGTGTGGCTCCGGGACAGGCTCACGCCGGTCTTTCTCAAGCTGTTTGCCAACCCGAAGGCACTCGACTGGATCTACTCCTACCAGGTCGATTGGGACGAGCCGGTGGGGAACACGACGAAAGCTGTGGAACACGTCCCCCGGCTGGCGTAGTGAACCGGCGCAGGCCAGCCGCTGGAAAGCAGATGAGCAGGGCACGCTAGAACAGCACGATCAGGAGGTGTACCGATGCACGTTATGATCCGCATCCAGGGACACCTGGACCCCTCGTGGCAGGAGTGGCTGGAGAATTTGCAGATTGTGCATGAGGAAGAGGGCACATCACGGCTTTCCGGCACGCTTCCCGATCAGGCCGCCCTCTATGGCGTGCTGCAAAAGCTTGATCGATTGAGCCTGACGCTGCTCTCGCTCGAACGCCACGAAACAAGGCCAGACGAGAGCTGATCTTTCTGGTTTTGCGACCCACCGGGAGAATAAAAGTCTACTTTACTTGCAATGAGCAAGTAAAAAGACAGTGAGAAGAGAAGGAGAATGAAGCGATGGCAACGTTAGCAACACTAGAGAAACAGGGAGTCGAGCAATTCGCTCGTGAGTTTGAGAGACTCTTCTATCAAGGAGACTTTGCAGCAATGGCCTCCTTTTATACCGAAGATGCGCAACTGCTGGTAGAGGATCAGGAACTCATCCAGGGACGACCGGCCATTTCACGGTTCTGGCAAGCGGCCTGTCAGGCGGCAAACAACAGAAACGGAGTATCGAAGTCCAGGAGATACACGTTTCGGACACGCTCGGCTACCTCAGAGGAACGGTGACGCTGCAGTTTCCTGTGGGTTCCAGGCCTGTCACCACCTACTCTGTCAAGTACATCACGATTTGGAAACGGGAAACGAATGGAGCATGGCAGTTAGCAGTGGACATCTCCAATCGTAATCCCATCCAGTAAGACATACCATCGCTTTTTCTAGAGGAGAAAAGACATGCTTATTACCAGAGAGGGCAACCTCGTGACCTTAATCAATGTCTTTGAGACGACATCTGAACAGCAGCTGCTGCTCAGCGAGCAGTGGATTCGCTTCACCGAAGAGTTGAAAGACGAGCCTGGCTTCCTCGGGGCGGCGCTGCACAAAAGCACCGATGGCACCCGTGTCATCAACTATGCCCACTGGAGATCCCAGGCCGACCTTGACCACTTCCTGAAGAGGCATGGCGCAGATTTCGCGCAGTTCAGCCAGAACGCCTCTCGCATCGACCCTCACACTTATGAGGTGGTCTACCTCTCTGAGCGTAAATAACAACAGAGAAGGAGAAGAACGTGAGAAAAATTATTACCACCACCACATGGGTCACTCTTGATGGCTACATCGCAGGCCCAAACGGAGAAATGGATTGGATCGGGGAGATCTACGACGAAGCCATGGGCAGGTATGAGAGCGAGCTGGTCAGCGAAGCCGATACGCTCTTGCTCGGACGAGTGACGTATGAGAGTTTTGCTGGCTCCTGGCCCTATGTCCCTGACAATCCCAATGCCTCAGAGGGCGAGAAAGACTATGCTCGTAGGCTCAATGCCATGCGCAAAATTGTCTTTTCCAGGACGCTTGAACATGTGGAGTGGAACAATTCAACGCTGAGGAAAGAGGTCATTCCAGAGGAAATCGAGCAATTGAAACGCGAGCCAGGACGCGACATGCTCATCTACGGCAGCGCCAGTCTCGTGCAAACCCTGACCAACCTTGGCTTGATCGACGAATATCAACTGCTCGTCCATCCGGTGCTTTTAGGGAGCGGCAAACCGCTCTTTCAAGATATCAAGCACCAGGTGAAGCTGAAACTGGTCAACACCAAAACGCATCCCTCGGGAGTGGTGGTCCTTACCTACCAGCCCAGAGAGGGGTAACGCGCGCCCTTTGAACTGGGAAAGGCAGGGGGAGCGAGAGACGGTCTTTCGCAAGGCACCTCCCGCTCCCGCATGGTCAAAGTACTTTCATCCCTGAAAGAGAGAACGATCATGACCATCAGCAAGAGAAGTTACGCCAGGGTGAATGGTCTCAACATGTATTACGAAATCCACGGGGAAGGCCAACCGCTGGTCCTGCTGCACGGCGCGTTGTCGGCCATCGGCACCTCGTTCGGCAAGCTGCTGCCCGATCTGGCAAAAGAACGGCAGGTCATTGCCGTCGAAATGCAAGGCCACGGGCATACTGCCGACATCGACCGCCCCCTGCGCTACGAGAATCTGGCTGCCGACATCACTGCCCTGCTCACCCAGATTGGGATCGATCAGGCTGATCTCTTCGGATGGAGCCTGGGAGCGGGTGTGGCCTTGCAGACCGCCATCCGACACCCCGAGTATGTACGCAAGCTGGTGCTGGCCTCGGTTACGTACAACAGCGGCGGACTCTACCCCGAACTGCTGGCAGGAATCGCACACGCGACACCCGAGGATATGGCCGGGACCCCCTTCTATGAGGAATATATGAGGATCGCCCCGCATCCGCAGGATTTCCCTCGGCTCTTCGCCAGGCAGCAGCAACTGGATGGCGAACTCCAGGACTGGCCAGTGGAGGCCATTCGCGCGATCAAGGCACCCACCTTGCTCATCATCGGGGATTCCGATATTGTGCGCCCGGAGCACACCGTCGAGCTGTTTCGCCTGCCTGGCGGTGGGGTACCGGGCGATCTCGCTGGCCTGCCACGTTCCCAACTTGCCGTGCTTCCAGGTACGACGCATGTGATGGTAGTGGAGCGTACCGAGTGGCTCGTGTCGATGTTGACACAGGTCCTTGATACACCTATACCAGAAGCCAGGTGAAGATGAAGAGCAAAAAACAAGTGGGCAGCGAGCAGTCAGACGACCGGTCAGGGGAGGGTTGAGGGGGTGGATCGCTCTCCTCTCCATCCCAACACGCTGCTGAGAGAACCCGGAGAACTCGCCTTATTCGAGTAGACTACCGCTGTTAACGATGAATCACACAAGGAGAACAACATGACAAAAAACGTCGCAAACCAGTTTGCCAAAGCGGGACCAGAGTACAAACCCTTGGAGGTCTTTATCGGCAAATGGATTAATGAGGGGCATACCAGAGCGACAGCCGACACACCCGCGGTCCCGATTCTGACCAGCGATGTGTACGAGTGGATGCCAGGTGGTTTTTTCGTGCTTCACACCGCCTACGGTCGCATCGGGAACGTCGATGTGGGTGGGACGGAGGTCATTAGCTACGATGCAGCCAGTAAGAAATACCGTTCGTACCTCTTTGATAGTCAGGGCCACATCAGTACCCATGAGTTAACGGTGAGCGGTGACACCTGGAGATGGAGCGGGGAGCAGACACGCTCCACGGCGGTCTTCACTGACCAGGACAAAACGCAGACCGCCCATCACGAGCGATTAGATGAGCATGGAAACTGGGTTCCTGCGATGGATGTGATCTTGACCAAGGTCGAGTAGACAACACGGTTTACCCATTTCATCTGTTAAGTAGATAAACACTCACGAAGAACATAAGGAGAAGTTTGATGAACCAAGTCATTTCCCAAGACGGCACGGTCATCGCGTTCGATCGCTTGGGCAAAGGACCGGCGCTCATCCTGGTGGGTGGCGCCTTCCAATATCGAGCGATCGACCCGCGGACGACCCAACTGGCGGCTCTTTTGGCCCAGCATTTCACGGTGTTCCACTATGACCGCCGCGGACGGGGAGAGAGCCTCGACACGCAGCCCTATGCGGTCGATCGGGAGGTCGAAGATCTCGATGCTCTCATCAAAGAAGCTGGTGGCTCAGCATACGTGTTCGGGATGTCCTCTGGCGGACTTCTCACCCTAGAGGCCGCATTTCGCGGCCTTGCCATCACGAAGCTGGTCTTGTACGAGCCACCATTCAACTCTGGTGACGATGCTGCCCGCCAGGCGTCGGAGCACTACACGAGACAGCTGACTGCTTTGCTCAGCGAGGGACGCCGGGGTGATGCCGCTGCTCTGGCCATGACCACGTGGGGCGCTCCCGCTGAAGCGGTGGCTGGGATGCGCCAAACGCCGGTATGGCCTCTCTTCGAGTCGGTGGCGCCGACGCTGGCCTATGATGCTGCCATCATGGGAGATGGCTCGGTCCCTGCGGAACGGCTCGCCTCCATCACGGTCCCCACACTGGTCATCGCTGGTGGAGCTTCTCCCGCGTTCATGGACACCGCAGCCCAGGCGGTTGCGCATACCATGCCCAACGCCAAGCATTCTACTCTGGAAGGTCAGGCGCATGACGTGGCTCCACAGGCGCTTGCTCCTATATTGGTGGAGTTCTTTCAGACGTGAGGCAACCTTCAGTCTTTGAAGCCAGATAGCCTCCACAACTCATCATATGATGACACGAAGGAGAAATCATGAGGAAACTGCTGGTTCTTATGCATGTTTCGCTTGACGGTTTTACCGCCACAGCCGACGGAGGTTTGGAATGGACGTTTCGGGGGATGAATGTGGAAGTTGCCGCTGGTGCCCAGGCGCTGCTGAGCGACGTGGACGTGGCGCTCTATGGCCGCCAAACCTATCAGGCCATGTATGGGTACTGGCCCACCGTGCTTTCCAACCCGGAAAGCAGACCACATCAAATCGAACATGCTCGCTGGGTCGAGCGGGTCTCCAAAGTCGTCTGTTCCACGACCCTCTCACACGTGGGCTGGAACAACTCCAGGCTCGTGAAGGACCGACTTGCTGAGGAGATCAACGCGCTCAAACATCAGAGCGGCCAAAACTTGATGACCTTTGGCAGCCCCAGGCTGGTCCATGCGTTGATGCAGCTTGGCCTGATCGATGAATATCGGCTGTTCTTGCATCCTGTTGTCTTAGGAGGCGGAATTCCCTTATTCAAAGACCTCAAGGAGACGATGAATCTCAAGCTCGTCGAATCAAAAACCTTTGGCAACGGGCTCGTTCACCTGCGTTACCAGTCTGCATAAAGGTCAGCGAGACTTCCAGGGTATTCTGGCTCGCTGTCGCCCCAGTGAGCAGACGTTCAGCGCTCGGCGAGCAATCATTAGGAGGAGCATCAGATGAGAAGGATGAGGCACGCCCACCTACCTGGTCGTCGTGGTCGTGCCCCTGTCGGCCTCTGGCTGCCCGCTGCAGGCCATTGTCCACGCCTGCGGCGTGACGGAGGGAGGGGGGCAAGCGAGCGCGGTCGCGCTGGCAGGCAGGGTCAACGAGGGCATCAGACGCTGATGCGCGCGACCGATCAGGAGAGCACCTATGACAGCAGGGAGGAGTGACCATGCCAACGCTCTTCGAACACGCCGGTGGGTACGAGGCAATCCACCGCTTGGAGGAGGCGTTCTATGCCAGCGTGCTGAAGGATCCCCTCCTCCAGCCGCTCTTCGGCGCAGGACAACCGCACCACGTCGACCATTTGACCGCCTTTACTGCCGAATCCTTCGGCGGACCCGATCGCTTTACCCGCGAACTCGGCGGATTTGACACCGTGATCGCTGCGCACCGCCATCTCACGATTAGCGAAGCCCAACGGCAACGCTTCGTCGAGTTGTACCTGTCCGCCCTCGATGCGGTGGGCATGCCCGACGACGAGCCTTTCCGGGAGGCGGTGCGGCAGCATGTCGAGTTTGGCTCGCGGGTGGCGATGCAGAACTCGCATGCCGAACGCGACGAAGACCTCTATCCGCTGCACGAAGTCCCTCGGTGGCAGTGGGCAGGGGAGCAGTCAGACGACCGGTCAGGGGATGGGTGAGGGGAGTATCGCTCCCCTCTCCATCTCAGCACGCTTCTGACTGGTATGCAACGGTCGCGTGCGTTTGCTCACCCGGACCCATTGCACGTGAGTATACGCGTATCAAGAAGTGGATTGACTACTTCTCTGGTGGCGTCTTAGTCGCACTGGTGTGCATCTGGCTGTTTCCAGATAAGTCAGAGCGTGTTTTGGAATGAGAGGGAGTGAGATGCTCAGACCTCTGTAGCGGTGAGGGTCTACGTGGTAGCATGCAGGGAAAGACCTCAGTACTGACGGAGAGTACGGATCGAAAGGAAGAAATGCAGACAGGGAAGGCCTGCATCTGTTGTTTAAGCACCAAGGAGGCGCTCGAAAGGAGATCGGCATGCAGGAAGTTCGCCAGCCAGACAGGTCCCACCAGAACGCTGTGTGTCTGGAGCCGTGGGGCGAGGGCGACCTGGCATTGTTGAAGAAACTAATGGGTGACCCGGAGATGACCAAGCATCTGGGCGGCCCCGAGAGCGACGAACAGATTACCGAGCGCCACGCCCGCTTCCTGCGACTCGCAGAGGAAGGCTCGGCCCGGGTATTCAAGATCGTCCTGCAGGCCACTGGCGAGGCGGTCGGCTCTGTCGTCTACTGGGAGCGCACCTGGCTTGGCGAGCCGGTCTATGAGATCGGCTGGGAGGTGCTCCCTGCGTTTCAAGGGCGCGGCATTGCAAGCATGGCGACCAAAGAGGCTATTGCCAGGGCCAGGTCGGATGGCAAGCATCGGTTTTTGCACGCCTTCCCCTCGGTTGACAACCACCCCTCTAACGCGATCTGCCAGAAGCTGGGGTTCATATTGATCGAGGAATGTGAGTTCGAGTACCCACGGGGCAGCTTCATGCGATGCAATGACTGGCGTCTTGATCTCTCTGTGGGCAGCTGAGGTGTGCTCCAGCATTAAAAAAGGAGGGTGAGAACGAACAGGCCATGCTCTCTGCCCCGGGCGCACTAAGAGCTCAGGTGATAGACTGAACGAATGAGTACATGTTATCCCAGCGAACTTTCCAACATGGCAAACGGTGTTCTCTCATTTTCGCCGTTTGCGCCTAAGGTATCTGGTTTCGGCTGCTCACGGCTCTATGGGAAGGCGAACGTGAGCGGGGTCGGCAGGAATGTACAGCCGAGTGCAGCGATCATGGATGCGGCATCCGCGGCAAGACCGTTGAGGAATCTGCCGGGATCTGTGGCTTCGATGCGCATACTGCGTGAAAGGACGCAAGCGCCACATGCTCGTGGATATACTTGGTCTTCTCCTGGCCGTGTATGTTTCTCTTGCCGATCTGCATGATGGGAAAGGGGCCGGGGCCTGCTCGCCGGACTCGCTCTACTGCTCCCACGTCTCAAATAGATCTGGGCGGATTCGGGCAACCCCTGGCAAGAGTTGTCCCAAGGGTGTCTTGCACAGGGCAACTGGGACCTGGAAGCCGTTGAGCATCCCGCCGCTACACGAGGCTTCAGCATTCAGCTCTGCGAGTGGAGTCTTGTATCTTCTTTTCGTCTCACGCGGGCTGCACTTCATCTTTTCACCCACTTGAACGAGACAGCCGATGGCGAGCCGCCTCTCAAGAGAGGGCAGGCGAGATGGTCTGCCAGATGCCTTTGACAGCGTCACGCCAGCCTTCCAGGTAGGCGGTTTCATCGACCTCGATGCGCGCTGCTTCGCCTTGCGATGCCTCTGCGCTCCTTTCACGATCCTGGTCCTGCCAGTACTGGAGACGTTCAGCCGGATGAAATGAGTGGGGGAAACTGGAAAATGGGATGCCCACACGATGGTGATGGTAAAAGACGTCCTGCGAGCCTGGTGGCATCCCTGGCGTGGCGGGAGCGGTCCTCCCGCTTATGTGGACAGCTCCAGAAGCAGCTTGCCCCGCCAACATGGGCGGCTGCACATGGAGCGTGGGTGACGGTGAGGGCAGTGGGGCAAACTGCGTCGTGATACCGACCTCGCCCCGCATGTGGAAGAATTCGGCAAGCTGTCGTCCGTCCAGCTCCGCGAGATTATTGGCCACGCTTTGCAATTCGTCACGGGTAGCCAGGTCCACGGCCCATTGGATGCCATCTTCGTAGCCGCGCTGATGCCAGCGTTCACGGGCACTCTGGAGCCGCTGGAGGAGTCGAGCAATTCTGGGATCGGTAATGGGAGGTTGTCCTTCGAGCATAGTTACTTCCTTTTCTAATGCGGTCGCACAGACTTTTGAGAGGTTGATCCGGTCACGGAGTTGTTCCAGGCGAGCATAGAGCACGTCTGGAAGGGTAATGTTCAAGCGAGCCATGAGCACTCTTCCCTCGATTTATGCGCGTAGTACGTATCCATCTATACGTATTATACGCGTTCATCGCGAAAAGTCAAGGAACAGCGGAGACGTTCCCTCCTTTCAGTCCTGAGAGCACAGCTGGCGCAAGCTTAAAGAGCGTCAGTAGCGATCCTTCTGGCGATAATCGGGACCAGTATCTGGGTTCTCACTTGGCGAACGGCGGGCAGCCAGTTCTCTTTAAAAGCTGGTGTTCACAAGAAGGAGAGTTCACTGTTCCCTTCATACCACAGCTCAAAGTACCGACGAGCCAGCTTCTTCGCGTACTCGCGGCCCACTGCAAAGCGGGCACAGTCGCCCCTATTTTGCTCATCCTCAACGAGTGAGATTCACCCGCTTTTGTGGAGACTCGCAACATTCGGGCTAACCCATCAATTGTGCATAAGCAACCAAGCTGAGGTAGCCCAGCGAAGAGGGGCATGGAAACTGAGGACGAATCAGTTAGGCATCAATGAGGAGCATACATTTAGAGGAAGGGGTCAAGGTGATAGAACGTATGTTCTATCAATCCTAGAAAAATACATAAATAATCTCAGCGGAACCGACGGGCTACGACTACCCTGTCGCCAATTTTGTACCTCTTCCAATTACCCACCTCGACCCTCTACCTAAAGCTCCAAAGAGTCCTTGCAGAAGTTGCTGTGCCGCCTGTGGTTGAGACGCAGCGACGGCCTGGCCCCAAAGACATCCCCTATGGCATTCCAGAGGATGAATGGCAACGTGTCCTGGCACGAGTTGCGAACCATGAGTCCTATCGCACCATAGCGAAAGATTATAACGTCTCACGAGAAACCATCCGCCGTCTGGTACACGCGTCAAAACAGGCTAGCTGATTGGCTTTGGAAACTCTTGATGCAGGGTTGCGATGTCTCTATTCACGTCTGCTAACAACTGGTATGCCTGTTTTGCCCTGTCCATCATGGTCAGAATTTCATCAGACATATCAGTATGCTTCGGGCTTTTCTCAAGCGCACGGTCAAGAAAGGTGTCATTTGACGCGATTGGCGGCTCATGGCCGCATTTGGTGAATCCGCCCGCTTGCTCAGTCCCAGAGATGCCGTTGAAGTGAGTGAATATGCCCACGGGATGCGCAACGAGGTGCATATTCGGCTGAAAATCCTCTCCAGGCTCATGCAACGTGTCCATTTTGGAATGAAACCTCAAAATGTCCAGACAGCCTGGAGAGCATGGTGCGCAAAACCAAGCGGTTATTGTTTGTCCGGCTGGTAGATCAGAGCAAGGGTCTCGAAACTGAGTCTCTTGCTTTCGACAAGCCGCAGCTGCGTCGGAGGCGTCCCGTCTGGGAAGAACCGCCTTCCCCTTCCCATGATGTAGGGCAGGACTAAGAACCGATACTCATCGATCAGATCGGTTCCCATCAGCGAGTGGACCAGCGTGGCACTGCCATCGAGAATCATGTCTTTGCCCGGCTGCTGTTTCAGTTTAGCGATTTCTTCCACCACATTGCCTCTGATGATGGTGGTTTCTTTCCAGGGAGCGGCGGAGAGCGTGGTGGAGACCACATATTTGTGCATGCGGTTGAGGAGTGGCCCAGGACCATCGCCGGTCGTCTGGGTGGACCAGCCCGGCCACAGCATTTCATAGGTGGTCCGTCCCAGCAGGTACACATCGCCTTTCTTGTACTCCTCCACAATGTACGCTAGCCTCCTCGCTTCATCCACCGCAGCCTCATCGGCAGGAGGCCACCAGTGATCCATCGTGTCCGCGTCAAAGACCCCATCCAGGGTCATCCACACCTTCACCCAGAGCTTTCTCATAGCAGTTCTCCTTTCCCATTCATGCTTCTCTCTGTTCGCCTGAAATATGGGTATCTCATTGCGCATCCCGTGGGAAAAGAAGCCTCCACGCCGATCCCACCGTAGCACCCCTTCGTTAAGACGGCGGGAGCACATTCCCATAGTCCTTTACCCTGCTGGGCTTTGAGGAGGACCTGGGGAGCAATCTCCTCCCGTGCTCTATTGCCACGAGCAAAGGCGGCACCAGCAGTGGGACCAGGTGCGTTTGCACCCACAGGCCCACAGGCGTTGCGGGCACCAGGAACCTGGCACTGGCTCCCGCCTGTTTTTGCACACGGCTGACGATGGGTCTGAAAACCTGTTCATACTGGGCAAACGCGAGCTGGTGATCGCCCAGCGCCACGTTCAGTTCTCCCGCCAGGACATAGGCTCCCATCATGGCCAGCGTCGACCCTTGCCCAGAGAGCAGTGCCGGGCAATAGCCAGCATCTCCCAGCAGCACCGCTCGTCCGTCGGACCACCTCTGCATGCGCATCTGGCTCACCGCATCAAAGTACAAGTCGGGGGCCGTGTGCATTTGCTCCAGGAGTCGAGGGACTTCCCAGCCTTCGCCGGCAAACACCTCAGCCAGCAGTTGCTTGTGCTGCGCCAGATCATGGTAATCATAGCGTAGCCTGGTGGGTTGCTTGAAGAGGAAAAACGCGACCAGGACTTGATTGCCTCGTGTACTTCGTAGCACGACTTGTTTCCCAGGGACCCCATACAACTGCGCACAGGCCTCGTCGAGTCCCAGATAGTTGTCGGTAGTGAAGACCCCGAAGTGATAGCCGAAATAGTGCTCAAACTGCGCTTCGTCTCCAAACACCAGCGTGCGCACGATCGAATGCAACCCGTCGGCACCCACCACCAGGTCGAAGCGGCGGGAGCCGCCACGCTCAAAGGTCACGTCGACTCCTTCCTCATCCTGCTTGAGCGCCTGGATGGAGTCCCCGAAGCAGTATTCCACTTCGTCCGAGGTTCGCTCGTAGAGTATTTTTGCGAGATCGCCGCGCATGATCTCCACCACATCCAGGTCGAAGGTCTGGCGCATGGCATGTCCGTTGATGCTGCCGATGCGCTCATTGCGTTCGTTGACAAACGAGATCTCGCTGAAGGACGTTTTTTCTTGTTGCAGGCGGGGCCAGATCCCCATCAGCCTGGCAACGTGCTTGGCCTCATAGCGCACGTCAACCGGGTACCCGCCTGCTCGCAGTTGTGGCGCATGCTCGATCACGGTCGGGGTAAACCCAGAGCGCTTGAGCCAATACGCCAGGGTCGGCCCAGCAATACTGGCTCCTGAAATGAGAATGGTGGTATTTTTGGTGCTCATCAGGATTCTCTCCTTCCTGTTCAGATACATCCTGCAAACATTATCGCATTGGACGAAGGAGAGCGTATACTAAGCAAGCACTATTTCACCAAAGCAGTGTATGAGCCCAATAAAGTTCGCTTTTCAATCAGATAACGTTTCCATGAATTTCTCTGCTTCGCCTGTAGAGACAGATCACAGGAAAGGCCACACACTGAGTTTTTCGCATAAAATTTCCCGGGCTGTCGTTTCAACAAGAAACCGGGAAAATGGAGCCAGGGGAAACAAGATTCTCACATAAAAATTCGTTTCTGGCTCGCGGATGGTGATTTGACAGCGGTTATGTCCTCGCTCGTGACACAGAAGCTGTCCAACGATTGGGATGTCCAGGCCGTTTCTGATCTCTGCCTGAACACAGTCGAGTCCGGGTTTTGTCACAGAAACGCGACGGTGGTGCAACGTTCGACAGATATCCTGTCCACGAGTCCATGCTCGTAGCAATCGACCCCCTTGCTTGAACATGGACGAGAGAACCGAGCTATGGTTCAAACCGGACACGAATTGGTTCCAAACCCGTCAAAATGTGCCATAATGCAGGTATGAAAGAACCGGCAATCTTGTATCTCCTGGTGGGACTTCCAGGGTCTGGCAAGACCACAAAAGCCAGGCAATTAGAAGTGGAAGCCTCGGCCTTGCGGTTGACCCTTGATGAGTGGATGATTCCGTTATTTGGAAGAAACGAGCAGGCAGAACGAGATGCCCTGGAAGGTCGTCTGATCTGGATAGCTTTGCGCGCTCTTGAGCTTCATACCAATGTCATCCTGGATTTCGGATTGTGGAGCAAAGACGAACGGTCCTCTCTGAGATGGTTCGCCAGGCAGATCGGAGCGAAAAGCCAGGTCATCTACTTGCCCATTGACCCAGAAACGCAGCGAAAGCGCGTCCAAAACCGCTTTGCAGTGACTCCGGACCAGACATGGCCAATGAGCGAAGAGGAACAGACGAAATGGCGTGCGTTCTTTCATGAGCCGGATGAAGCTGAGCTACATGGCACCGTCCTGGAAGACGCCCCTCTAGGATATGCGTCCTGGTCGGCCTGGGCGGCTTCGCGCTGGCCGTCGTTGCCCGATGAATATGCCTGAGCATTTGGGGGACTCAGATGAGAGCCTGAGCAGAATGTATCGTAGTCCACACACTTTTTGAATCTTATCTGGCTCTGGCACAATTTAGGCGAAGGATGAGCTTATGAGAAATCTTCTCTCTTTCGCTATCCGCTTCCAGAGCAGATGAAAGTTTTTCAGAATTCTGCTGATGAGGTTTTTGCACAGAAGATGACGGAGAACCAGTTTAATGGTGAGATTTACACAGAAGATCCGGCAGCATAGCTGCGAATAAGAGAAGCGCTTGCTACTTTCGCTCGATCCGCTGTTCAAATGCTTTCACAAAGCCATCCGCTGCCCCTTCCTGGTAGTCGAAGAAGAGGTATGGCTCGATGAGCTCCAGCTCCATGAGCCGTATGCCTTTGGCGGTTTCGACAAAGTCCAAGCGGGCGTAGAGGACGTCTTGCTTGCATTGAGCATACACCCGCTCGACTATTGCCTTTTGCTCTGTGCTGAGCGTCACGGCATGCTCGGTGCCGCCCAAGTCATAGTTCGTCCTAAATTCACCGGTCTTGGGTACTTTGACGACGGCATGACTGAAGTGGTTGTTGAAGAAGACGGCCGACGTTTCGCCTTGAGCAATCTCAGGGAGAAACTCCTGCACGAGCACCTCACTCGACCGCAGCAGCCGGCGGTACTGCGCTTCGGATTCTTCGCTGGTCTCTCCTCTGACCACTTTCATGACCCCTTGGGAAGAAGCGCCATAGCAGGGCTTTATGACAACCTGGTCGCAGGATAGTGAACCGCTCGTTTCCTGCAAGGGTCGAGCGTCACTCCGACTGACGAGTGTCGTTTCCGGCACGGGCAGCCCCATGGACTGCAGGTCCAAGAGGTACCGTTTGTGGGAGTTCCAGCGAACAATCTCAGGCGGATTATGCACCGTGACGCCTAGAGATCCTAGCTTATCCAGCCAGGAGTAAAACTCCTCGACTTTGCGGTGGTAGCCCCAGCAGCAGCGAATGATGATGTGGCCGAATTGCCCCCAATCGACGGACGGGTCATTCCATACAGCGGGTTCAGCATCGTATCCGGCCTTTCTGAAGGCTTCGAGCGGCAGCACCTCGCCTTCAAGAAGGTTCGGATACTCCTGGTTGGTGCCAAGGGCGATGTGCATTGTTCTTCCCTCATGTTGTGCTGGCGATTGGCTCAGGCCCGAACAAGAGCTTGCCGGCACTGTTTGATTTGTCTGTCTCTCTTGCAGCTCAGCTGCAACCATGCACGTAAATATATCCGCCAATTGGCCTATCAGTGTGATTCTGACGAAAATGTCAACGCCAACCCCCAATTTGGTTCTCAGTCAGGATGTGGTGGGCAAAACTCATGATTGTTTGCTTGTCCCTCATGATCGGTCTACAGGCCGGACACGGCAGAGCGGGCAGGACGATCTCCCTGCCCTCTTCATCATAGCATAGATAAAACAGATGAGTAAGCGGTTATTAGAAAGCGCACGATGAGGATGTAATGCTGCGTGGAAGGACGATCCTACTCAAACCCCTGTAATGGCTACTTGGGTCATCCGTCCAAAAAATAGGCCCTTCGAGACGGAGAAAGAACTTCATCCTCTGCTTGCAAACACAGGAGGGTTGGGGTACAATCAGACGTCGTCAATAGCATCCTCATGCTCAAATGACGAAACTCTCACGTAATGGAGAAGTTTTTGTTATGGCTCGTGTTGTGACCTCTCTCCGGCGGCTGAAGGATGGCTGCTTACATGCGCTCTCCGCTCGCTTTGCTCGTTGGACAAAACCGCTCAGGCTCTCCTTGTCGCTGCAAACCATGGCAGATCTTGGCCGAAGCAAGTCCGAACTGATCGCGGAAAATGCCCTCTTGCGCCAGCAACTTATTATCCTCAAACGGCGGGTGAAAAGACCACCAGTCACCAGGGCCGATCGTATCCTCCTCGTTCTGCTGGCAAAGCTCGTTCGTACCTGGCAGCAAGCCCTCTTGATCGTGCAACCAGACACACTTCTCAGGTGGCATCGGAAGCTCTTTCGCTTGAATTGGCAACGGAAGTCAAAGGCCGCTTCTCGCAAGCCCAAGATCGCCGAGGAAACGATTGCCTTGATCCGAGAAATGGCGACGAACAACCGACTCTGGGGCGCTGAAAGGATTCGGGGGGAATTGTTGAAACTGGGCCTTCGTGTATGTAAACGTACCATCCAGAAATACATGCGAGGAGTTCGCAGACACCAGCCACGCGGTCAGAAGTGGTCGACCTTTCTGCGTAACCACGCCGCTCAGGTCTGGGCCTGCGACTTCTTGCAGGTGACTGATCTGTTCTTTCGACCGCTCTTCGCGTTCGTCGTCGTAGAACTCAAGTCTCGCAAGGTGATCCACGTGGGCGTGACTCGATGCCCAACGGATGCCTGGGTGGCCCAACAACTGCGAGAAGCGACGCCTTATGGGCAAGTACCCAAGTATCTGATCTGTGATCACGATAGCAAGTTTGGATCCTGTTTCCGCCGAGTGGCGAAGACCAGTGGCATCAAGCTGCTCAAAACGCCGGTTCAGGCGCCACGAGCCAACGCCATCTGCGAACGCTTATTGAGAAGTGTGCGACAAGAATGCCTCGACCATCTGTTGATCTTTCAGGAGAAGCAGCTCCAACGTGTTCTGAATGAGTATGCGGTGTACTTCAACCGGGCACGACCCCATCAAGGGATTGGGCAGCAGATACCTGAACCGAGCCGATCAGCTCTTTCCTCTCAGGATGCAGGGAACAAGGTAACTGCTTTTCCGGTCATGGGTGGGCTGCACCACGACTACCACTGGGCAGCCTGAAGTGGGACCACGTGGGCAAGTGTCCAGCTAGTGGACGAGGTCCATCTAGCTGATAGCTCATGGCTGAAGAGGTCTGTGGCAGACCTCATATGGAGCCTTTGCATGCCTTCCCTGATGGTTTGCTGCCTATCCACGCCTGTTTTCTCTGGTCCACGAGTACCATTCCCCTGCCATTTCGATGGCCGAGGGCCACCTAATCACGAGGAAGAGGCGAGCGGTAAAAGCCTAAGAGGCTTCTTTTACGAACGGATGTCCTAAGTACCAATACAGGAATGCGCCCCTCGCACGGTAAACCGGCGCCTACGATTTGGCTGATCTTGATCGATAATATTCATTATCGGCCGTCCGCCCGCTCCCCCAGCTCTTCACGCTATTTCCTGAAGACTCCTTCAAAGCTTCTGCCTCGGGCCATATAGAGAACGGTTCCCCAGAAACAAGTTAGGGTTGCGAAGAGGAGAACTGTAGGATGTCTTTGCCGCCGGCACCGGTGATGGTCATGGCATTTGCTGAGACGAGCAGTGTTTCTGCATGCGAGAGGGCTTGCATGTAGAGGTTTTCTTGCACTCCCTCCGGGCCGAGGCAGCCGACCGCGGTCATAGCAAAATCCTGAAAGCGTATCTGTGAGTTTTGTTGCTGGTACGTGGCCTGGTAGCTGTTGCATCCACTGTTGCCAGTGATGGTATGAGATGGCTCGTGAAAGGTCAAGGTGACAGCCACGTTGGGGATCAACTGGTGTGTCTGACCGTTGACTTGTAGGGATGTCAGGGTCCAGAGCACACCGGAGGGCGAAGCAGCAGGGGGCGAGGCAGTCATCCGAATCAAGATTACTCCCAGGGCGATCACAAGGCCGAGAGCGGCAAGGCTGCCAATGATGAGCACGTTCCGATGTCTCATAAAAAAGTACCTCATAAAAAGCACCCTTTCCCTTCTTCCTTTAATGGTGCATTCGCTAACTCCACGAGACCGGTAGGGCCCGATTTATCGGCCATCAAAGGGGCAGCGACTAATCTCGGAGCTTCCATCAAAGAAGGAGGGTTTGCGCCCAGGGCCTGTGAATGATTGTTACGGTGAAGCAGCCCCACCAGGGTGACCGCGAGGGTGCGCCCTGGTAGTCTACAGTTTGCGTCTGCGTAACCTGGCGCATAATCCCGCCTCTCCCGATCAATGCTCTCCCGCCGCTAGCCGGTGAACCCCGCCGGGATAGCGTGCATGCCCAGGAGGAGCGACAGCTCGCCGCCGTGGAACAGGTCGTGCTCCATGACATGCCAGACGACCCAGGCGCGCGACAGGTCAACGCGTTGGCCGTCCCAGTCGTCGGGGAAGGTCTGTCGCATCTCGTCGGGACTCCAGCGTGACAGGCAATCCGCCATGAATTGCCAGGTGCGGTCGAGTCCCTCGGCCAACTCGGCAGCGCTCGGGATGAGTGCTCCCAGCTTCAGTGCAGCCTCGTTCCAACCTACGTACACCTGCATGCCCTCGCCGCCATCCTCGCCCAGGAACTCGGCGAACCAGAAGGCCCGGCAGCCGACGATATGCAGGACATTCTCGCCGATAGAGCGCAGATCAGGTGTCGCGCGCAGCGCAAGCTGCTCAGCCGTAAGCGGCGCGATCGCCCTTTTGATCTCGTCCTGGAACGCTTTCCACGAAGTGTAGAACGTCGTCAGCGTGAAATTGTCTTCAGCCATGTATCGAATCTCCTTGTCTGGCTAGTGTATGCCAATGTACATCTTTTCTCACAGCTTAGTGGTGCATTCGGCAAATTTATAGATGAGCATCAAGGGCCGATAAATCGGCGATGGCCACGAGGGAATTGATACACGCTCCGCAAGCTCCGCTGAGGGCCCTACAGAGTCCATAGATTTACCGAATGCTCCACTTTGCACAAAAAGCGGTGAGAAGCCGCTGTCTTACTTTCCCTTTCCGGTACGTTGAGCAAAATTCCCCTGGTGGGATGTCACCAGGTGTAGCCGTAGATGCTTCCTGTACTCTAGCACTGTGAGCATGACAATAAAACAGTCGAACACGGTGAGAGCGATCAGCCCAACCGAGATATGCAAGATGAGGCGATATATCTGGTAGAGAATAAAAATCCCCAAGAACCCGATCATCCAGGGATATGCCCAGAGTTGTTCTTTGAGCAAAGCGGCCACAAGAACAATCTTTACGATCCCATGCACCAGTAAATACGCCGCCGCAAACAGTGTCACCGAAGCAGTCAGCGTATGCGCATAGGCCACGAGGTGCGTGGCGATAAAATCCTTTGGATCTTGAGATAACTCATGCTGAGTTAAGAGCATGCTGCTGCTGCTGATCTGCTTCGGCGACACCAGTAACAGAAGCACGCCGCCGACGAGTTCCAGCAAACCATCAAGCCCTTTCAGGATAAGACTGGTGTCAAATATCCGATCAAGGAATGAAAGCCGAGTACCCTTTCTTGTTGTGCTCATGGGTCAATGATATAACAATGGGTCAATCCCAATACGGCCCGATCAACTGCTTGGATTGTCTTCCACCTCAAAAATTCGGTATGCTTACTAATGAAGCGCAAAAAAGGAGACGAGAACTTGCGGTCCATAAACAGGCTCCAGACAGGAGAGAACTATGGCAGTCGAAGCAAACAAGCAAAACGATGAAGCCGAAATCCAAAGGCTACTTGACAATGGGATCAGAGCGCTTCATGACAGGAACATCGAAGGCGTCATGTCTATGTACGCACAAGAGGTCGTGACGTTCGACATCGTGCCCCCGCTGCGCCACATAGGAGCAGATGCACTAAGGAAACTTTGGGAAGAGGTATTCTCCGTCTACCAGGGCCCGATCTACTATGAAATTCACGACCTCAACATCACGGTGGGTGATGACGCTGCATTCATCCACAGCCTCAACCGGATAAACGGAACCTTGAACACAGGGCAGAAGACCGATCTCTGGCTGCGTTGGACCGCCGGCTTTCGTAAGATCAACGGCAAGTGGCTGATTGTGCTCAATCACAACTCGGTGCCTGCCGACCTGGCGCATGGTAAAGCGGTGCTGGACCTCAAGCCATAGCGCTAGAGGCAAGGTTCCTTTCTCTCACCATTGACATGTGTCACAAATACGAACACTGTTTCGTCTCGTGTATGAATTGAGAGTGGAGCAAAAGGAAAGAGTTCCCAGATCAAGGAAAGGATAAGGAAATGAAAGTACTGATTGCGGGCGCAACGGGCGCTCTGGGTGTGCCCCTGGTGCGCGCCCTTATCGCAAGCGGGCACCAGGTGCTTGGAATCACACGAACCCCGGGGAAATCCAGCTTGCTGACCACCCTGGGCGCCCAGCCTATTGTCGCCGATGTGATGGACCGCGAGAATCTCCTGAGAGCCGTTTCTGGGCAGCGGGCTGATGCGGTTGTGCATGCGCTGACTGCTCTGCCGAAGAACGGCCCGATGCGCCACCGCGATATGTACCAGACTGACGCGCTGCGCGATGTGGGAACCACGCACCTGCTGGCCGCAGCACGTGAAGTGGGCGCCCGTAAGATTGTGGTCGAATCCCACGCCATTGGGTATGGCTTTGGCAACTGGGGCGATATGCTCCTCACGGAGGAACAGCCCTTCGCCCCGCTCGGACGCGGAAGTGCGCTGGAACAGCACCTGGCGGGCTTGCGCTCGATGGAGCAACAGATCTTCGAGGCGACGAGCGCCGGCTGGATTGAGGGCGTTTCGCTCCGCTACGGATCGTTTTACGGACCAGAGTCGACTGCTCCGCTCATTGGTCTGTTGCGCCGCCGCAGTTTGCCACTGCCGTCAGGAGGACAGACGTTCATGTCCTGGATTTACATTGAGGATGCCGCTGCTGCCATAGTAGCGGCACTCGAACACGGGAGAGCAGGGCAGGCCTATAACATCGTGGACAACGAGCCGGTGCGCTGGCATGACTTCATGACCGAGCTTGCCCGGGCAGGTGGTGCTCCGGCCCCCTGGTCTATTCCGGGTTGGGTGCTCCGGCCGGTAGCTCCCTTTGCTGAGATCGTCATGGCAGAGACCTCAATACGTGTTTCCAACACCAGGGCCAGGTCCGAACTGGACTGGGTACCGGGTGTGCCAACCTATCGAGAAGGAATCCAGAGGATTGTCCAGACGTTAGACGGCGTCGCGCCGGGGAAGGCCGACCGCGTTGAGGCGCGGACGGCATTGTAGAGAAGAGGTGTGGTCAAAGGTGGCCACACCTCTTCTCTTTTCTGGAGGGAGCAAAACAGGCGAGGGTTTGATATTGCTCACAGAAAACGTTGCATGCGAATTCAACGCCGCCATAGAATATGATAAAGAACAGGGAAGATGTGCCAGGGATAAAGCATCACGTGAAGAATCCAGAAAATACAACGCAGATCTTCAACCAGTACCGGGCGCTGCTCTTTTCTATTGCCTATCGTATGCTGTGCAACGCCACGGATGCCGAGGATATTGTGCAGGAGGCCTTTGTGCGCTGGCTGCAGGCCAGTGATGGAGAGATCCAATCGCCCAAAGCCTTCCTTTCGACGGTAGTCACGCGCCTGTGTATCGACCAGTTGCGTTCGGCGAGGGCGCGGCGCGAACTCTACGTTGGCCCCTGGCTGCCCGAGCCTATCCCAACGGACCAGCGGCAAGATCTGACCGAGACGGCCATTCTGGGCGAGTCGCTCTCCTTCGCCTTTCTGGTGATGCTGGAAAGCCTCGGGCCGCTTGAGCGCGCCGTCTTCTTGCTGCGCGAAGTCTTCGATTACGACTATGCCGAGATCGCGGCCATCGTGGGCAAAAGCGAGGCGTACTGCCGGCAGGTGCTGCATCGCGCACACCAGCACCTTGAGCAGCGCCGCCCGCGTTTCGAGGTCTCTCGCCAGCAGCAGGAACGCATTACCTCCCAGTTCCTGGATGTCAGCCTCGGTGGTGATATGCAAGGCCTGTTGAACCTGCTGGCAGATGATGTCGTTTTTGTCGCGGACAGCGGTGGCAAGGCCTGGGGCGGCCCCAAACCCGTTCATGGAGCCGATAACGTGGCTCGCGGTGTGCTTGGTGGTCGCCGCTTCCTGCCGCCTGGCATACAGGGCGGCATCGAAGAGGTCAACGGGCAGCCAGCCATCGTGGGATACGACGATGGCCGCCCTGTCATTGTCTTGCTCCTGGATATTGAAGGAGAGCGCATTCGCAACATCTACCAGGTTACGAACCCCGACAAGCTGCACGGCATCAGGACTGGCAACTGAACTACCTCGTTCCGGCAAACGCCACCATGATATAATGCTGTAGCAACCATAAGAGAAAGAGATTCATATGGAAGACAAGTCGGCTGCTCAGCAGATAGATGCCATACTCAAAAAGTATGATGATTGGCGGGGTGAGATGTTGACACGGCTGCGCGCTTTGATCAAGCAAGCTGACCCTGCCTTCGTTGAAGACGTGAAGTGGAAAAAGCCCTCAAGGCGGCAGGCGAGTCCCCGTGTGGTCTCATGATGGAATACTCTGCTTTTGCGATACCCTCAAGAACGCCGTCAGGTTGACCTTCCCCAAGGGTGCTCAGATGAAAGATCCGCACAAGCTCTTGAACACACGCCTGGATAGCAAGACGGTTCGTGCTATCGACTTTCACGAAGGTGATACCATCAATGAAGCTACGTTAAAAGCACTCATTCTGGAAGCTGTGGGGCTGAACAAGTCACAAGCAAATTAGCCCTCATGCTATGAAAGCCCTCATTTATCATGACTTTTTAGCTTGTTTGTTGAGCACATACTGTACCGAAGGGCTTACTGCCTTATCCGTGCGGTGAATACAGCCATACCAACAGCAAGGTCGGCGCATGCCCTCTTTGAGTTCCGTGCGCACCCGTTCAACGTGCTGCCTTCTGGTTGCTGGTTTTTTCACGGAGATCGCCCAGCAGATCCATTCATTGCGCGAAAGAGGCGTCAGATCCTCCCATGCCGCGAGCGCCTCCGCGTCAGCAGCGAGGGTGTTCCGTAAGTCCTCTGGCAAGTCGTGGACCACACCACCGGAGATGTCATTGTTGGTCATAGTCATACGTCTATCCTACGACACAATAGCCCTCTCTCGCAAGGATTGCAGGGGCTAACGGCGTCTTCCATTGGTTGAGGCAGAACGCGGCCAATGCCTGTCTCGTGGCGACGCGACGCGAGCAGTTAGAACTGGTAGCGGGTTTGGCTGAGGCCTATGGCGAATGCGAAGACCCTGGTAGGTTTGACGGAGAACACGAGGTTCGCATCGGTGAGCACTCGTTGTTCGTCTTCATCGTAGAGGTAAAAATACCCGTTGCGTACCTGGTAGGGCCAGCTGCCATTCCACTTGGTCGCCCACACCGCGGCTACGCGTTCGAGCGCGTCCTGGTCGGTGATCCGCACGGCGTCGCCCTCAACCACCACGGTGAGTCCTTCTGTCTGGTTGCAGCCGGTCGTCAGAATGACGTGCGGGTTTCCACGCAGGTTGACCGTCTTCTGCGCGGTGTCGGTAGCGGTAAAGTGGATGGCCCCGTCGTGCCACACGGGAACGCACGGCGTGACGTGAGGGCGACCGTCGGCCCGTACTGTTGAGAGCCAGAACAGCTCGGCTGTTTCCAGCACCCGACGCGTCTCCTCCCATGGCGTAACCCCTCCGCGTGGTACGCCGTGTCGGGTGTCGAGTGTGGTGATGGGTTCGTTCATCTAAGAACCCCTTTCAATCGTTCCGTTTTTCCCCCGTTCGCGCGTGATGCGCAGCGCGAAGCACGTGTGGGTCTGGGAATGCTCCTGGCGGCCTCAGGGATGTCTGCGCGCCTCACACCGTGCTGGTTGGAATCGCGCCGGCACGCTCGTAATTCACGAGAATGACGCCAGTTGAGGAGACGGTGCTCTCCGTCACCTTGAACGCCGCTGGGATGGTGCCCTCGGCAAACAACCGTTTGCCACTGCCCAACGTCAGCGGATAGATCTTGAGCCAGAACGCATCGACCACATCATGCTTCATGAGCGTCTGAACGAGATGTGCACTTCCGTACACGTGCAAATCCGGCCCTTGCGTTTGCTTGATGTTGTTGATTTTTTCCACAATGTCTCCGCCTAAAAACACGGAGGGCTGCCATGCGTGAGAAGTGATGGTATTGGAGGCGACGTACTTGGTGGCTGGATTGACGCCCGGCCAGATGTCCGCATGGTGCGGCCAGTACGATGCCCAAATGTCAAAGGTTGTGCGCCCTAACAACAGATCAAATGGCATGTTCATCTGCCTCTTCATGACTGTTCCAAGCACATCGTCGGAATACGGAGCTTGCCACCCGCCATACGCGAAGCCACCACTGGGATCTTCCTCTGGTCCGCCGCCGGCTTGTATGACCCCATCAAGGGTGATGAATTCAAGGACAATCACTTTTCTCATGACCGAGTTCCTCCAACATCTGGCGACCTGTGGTGCTGATCAGGTGTGTTCATAGGTGTTTCCTTTCTTTTCTCTCCCTCTTGCATTCGGCATGACTGAGGGAGAGCGTAGATTTTCTTGCAAGTTGCACGTGTATTTATTCTACGAGCCGAGAAAGAAAACGGCTATTCGGATTTTGCTTTAATCCTTGGCCTGGTTCTCGCCTGGGCAAAAGCCGATTTCCTCCTTTTCACCTCAAAAATCGTCGAACATTCTCGCCATTTACCACTCACCAAATGTGAGACAGAGCCACTTCGTAGGGCATTTACCACCTTGATAAGATCGAGTGTAATAAACTCCTCCTGGCAATTGAACCCGGCCCTGGTTTCTCCGTTTCGTGTGGATATTAAGCAAGTCATTCAAAAGTTGTGGGAGTCCAGGTACTTCACGATTACTTCTGTTTACAGTAGGAGACTGTTCTAGTATACTTGTGTCAATCAGAAACGAATAAGAAGGCGCATCAAGTCAGAAAGGCGGCATAGTAAGACTCAAATTTGTAATTTCATACGGATCTGTTAACTGAGAGCTTATGCCCCTGAGATCACTGTTATTTCAGCATATTTAGAGCGAGGAAGGGTATATGTCCAAAGGCAGGTACAGCGTTTCAAGGTGGTGGATAATTCTGAACACCTCTCCCAGTCGCTTGACAGTATGGTAGAGTCGCCGTATCCTTGCTGCTCATGGAAGCTCTCCCAGCTTCCCATGTCTACTAGCGAGGATGATGATGGCGCTTCATGTGTTCGTATTGCTGCTCGTGGCCTGTCTCCTGCTCTGTCTGGCGAGACTCGGGCGTCTGGACTGGTTGTCTCCTCGGCCTTCCTCAAAAGGCGCGACCAAGCGCACCACGGTGCAACGTCTTCTCCAGCCCCGTTCCCCAGACGATTGCCCCGCCTGTCGCCTCTCCAGCGCCACCTCGTCAGGTGGAGGGTCGGCGACTGCACCTGTGCGACCTTGGCGTGAGGTGAAAAGCCGGCGGGGAGCACCCAAACGGGTCAACACCGAGGGCTTTGCCTGTGCCAACCCCCAGTGCACCTACTGCGCGATCACCGATGCCCAAGTCCACGCACTGGTTGGCGATGGCAAGCACGGCCAAGGCGAACGCATCCAGACCTTTCGCTGTCAGGCTTGCCGAACCTCGTTCACTTCCAGGCGCCACACTCCTCTGTACCGTTTGAAAACTCCCTCTCACCAGATCGCCATGGTCCTGTCTGCGCTGGCCGAAGGGCTGGATGCTTCCGCGGCCGAACGGGTCTTCGGGTACCGTCAGACCACCATCACCACCTGGTTATCTCGCGCAGGCGAGCACGCGCACACACTGCACGAGCACTTCTTCTGCCATCTGCACCTGCCGCACCTCTATGCGGTACTCCCCCTCACGGTGGTGGATAATTCGGACAACTCTCCCACTCGCTTGTCAGCCAGGTGGACTCGCCCTTATCTTTGCATCTGTGCCGAGCGGATCCAGAGGTTTCGCTGCCAGGCCTGCCATATCACGTTCAGTGCTCGACGCGACACCCCCTTGTATCGCCTGAAACCCCCTTCCCGGCAGGTCGCCGTGGTCCTCTCGGCGCTTGCAGAAGGGCTGGATCCTTCTGCGGCCTCGCGGGTCTTCGGTTCCCGTCAGGTCACGATCACCACGTGGCTGACGCGCGCGGGCGAGCATGCTCAGAGGCTGCATGAGCACTCTTTCTGCCATCTCTGGCTCGCACACCTCCAACTGGACGAACTGCGCACAAGGTTGAGGAGTTCGCAGCAGGTTCAGTGGTTGTGATTAGCCATCGATCCGCGCACCAAGATTCTGCCTGTGCTTGAGCTCGGTCCGCGCACCCAACACATGGCCCATCGGGTCATTCACTCGCTGCGACAGATGCTGGTTCCCGGCTGCCTCCCGCTCTTCGCCAGTGAAGGGTTAAATTTGTACTTCTATGCTCTTACGGCCCATTTTGGACACTGGAGAGAGGTGGCTGGCCGAGGGCGGAACATACTCCGCTGGCAAGTGGCAGAAGGACTGATCTATGGTCAAGTGAAAAAATGCTACCGGCGACACAGGCTCGTGCGCGTGAGACACGTGATGCGGCTCGGGACAGAGGAGGCTCTCACAGCCGCATTACAGGGGATGGGCTTCTCGGGACGGTTGAACACCGTGTTTATTGAGCGGGTCAATCTGACGGTCCGTCATGGAATAGCTGCGCTGGCACGCCGCACCTGGGCGACGTCGCAGCAGTTGAGATTGACCCACTTTTGCGGAGGCCCCAAACCTGGAATTCACCCGCTTTGATGGAGATCCGAGATATTCGGGCGAACCCTCACTTGTGCAGAAGCAACCGGGCCGAGGGAGCGAAGCCGCAGAGGGAGACGGAAACTGAGGACGGATCGGTCAGACATCACTGGGCGAGGTCTTAGAACCTTTGTTCCACTAGTTCTAGAACAATTGTACAAATAGTAGAGCGGAACCGACGGGCGACGACTTCGCTGTCGCCAATTTTATACCTCTTCCAAATGCCCACTTCAACACTCTCTCAAAAGCTGCAACAAGTGCTCTCAGAGATTGATGTTGAGCCAGTTCCAGAACAACGAAGGCCTGGCCCGCGAGAAATACCCTATGGTATCCCGGAGCATGAATGGCCAATCGTTCTTGCCAGGGTTGCTACTCCTGAATCGTACCGCACCATTGCGAAAGATTACCAGGTCTCAAGAGAAACCATACGCCGGTTCGTCCAGGCAGCAAAACAGGCAAGCTGAAAATCGGGCTGAACAGGAAGTGGAATGGAAACTTTAGCCGCAGGTGCGTCATACCACGGTTTAAGTCAGCGAGGAGTTTATGCACCTGTTGCGCTCGATCAGCCAGCCCGACAATTTCATCAGTCAAATCGGTGTGTTTCGGGCTGGAAACTGAAAACAGGCTTCCTCATCCATATTTAAAATGAAACACAAAATCTGGAACAAAGCCTGTCCTGATTTTTCTGAGAAGAATTGTCCTGGCCCGATATCGGAATCTGTGACACGATGTCCTATTAGAGGGAGTCGTCCTGGAAGCGAAGATACAGAGAGGGAAAAGCAAGGAGTCTTCCCTCAGCTTCTATCTCCCTCGAACTGGCTGCGTCGCGGGAGGATTGAGACGCCAAAGTCGATAGGCCCAGGAATGTCGTAGCCAATCACCCAGACCAGATACACGAGCGACAGCCAGGCCGAAACGTTGTCCACGAGCAAAAGTGCGACCTGGAGGATAGTGAGCGGGGCCAAAAATGCCAGGATGCCGAGGAAACCCGCAAAGGTGTTGTGCCAGCGGAACAAGACGATATTCTACAGCTCATTGTAGAGTATAACGACGATCAAGGCCGTGAGCGCGATGATGCGGTCGGTTTGCTCTGGCACGACGGTAAGCAGCCGGTAGGCGATGACACTGTCAACGAGGTAGCCGAAGAGACCCACGCAGACAAACCCCCACAACGGGAGTTGGAAGCGTGGCTTGCACAGGGTAGCAAACCACAGGGTCAGTTGATTGCCGGTGAGCAGCCCGCCTACGATTGCCATTCCCAAGCTCAAGGCGACGGCAAAAAGTAAGGCCGGGACATTCAAAGCAGGCATAAGGGCTGTCTCCCTTCTCAAGAGTTCCGGTAGTGTACCAGCATACTCACCATCCGAACACAAACGACGGTCGCGTGGGGAAGAGCGCCTTGAGGACGGGCCTGGCTGCCTCGCTGACCCAGACATCAGGAAAGGCATGGCGTAGCGCTTCGATGCTGCGATGACCAAAGAGCAGTTGCAGGAAGACCAGTGGAGGGAACTCTCCACTCGCTCTGGAGCCGTAGAGCGGAACCCTGGCGGGTGCCGCACCCGTCAGGCGTCCTTGCTCGAAGACCATACGCAGGCCGCCGCGATAAAAATCCAGTGTAATCTCGCCAGAATGCCCCACCACAGGAGAAGCCGCCAGCCGTTGTTCGAGCGCCGGAGCGATGTGCAGAAGAAAGGCCGGGAGGTCCTTCACACGCACATACCAGGCGTAGGGCGGCTCCGTGGCATGCTGTAATTCATGGCCCAGCACTTCATAGATCGGGTGGGTGGTTCCCAGGTAGAAGTTGATTTCACTCAAAGGAGGTACGTCGGGACGGGCCAGTTCCAGGCTGAGGCCATAGCTGGAAAGCGCGCGCAAAACAGATGGCATGACCGCTTGCACATTCACCCCCTCGGCGAACTCCATGAGCCAGACGCCCAGTTCCTTGCTGCGACGCCGAGTTTCCAGCGCCACGAAGCCCACCGTCCGGCCCCCGGCATTCACGATCATCTGGAATTGGAGGCTATGTCCCAGGTGGGGATGCGCTTTCCAGCTCTCGATCTCGTAGAGCCACTGTTTGTGTGAAATGCTTTCCGAGACGATGCTGATGGCCCGGCGCCGGTTGTAGAGTTCGGCAATCTCAGAAATATCCGAGGCAGTCGCCTCGCGCAGTGTGAATGGCTCAGATGCGCCTTCTTTCGCTTTGGGGATCAGCGCAAGAGGGATAGCGCGCCGGTCTTCCAGTTCGAGCGCATATTCATAACCGAACTGGCGATAGAAGTAGGAGATGCCGGTAATGGCCTGGACAAGATCTCCCTCCGCCTCGCTGCGTTCGTGGACCATCTCGAAGAGAGCGCGAACGAGTCCGCGATTGCGATATGCCGCATCGGTCGCGACCATCTCAGGACGGCCAACGCTGAATGGGATGCCTTCATACGTCCAGGTATGTTTACACAGGCAGGTGCAGGCCACCACTGGATTTCCTTCCCTGCTGGTATCCTCGATCACGGCGAAATCACGTGACCCCATGAAGGGATGGTCGCCATGCATCAGACGGCGAATGACCCTCATCGCCGTGATGTTTGGTGGATCCTCGGCTGTATTGCGGTGAACCATCCCGTGCAGATTGGCGATGCGTTCGGTATCCTCAGCGGTTGACCAGCGCATCACCAGTCCATTGCCTACATCACGACGCGGGGTATTCATAGTAGCGTTCATATTATCCTTCTCCGGCGTGGCATCTGGAGACTTCCCAACAGGTTTTCCAATGATGCCAGGAGTTCCGTGTGATTCCTTGCTTTCAACGGGTTTCCGCCATGTTCAGGGAGCAGGAGGCGAGCCGCTCCAGGGCGGAGCGCCTTTCCTGTCCGGTGTGGTTGGTCGCAGCCAGAGGGAGATATGCGCGGGCTGTATCGTCTCCTGCACCACCGACACGAGCTGCTCGCGTAACTGGTCTAGATCGACTTCGCTGCGCAGGGTGGCGCTAAAGGCGGTGAGCGTCCTGGCGGCATCGTATTTACGGCGGTAGAAGCGGCGATCAATGACGCGCTGAATGCCATGCCGCAAGGGCTGGAAGAGGACCGCGATCACCAGCGTCGAGGCGACAATCACCAGCGGATTCTGCTGCTGACCGAGGAAGCTTCGCAGCAGAGAACTCAAGACGAACACCAGGCCCCCATAAAGCAGCACCAGGAGTATCGTCAGGACACTATAAACGAGCGTGAGACGAATGATGACATCAATCTCCCATAGCCGGGCGCGCAGGATCGCCATCGCCACGCTGAGTGGGATGAGCAGGAACGTCACCATCGCGAGGGTTCCACCGGCCAGATGATAGAGGGAGTCGGGCGCTGCCAGCCCCGGTACAAATAAAGCGATGAGATCATAGAGGATAAGCACCACGGATAATCCTCCGAAGCCAAAGAGCAGCCACTTGGCCTGCTGGCGCTGCGAGGGGCCATAGACGCGCGCATAGCGGTAGATAAGCAACACGAGGGTCCCTCCATAGCTCACCACCTCATCGATGGCGTTGAGCGCAGGCGGCCAGAACGCGATATTGGAGGGGCCGGGGATCACAAAAAAGAGCGTACGCACCGCCCAGAGTACGACCAGCAGCCAGGTCCACCCGGGTACAAAGCGGCCATCGGGAAACGTGACCAGGAAGAAGCCCAACGCCGTAAAGATGCACATCACATAGATATCCAAGAAGAGTACCTCTGGCGGGTACGTGGTCGATACAAGGAAAGGGGCCAATGCGATGCTCACCAGGAAGAACGAGGCTACCAGACCAACAGGTTCGTTCGATTTGCGCCAGAAGAGAAAGCCTCCCACACCGAGAAAAACCAGGGACTGGAGCACTGTCAGTAACAGGTTGTAGGCAGCATACGTCGCGGGGGAAATTGCTACATGATGCAGCGCCTGTGCCGTTGAAGGGGTCACTTCGCAGCTCACTATGAACGGGCAGAAGGTCAGGCCCTGCCCGCGCGCTGCTACCAGCGTGAGCAGGAGTACTACGAGTTCTGGCAGCACAAAAGCCAGCCATACTCCTCGCGCCAGGAGCAACCAGAAACCCGCGAGTTGAAAGTTCGTCCTGGCAATGCTGCGCATGCTTACAGAGGCTTCTCCCTCTTGATCTAGAGTCGTCTTCTTCTCGTTCGACTTCATGAACACTGCTTCCGCTCCTTGTTTCCTGGCTCCATTAGAGGGCGCACCAGGCCACTCATTCTGAACAGTAGTATAGCATAGCACCGTTTCAAAAACGTTACGAAAGCGTGACGAACCGCCGGATTTTGGTGCTGCCCGCAAGTAATTTACAGAGAAAGCCCAGCAACCCTTTGTCAAACCACTTCCAGAAGTAGATCGGCCAGTTCTCGCGGCATGGTGATCATGGCACAATGGCCGGTTGGCAACTGTCGCAGACGCCACCCCGCTTCCGTTGGTGGAAGTGCTCTGCGCGCCAAGATGCGTCGCATGAGTGAGAAGAAGACACCACTGCCGGTGCAGTCAATGTGGGTCCGGGGTTTGGCTGACACGATGGCTGGATTCTTCAGATGAAGAGGTTGCTCGAAGGTCTTGAGGGGTTGTGGCGTCACCGATTTGAGCACCCAGCTTCGATCTGGCTCGGTCGTGACCCCGTAGGTGCCTCGCGAAGCGACTTTGTAGCCATCACCGTGGGACTGTGCCTGTTTGCGGAGCAGACCGATCACCACCGGCGAGACATCGGCCATCGATTCGCCGTCTCGTGGCACGAAGGTATCCAGATAGACCTGGTGAGCGATGCGCTCCGGCACCTGATCAACCACGCCGGTGATGACTATCGCGCCATAACTGTGACCCACCAGGACGATATCATGCAGATTCTTTTCCTCCAGCAAGCCGACGATATCCTGGATATGGGTGTCTAATCCGACATCGGGTGAAAGCTCGGAGGCACGCTCAGCCAGGCCCGTGAGGGTGGGCGCATACACCTCATGGCCAGCCGCTTCTAAGAAGGGGATGACCTTCTGCCAGCACCAGCCCCCAAACCATGCTCCATGCACCAGCACAAATGTTGCCATGCTCGTCTCCTTTCTGTCAGAAGGTCTCATCGCGATTGCTAGTACTCCCGACTTCTCATCTCGCGATCAAGCGACTCCCGGGTATAGCGCCGGGCATCGAGATACTGCTGCTCTGTGGCGCGTTGTCATCTTCATGCTCCTTTTGTGAAGTAAAGAAGGTTGAGAGGAAAAGCATTTCATCAACGGGAGAGCGTCACAGTTCCTGCATCACCATCCACAGTGACTTTCTGACCAGTATGAAGCCGCTCAGTTGCGACACCTGTGCCAAGAACAGCCGGAATACGATACTCACGCGCTACAATCGAACTATGGCTGAGTGGGCCACCCACATCAGTTACTATCCCGGCGGCCAGAGCAAAGAGTGGCGTCCAGGCGGGCGTCGTGATCCTGGCTACCAGGATATCCCCTTGTCGCATCTGTGCGAACTCATCAGCGCCATGAATGACCCGCACTATGCCAGTGACATATCCAGGGCTGGCTGCGCTTCCTTTCAGCACATCCCCTGCTGGCTGACCAGTACGGGCGGGCAATATACTGCTGAAATTCATCCCTAAAAAGCGAGTTCCACCTTTGATTGGTAAGGCTATTGGCGGCGTGAGCATTCGTTCGCCCTCCCAGGTTGTGCGCCGCTCGCTGACTGGCGTATGATAGTTCGCCGGGGATTGTCCTCTATCCA
>Ga0070708_100000450_pt1 | contig 30851 bp, 27 predicted proteins | sample KBSK5503metaG_FD_65469 | JGI IMG/M metagenome (GOLD analysis project Ga0070708, IMG submission 65469) | Corn, switchgrass and miscanthus rhizosphere microbial communities from Kellogg Biological Station, Michigan, USA - KBS K5-50-3 metaG | ecosystem: Host-associated > Plants > Roots >... | reverse complement strand
TCGCGGCTGTACTTGTCGAGGTTGGGCGTCTCGCTCTTCGGCTCGACGCGGCCCTCCTCGGCGCCCTTGCCCACCACGCGGACGGTCTGCTGGCGCAGGGCCTGCGGGGTGAGACCGTAGCGGCGGAGCAGATCTCCAGCCAGGCCTTCTTCTTCCTCGGCCAGCCCGATCAGGAGGTGCTCCGGCCCGACATAGCTGTGGCCGAGCTCCCGCGAGACGGTGAACGCGGCCAGCAGCGCCGCCTTCACTCGCGGCGAGACGCCGATCTCGTCGCGCTGCTTCCCCTTGCGCTCCTTGGGCTTTGCCATCTCGTCGATCTGCGCCTTGAGGTCCTTGGGCGAGATCTTCAAGCGGGAGAGGATCGCCTGGACCACGTCGTTGTCGGCCAGCGCGTAGAGGAGGTGCTCGGAGTCCACCTCGCGCGCGCCCCGCTCGCCCGCGACGCGCGCTGCCTGCTGGAGGATCTCCTCCGCCTGCGCGCTCAGCGCTTCACCGACGTCGATCGACTCGCGGTCGCGCCCTGCCCGTCCAGTCGCGCGCGGAACCGCGCGGCCCGACGGGTGCCGCAACCCGTCGTCGAGGAAGTCGCCGAGCATGTCGTCCCCGAGCAAGCTCCCGCCGAACAGCGACTCGAACGGCGAGGCCTGCTGCGCGCGCAGCTGCGCGTAGTCCTCGCGGCACACTTCCAGCGTCCGCCTCCGGCCGTTCTCCGCCACCGTCACCCTGAACGCCGCCGGGCGGCGGTGGCAGATGTCGCACAATTGCGCCTTGGTCTCGTCTCGCTCTGCCATGGTTCGTCCTTTCAGCGATCGATGGGTCAGGCAGGCCGCGGGAGCGCGCGGCCCGGGGTCCCGGTATCGGAAGTCCGATTCGTGCGGGCCCAGTTGCGCAAGCGGATCCCGAAGGCGATCAGCAGCGCACCGAACACCAGCATGTACGCCCCGATCCAGATGGCCAGCACGACGGCTCCCGCCGCCGGCAACAAGAAGAGCAGCACGCCGAAGGCGACCGAGAGCGCCCCGGAGAGGATCCAGAGCCACTCATGGCGGATCTGCTTGCGCAAGCGGATGGCGGCGACGATCTCGGCCACTCCCGTCACCACCGACCAGGAGGCGATCAAGAGCACCAGCGCCAGCGCCGTGATGCCGGGGAAGAAGAACGTGATCAAGCCGGTCGCGATCCCGATGATGCCGGAGAACACCAGCCATCCCCAGCGCCGGCCTTCCCGCGGCGCGCGCACGGCGGCGACGACGTTGAAGATCCCGTCCACCAGCGCGTAGGCGCCGAAGAGCAGCACCAGCGCGGCGACGGCCGCCGGCGGCCACACCAGCGCGACGATGCCGAAGAGGACTCCCGCCACGCCCCGGAAGACGAGCGCCCACCAGTTCCGCGCGAGGCTCCGGACCATTTCCTTCGCGAACGCATCGACTGCAGCCGAGCCCGCCGGGTCGGCCACCTCTACTGGATCGGCCATGTTTGCTCCTTCAGCCTGTGGTCAGCGTCTAGTGGACGGCCGAGTCCGCAGCTCCCTGCTGCTTCGATCCTTCCTGCCGTTTCGAGCTGCTCTGGATCTCGATGCGGCGGCGCTGAGCGTCTTCGCGCAATGGGATCTCGATCTCGAGGACGCCGTTCTCGAACCGCGCTGACGCCTTGTCAAGGTCAGCCGACTCGGGAAGTGCGATCACCCGCGAGAAGCGACCATGCATGCGCTCCGACCGGTACACGCCTTCGTCCGATTCGACCTCCATCTCCTGCTTGCGCTCGCCCTCGAGGACCAGCGCGCCATTCCGGATTTCCAGCCGGATGTCGTCGGGCGAGAGCCCGGGCACGTCGGCCCGCACCACCAAGCGGCCGTCGCGCTCGAACACGTCGATCGCCGGCGACCAGATCGGCGCGAAACCCGCCGTGGTGCTTCCCTCGAGACGGGAGCTTCCGAGTCCCTCGAACATGCGGTCCATGTCTTCCATCAGCCGGCGCAGGAGCGAGAAGGGGGTCAGTCCCCCGAGACCGAGTTGGCCGATCGACAGGCTCGGCGAGCGCTTCTGCAGGCCGCTACCTTGGCGCGCAGCCTGCTGCTCTCCACCCTGGCGCCTGCGTTCTCCAGACTGCGCTTCCGCGCCGCTCTTCTCCGGCTGCGACCGCGACGCTTGCGTTCCTTCCACGTTTGCTTGAGCCATGATCTGCCTCCACCAGGACGGCGTCGGCCACCTCGGGCGGCGCCGCAAGGCGCGCTGAGCCTAACAACCTCGTGAACGAGATGCCGCTGCATCTCGCCTCGCGGCGCGAGCGTCATGCCTACGATTGCGTCGGCCTCGGGTCATCGAAGTCGCAAGGAGGCAAACATGGCACTCGAACCTGGTACGCGTACGGCGTCTACCTAAGCCCGAAGGCGTATCCGAGCGCGCGCTCTTCGTGATCGATGAAGACGGAATCGTCCGCTGGAGCTACCTCTCGCCCATCGGCGTCAATCCCGGCGCCGACGATCATCTCCACGTCGTCGGAGCCCGTGACCGCGGCCTGGCATGGCCCGCAGCTCTGAACCAGCTCGGATCTTCGACCCGCGGCTGCCCTGAGCCGTTCGCTCAGGGCCAGAGATGGCGGATGTCCGCCGGAAGGACGTGCTTCACGTCCTCGATCTCCCCCTCGGTGACGCGCCTGGCGATGACCGCGAAAACGGCGCGAGCGATGGTCTCGGGATCGGTGGGATCGTCCTTCCGGAGCTCGAGGGCGATGCGGGCGAGAAACTCCTCCGCGTGCCTCTCCTTGAGCGGCTTCCCCGTCGGGACCCAGCCTTCGTAGTAGAAGCCGCGCACCAGCATGGGAAGCTGGGCGCCCAGCTGCGCCACCTCCTCGACCGTGAGCCGATCCCGCAGCGCGTGCAGGGTCGCCCTCATCGCCGAATACGCCTGGTGCTTGGTCCGGCCGCCCAACACTTCGTTCAGCTCGTTCAGCCACTGATTCGTCTTGTGGACGGTCCTGTCGAACACGTCGAGTCCGGTCATGCTCATCGCAGGTCTCCTTCCTTCACAGACCGGTCGGGTACGTCTCCGCCGGCTCCCCCGCTTCCCACAATGGCATGCGTTCGAGCGGCTCGACCGCCTGCGTGACGTCGAGATGGATGAGGGTCCGCATCCGAGAGAGGATGAGCGGTCTCCCGCAGTGACGAGAGCAGCGCGACGTCCGAGTCGATCATGGCGCGCTCTCCGCCGTCTCCTCCCGCCCGCCAAAAGAGCGGAGGATCTGCTGGACCTCCTCGTCGGAGGTGGGTGAGAAATCTTCGTACCAGAGTCCCACTGCATGGAAGGGCTCGGGCGTCGCCGCGCAGACGACTCGATCGACCTCGCGGGCGAGGGCCTCACAGCTTTCCGGCGAGGCGATGGGCACCGCGACGATGATCTCGCGCGGTCCCTGCCTGCGGAGCGCTTCCACGGCGGCGCGCATGGTGGCGCCGGTGGCCAGGCCGTCGTCTACCAGCACGACCGTGCGACCTGCGACCTGGGGGGGCGGGCGATTGCCCCTGTACAGCGCTTCGCGCTCTCGCAGCTCCCGGACCGCGCGCCCGAGCGCCCAGCGGAGCTCCTCCTCGGGGATGCGCTCGACGAGCGCGGGGTTGAGCAGGACCACTCCGCCCGAAGCGACGGCGCCCATCGCCAGCTCCTCGTGGCCGGGGAAGCCGACCTTGCGCACGACGTAGGCGTCGAGGGGAGCGCCGAGCCGGCGCGCGACCGGCTCCGCCACGGGCACACCCCCGCGCGGCAGCGCGAGGACGAGGACGTCCGGCTTGCCACGCAGGTCTTCGAGCGCTTCGGAGAGCTGTTCCCCCGCGTCGCGGCGATCTCGATAGAGAGCCATGGAGGAAGCTTGGGACCGCCTCGCGGGGAAGACAATACCAACACGTCAACAGGCAGGGCGCTCAGTCGCCGCGGTGCCCACCCGAAGGCGGTAGAGCCTGGACGGGAGTTCCGTCCAGGCTCCATCGCCTCCAATCAGTACGTAAACGGCAGGAGCTGCTGTTGCCCCGGCCCCAGCGTCCAAGCGGAGCGCGTTGCCGGATTCAACTGGAGGTTGTTGGCCCCGAGGGTGAGGAAGGTATTGAAGAAGAAGAACTGCTCGATGTTGGCGAGCACCTTGCCCTGCTCATCCATCACCACCGCGCTGCTCATCGCGTTGTTGTTGAGCCCGAAGTCGGCGGGGACCACCTGATCCATCACGATCAATCCCCGCGTCTCGTCGAAGGCCGGATAGAGGTTGGTAGACCCGTTCGGGTTGACGGCGATGCCCGTCTTCTTTCCCAGGTCGTAGATCCCCGCCAGCCCGTCACAGATGGTCGGCACCACTGCCCTGTTGGTGGTCGAGTCGACGGCCATCCCGAAGGGGAACCCGCTGGTGACGCCCGGGAACGACGAGAGCGCACCGGTGCGGAGGTCGGCCGACACGATGGTGGGCGGACCGCAGAAGTTGTTGAAGTCGCTGGCTCCGGCGGCCGCCTGATTCGTGGCCGTGTTCTGCCCGATGCCGTCGAACACGGGAAACCCCATGGAGGCGACGGCGGGGCTGAGATCGATCAGGGGTCCGAACGTGTTCGCAGTGATGTCCGAAGTCAGGATCCTCCAGGCCGCGTTGTTGCCCCCCGCGCTCAGATCGAAAGCCAGGAATACGGCATGATCATTGGTCGCGTTGGCAGCGCCCTCGCCGATCTGCAACGTGTCCGGCGACGGTGGCGTCCATGCGGGCCCGACCGTGCCGTTGGCCATGTTCAGCAGATTGAAGGGACTGGCGAACGTAGCGAGGTCGAAGAGCCCGAACAATCCGACGCCGCCGCCCCAGATGCCCCATCCGGTCGTGAAGAACAGGGCGTTCTCCTGGGAGGCGACGGTCTTCGAGATTGCGTTGGTGGACTGATCGAAGATCTCCAGCGACGTGGTGATCGTGCCGTCCGCCAGTTGCTGCCCCGACGTGAGGAACCCGCGGTTGCCATGCGCATCGATGCCGAAGCCGTTGTTCGCGAAGCCGCCATCCGCCGCCAGCACGCCGTCCATCGTGATGCTGCTCACCTCGCCGGCTTCACCGGCGGCCGCACCGGCACGAGTCGGCAAAACCCGGACGACGTGGTTCATCGTCGGCACCAACCCCAGCGTCTTCGCGTTGAACGCCGCGGTCCCCTTCAGGCCGGGCAAGACGACGAAGGCGACCGAGCCGGTGTCGGCGCCGTTCTGGTCCCGCTGCGTCCCGTTGGGGTTGTTGAAGGGGTTCTGGTTGTTGAACGTGCCCGGACCTGCGGCGCTGATCTCGAGCGTCGCTCCCTTCGCGCCTGGCGTTCCGGAGACGTCCCAGGTCAGCTGGAACGATCCGCCGTAGGGGACCTCGAGAAAGTGGCCGGGCCTCGTGTCGTTCTGGGCGAGCAGCGGGGCCGCCGGGCGCGCGGAGCCGGTCGGCGCGACGCGCGTGTAGGCGAAGTCACTGTTCAGCGGCGATCCGTTCACGCTCCCGAAAAGGATGGTGATCCCGTAGATGCCGCCACCCTGCAGCGCGCTCACCGGGACCTGCGCCGTGCCGGTGAGCCCGCTGAGCGGTGCGCTGTAGAGAGGACGATAGATGAACCCCGTCGCCGGGTTCATCCGGCCTGGCTCCGACACCTGCAAGATGGGATTGGAAACGTTGCGGACGCCCCTCAGGTCGAACGTCACAGGAATCGTCGGTCCGCTCACCACCGCGGGGACGACCGGTGCGTGGAGCGCGCGGGTGGTCGCATCGGCCGGTCCAAAGGTCAGCGCGAAGCTCGCCTGGGCGAGGCGCGCGCCGTTGGCGCTGGCCTGGTAGGTGAGGTTGACCGTCCTGGACGAGGTCGACGCCAGCGGCAATCCAGCCGCGCCAAGGATTTGCTCGGGCAACAGGCGCGCCCAGGGGGTCGATGCGAGGGTCGTGCTGCCCACCGAGAGCGCGAACTGCGCGTCCGGGGGCAGTCCCTCCCAATCCGGGGCGATGGTGATCCAAGCCTTCGCGTTGCGATCGGTATTGGTGCCGTCAGCCCCTGACACGGGCCCTTGCAAGTTGATGTTCGCCGGATCGGTCGCGCTCAGGAACGCGGCATCGAAGAGGCTGAAGTTGCGCCGCTGCGCGATGGCCACGCGGGCGACCGATGGAGGAACCGCGAGCCCGGCTTGCTGCAGCAGCTTCTCCACGGCGCGGCGTACGTTGATCTGCGAGCCGACGTCGTTGCTCACGTCCGATTGCGGCACCATCGGGACCGGAGTTCCGGTCTGGGCCAGGAAGTTCCGCAACTGGACCGGGCTGGGGAACGGATGCCCGGTCAGCCTGGCCACCTGCAGCACGACGGCGGCCGCCGCGGCGACCTGCGGCGCCGAGGCCGACGTCCCGCCGGTGAGGTCGACCTCGACCGCGTCGGCCGCGCCGCCAAAGGGATGGGAGAAGCCGAGCACGTTGTCGGACGGCGCGGAGACGTTCACCCGCGATCCAAACCCGCTGCTGAAATTGGTGAAGCCGTTCCAGCGCGTTTCGGGGAAGGCATGCTGCGCTGCCAGGCTGGCGTTGGCCGGGTCCTGCGGCGGAGCGGAGTTGATGTCGTTCAGCGTCGTCCCGCCGACGTCGATCGACCCGCTGTCGAAGTCGCGCGAAGGCGCTCCCGAGAAGGCGACGTCGTTCAGATCGCTCGGCTTGCCGCCCGGCCCGATGACCAGGGTGGGCGCGCTGCCGCCCGAAGGCGCGACCGGAGCGTTGGTGAACGTCCGCAGCCCATCGCCCGACGACACCGTCACCACGATGTCCTGCTGGACGAGGCCGGCGATGATCGCTTCGGTCAGCGGATCGTCCTCGAGGTATCGACTGGAGAAACCGAACTGGTCGACGCCGAAGCCGAGGCTGGCGGTGATGACGTTGGGAGGCGGCGACTGCATCCCTGCCCCGAGAAAGGAGCCATCGATGTCGCTGATGGTGACGGCGGGGCCTTCAGGCTTCGGAACGACCAGACGGTAGCTGGCGCCTGGCGCGATGCCCAGCAGGTCGGTCAGCCCAGAACCGACGGCGCCGGCACGCTGCCGTGCGTGAGGGAGCGGAGCCATCATCGAGAAATCGAGACCGACCTCGCCCAGGAACGGATCGACTCCACAGACCTCGGCGCTGCCGCTCAGCTCCCCGCTCTGGTTCGAGGTGTAAGCGGGGATGAGGGGCATCGACGGCCAATCCAAGAACCGCTGCCCGCCGATGACGACGGTGGTCGGGCCGAAGACCGTGGCGAAGAAGCCGCACGGGTCGGCGAAGTCGTTGACGACGCTCGCGTCGTCCAGGTCGCCGAGGGAAACGTTGGTGATGATCTCGCCCTCCCCCGGCAACTGGTGGAACTGGCGGTCGATCTCGTCGAAGGCGGCTGCCGCGTCCGTCGCGGGCGCATTCAGCAGGCTCTGGGCGCTCGAGGCGAGGGCAAAGTTCGACGGAACGCCGGCGGGTGAAGGCGGCTGCGTGCCGCCGCCGACCGTCGACGGCTGCGCTTTGCCGGCCGGAATGGGAATGGAGACCGCCTGGCTGCTGCTGACGCGAAAGTCGGGGGAAGCGTAGACCACCGAGGGAGACTGGAGGAGGGCCGTCACCGCCTGCCGGACCGACGCTCCGCTCAGGTGCAGACGATACGCGTTGGAAAAATCGACGAGCGGTCTGCCCAGCGAAGCCTGGGCATTCGCGTGCATGCCCGCGAGGCTGCCGCGGTCGAATTTGCGGAAGAGGCGCTCACTGTGGTCGACGCCCAGGCCGGCGAGGCTGGCATTCGTCGCCGCGTCGTTGGTGTAAGCGGCCCCGCGACCGGACACGACGTCACCGGCGCCGGTGACGCCGTTGGCGAAGACGACGAGGACCCGCCCGTCCGCGTACAGCGCCTTGGCGCCGGCGGCGAGGTCGGCGATCAGTTGCGCCTTGTCGGGCAGTCCGATCTGCCCGGCCACCTCGTCGTATCGTGGAGTGACCGGATAGCTGCGGAACTGGACCTTCCTGCGGTCCTTGCTGAAGACCGCGGCGACTCCATTGCTGAACACCTTGGCGGTCTGGCCCCCGGGGAGATCGAGGCTGTAGATGAGGGTCGGCGCATTCGACCCGGCTTGACTTGCGGCATCCGGCCTCGCGCCGGCCAGCAGGAGGACAGCGGCTCCCAGAGACATCACCTTGAGCGCTCGATGCAGACGTCGGCCGACGAACGACCCTGATCCGTGCATGAAATCCTCCCTCCCTCTTTCGTGGCGAGGCGCTACGTGCGAGCTTCGTTGCCCGTTCCGTGATCCGTCGCGACAGCGCGCGCTGCCTAGCGTGTTTTGAACGACGTGGCTCCGGACGAACGGCCGAGTTGTCGACGGCCCCGAGCTTGGATTCGTCCTTCCGCGCGCTTCTCGCCGCAGGGGGTGGACCGCGCAGATCCGCGGTGACTGTGTGGATGCATTCCGCCCCGCTCGCTGATAGCTAACAGTGCAAGGGCATTGTTGATTTTACACATCGGCGGAAATTTTGCTGTCGGTTCCCGGCCCACCCGTTGCCCTGGCTCCGGAGGAGAAGAATGCGCCTGCGAACGTTCGCGATCCTCGTCGTCGCCTCGCTCCTCGAGATTGCTTGTGGAGAGAGCTCCACGCCGGGAGGCGCAGGCCAGATGTCCGTCACGGTCACGCCGCACGCGGCGACCCTGACGCCGGGCGGGACCGCGACGTTCAGCGCCAGCGTGACCGGCGCGGCTGCCGGTCAATCGACGGCCGTGACCTGGTCGGTGCAGGAGAGCGGCGGAGGCGGCGTGGACGCCTCGGGGAAGTACACCGCGCCGGGCGCGCCGGGGATCTTCCACGTCATCGCCACCAGCGCGGCGGATGCCGCGAAGAAGGACTCGGCGACGGTCACGGTGGCCAGCCCCTCGGTCCCGAGCGTCACCACCTCCGTCCTCCCCGACGGCACCGTGGGGAGCTCGTACTCCGCGACGCTCTCCGCAGTGGGAGGGAACCCTCCGTATGCTTGGGCGGTGACGGCGGGAGCGCTCCCGGCGGGCTTGTCGCTGGCTCCGTCGACGGGAGCGATCTCCGGAACGCCAACTGCCGCGGGGACCTCCAGCTTCACGGTGCGGCTGACGGACTCGGCGTCGCACACGGCATCGGCGGGGCTGGGCATCACCGTCTCCCTTCCGAGCCCGGTCGACCAATCGATCCTCCCGGCCATGTACCAGACGGCCTGGGACCCCGGCATCCCTGGCGGCATTCCGGGCGACAACGATCCGGCCCGGCCGGCCACCGTCTGGCTGCCCGCGGGCAATCCCTACAACGGGTACTCCCTCAACCCCGCTCTCACCGGCACGGCCAACGCCGCCGCGTTCACCTCTGCCTTTCAAGCGGCCATCAACTCGGCCGGCGCGGCGGCGACGCCCACCAGCCGCAAGATCGTGCTCCTCAAGGCGGGCACCTACTTCGTCAACCCGCAGGTCTATCCGGGAAGCGCCTCCGATCAGATCGGCATCTACGTGAAGGTCGACAACGTCACCATCCGCGGTGAGGGCGCCGACACGACGCGCCTCGCCGCGAACGGGACCATCAACAACTACGGCACGGTCGTCCTCTTCGGGCATCGGGTCGGACGCTCCGACGCGGATTTCGCCGTGCAGAACGTCACCGCCGACGCGATGAAAGGCGCCCGCACCATCCAGGTCGCGAACGCGAGCGCCTACGTCGCGGGCGACGTGATCACCATCGACCATCTCGACGGCGCGCCCGTGGCCAACGGTGCAGCGATGATCAACGGCGGATACATCTGGTTCTACGACGGCCAGTATTTCAAGCGCCAGCCGACCTATGGTTGGAGCGGCCCCAGCACCGGGGCGCCGGGCATCGGCAACGTCGTCGACCTCCCGTCCGCCAATTCGGCTGCGCAGAACGCCGTCCCCTCCTGGCGCTCGACCATGCAGGAGACGGAGATCACCGCGATCAACGGAAACGTCCTCACCATCCGGGACCCCCTGAACATCGACTTCCCCCTTTCGACCAGCCCGCAGGTCTGGCGCACCGTCCCGCTCAACACCTCATCGATCCCGGTGGGGAACCGCTGGAGCGGAATCGAGAACATCGCCGTGGCGGGCGGCAACAACCTGTGGGGTTTCCCGGGCGGCACCGTCGCCTTCAGCTACATGGCCTACGCCTGGGCCAAGAACATCGAGGCCGACGGAGAGAAGTGGTCGAACCCTGCCAACCCTGCCCACCCCGGCAAGTACGGGTACAACATCGGCATCGGCCGGAGCTATCGCTGCGTCGTCCGCGACTCCTACGCGCACGGGTCCGCGGACGAGAATCCCGGCGGGCAGGCGTACGGGATCGTGGTCGGCGTCGGTTCCTCGGCCTCGCTGGTGGAGAACAACATCTCCGTCAACAACAACAAGCCCATCGCGCTGAACTCGACGGGCGGCGGTAACGTGATCGCGTACAACTACGTGGACACGGCGGTCATCTGGAACAGCCCCGGTTGGCAGGAGAGCGGCATCGACGATTGCCACGCGAACTTCACCCACCACGACCTCATCGAAGGCAACTGGACGCCCAATCTCGGTGGCGACACGACGCACGGCAACTCCGGCTGGCACACGCACCTGCGCAACTATTGCAACGGCCAGAACTCGTCCGGTGGAATGAGTGGAAACCTCCGCGCGGTCGGGATGGACGGCTGGACGCACTACCACGCGTACATCGGAAACGTGCTCAAGGGCGGCACCGTCTACCAGACGACCCCGAGCTCCCAGAGCGGAACGCCCATCTACCAACTCGGCAACAACTGGGGCGGCGGCGGCGGGAATTGGGACAACGGCTATGCGGCCGCCCACATCTACCGCGACGGCAACTGGGACAACGTCAGCAACGGGGTGGTCTGGGCGAGCAGTCCTCGAACCATTCCCAAGTCCTTCTATCTGACGGGCAAGCCGTCCTTCTTCGGGGCGAACCCGTGGCCGTGGGTCGAGCCGACCACCGGAACCACCTCCACGTTGCCGGCGAAGGCCAGATACGACGCCGGCACGCCCAACACCGTCCCCTGAGGGTAGGACGGCTCTCGACGTTCGCGCAGGTTAAGCTGCGCGGGACGTGCGCTTCTTCGCGACCACCCTCTGCGCCGGCTGCGGCGCCGCGCTGCTGGTCGTCGCGCGCGCGCTCGACGGTCCCTGGTTGGAGCGCCACGTCCTCTTGCCCTGGTACTACCCGTGGGCGCCCTCATGGGTATCCGGTACGCGCATCGGCGCGGCGATCTGCGGCATCGCGCTGCTCGCCCTGGCATGGCCGCTCGGCCGCGCCGCGGCGCGATCGAGCCCTGCCGCGTGGCTTCGGATCTCGCTCGCCGTCGTGCTGGGCCTGGCCACCTCCGAGGTGGCGCTCCGCCTCAACGAGCACGGAACTTCCTATTGGCGGTCGCTCAAGCTCGAGTTCCGATTCGGCCGCGAGGATCCACGCTTCGGCTGGGTGCTGCTGCCCTCGCGTACGACCGTTCTCGGTCCGGAGGAGAGGCGCACCTCCTACGCGGTCGACGCCTGGGGCGACCGCGCCGCGAACGATGCGGGAGCGCCCGATCCGGAGCTGCCCTCGCTCGTCGTCTCCGGCGAGTCGATCGCGGTGGGCCACGGGGTCGCGTACGAACGAACCTTCGCGGCGCACATGGGAAGGGACCTGGGCCTTCAAGTCGTGAACGTAGCGTGCGGCGGGTACGGATCCGATCAAGCGTACCTGCGCCTCGAAGACGCGCTCGCGCGGCTGAAACGGCCCGCGGCGGTCGTCGCCACCTTCGTTCCGGTCATGCTGTCGCGCAACGTGCAGGACTACCGGGCGCGACTCGCGCTGCGCGATGACGTGCTGGAGCTGGTCCCGCCGGCGCGCGGGCTCCTCGCGCGATTCCGCCTGCGGGACCTGTGGGTGAACGAGCTGCCGTACATGAGCGAAGCGGACCTGCACGATTCGATGCGGCTCACGGCAGCGGTCCTGCGCGAGACGGCGCGCGCCACCCGCGCCCACGGCGCCGAGCCGCTCTTCGCCGTCTTTTCCATCGGGGCCCAGCGGCCTCTCGACGACCATGCGGAAGCGGCCATCGTCCGAGGACTCTTTGTCGAGCAACGCTTGCCGTTCGCGCTCATCGACGTCCAACCGGCTGAGCTGATCGCCGGCGACGGGCATCCCGGACCGCAGGCGCACCACCGGATCGCCCGGGTGCTCGAGGGAATGTTGCGCGCCCCGCTTTCCCGCGCTCAGTAGGCCGGAGGAGCTGGTTACGGCCGCACGGGAACGAAGGGGCAGCCGGGATCGTTCGGCAAAGGGACCGGCGCGGTGGGGATGGACGCGTTCAGGGACGGAGCGCCGTCGAAGTCGAACAGGTCCTCCAAGGTCGAGGCGTTCAGGTCCCGGAGCGTGAGATGCGGCCGCGCGCCGGTCGCGTCCCGCAGGAAGCGCTTCTCCAGGAACGCGAGCATCGAAGTGTGATCGGAGACCACGTGCGAGACGTAGCGGGGTTTCGAGAAGGGCGAGATGGCCACGAACGGCACGCGGAAGCCGAGCTGGTCGAAGTTCGGGCACGACCGCGGGTACGGTCCCGCCGGCGTGAAATCCGGGCAAAGCGCCTTCGCGTCGGCCCTGCTCACCGCGCACTGCTGCCCCGCACCCGGCTGCTCGCTCCCCGGCGCGGAAGCATCGGCGCACAGACCCGGATCGATGCCGTCCGGGTTGAGCGCTCCGCCCTGCGGCGCGGGCGGAGGCGCGACGTGGTCGTAGATGCCGCCGTGCTCGTCGTAGGTGAAGAAGAGGATCGAATCTTTCCAGCAGGCGCTGTTCCGGACGGTGTCGACGATCCCGGAGACGAAGAACTGGCCCTTGCGGATGTTCGTCGGTGGATGCTCGTCGTTCTCGATCGTCGGATCGTTGAAGCCCAGGGCAGGATCGACGAACGAGACGGGAGGCAAACCGCAAACCTGGGGATTGGCGAACGCGGAGAAGAACTGGACCGGGATCAGATGAGTCGGGTCGGTGCCGCGGAAGATCCCCGTCGTGGGCGCGTCCGAGAAGAAGTTTGCCCAGGCGACGCCGTGTCGATCGAGTAGATCCAGGATGGTCCCGGTGATTGGCTTGTACCCGCCCGGAGGTGGCACCAGAGGCGGGACGATCTCGAAAGTCGTCAGATGGCCGAAGGACGTGGCCGCAAGCTGGTAGGACCGATTGGGGAAGGTCGGTCCGAGGACGGACTGGAAATGACGGTCGCTGATGGCGAAGGTCTGCGCCAGCCCGTAATAGAAGGGCAGATCGGTCTGGTCGTAGTACCCCATCGTATCGTCCTCGGTGGGGCTTTCCCCGCCGACGTCGGGCTGCGAGGTCGAGGTCGCATCGTTCACGCGCACGAAGCCATCGTTCGGGCTCTGGCGGATCGTCTTCGTGGGATTGTTGAAGTTCGCCTCCTGATGGCTTCCCGGCCACTCGTGGTTCAGGTCCGGCCCGGGGCAGTAGTTCGCCGAGTGGAAGGAGAAGACCTTCCTCTCGCGTCCCCGCGCGTCGGCGTCCCGGTTCCAGTTCCTGCAATCGAGGCCGGAACCCACCCTCTCACAGGTGAGCCCGTCGACGCAGCGGTGGTCGTTCTCCTGGCACGGCCCGGCGTGATACGGCCCCCGCGGCACATAGGGCAGGACGCCGAAGTAATTGTCGAAGGAGTGGTTCTCCTGCATCACCACGATGACGTGCTTCACCTTGTTCAAGTCTCCGTCCGCGCGCGCGGCGACGGCGTGGCCGAGGGACGCGAGAAAGGCGAGCAGCGAGATCTGACGGATGGATGGCGAGCGCATGATGCTTTCTCCTGGCGGTGCCCGGCGAAGCACGAGTACGTGGCGTGAGGCTGCGGGATTCCGCCGCGCGCACCCACGCTGTCAAGTCCGACGAAAGGTGAAACGAACACTCTCGGGTCGGGCCCACGGAGGACGGCGTCTGTTCGCCGCGCAATCGTGACGAAGACGACGACCGTTTGTCACGCGCCTGCGTCGCTGGCGAGCACCTCGTAGTGGGTGAATCGCTCGCGGCGCTGGTGCAGCATGGCCACGTGCGGCAGCAACGCCAAGGCGCGCCGTAACGACTGGCGCAACCGCCGCCGGTCAGCGTGATATCTCAGACGACGTGAACGTCGTCCTCTTCGGCGGCACCGGCATGGTCGGACAGGGCGTCTTGCGCGAGTGCCTGCTCGACCCCGACGTCACCCAGGTCCTCTCCGTCGTGCGCAGTTCCACCGGACAGAAGCACGACAAGCTGCGCGAGCTGGTCCACCAGGACTTCACCGACTTCTCCCCTTTGCAGCGGGAGCTGAGCGGCTACGACGCCTGCTTCTTCTGCCTCGGCGTCAGCTCGGCGGGCATGAGCGAGGCCGACTACACGCGCGTGACCTACGACATCACCCTCGCCGCTGCGAGGGTGCTGGTGAAGGCGAACCCGCGGATGACCTTCGTCTACGTCTCGGGCGCCGGCACGGACAGCTCCGAGAAGGGCCGCTCGATGTGGGCGAGAGTCAAAGGACGCACCGAGAACGCGCTGCTTGCGCTGCCGTTCAAGGCGAAGTTCATGTTCCGGCCTGGCTACATCCAGCCGATGCACGGCATCCGGTCCAAGACCCGGTGGTACCGCGCGATGTACGCTCTCGCCGCCCCGCTCTTCCCCGTCCTCGACGCCGCCTTTTCGAACGCGGTCACGACGACGGAGCGCGTCGGTCGCGCGATGCTGGTCGTCGCCAAGCGCGGTGCGCCCAGGACGCTGCTCGGAAACGCCGACATCAACGCGCTGGCAGCCAGCACCAGGGCGCTCTAGACGTTGCTGTCGTCCGCCGGAACTCCTTCGGGCACCGGGGCGGAGCCGCCCTTCCCCGCCTTCGCCGCCTCCGGGCAATGCAGATCCAGGGTGAAGCAAGTCATCGAGATCGACCCGTACGAGTATCCGTCCACCAGCACCTCGGCCGGCTTCCGCGCGGCACCGGCCAGGCCCGCGAGATACAGCAACGGAATGAAGTGGTCCGGCGTCGGGGACGCCAGGCGGAAGTCCGGGTGCGCCGCGAGAGATGGCGCCTCCGCCGGCGCGCGCTGCATCAGCTCCCGCGCCGACTCGTCGAACCGGCGCGTCCAGTCGTACGCGGTCTCCGGCTTGCCCCAATCGATCGCGCGCAGGTTGTGCACCACGTTGCCGCTCCCGACGATCAGCACCCCCCGTTCGCGCAAGGGAGCGAGCCGGGCGCCCAGCTCGAGGTGGTACTCGAGCGGCTTCAGCTTGTTGATCGAGAGCTGCACGACGGGAATGTCGGCGCGGGGAAAGGCGTGCACCAGCAACGACCACGTCCCATGGTCGAGCCCCCAGCTGTCGACGTCGGCGCCCACCCAGGTCGGCTTGACCACTTCCGCGACTTCCCCAGCGAGCTCCGGAAGTCCGGGCGCGTCGTACCGCACCTCGAACAACTCGCGCGGAAAGCCGTAGAAGTCGTGGATGGTCCTCGGCCGCGGCATGGCGGTGACCGCGGTGCCGCTGATGAACCAGTGCGCGGAGACGACCAGGATCGCCCGCGGCCGCGGCACGCCTTGGCCGAAGACGCGCCAGGCCTCCGTGTAGCGGTTGCGTTCCACCGCATTCATCGGGCTGCCGTGCCCAAGGAAGGCCGCCGGCATGGAGGCCGCGGTGGTGCCCATGATCCGTGCTGGCTAATTCCGCGGCCGTCGCCAGTCAATCGCCGACGCCGGTCCAGCGCCGCCAGCTCAATGCCTGACTGTCGAGACCTCGACCACCCGGATCTCGCGCGCCGCAGGGTCCACCCGGTAGACGACCCGGTAACCTTTGACGTCCAGCTGCAGCATGGAGTGCTTCATCGAGCTCCAGAAGGGGCTCGACAGCGGAATCGTGCTGACCGCCTCAGCCACCTGCTGCATGGTCCGGCGGATCTCCTGGCGCGCTCCTTCTGGGATGGTCTCGAGGTCGACCTCGAACCGGACCGTATAGTCCACGCAGCTGACCAATCTTGAGAAAATCTAGCGATCGCCAGGGAAACGTTGACCACCTGTGTGAAATCCTGCAACCCAGGCTACTTCCCGCGGATTTCCATGACGCGGAGCGTCTCTCCATCGAGCGTGTAGAAGAACGACCACCCGCGGACGACCAGGCAAAGGCGGCTGACGCGCACGGACGCCCAGAAGGCGCTTTCTCTCGGAATGCCCTCCAGGCCTTCCGCGATCTCCTCGAAGCGCAGGCGCGCTTCTTGGCGAACGTAGACGGGAGTGGACTCAACGACGTCTTCTGACATGATGACGCGGTGGGTCAATCGATTCCTCCTCAAGCGCCCTTCCACGCGAATACTTCAGCAGCACCACCCCCTGGTTTCAAGCCTTGACAGGCATTGCGCCCGACGCTGACCACGCCGAAAAGGTCCCGGCCAACATAGGATTCCGTCTTCTCTTGTCGTGTCGGCCGCTTGGGCGCCCGGCCGCGAGGGGGCCGTGCGGGTCTGTGAGCGCCCGCAGCCGTCTACCAAGCGGCTTTCATGATCTCCGACAATGCTTCTCGGGTGTACTCGCGGCTGACCACCGGCGCGATGGCCTCGTCGACGTCCTCCGGACGCAACCCGAAGGCCGCGATGTGTTGCGGCAGTCCCAACTCAGCCACCAGGGTGGCGACCGCGGCCGGAGCCGCCTCCGGCGTGGCGGGAACCGCGCCCAGGGCGGCGGCGATCCGCTGCAGTGGCTCGGGGCGCCGCGTCAGATAGAACCGCATTGCGTGCGGCAGCAGCAAGCAGGAGGTAATCCCGTGCGGGATGCCATGCCGCGATCCGATCCGTTTGCCGAGCGTATGGCTGAGACCCTTCGCTGCCGGGCCGGGAAGCAGGTACGAGAGCCAGGCGCCCAGCTGGCAGTCGGTCCGCGCCGCGCGGTTCACCGGTTCGGCTTTGGCCGCGCGGAGCCCCATGGCGAGCAGCCGGAGCGCCTCGAGCGCGGCAGCGTCGGGCAGGGGATGCTCGCCCGGAGCGAGCAGCGTCTCCACCGCGTGATCGACGGCGCGGATCCCGGTGGAGAGCCACAGCTCGAGCGGCGTGTGGACGGCGAGGGCCGCGTCGTAGAAGACCGCCCTGGGCACCAGCTCGGACGCGGCGACGCCCACCTTCTCGTTCGTTCCTTCCGCGGAAAACCCGGCCGAGCCGGACAGCTCCGCCACCGAGAGCGTCGTGGGCACCGCGAAGTGGGGCAGCACGGCTTTGCCCGCGAGCCGCACGCCGCGCGCTTTCTGCAAGGCGTCCGGCTCCGCGAGGTCGATCCCCGTGGCGAGCGACCAGGCCACCGCCTTGGCGGCATCGATCGGCGATCCTCCTCCTGCCGACACGAGCGCGTCCGCTTTCATCTCCCGGGCTTCACGCGCGGCCCGCGCCACCTCGCGCACCGGGGCGTGTTGGCCGATCTCCGCCGTCTTCCCGGCCAGACGTCCGCCGATGACCGACTCGATCGGGCCGAGGAGCACGGGATTGCGGGCGACGCTGCCCGTCGTGATCAAGAAGACCCGCCTGGCTTCCGCCCCAGCGAGCTCGGAGTCGAGCGCCGCCACGCACCCCTCCCCCCAGTGGATGGTCCCGGGATTGAGGTACTGGAAGGTGCCAGCCATGGGGCAACCTAATCGTCATCCGAACGGACCGGCGGTAGCCGCCTCGGGATGCGGGCCACGGTATGGCGCTTGACCGCCTTCGCCCAGGCCGAGTCGACCGCGTTGAACGTCGGGCTGATGGGCCGGAGATCGAGCGACAGGTTGGTCACGTAGACGAAGTCGCCATGGAAGAACAGGCTGGCCGGGAAGAGGAATCCGACCGGCGCGCCGTCCTGGGACAGGCCGTCGAAGTCCCCCAGCTTGGCGATGGCGCGTCCCTCGCGCGGCTCGACCACCACGATCTCGTCGGCCTGGTTCGCGACCACCCAGATGTTGTCGTCCTCGTCGATGGCGAGGCCGTCCGCTCCGTTGATGCTGTTGACGAAGACCTCGGCGATGCGGGTGGCCACGGGAATCTTCACCACCGTGTCGTTCCCGGTATTGGCCACGAACAACGCGGTCCGGTTCTTGTTGAACGCGATCCCGTTCGCCCCGAACGGCGGGACGCCCATGGTGGTGAGGAGCGGGCTCTGCGCCCAGCTTGTCGCGGCGCCGCCCGTCGGCCCGGTCTGCCAGATGATCCCCTGGAAGGAATCGGAGATGTAGACGTTCCGCTGATCGTCGAAGGTGAGCGCATTCGGTCCCGCCGCCGCGCCGCCGGGAATGGTGGTGAAGACGGTCGAGCCGCCGGTGCCCGGGTCCACGCGCAGGACGGTCTTCCCGCCGAAATCGATCACCAGGAGCTCGACGCCGCCCCCTGCGAGGGCGTGGAAGTCGAGACCGAGCAAGAGATTGCTGGAGCCGGCCACGTTCACCACCCGCGCCTTCTCTCCCGATCGATCGAAGACCACGAGCTGGCCTGGTCCGGCGTTGCGATCGACGTCGAAGTCGGCGACGTAGACGTTGCCCGCGGCGTCGACCGTGATCCCCTCCGGATGCGCGCTCCCCTTGGGAAGCGTCGCGAACCGCGTGGGGTGTCCCCGGTTCCAAGCCCAGGCGGACGAGCTCGAGAGCGAAACGGCCAAGAGCGCGGCGAGCGTCGATGTGCGGAGCATGTAGGCATCCTCCTGACAGGGCCGAGGACCATAGCGCTTCGCGGGCCGCCCGACGAATCCCGCCTCGGGCACAGGCGCGGAACCGCCCACATCCGCGCCTGCTTACGGGTGGTTGCTTTCTTGTCCGAACCCGCCGCTCGGGTATCGTCGTTTGTCGGAGGTGCACATGTCGATGCGGCTCTTCTTCGTGCTCGTGGCGCTCGGAGGCTCGGTGTACCTCTTCGTCCACGATCGCACCGATCGCTATGTGATGGGCGCGCTGGTGGCCTCGTCGCTCGGCCTGCTCTTGCAGATGAACGTGATCGCGCTGCGCATGCAGTACGCCCGGAGCGTCGTCTGGGCGGCCATCGCGGTGTGCGCGGGGCTCATCTGGTCGCGCCAGGCCTCGAAGAACGGCGCGACCGTCGCCGCCGCCATGGCGTTCGTGTCCACGCTGACGGTCGCGCTCTCGCTCAGGATCCTCCGTTAACGGAAGTTACCGGAGACCACCACTCCCATCGGCGAGACGCCGACGCCCACCTTCGGCTCCTCGGGCTTCGCCGGCTTGGAGAACAACGCGGCCAGTCCCACGCCGGTCGTGACCACGGCAGCGCTGCCCATCAACACCGTCAGCGCCGTCCGCATCGTGTTGCTCGACTGGGGAGACGACTCCGTCACCAGATTGCGGCCCGAGCGGAACCCCCTGCGATTGTCCGGCCCGTCGTCCATCGTCAGCATCACCGCTCCGGCGCCCGCCACGGCGCCGAACACCAGCAGTCCCACCGCAGCCGGCCCTCGGCGATCGGGAGGCTGCTTCACCTCGGTCCGCGGAGGGGGTGCGCTGGGTGCCGTCGCGGGTGCGTCCACCGCCCGAGCGGGCGTCGCGGTGGTCGCCGGCGCTTTCTTCGCCGCCGACGCGGCTTCGCGGAGCTGCCGCTGGACGAGCGCCGGCTCCTTGGAGGCCAGAGCGCAGGAGACGCCGTCGCCGCCGTCGCACCCTTTGCGCAAGAGATCCGCCACGCGCCCCGCCTCGTCGCTCATGCCGGCCAGACGCCGGCAGCTCTTTCCGTCTCCCGTGGTGCACGCTCTCTCCCTCGCCTCGGCGGCGAGCTTCGCGTCGGCCCCGATGCCGTCTCCCTCTTCATAGACGCGCGCGAGGCGCACGCAGGCCGCGGGGCTTCCCGCATCGCAGCCGCGCTGGAGGGCCGGGACGGCGCGAGCCGGATCGCGGACCTCTCCTTGGAGCCAGCGATCTCCGGCCTCCGCGCAAGCCTCCGCCGATCCGGCGGCGCACGCGCGGTCGAGAAACTCCACCGCTGCCTTCGGGTCCTTCGCGTCGTCGGCGGCGCGGGCGAGCTGCACGCACGCATGCGCCTCCTTCACCTCGCAGTCGAGCGACAGCTCGGCGCGCGCCCGCAGCTCGGGTGAGGGCAGGAGCGCGACCAGAGGGGAGACCTTGTCGAACCCGTACGCCGATGCGAATCGCACCAGCATGTCGACCTTGGCGGTGTCGGCCACCGAGGGCAGCGGAAGGATCCTGTGCAACCTCGCGGCGTCGCGCTCGCGCTGCACGTCGGAGGCGTGCTTGGCCGCGGCGTAAGCCTCCCACTGCTGCGCCCGGGTGGCGGCGATCTCGCGGAACGGATTCTGCCCGCCCATGATGGCGAGCCTCCGCCACGCCTGGGCGGCATCCTCGGGATGGTCCTTTCCGCCCGCCTCGATCCTGCGGGCCCGATCCCACGCGACCAGCACGTTGGCGCTCGCGTCCAGGTTGAGCGCTCCGTCTTCCGAGAGCGGCTCCGCGGGCGCGGGAATCTCGGGCAGGACGAGGGGCGCGATGGTCAGCGGCCCGCCGGCCAGCGATTCGGAGCGGGAGCGCAGCAGATCCGCGGCAGCGCCCTCGATCGCCTCGCCCAGCTCGCGGCGGGTGCTCGCCGTCGCGGACGCGCGCTGGATCAGGTCGCCACCGCGGTCGTGCAGCTCGATGAAGGCGCGATAGCCCATCCCGCCGCGGGAGACCCGTCCCGAGATGACGAAGTCCGCGTCGCCCTCCCGGTCCACGATGCGCGCGTCGGGAGCGGTCCGGCGCACGGCCTCCCGGAGGCGATCGCTCAGCTCGGCGGCGGCCACCGGGTGCACGCGCGAGCGCAGCTCGAGGACGGCGATGGTCTCGCCCTGCTGCGCGGCTGCCGCGCGCAGGGCGATGCTGAAGACGAACAATGATGCGGTGAGCGGCTTCATACGGCACCTCCCGAGAACGTGTCATTCACATCGCAAAGGCCCCGAAGGTTCGGCGAAACAGGTCAGCTCGTAGCCGCTCTCGGCGGCACGCCGGCCCATCTCTTCCTCGCTGACCGGGCCGAACCGGGTCCGCAGCGCGGCCTGCGCGATCTCTGGCAGGCGCGGGCTGAGGATGACTTGCAAAGCGAGCTCGTCGCCCGGCGACTGCGCGCGGGCGCGCCCCAAGGGATCTCCCAAGGCGTCGTTCAGCGCCGGGTCTCGCAACAGCCGGGGAACGCCGGCGCAGGGCGGACCCGACATCTCCACCACCCGCTGGCCGTCCAGACCGAGCACCGAGAGGACCTCCGCGCCTCCGCCCGAGAGGCGCGAGACCACCAGGCAAGCGCCGGAGTTGCGCAGATGCGCCGCCAGATCGGCCGGGCTGCGCGGGACCAGCACCCGCATGCGCACGCCGTGCATCGCCGTGGAATCGGCGGCGATGCGGGCCAGCGGAGCTGGCGCCTCTGGCGCTGGCCGCGCAGGGGCCTGCGGCGCCGCCGGCGCGGGCCGCTGCGGAGCCGCGATTGACTTCGGGGGCGCCGGTGCCGGCTCCGTCTTGGGAGGAGGCGGAGGCTTGGGGAGCTGCACGATGCGGATCTTCCGCTCCCGCGGCTTGACCTCCGGCTCGGGCGCCGGCGCGGCTTTCCGCCCGCGCGGCCAGGGCAGCGACAGGATCAGCGTGGCGCCCGTCAGCGCCAGAAGCTGCAGGCAGACCGCGCGGACGAGCCGCGGGGGAGCCGCTCCTTCAATGGCCGGAAGGCTTCGCATCCGCGCTCATCCCCACCACGAGCTCTGCCGCGCCCGAAGACGTCACTTGCGCGAGACACGCCTCCTGCGAGGCTCCGAGGTGCATGACGACGACCTTGCCTTTGGCCGCTTCGCGGCTGATGGCGTCTCCCGACAGCGTCCGCGCCGCTCCCGCTTCGCACTTGACGTCGAGACGCTGCGAGCTCGAGGGCGCCGCCGCCGTCTGCCGGGAAGGCGGCGTCAGGCGCAGGAGGAGGAACTGGGCGGAGAGCAGCTGCGCCACCATCACCAGGGCGAGCAGCGCGAGCGCGAACTGCTTCTCCGCGAACAGGCGGTAGATCAGCGCCTCCATCTCGTCGAATCCACTGGAGCGCGACGTCCGCGAGATCATGGTTTCGCCTCCGCGGTCAGCGCGGGTTGCGGCTCCGCCCACGCCGGCAAGAGCGCCGAGCCGGGCTTGCGCTGCAGCCGCACCAGCTCCTTGAGGTACGCGTCGATCCCTCGCAGCAGCACCGAGCCCTGCAGCCCGTCGGGCAGCGGCGGCTCGATCGGGCGCAGCGCGCCGACCAGGACGACGGGGCGCGAGTCGAGACAGAGCCCGACGGCGGCCAGCGCGGAGTCGTCATGCGGCGAGGAGCCCGTCTTCCCGCTGAAGACGATCCTGGGCCACCGCTGCGCCAGCCAGCGCAGCGTGCCTTCCTTGCGGTGCAAGGCGAGGAGCGCGCCGGTGTCGCTGAGCGTGCAGGTTCCGTCGTTCGCGAACAGCTTGCGGTGCAGGTATCCGCCGATCTGCTCCGGAGTGGCGCGCGAGGAGTTGCCGAGCAGCGAGGTCGGGTCCTCGGGGAGCCGCTCCGCGGGCAAGCCGGCCTGCTCGCGGCGATCCTTCAGGTAGCGGAAGAGCGCCACCGCGGCCGCGCTGTACGAGAGCTCCGGGGACACGGCGTCCGGAGGCACCGCTTCGCCGAGCTGGGAGAGCAGGTCCCCGGCGATCGCGCGATCGGCGGGCGAATCGAGCGCGGCGCGCTCTTCGGCGGGCACTTCGGAAGCGACCTCACGGAGCAGATCGGGCCGGCGCAGCGCGAGGAGCGCCGGAAGCATCAGGGCATGGCGCGCGGTCATCGAGTTGACCGAGCGCGCCACCGCCTCGTCCAGCGTCATCGGGCGGGTGGCCGGCGCGACGTCGGTCGGGCAGTAGCGCGACGGGTGCGAGCGGCGGAGCTCCTTGGTGGACCAGGTCCACCGGACGCAGGGACCCGGCGGCAGCGACAGCTCGCGCACCGCCTCCGGTCCGAACGCCTCGACGGCGAGATCGAGCGCCTCGAGCTTGGCCACCGACCCGTAGTTGACGGCCATCAGCGCCGACTCGGCGCCCGATCGTGCCAGGACCGCGCCGCCCGAGCCCAGCGCCGCGAACGCGGTCCGCACGGCGGTGCCGGGGAACTCGGCGCGCAGGGTCGATTCCAGGCCGTCGCGGAACTTGTCGATGGCGTCGACCAGATCCAGGTCCGCCGTCGGCAGCTCGCCGCTGGCGACGCGCTCGGTCCAGCCCTCGACGAATCGGAATGCTTCCTCCGAATCGATCACCGCCGAGTCGAGATACGACCGCACCGACGGATCCCACAGCTTCTCCGAGATCAGCCAGGCGCGGGTGGAGGCGATGCGATGCGCGGAGAGGACGGGATGCGCCCGCAGCCACTGGACGCCGCGCGGCGAGGCGCCGAGGACGAGCTGGTCCTCCCGCGAGAGCCGCTGGAGCGGGAGCCCGAACAAGGCCAGCGCCAGCCGGTGCAGCCCGTCGGCCGGTCGGCGGACCGTTCCCATCGCGGCGCCGGCGCTGAGGTTCAGGTAGAGGCCGGCGATCTCCTCGGGCTCCGCCTGTCGCACCAGCCAGGTGGCGAAGAGGGCCTCGCTCATCTTGTCGAGCACGCCGGCCCGCGTCCCCTCGCGCAGGTAGAGCTTCGCGAGCTGCTGGGGGATCGTCGACCCGCCTTGGGGGATCCCGCGCAGGTTTCGCACGACCGCGCGCGCCACGCCCAGCGGGCTGATGGGAGGGACCCAGCCCGGCCGGCGGAAGAACGCGCGGTCCTCGTACCCGGCCGCGGCGGCCGAGACGAGCGGCGCGGAGCGGATCGGGGCCGGAGCGGCGCGGTACTGCGAGAGATCGCCGCCGAACAGCGCGGCCGCTCCCTGCACGCGGGCTCCACCCGCGAGCATGAGCGGCGCCGCAAGAGCGACGGCGAAAGAGGCCGCGACGGCGCCGCAGAGGCCGGCGGCGATGCCGTGGCGCGACGTCCGCGCGCGCTCGATGGCGGAACGGAGGACCAGCGCGATCATCGGGCCAGCCCCATCCGCTTGAGGACGCGCAGCGTCTCCGCCGGAGTGTAGAGCGCGAGCAGCGGGTCCTGCGCGCGACCTCGCTGATCGAGCAAGGAGAAGTGCAGGTGCGGGCCGGTCGAATGCCCGGTGCTGCCCACCTCGCCCACCACCCCCATCACGGGGACCGTCAGACCTTCGACGATGCCCAGCCGCCGCGGGTCCGAGCGCAGGTGGCAGTAGACCGTCCGCCAGCCGTTCTCGTGCTCCATCGTCACGTACCAGCCGCAGGCGCGCGCGCGCCCCGCGTCCGCCACCTTCCCTTCCCGCGCCGCCACCACCCACGAGCCCGGCGGAGCCACCAGGTCGACGCCGCGGTGCAGCTTGCGGTGTCCTTCCAGCCGGCGGATCCCGAACTTCGAAGAGACCTGCTCGAAGCGCCGGACGTCGATGGGGAACAGGAGCCAGGGCGAGCGCCGCGGCTTCGTTTCCGCCGGCGCGGAGAGGATCAGCACGGCGGCGAACACCGTGAGGCGCATGCCGCGCCAGCAAAAAAGCCCTCCGGCACTCCGGGCGCTCCGATTTTTTTGCTTGCCCTGCCCGGAAGGAGACCGCGATGGGGCCTTTCGCCCGGTTCTGGCACTACTCGGTCGACACGTACGGCGGCGCGCCGGTGCTGCTCCTCATCACGCTCATCCAGCTCGCCGCGCTGGGCTGGGTGGTGTCGCAAGCGGTCCGCGCCCGCGCGGACTTCGCCCCGGGCATCTCGCCCGACTACCGCCGCATCCGCGCGGCGCAGCGGGCGGAGATCTGGCAGAAGCAGGTCCGTCCCATCGCGCTCATCATGATGCTCCTCGGTCCCGGGCTCGGGCTGGGGATGAGCACGCTCCTGGGAGCGCTGGGGATGGGCGCGCTCGGCGACGCCATGGGCGCGCAGGCCGGAGCGGAGATGCTCGCGGCCACCATGGCGCGCGCCTACCGCGAGATCAGCTACGCGTACTTCCTGATGGTGGGCGGCACGTTTCCCATGCTGCTCGGGCCCGTGATCGTGCTGGTGGCCCGCCGCCTGGACGAGGAAGGCAGCGACGCGAAAGGCGGCGATCCGGAGGAAGTCCTCCTCCACACCCTGAAGTCCCTCCTGGCGGTGACCGAGGCGCAGGCCCGGCGCGCGCAGGCCGACGCGGCGCGCACGCACACGCTCCTGGCGGAGGCCGCGGCGGCCTTCCAGCGCGGGGCCGCGGCGTGAGCAAGGACGAGATGCTGGCCCTGCTGCACGAGCAGAAGCGATCGGAGCCCGACGAGCGGGGCGCGCCCGCGGTGTCGCTGCCCCTGCGCGTCCAGCCCTCCCGCGCCTCGGCCCTCGGGTGGTCGCACGAAGTGTTCGCCCTGACGCTGCTCATCGGGAACGCGTCGTTCCGCCAGGAGGACGGGGCGCTGCTCCCGCGCGGAGACGGGCCGGTGGTGGCGGTCTGCGCCGAGTACGAGCGGCCCCTCACCTCGCTGGGCCCTCCCACGCTGGCCCCCTATTCGCTGGTGCGCGCGAGGCTGCAGGGGATGCCGACGCTGCGGCTGCCCGGAGGGTGGTTCCGCGCTCCGCTGCGGCTCGAGGTCACGCGCCGCGCGGCGCGCACGGCCGCCCGCCGCGACGAAGCCCTCGCGCGCGCGGGTCGTTTCCTCGAGGAGCTCAACGAGGCCTGGCAGCGGCGGCTCGGCGCCGTGCTGGAAGTGGCCTGGCCCGTCTATCCGCCCGAGCACGCAGGGCCCCTGCTCGACGCGGTCGCCGGGGCCCCTCTGCCGGAATTGCCGCTTCGATGACGCGATCCGGATTTTTTGCTTTCGCGAACCAGGAGGACCTCCCATGCAGAAGAACATCCTGATCCTCTCGCTGGCCGCGCTGCTGGCCTGCGCCCATGAAGATGCGGCGCAGCTGCCGACCGAGCGCGATTGGGAGAAAGGGCTCGACGGCACCCGTGGCCCGCAGATCGCGCCGCTCGGGCCCATCGACACCGACCAGGCCGCCTACAACTACATCCGCCGGCGCGAGCAGGAGCGCGATCTGGGCAGCCGCATGACCGCCGCCGGCCTGGACGAGATCATCGCCGCTTCCAGCCAGGTGCTGGCTTCGGCGATGGCCCTTCCGCTCTTCCGCGCGGGCGTCTACCTCGGCTCGCCCCGCCTGATCGAGCGCGCCTGCACCTCCGCCCAGCGCGTCACGCACTCCGCGCTCCGCGCCAGCGGCAACATCGACGCGGTGGTGCAAGGCTGCGGAGCGCTGACCGCCGGGAAGCAAGGAACTTCGGACGCGTGCGGCGAAGGACGGCAGAAGCTCCGCGAGGCCTACGCGCAGCTCGCCGCCGACAAGGGCCAGGACGCGGGGCGCGCCGCCGCCGACGCCGTGCGCCTGTTGCGCGACCGCTGCGCGAAGATGACGGCGCCGCTGCGCAGCCCGGTCGACCCCAGCTCGCGCGGCTTCCTCATCGTCTGGGTGCTGCACGCCAACGAAGCGCCGCCCGTCACCTACCTCGCGGGAGAGCCCGCGCCCAACACGTCCGACGCCATCAACGACGCGTTCCTGCGCGGCGTCCAGGCCGTCCGCACGGTCGCGCACAATCCTTGAGAGGAGATCCCATGTCCACCGAACGCCCCGAATTCCAGCCCATCGACACTCCGACGCGGCGGACCTGGCCGTGGGCCGTGGTCGGCGCGGCGCTCGTCGTCGCGCTCATCTGGTTCGCGCGGCCCCGCGCGGCGCCGGCCGAGGCGCGTCCCGCGGCGCAGCTGGCCAGCGTCGCCCCGGCCGTCGAGAGCAAGGTCCCTCCGGCGCCCAGCGCGGCAAGAACCGCTGCGTCGCCCGCCGCGGCGCCTGCGAAAGCGCCGGAGGGACCGAACGTGCTGGGCGCCGCCGTCGACACGGCGAAGAAGCTCGCCACCGTGGCCAAGGCGGAGCTCGATCGCGAAGTGGCGCGGACCAGGTCGGCGCAGGCGCAAGCCGCCTCCTACCGCAAGCAGATCGACGATCTGCAGAAGCAGCTCGGCGCGGCCCGGGCGCAGATCGCGGGCATGCAGAACGCGCAGAAGCCGCCGCCGCCCACCGACCAGGAGCAAATCTTACAGACGCTCGCGCCGGTCCTGCGCTCCGGCAGCGACGGGCGCCCCTGACCCGATGTCCACCCGACTGGAGCCGCACATGAACCGTACCCTCCTGTTCATCGCGCTCGCGGCCGCCGTGCCGGCGCGCGCGGCCGACGAGTTCAAGCCCATCAAGGCCAGCGAGTCCGTCACCTACCCGCTGCCGCCGATCCCCCTGCCCCCGGTGCAGGCGACGGACGGCAAATGGTCGGAGACCGAGGACAGCCCCGCGCTGCGCGTGAGCCGCGCCTGGGTGAAGCTGGGCCAGGCCGCCGGAGTCGAGCGCAGCGACGCCACCCGCCGGCTGTACCAGGCGTGGAAGAACGAAGTGGCGCGCGACGGAACGCGCGGCCGCACCGCGCAAGCCGCGCATGCCAGGTTCCTCGCCGCCTACAAGAAGGACCTGGACCAGGCCCGCGGCATCTACGAAGGCGTGCTGCGCGACGTCGACTCCCTCGACGCGGACGGCGCGGATACGGGGAGCTCGGGCGAAGGCGTCACCGGCGGTCTGGCGCGCGAGGCCGAAGAGCAGATCAAGTCGGCCGAGCGCGACGAGCGCCTGACCAACTCCGCCTGCTTCCTCTCTCCCGACACCTGCCAGCAGGGCGACCCCGCCGACAAGGCGCTGCAGGACGAGATCGCCGGCCTCGTCAAAGGGACGTTGGAAGCGGGCGGCCCGGACGGCGGCCTCAGCCTGTACTCGCTGCGGCGCAAGGCCAGCCTCCTGGCGCTGCGCGCGCGCGTGATGGCGGCGGTGACGCAGCGGGCAGCGGCACGGCTCGCCACCGAGGTGGCCACCCAGCAGGACGGCGCGGGCGCACCGCGGTCGCTGCCGTCGCCGATCGCCCCGGTGGTCTCGGTCGCTGCCCGAAGAGGCTCGACTCCCACCGCGGATCCCTACCGGTGAGAGCCATCCTGGTGGTCGCGGCGCTGGCCCTCACCCCGGGGGCCGGTGCCGCGGCCGTTTCCACGCCCTGCGCGGCGTACAGCGGACCGCAGCGCCCCGACGATCCGGGGCTGCGCGAGTGGCTCCGCGCCCTGGTGCACGAGGTGGCAGTGGAGGAAGGCGTCGACCCGCACGCGCTCGAGGCCCTGGGGATGACGGAAACCGCGCTGCAGCCGATGCTGGGCCGCTCCTGCGAGGTGGGGCCGTTCCAGGTGATGCCCTGGTGGGCGGCCATCTTCCGCCTGCACTCGCCGGAGCTGCTCTGGGACCCGCGGATCAACGCCATCGCCGCCGCCCGGATCTACAAGGATGCCTGGCGGCGCTGGGACGAGCGCTTCGCGCACGCGGGAAAGAACCGCACCCTGCGCGCGGCCGGCTGGCGCGGCAACCTCGACCGGTTCACGTTCGCGGCGCTCGCCTACAACTGGGGCCGCGCGCCGCAAGCGTTCGCCCAGGCAACCGACCTCCGCACGGTGCCGATCCCGGCCTCGGCGGCGGCTTACGCGGTCCGGTTCAGTCAGGCCTTGCGGCAAGCCCGGGAGCGGGCTCGCGCGGATAATGACATTCTTCAAGGCCGATGGCGCTGATCGACATCAGATGCGAGAGCGGACTGGTAAGGCGGCCGTCGCGGGTGGCCTCGTCCGCCAGCCGCGGCAGATCCTCGAGGCGTGCTGGACCCGGCCCGCTGAGCCACAGCTCTTCGCGGTAGCGCGGGTCGATCGGGTCGGCCAGATCGGGGAGCCGCTCGTACGCCGCACCACCGCCGAGATCTCCCAGGAAGAGCGCGCCGCGGACGGGGACGCGGGCCGCGAGCTGCCGGGCGGCGAAGATGGTGTCCGGGGACGGCGGCGCCGCGTGCACGAGCAAGAGCGACGCCGGATGACGCCGTGAGCGCGCGACCGTCTCGGCCGGCTGCGCCGGCAGGACGCGGGGAATCCACGCGCCCCGGTCGCAGAGCAGAGCGCGGAGCGCCTCCGCCGCCTCGTGCCATTCGGCGAAGGCCTGCGGGTCGATGATCTGCACGGCGGGAACGGCGGGGGCTTCCAGATCGGGCAGCGGCAGCCGCGCGGCCAGGAGCCGGGCGAAGATCCGTGGCCAGAGCGCGCGGGCCTCGAAGGTCTCCGCTTCTCGCGCCGCTTCTTCCAGGAGAGCCGTCGCCCGCGCGGCCTTCTGCCCCTCGAGCGCGCGCAGCACGGACCGGAACCCGTGCACCGGCGCGGGTCGCGGCCCGGGGTCCGGCCGGACCAGCGGGAGCCGCACGCGGCCGCGGTTCTTCCACACGACGGCGTCGTGGACGGGCGCACCGTCCGTGAAGACGCAGTGGTCGTCCCGCTGCAGCGCCTGCGCCGCGACGGAGAGGCGGATCACCGGATCGCGGCTCCAGCCGGGCTCCGGGATGCGGAAGAGGTGTCCCGCCCCCAGCGGCGGATTGGAGACGCCGCGCGCGTACTGCTCGAAGTCGATGAGCCAGTCGTCGATCAGGATCGGCCGCAGCGCTCCGGCGTCCTCCGTCCAGAGGCGCCCCGCCGCCTCGAGATAGTGGGTCCCGAGAGCGGCCTCGACCAGCCACAGCTGCTTCTGCTCGACCGTCTCCGCGGGGACGGTCTGGGCGAGCCGCTGCAGGCCGTCGTAGAGCGCTTCCCCGAAATAGCTCCGCCCGGCCTCCGCGTCGCCCGACGCGCTGGCCAGGTGCCGCTGCACGTCGACCCGCGAGGCGGGCACGGGATCGAGCAATCCGGGAAGCGGAGCGCGAAACCGCGGGATGGCGGGCGCCAAGCGGCCCTCGATGCCCCGAACGATCCAGTCGCTGAAGGCGAGCTCCGGATCGCACCACTTTTCCGCCCCGCGCAGGGTGGACGCCAGCAGCAGATGGACCGCCTCGTGCCGCGCGATGGCCGCCGCGTCTTCCGGACCCGCTTCCTCGCCCACGGAGAGACGGATGCAGCCGGAGCCCAGCGACAGCGCCTCGCCTTCGGTGCGCGATCCGGCCCCGATCGAAACTTCCACCCTCTCCCAGGGGCGGACGGGAGCCCGGACGTGCAGCGCCTCGGAGAGCACGGCGGGCGCATCCGAGAGCGCGTCGACGACGGCCTTCGGGACCTTGGGGTCCAGGCGCCGATCACCCGGCAAGAGGCGCACCGAGGGGCGGTCGTCGAGCCAGACGACGAAGAATCCGCCGCAACGAGGCTGATCCACCCGCATGATGAATTCTCCGGCCGTCTCGATCGTAATCCTTATCGGGCCTTCCCCGTGACCGCAATCCGGCGGGCGCGGTCACGTGAACGTCCCGACGCGGGACAGCGGAGCCGATGGAGCCACTTCCGCAGCTCGAATCGTGCCTGCGCCTCGCGTTCGACGCGCGGGACGGCGAGCACCCTTCGGGCGTCTCGCTGGCCTCCTGGTTCGTCCGTGCCCCCACCCGCGGCCGGCGGCGCAGCGACCTGGACCCCGACCTCCTCTTCCCAAAAGAACTACGGCCTCGACTCGGCCCCGACGCCGGGCGCACCATCTCCCTGGCCATGGAACCGTCGTCGTGGAGGACCTGCGCGGCCCCCCGTCCCACCATCCCGCTGGCGACGCGGGAGTGGCTGGCGGAGACAGCGCTCGCGCTGGGGAAGACGGAGGGATTCGCCCTCACCTGGGCCCTGCTCCGCGCAGTCGCCGAGCTGGAGTCCTTGGCGCAGCGCCTGCTCGGATCCCGGACCTCGCGCGCGACCGTGCGTCAGGTACTGCACGGGGTGGGGCAGCGCACGTTGCGCGTGGAACCCTTCG
>Ga0070708_100000449_pt1 | contig 30862 bp, 27 predicted proteins | sample KBSK5503metaG_FD_65469 | JGI IMG/M metagenome (GOLD analysis project Ga0070708, IMG submission 65469) | Corn, switchgrass and miscanthus rhizosphere microbial communities from Kellogg Biological Station, Michigan, USA - KBS K5-50-3 metaG | ecosystem: Host-associated > Plants > Roots >... | reverse complement strand
TGCATCGGCGCCACCACCCTCGACGAGTACCGCAAGTACATCGAGAAGGACGCGGCGCTGGAGCGGCGCTTCCAGCCGGTGATGGTCGAGGAGCCGACGGTCGACGAGGCGATCGCGATCCTCTTCGGCATCCGCTCGCGCTACGAGGACCACCATCGCGTCAAGATCAGCGACGAGGCGGTCCACGCCGCGGTGGATCTCTCGGTGCGGTACGTCGCGGACCGTGCGCTGCCCGACAAGGCGATCGACCTGATCGACGAGGCGGGTTCCCGCGTGCGGCTGCGGAATGCGTCGGCGCCGCCGCAGATCAAGGAGGCGCAGCACGCCCTCGAGGAGGTCACCCGCCAGAAGGACGAGGCGATCGCCGGCCAGGACTATGAAGCCGCGGCGCGGCTGCGCGACGAGGAGACCCAGGGCAAGGAACACATCGACCAGCTCCGGGCTTCCTGGCAGGAAGAGCTGGCCAAGGTGACGCCGGTCGTTACCGATGAGGACATCGCCCAGGTCGTCAGCATGTGGACCGGGATCCCGGTGGTGCGCATCTCCCAGGAGGAGAAGGAGCGGCTCCTGCACATGGAGGATGCCCTGCACAATCGGATCATCGGTCAGCAGGAGGCGATCGAAACCGTCGCCAAGGCCGTTCGCCGTGCGCGCGCCGGGTTGAAGGATCCAAAGCGGCCGATCGGCTCATTCATCTTCATGGGACCCACCGGCGTCGGCAAAACGGAGCTGGCTCGGGCACTCGCCGAATTCATGTTCGGCAGCGAGGACGCGCTCATCAAGATCGACATGAGCGAGTTCATGGAGCGGCACAACGTCTCGCGCCTGGTCGGCGCCCCTCCCGGCTATGTCGGGTTCGACGAGGGCGGTCAGCTAACCGAGGCAGTCCGCCGCAAGAGCTACAGCGTGGTTCTGCTCGACGAAATCGAGAAGGCACACCCGGAAGTCTTCAACATCCTCCTCCAGATCCTGGAAGACGGCCACCTGACCGATGCCAAGGGCAGGCGCGTGGACTTCCGGAACACCATCATCATCATGACCAGCAACGTCGGCGCGCCAATCCTGCAGCGCGATAAGACCATTGGGTTCCGTGGCACGGGCGCCACCCTGGAGGCAGAGGCAAACGCCGAATACGAGCGCATGAAGGCGAAGGTGCTCGGTGAGCTGAAGAACGTCTTCCGCCCCGAGTTCCTGAACCGGATCGACGCGACCGTGGTCTTCCGCTCGCTCACCCGTGATGAGATCCGCCAGATCGTCGATCTGCTCTTGGCTCGGGTTAAGGCGCAGCTGGCCGGTCAGCAGATGGACCTGGTGGTGAGCGATGCCGCCAAGGACGCGATCATCACCAAGGGCTACGACCAGTCCTTTGGCGCTCGGCCGCTGCGGCGGGAGATTCAGCACCAGATCGAAGATCCACTCGCGGAGCGGATGCTGATGGCGTCGTTCAGTGCGGGCGACACGATCCTGATCGACGCCAGTCCCGGCGGTGAGCTCGTGATCGACCGCAAGGGTCCGACCGCCTCGAAGAAGAAGCAGGCGGTCCCAGCCGCCTGATATCGGGCGGGTACTCGCGCCGTAATGCCAGGCCCTTTGCCGGGCCGTTTCTCGCGCCTTATTCGTAGGCGGATGGCTGAGAACGGAAAGCGGCATTTCCGATCGGCGCCATTCGCCTGGGAATCCACACCCGCCGTTACTGCAGTTCCTGCCCTCCTACATTCAGGTCCGAATCGCGCGGGAGTCGTGGAGTTGGAGGCGACGAGGGCCTGGTAACGCGGCGTGAACCCGGCGGTGAGCCGCATCTGCGACGATAGCCGTACCGATGCCCGCCGCCCGATCCACCTACGTCTGCCAGCAATGTGGTGCCAGCTCGCCCAAGTGGGCGGGACAGTGCCCAAGCTGCGAGTCGTGGAACACCTTGGTCGAGACCGTCGTCCCAGGAGGCACCCGCGCCGCGAAGGAGCGTCGGGGACGTGCCGAAGCGCGTGAGGCGGTGGGGATCGAGCCGATCGGCGGCATCACGAGCGCCGAGGCCTCCCGACTGCCGACGGGCATGGGTGAGGTCGACCGAGTCCTCGGTGGAGGGCTCGTCCCCGGTTCGATCGTCCTGTTCGGTGGCGACCCGGGGATCGGCAAGTCGACCCTTCTCCTCCAGCTTGCCGCTCGCGTGGCGCGAGCCGGCTTCGCCGTCCTGTACGTGACCGGCGAGGAGTCGTCCGCGCAGGTCCGAGGCCGGGCCGAGCGTGTCGGCGCAGTCGTGGACGGTCTCGCGTTGCTCCCGACGACCGAGCTCGATGCGGCGGTCAACGCGGTCGCAGCCATGCGGCCGGCGCTCGCCGTGGTCGACAGCGTGCAGACCCTGGCGAGCGATGAGCTGGGCGGTCCGGCGGGGAGCGTCGGCCAGGTTCGTGAGGTTGCGAGCCGCCTTGCCGAAGTCGCGAAGGCCGGCTCCACGTGCGTCGCGTTGGTCGGGCACGTCACAAAGGAGGGGACCGTCGCGGGGCCCCGGACCCTGGAGCATCTCGTCGACGCGGTGATCTATCTCGAGGGCGAGCGGCTGGGCGCGACCCGGCTCCTGCGGGCCGCGAAAAACCGATACGGGTCGACGGAGGAAGTGGGCGTCCTCGAGATGCGCGGCGACGGACTCGCGGAGGTGGCGGACGCCTCGCGATTCTTCCTCGATTCGGATCAGCCACCGGTCGCGGGGAGCGCGGTGACGATCGCGCTCGAGGGGACGCGGCCGCTCGCTGTCGAGATCCAGGCGCTCGCCGCGCCCGCCGGCTATGGTGCGCCGCGGCGCGCGACGACGGGGATCGATCCCAATCGGGTCCTGATGCTGATCGCCGTTCTGGCCAGGCACGCCGGCTTGAATCTCACCGGCCACGACGTCTACGTGAACGTCGCCGGTGGGCTCCGCATCGAAGAGCCGGCGGCCGATCTCGCCGTGGCGGCGGCGCTCGCATCGACGCTCCGAGAGCGGGCGGTTCGTTCGGGGACCGTCCTCGCCGGCGAGCTGGCTCTCTCTGGCCGCCTGCGGGCCGCCCCACGCGCCGAGCGCCGCCTGACGGAGGCGCTACGCCTGGGATTCAGCCGGCTGGTCACCGGTCCGGCTCGCGGCGCAGGCTCCTCACCTGGCGCGAGCTCCTCGGGGAAGCCCCTCCCGGATGGGGAGCTCGTCGCGGCTGCGGACCTGCGCAGTGCCCTGCGCCTCGCGCTGGAGGACTGAGAGCCCGTGGGCGAAAGATCCCGGCCCCGTGCCTAGAAGTCGACGCGCATCACGACCCGGTGGAGCGTTGCCCGACTGACCGGGAGCTCAATCTGGGCTTGCCGCTGCGCGAGTGCGGTGCTACGGTGGCCGCCCGCTACGGCGGGACGAGGCTTCGACCGCCCTCATCGCCTTCATTGGTCGGGCCGACGATTCATCTCATCCTGCTGCACTCATCGGTCATGACAAGAATCATCCATCTCCTGGGGGCGCTCATTGGCGCCCTCGCCGGGCTTGCTCTCGGGTTGGTGCTGCTCCAGCGGTCCGAGGGGATCATTGACCCCGCCAACCGAACGGCGTTCCTTACTGCCTTCGTTGTTGCGAGCCTCCTCTTCGGTTATCTCGCGATCCCGTACATCACCGTGTACCCGGCGCGCCGGGTCATCGACCGCCTGGCCGATGCGGACGCTGGCGAGTTCGCACTGGGGGTTGGGGGAATCCTGCTGGGCCTTGTCATGGGCCTTCTGCTTGGCGTTCCGCTGGCCCAGCTCGGTGGCGTGGCTGGATCGCTCCTCCCGCCGCTCGTCGCGCTCGTCCTCGCCGGCGTGATGCTCGCCGCGACCCTCTATAAGCGCGACGTCCTGATCCCGGCACTCGGAGGGCTGCTGCCTGGTGCTCGCCGGCGATCGAACAGCCAGGCGGTAGTGATCGATACGAGTGCGGTGATCGACGGGCGGATCGTGGATATCGGTCGAACAGGGTTCATCCTGGGCACCCTCGTGGTGCCGCGCTTTGTTCTCGATGAGCTCCAGGGAATCGCCGATTCGCCGGACACCATGCGCCGCAACCGTGGACGCCGGGGCCTCGAGATGCTGGCGGCATTGCAGAAGGACTCCGTCAGTCCGGTCACCATTGACGAAGCGACGTATCCGGAGGTCACCGAGGTCGACGCCAAGCTCGTCGCGTACGCCCGCGACCACAACGCGGCCATCCTGACCAACGACTTCAACCTCAACCGCGTTGCGGAGCTTCAGGGGATCCGGGTCCTGAACGTCAACGAGCTCGCCAACGCCGTGAAGGCGGTTGTCCACCCCGGCGAGGAGCTGGTGGTCAAGATCATCCAAGAGGGCAAGGAGCCCGGGCAGGGCGTCGGCTACCTCGAGGACGGCACCATGATCGTGGTCGAGGCCGGAAACAAGTTCATGGAGCACGAGATCAGCATCACCGTGACCCGGGTCCTGCAGACGGTGGCGGGCCGCATGATCTTTGCCACCCCGCACGACGCGGAGTGAGCGAGCTCGCCGCGGTGCTGGTGGCCGCTGGCCGAAGCCAGCGGATGGGGGCCGACAAGGCCTGGATCGACCTATGGGGCCGGCCTGCCTGGCGGTGGAGCGCGGACACGCTATTGGGGATCCCCGGTTTGGAGCGGCTTGCCCTCGTGGTCCCGCCTGATTCCGTGGTTCGCTTCCGGAATGCGCTGCCCAAGGAGTCGATAGACCGATGCCTCCTCGTCGCCGGGGGAGAGGAGCGGTCGGATTCGGTGCTCGCCGGCCTCGAGGCACTCGCGACTGCCGGTATTTCGACCGGGGCGCTGGTGCTCGTCCATGATGCAGCGCGTCCCGGCGTGACCTCCGAGCTCATTCGCGCGGTCGCCGACGCTGCGCGTGTAACAGGGGCCGCCATCGCGGTTGTCCCGGTGGCCGACACCCTCAAGCGCGTGACCGATGGCCGGGTCGACGTCACGATCGACCGCTCGGGCCTCGTGGGCGCCCAGACGCCTCAGGCGGCAAGCCTGGGAATCCTGCGTGCGGCCCTCGACGCGGCGCGCGCCCGTGGGGAAGCGCCAACCGACGAGGCCGCAGCGCTGGCGGCGATTGGCGTGCCGGTCGCCGCGGTTCCTGGTGATCTTGTGAACGCCAAGCTCACAGGCCCGGGCGATGAGGAGGTGCTTCGGGCGATCCTGCGCCCGCGGGTCGCGCCGCTGGCCGGTGGGGGGCTGACCGCCGGGGCGCGGTCGGGGATCGGGTTCGACGCGCATCGGCTGGAGAGCGGCCGACCGCTGCTACTCGGAGGCGTTTCATGGCCGGACGAGCCCCGTGGGCTTGGGGGTCACTCCGACGGGGACGTGGCGCTGCACGCGATCATCGATGCGCTGCTCGGTGCCGCTGGGCTGGGCGACATCGGAGGCTTCTTTCCCGACGACGATGCCGCGTGGGCCGGCGCGCACTCGGCCGACCTGTTGCGCAAGGCGGTGGGGGCCGTCCGGGACGCCGGCTGGACGCCGACCGGGGTGGATTGCGTCATCGCCGGGGAGCGCCCGCGGATCGACGCACGCCGTGAAGAGCTCGAGGCACGCATTGCGGAGCTCATCGGTCTGCCTTCGGAGGCGGTCAGTGCCAAGGGCACGACGTCTGACGGTTTGGGCCTCACCGGCGGGGAAGGGATCGCCGCCTGGGCGGTCGCGGTCGTGGCACGTGGCTCGTGACCGGTCGTGACTGAGCTCATCGGCGGTCGCCGGCCGGTGGCGGAAGCACTGGCAGCCGGACGAGAGGCACGGCGCCTCCTGGTCGCCGATCGGGCCCGGCCCAATCCTGAGCTGCGCGCGATCCTGGCCGAGGCTCGGCGTCGGGGAGTTGCGGTCGAGACGGTCGCTGGCGATCGCCTCGCGCGGCTGGCGGGCTTCGACGGCCATCAGGGTGTGCTCCTCGAGGTCGAGCCACGTCGATGGGCGGACCTCGCCGAGATCCTGGCGCGGGCCGCTGCAGTGGGCCACGATCCCTTCGTGCTCCTGCTCGAGAATCTCCAGGACCCGACGAATTTCGGAACGCTCCTGCGAGCCGCGGAGGCGGCGGGCGTGGACGGTGTGGTCTTCCCGGAGCGGGGAGCCGCGCCACTTAGCGCGTCGGCCGTGAAGGCCTCTGCTGGAGCGAGCGAGCACCTGCTCATGGCTCGCGTGGAGACCCTGGGTCACGCGATGCACGACCTGAAGGAGGCTGGCCTGCTCCTGGTCGCCGCTGACCAGGAGGCGACGACGATTGCCTGGGACACGAACCTCCGTGGGCCGATGGGGCTCGTGGTCGGCAGCGAGGGGAGCGGAATCTCCGGCGCGACGCGGCGTCGCTGCGACCTGCTCGTCCGCCTTCCGATGGCGGGACACGTCGCTTCGCTCAACGCCGCAACGGCAGGTTCCTTGCTCCTCTTCGAGGTCGTACGGCAGCGTTTGGGAGTGGCAGGCGGCTAGAATCGGGTACTTCCGGTCGCTCCGGGCCGACGTAGCTCAACGGCAGAGCAGCGGTTTTGTAAACCGCCGGTTGGGGGTTCGATTCCCTCCGTCGGCTCCATCATTCTGAGCACGAACTAGCCTGGGCCATTTTTCATGCTCGTCCAGTCCCCGACGATTGGCCCGTTCTGATGACTGTCGTGCAGCCGACAGGAGTTCTGTCCGGTGGAGCATAGTCTGCGGGCCAGGATGGGGCGGCTTGCCTCGGGCAGCCGGCGCTACGCACGCGTCGCGGGGTCGGCCCCCCATCCTGATAAGCCGGGCGAGCCAGTAACTCCCCGCTAGCTCGGTCCATCCGAGGGGCATGCGACTGATCGCCCCCCGTCGAACTACGACGCGCGTGCCCGTTGGGGACGCCGAATCGGCCCTCGTTGCCTGTTCGGATGCGCAATGAGATCCGCGGTTCTTTCCGGTCGACCGAGCAAGAAGCCCTGGCCGAGGCCCACCCCGAGCCTCTTCAATGTGGCTAGGTCCGCAGGATCCTCAATCCCCTCGGCGATCAAGGTGAACTTGGCGTCGTGCGCGAAATGGACGAATCCTGCGACCAGCGCTCGCCGGGTCAGGTCGCTGGCGACGCCCTGCACCAACCCCAGATCAAGCTTGACGAACGCCGGACGGACTTCGAGGATGTGGCGCAGGCTCGCGAATCCGGCGCCTGCGTCGTCAACGGCCAGGCTGCGTCCCGGCCCAAGACGCTCAATGCCGCGCGCGATCGGCTCGTAGTCGGTGATGATCTCGTGCTCGGAGAGCTCAATCACCACATCACGATCGACCGGCCCCAAGAGTGTTTCGACCGTGTCCGTTTCACCCAGCAGCGTGGGCGAGCTGTTGAGGCTCACCCAGCAGCCGGCCGGTAGCGCGTTGGCGGCCTGTGCCGCGGCGCCCATCGTCGCGATCTCCAGGTCGCGCTGACGTCCCAGCAGACTCGCCTGGGCGAAGATGCGCGGCGTCGTGATCGGAGCGTCGAAGCGGCTCAGGGCCTCATAGCCGACGGTGCGGTTGCTCGATAGCTCGCGAATCGGCTGAAAGACCGGCCAGAACAACCCCTGTGCGAGGATCTGGTCGATCAGGTGGGTGGCAGTCGAGCGCTCCTCGAGCTTGGCAACCGCTGGGCCGAGCATGGTCGCCGCGACGTCGGCCACCTCAGCGAGGACCGGAACGTGCTCGGCGACCGTCACCCTGCCGCCCGCCGGTTTCCCGAGCGCCACGGCCAGCAGGCCGATGATGCGGCCTTCGTGGGACATCGGCATGTAGGCGACGGTGTCGACGCCCATGGCCGCGACGCCGCGGGAGTAGCCGGCATCTTCATCGCTGACCGCCCAGCCGGTGATCCATGGGCCGTTCGCCGCCTGAGAGCGCAGGTATGTGTTGCGATGACTCGGCAGCGCCGACCCCGGGGCTAGGTATGAAGGCACGTTCTCGCCGAGCATGCCCAGCAGGAGCGAACGCCCGTCATCGGTGAACCAGATGACCGAGGCGGTCGTGAGTGGCGTGCTGCGCACCAGGGGTTCGAGGATGGCGGCCGCCGTGGCGAACGGGTCGCCCGAACTCGGGATGCGCGTCACTTCGTGTAGCAGTCGTCGCCGGCTGCCAAGGAACTCCTCGATGACGTGGCCCAGCCGGTTCCCGAACACGGCACCGACGGCGACGGCACCCGCGGCAACCAGGGGTTCCGGTAGTAGCGAGCCGCCGAGCCAGGCGCCCAGGGCTACGGCGAAAGTGGCTATTGGTGTCCACAGCAGGGTGAAGCGCAGGGTCTGGACCATGGCCACCAGACCAGAGACGAGAAGCGCAACCAGCGCGACGACTTCGCCGTGGTAGCGGTCGCCGGCCCAACCGGCGGCGCCCAGCAGCACGAACGCCGCGGGCCATCCGGCGAGCACGAGGCCGAAGCCCAATTCTGGCGGCACTCGGTTGTACGCGCGAGCGCCGATCATGTCCACCAACACGGCAACGGCCGGGAAGGCGGCAAGAACGAGGAAGCCGAGAGGGTTGCCAAGCCCAAATAGGGCAGCTCCGACAAGGGTGCTGATCACGATGGCCGCTGTGACGTTTGCCAGGTGGTGGCGCAGCAGGCCCCGGACGCTCGCCGTGTCACTGACGGCCTCGTCATCCATCGGGCCGGCCAGGAATCGCGGCCAGTGGCGCGGTGTGATGCCCCCCATCTCGATACCCCGTAGGCGCTAGTGCCGCGATGTTAGGCAGCGCGCCGCTTCGACGGAGCCCTACGAAAGTACGGGCGACGGGCTCTCGCGCTCGCTGGCTCGCGGTTGACGACTTAGCCGAGTCCGCCGGTCGGAGAGGCCGGCCAGCAACACGCCCACGACCCGTGGAATGGCTCGAGGGCATTCGCGATGGCCGCGATCGCCTGCTCGCGAGCGACCACGCATGCGTACTTCCGAGAGCGGGACCATCCGCCGAGATGGCCTGCGGGACAGGCGGCCCGGCCTACACTCAGGGGGCAGCCATGCAGAGAGTCGCGCGGGTCCTAGCCACGCGGTAGCCATCCACCCCGGCACCGTGGCTGCCCTCTGCAGGCAGCTCAATCCAACTCCGAGTGCGTCCGATGTGGCTTCCGCGCCGGTTGTGTTCGTCGGTACGGTGGCATTCTCATTGGGCTCGACCGCCTACTTCACGGTGGACGAGATCTGGCGCGGCCCCGAGCTGCCCTGGCTGACCACGGTCTATGGCGGGTCCGGTGACCCCGGGGTAATCTTCGAGGACGACCGAACAGGTTGGAGCCTAGGTGCGCGCTATCTGGTCTTCGCCGGGACGGGCCTAGGGGGCAGGTTGCTTTCCGACGGGTGCAGCCCAACGCGAGTCTACGAGCCCTCGTTCGACGTCTTGCGGCCCTCCGATGCTCGACTACGATACGGCACCCTTTCGGGCATAGCCATGGACGTGCTGGTGGCGGGTGCAGCCGCGCTCGTTGTGTGGCGGGGGCGCCGTCGTCCAGCCCGCAGCCGACCGCTTGTTCGTGCATCCTGATGGTAACGCTCGGGCACCCGAGCCCGAGCTGATGATGCCCAGGCCGGGCGGGCCCCTGTCGGGGCTTCAGCCGCTGGGGATCGTCGGCTGACGCGCGGCCGGCCGTCGTGCTCCCCTTCTCGGCGTACCACGCCCGCAGTCGCACCGCAGGCCCCTCGTAGGAGAGTTGTGCGGTGATGACCCACCACAACGAGACACCTGAAATAGGAACGGGCAACGCTCGCTCCGGCGTCGGGTACGCACTGCTGGCCGCCGCATCGGCGGCCGTTCTCCTGTTCCTTCCGGTCCTGCTGCTGGGCATCACGATGTCGGTGGTCGCGTCCGTCATGCGCGGCGAGATCATCGGTTGGCGGGGGAGCGTCGACATGACGTTCGCATTCATCGGTATTCCGGCGCTGCTATCGCTGTTCCTCCTGAAAATCCCCTACGTGCTGTTCCGTGCCACCGCTCGCCGCATTGGCAGTCAGCGCGCCATCTGGTGGGTCGGCGGCGTCCTGGTGGCCTGGCATGTCGGTATCGCAATGATCTGGGCGGCGCAAGCCGTATCGAGGGCTACCCCGGCAATAGAAAGGCCCGAAATCTGGTACGCCGCCGCGTTCGCGATTGCCGCCTTCGTGATCCTGATCGCCACGGTCCTCGCCGAAAAACGAGCGAGGCGTACCGCGATCGCCCTCTCAGGCGGGCTTGCCGCTGCGCTCGTCGTCCTGGTGGCGGTGCTCGTATCGGTCTGGGGCAGCCCCCCGAAGATCCCGCCAAACGCCCAGGTGGTTCGTGTTGCGCTCACAGAGTCCGAGGTGCGCCTGAACCCAGCCACCGTGCAAGCTGGGGAGGTCTACTTCGTGGTCGAGGGACCGGCTGACTCGGCGGGCCATGAGGGATTCACGTTCGTCAGCCGAGGATATGGGGCGCAGTGCTGCGATCATCCGCTGCCGATGAGCGACGAGGACGTTGCCCGGCTCGCCAAAGGTGATTCCCAGGGGACCGGCGCCGAGAGTGGGTGGGGGACCTATGCGAAGTTCACACTGAGCGGCGGCAAGTACGCGTTCCTCGTCTTCGGTCCTGCCGGCGATCAGCCGTGCGATGCCTTGCACCCCGCGTGTGCCCCACCGCAGTCGATGACAGTCCTCGAGGTCCTGCCCTGACCGCGGGTTGGACCCCCCGGGGCCACGCCCTGGGTCGAAGCTCGCGTTGTCTTGGATAATTAGGCGATGCGGCGCCCCGTCGGCCCTCTCTTCGTGGAGCCGGTGCACGCCAACCCCGGATGGTGAGATCGCTTACCTGGAGCCAGGTGTGGGGCTGGCGCCTGGCGCGCCACAACCTTCTCGAGGCGGCTCCGCGGGAACAGCTCAGCGACGTCGTTGGAGCCGTGTGCGGCATTCACGCCCAGGTGATGGCGAGCGCCGAGCTCTCGATTTGCGTGCGGGTCGCCGGCATGACGCGCCAGGACGTGGTCACTGAACTGTGGCAGCGGCGTCGTCTCGTCAAGACCTACGGCATTCGCGGCACGATCCACCTCTTCCCCGCAGACGAACTCTCGATGTGGCTGGCGGCGCTTCGCGCAAGCACCCAACCTGACCGGAGCACACGGCGCCAAGAGGGCGAGCTCGACGCCGATCACGAGAATTCGGTTGTCCAGGCCATTGGTGATGCGCTCGATGGCCACCGCCTCACGCGTGACGAGCTGGGTCGGGAGGTGGCCGACCGCATCGGTGTATGGGTTCTGGAGGAAGCGTTTCCGGCCTGGGGCGGAAGCTGGCCACGCTGGTGGACCGCGATAGGAGCGGCAGCCCTCCGCGGTCTGGCCTGCTTTGGCCCGAACCAGGGGAATCGCGTCACCTTCGTGCGCCCGAACCAATGGCTTGGGCCACAGCCCCAGGTGAGTGGGGAGCACGCCCTCCGCGAGGTTGTCCGCCGCTACCTCACCGCGTACGGACCGGCTACTGCGGGGGAGTTCGCGCAGTGGTTCAGCATGGAGCCTCGTGCGGCGAAGGCGCTCTTCCGGTCACTCGCCGGCGAGCTCGAAGAGGTGGACGTACAAGGCGACCGCAGGTGGGCGCGCGCCGTCGACCTTTCGCACGCCTGGACGCCGGCTCGGGACTCACTGCGGCTCGTTCCCAGGTTCGATTGCTTCGTCGTCGGTGGATTCCCAAGGGACCGGCTCATTCCGCCGGATCGCGTAGAGCGTGCATCGGCGCGAGGCATGACCACCACGTGGACGAAGAGTGCCCGTCCGTTGCTGTCCGGGCCCACTCCGGTCCTCCTCGTCAACGGATCAGTGGCCGGCGTATGGGAGTACAAGAGACAGGGGCGGAGGCTGGAAGTTGCCGTCGAGCCTCTGGCACGCCTGAGCGCCCGCAACGAACGTCGCCTGCAGGCCGAGGCAGCGCGCATGGGCGCGATCCTGGGCCTGGAAGCGTCACTGGTTCTTCGCGAGGTGCGAACGCGTCCCCACCTTTAGCCGCATTCGTCCCGCGGCGCATGACCGTAACCCCGCGGGTATGAACCGATAGGCCCGCCAGAGGCACCGGGAGGCACCGTGCCGTGCCCCGACTTGAGCTGCAGATGCCGAGCACAACGGTCCTCTGGTCGCACATCCAATGAACTCAGGAGGACAGTTGATGCGGTTCCTCAGACGCTCGCTTGCGCTGCCCCTCGCCGTCGCTCTCGCGACGGCCCTCGTCTTGCCCACTGCGGCACGCAATATCAACGCGAACAACGCCTACACCGTCACCAACCTGGTGTCGGACCAGGCAGGCGTGGCGCTGAAACAGGACACGAACCTGGTCAATGGCTGGGGGATCGCCGCCAGTGGCGGCTCGCCCTGGTGGGTCGCCGACAACCACACGAGCAAGTCGACGCTCTACCGCGGTGACGGCTCAATCGTGCCGCTCGTCGTGGCAGTCGACGAGCCCACGGGCATCGTCTTCAACGGGACGGGCCTCTTCGCCGTCAGCGACGGCACCCACACCGGCTCGGCCTTCTTCATCTTCGCTACCGAGGGCGGCCAGATCCTCGGCTGGAACCCGACCGTTATGGGTGGCACGGACGCCATCCTGGGCGGAGCGCATGAAGGCGCTATCTACAAGGGCCTGGCCTTGGCGGTCGCGGGCGATGGCAACCCGTACCTATATGCGGCCGATTTCCACAATGGCGCGATCGACGTCTATGACTCCAATTACGCGATGACGAGCCTGCCCGGCTCCTTTACCGATCCGGGCATTCCGGCGGGCTTCGCGCCGTTCAACGTCCAGAACCTGGGTGGCGTCCTGTACGTGACGTACGCCAAGCAGGATGCGGACGCCATGGACGAGATCGCCGGCCCGGGGCTCGGCTACGTGAGCGCCTTCGACACCGATGGCAACTTCATGGGTCGGGTCGCCTCCGGTGGGGACCTGAATGCCCCATGGGGCCTGGCCATGGCCCCGGCCGACTTCGGCCGCTTCAGCGGCGACCTGCTGGTCGGCAACTTTGGTGACGGCCACATCAACGGCTTTGGCCCCGGCGATTCAGGCTGGGAGGCCAAGGGCCATCTCAAGACCCCGAATCACCAATTCCTGGTGATCGACGGGTTGTGGGGGATCGGCTTCGGGAACAACGCGGGTAGCGGAGCCAGCAACGTGCTTTACTTCGCCGCCGGCCCCGACGACGAGAATCACGGTCTCTTCGGATCGATCGCCGCGGGATCCTGACTCTTCGTCCCACACGACACAACGGCCCCGTCCGCGCCTCGCGGGCGGGGTCGTCTCGTCATCCCAGCCGTCGCCCCCCTAACCGTTGGGTACGGACCTTGCACGCCTGACGGCCCACAATGACCCGGATGACTCCAGCAGACGCGCCGCGCGGAGGCCGGCGCGCCTTCGCGACCATCGTGGTGCTCGTGGTCCTGGCCGGCATCATCGGTCTGATCCTGCTGCTCGTGCTGAAGCCGGGATCGCCACCAGTCGCGGTCGCCAGCCCGACGGCCACGCCGTCGCCCACACCAATTCCCCTGGACAAGGCTCTGCTCGGTCGACGCGTTACGTTCCTAATGCTGGGCACCGACCAGAACGCCGCGCGCCGTGCCGCGGGCAGTCAGCCCCTGACCGATTCCATGATCGTCGTCAGCGTGAACGCCACGCACACCAAGCTGAGCATGATCTCCGTGCCGCGCGACACGGTCGACGTGCCGCTTCCGGACGAAACGGTGTGGCGGGAGAAGCTCAACGCGCTCTACCAGGCCAAGGGGATTGATGTCATGCGCGAGGCCTTCGACCGGCTGCTGGGCGTGAAGATCGACTACACCGTGGTCATCGATATGGATGACTTCGTCGCCCTGGTGGATGCCTTCGGCGGGGTGGACGTGACCGTTGCCGAGGCGATCAACGACCCGTCGATTCATTTCCGCATCGCCGCCGGGCACCAGCACCTGGACGGCGCCATGGCCCTCAGCTACTCGCGTAGCCGTCACACGACCAACGACTTCGCCCGCGCGGATCGGCAGCAGCAGGTTCTGCTGGCGCTGCTCGCCAAGTTCAATGATCCGACCGCCAAGGTCGACGTGCTGTCGCTGATCAACGGCCTCAAGAACCTGAGGACCGATATCCCACGCACCGAGATCCCCACCATCGCCGACATCGCTCGCCGCTCGAAGGCTGCCACCGTGACCCGCGCTGTCCTTCAACCACCCCAGTTCTACGAGGTGCAGCTCAGCGGACCGCGTGGCTACATCCTGTTGCCCAAGCTCGCTCTCATTCGCGCCTACGTCGCGCCCCTGATGACCGGTCCATAGGGTGTTGGCGTGCCCCTGCGCCATTGGCCACGACTCGCCCGGTTCCAGCCGCGGCTGGCAGCGATATTCACCTCGGGTATCTAACGGAGACGCAGTCCCGTCGGCTTGGCCGGAATATCTTCTGAATGCATGGATCGATCCCGCCCGTGCCTGAAATCAGCCCGTAACGAGCCTCCAGAGCCCAAGATGCGGGCGTTCTTGCTCGTTGCATACCCGCCATGCATATGTTGACGTGGCTTCGGGTCTCGCCTCAAGCAGCGGTTGAGGGGGTCCGGAGCGTTGGGTATACTTCGCGCCCGGTCGGCACCCGCCGGTGTCGATCATCGGTTTCCGTGGGCAGGTTGAGCAGGTGGTGAGCTCTGCTGACTGTAGATCAGCCGTCGAAAGGCTGTGGGGGTTCGATTCCCTCCCTGCCCACCAGACACACGGGCCGACGAATCGGTGCCATCGGTCTAATCCGGAGAAATCCATAGAAATACCGATGGTTGCTGAGATTCTCGGCTGACTCCACAATCGCGCCATCCGGCGCTTGCCGGACGGCCCGCGCGCGGGCCCACGTAGCTCAGCTGGCAGAGCACTTCCTTGGTAAGGAAGAGGTCTCCGGTTCGAACCCGGACGTGGGCTCCAGTCATGCGTTGAGCCTCTGGAATCGAAGTCCGCGGAGGCATTCACCGACGATGGATCCGAACGTGATCCTTCCCTTCCTGTCGTCCGCCCTCTCGTTCGTCTTCGCGGCGATGGTCGCCGACCAGTGGCTGCGACGCCGCCAGCCCTATCAGCTGGTCTGGACCATAGGCCTGCTCTGGTACGGCATCAGCGCCGGCACCGAGTTCCTTGGCGGGCTCCTTGGTTGGAACGAGCCGCTCTACCGGACCTGGTATTTGATCGGTGCCATCTACGTGGCCGGCTGGCTCGGGCTCGGCACGGTCTACCTGCTGGGCAAGACCCGATTCGGCTACGCCTTCGCCTTCTCGCTGCTTCTCGCCGGGCTCTTCACGTTCCTGAGCGAGGCGAAGTATCACTACGCGAACTCTGGCTCGGCGCCGATCATCTATTTCGGCGTCGCGATCGTCGCGGCGAGTGTCATCGCCTGGCTGACCTACCGGCGCGACGCGCGCTGGGTCACGGCGGCAGCGACGGTGATCGTCGGCGGCAGCCTGGTCGGCCTGGTCATGATGCTGACCGTGCGGCTCGCAGCGCCGGGCTTTGCGGTCGACCCCGCCACGCGCATCCCGATCGGCGAGCTCTTTCCCGGGTACATCCGCCTCCTCACGCCGTTCTTCAACGTGACCGGCGCCTTCGCGCTGGGCTTTGGTGCGCTGTACAGCGCGTATGTCTTCATGCCCAAGAAGCGGGTGATCCGATACCGGCTCGTTGACCAGTCGCGGCCGGCTCTGATTGGAAACCTCCTCCTGGTCCCCGTGGCGATCGTCGTGAACTTCATCGCTTCGGTCCCCGGCGCGGTCCGCGCACTCGTGGCAGGACGCCTGTCGAGCCGGGTCCCAGCCACGATCCTGATCGCCGTCGGCGCGATCATCCCAGCCATAACCAGCGGTGCGAACCGATTCGGCAGCACCAGCGCCTTCTTCGTTGGCGAGTTCCTGGGGATCCTGTTCATCTTCCTGGGCTTCCTGGTGAGCATCGAGGTCTTCAGCGACGTGCGCCTGCCGTTCACTCGTGTCGTGCTGGCGCGACGGGAGCGCTCCGCCTCGAACGAAGCGCCGCGCGTGGGCGCGGGGGGCGAGTAGGCCGCTCGCTACGCTCGAGCCGATGGCCGTAGGCTCGGCCTCGGCAGACTACGAGCTCGGCGAGAAGGCCCAGAGCTGCAGCGTGCCGTCCTGGTTTCCGGTGAGTGAGCGGTCCACGGTCAGCGTGTAGAGGGCGCCGTTGAACCACACGATCGCCGCGATGCGCTGATTGGTCGGCGGTGCCTGGACGCTCCGCCAGCTGCTGCCGCTCCTCCAGGCGACGAGTCCATTGGCAGCGTCGTATACGCCCTCCGCGCCGCTCGCCGTCAGTGTTCCGCGCAGCGGAGCCGTAGGACTCACGTCCTGCCAGGTCCAGGCATTTGACACCGGGTCGTACGTCCCAACGCCACTTTGGCCTGTCATGCGCAGGAGTCCAGCGTCGTCACGGACAAGGCTGAGCACGTTCCAATCGCGTTGGCCGACTTCGGTCGTCAGGTGCGTGGCCAGGTCGAAGGTGACGAGGTGCGCGCCTGCCGTGCAGCACACCTCCATCAGGTAGACGTTGCCGTCCTTGCCGACGACAGCGTCGGAATAGTCGATCGCGAGATGAGCGATCGGGCCCGTGCTCCAGCGGTTGGTGCTGGGGTCAAAGGTATAGACGTCGGTTCCTTCCGGGCCGCCGGGGAAGGAGTAGAGCAGGCCATCCGACGCCGCGATGAATGGCTCGCCGGTGGCGACGCCATAGGGCCGCCTTGTCGCTGGCTCGCGGAGCTGCCACGCGTTCACGACGGGGTCGTAGACCAGCACCCGCTCCGCATCGTCACCCCATGGGATGGCATACAGCCGGCCATCCTTCCCGACGATGAAATCGCCGATGCCCGTGGGCACGGTGGGCGTGGATGCGAGTTGCGCCCACGAGCCGCCATTTGCGAGTGCGGGAGGCGAAGCCGGTGCCGGCGTGGGCGTAGCTGACGGCGTTGGCGCGAGGGGTGGAGTCGGGGAGGCCGATGGTGACGCCGTCTCCGAGGCGCTCTCGCTAGGCGACTCGATCAGGACCGCGACAGCGCTGGAGCTAGGCCCCGGTGATCGATGATCCGCGAGCCTGCCAACCCATCCGCCAGCGACGGCCCCTCCTGCGACGGTGATCACCGCGATCGAGGCGGCTGCGAGAAGGACCGGCCAGCGCATTGGACGGCGTCGCGGCGTTCCGCCGAGCTCCGCGAACAGCCGCTCCTCGAAGTCCGGGTCCGGCTGCGCGCTCCGCTCGAGGTCGCGGATGTACTGCTGAAGGCGATCGTCAGGCATCGTTTGGGTGCTCCAGGAGGTGATCGAATGAGATGCGCGCTCTGCGCAGCAGCGATTCAGTCGCGTCCTCCGAGCGACCGATGGTGGCTGCGACCTCGCGGACGCTCAGGCCATCAACCACTCGCAGGACGAACGCAACACGCTGCTCGCCCGACAAACCGGAGAGAGCACGTCGGACATCGGCGAAGGCTTCGGCACGTTGCCACGGATCCCGGCCACTGACGTTGGCCCGCGCGATGAGAGAGGCCTGCCGATGCTGTTCTCGGTACTGCCGCCGGTAATGATCCGCGAGGCGATGCCGCGCGATGGCAATGACCCAAGTAGTGGGCTCGGAACGACCGGCGAAGCTCGCCTTGCTCGCGACCGCCTCGGTGAACGTTTGCTGGGTTAGCTCCTCAGCGAGCGCCGCATCCGCGTCGACACGGGCAAAGAGGTAGGCGTAGACGCGCGGCATCGCGACGTCGTACCAGGCGCGGAACGCGGCCTCGGTCGCGAAGATGGATATGACCGCCTTATCGTTGCCGCTCCGCACGTCCGGCGACACCGCCGCCTCCTGTGGCGGCAACATCATCGATTGGATCATGCCTGTTTGTCGCACGATGCCCGCCATTTCCGTCGGGCGATGCTTCGTTGACACTCGAAGCGCCCGAGCCTAGAATCACCAAGCCTTCCCCCGGTCACCGGCCTTAGAGTCCCGTGTCCTTTGGGGGTTTGGAATGACGAGGACGACCAGACGTGGCCAAGGCCGAGAACCGACCCGTGATCGCCCTGGCGTGCACCACCTGCAAGGAGCGCACGTACAGCACGCGAAAGAACAAGCGAAACGACCCGGGCCGGCTTGAGCTCAACAAGTACTGCCCGCGTTGCCGGCAGCACACGCTGCACCGGGAAACGAAGTAGCGTCCGCGAACGAGCGGGCCCACGGCGCGGGCGTACGAGCGCGAGCGCACGACAAGGCAGGCGCGAACCAGTCGCCCCGCAGGACAATGGGAGACTAAGCGGTATCGGTAGGGGTGTAGCTCAACTGGTAGAGCACTGGTCTCCAAAACCAGCGGTTGCAGGTTCGAGTCCTGTCGCCCCTGCCAGCACCATCGGCGCGATCCGGCGCGCGACGTAGATGAACAGCCGGCAAGTTTAGAAAGCAGGAAATCGAGAGAACGTGTTCCGAGGCATTCGCCAGTACGTCGAGGAGAGTTGGTCCGAGCTGCGCAAGGTGGCGTGGCCCGACCGGCAGACGGTCGTCAACCTTACGTTGATCGTGATCGCGGTCAGCGTGGCCGTTGGCGCCTACATCGCCGTCCTGGACACGGTCATGCACTTTGGACTCCAGCAGGTATTCAAGCAATGAGCAAGAAACAGCAACAGCTCGAGGAACGTGTCGCCGGCGTCGCGGCGCAGGCCGAGCCGGTCATGAGCGAGGTCGCGACCGATGCCGATGCCGACGCCCCCAGCCTGACGCACGCCGAAGCGTCGGTGTCGACTGGGGCCGAGTCCCAGGTAGAGGCACCAGCTGCACCCGCCGCGTCGTCCTCCGAGCCCAGCAACGAAGCGCGCCAGGCCGCCCGCCTCTCCCGCGAGGCCCCGCTGCCTCGTGCCGTCGCCACGGCCGAAGGCGACACGAAGCTGTGGTACGTGATCCACACCTACTCCGGCTACGAGAACAAGGTGAAGGCCAACCTCGAGCACCGCATCGAGTCGATGGGTGTGGAGGACCAGATCTTCCAGGTCCTCGTCCCGATGGAAGAGGAGATCGAGATCAAGAACGGCCAGCGCCAGACCGTCAACAAGAAGGTCTTCCCCGGCTACGTGCTGGTCGAGATGTCGATGACCGATGAGAGCTGGTACGTCGTCCGCAACACGCCGGGCGTCACGAGCTTCGTTGGTTCGGGCAACCGGCCGACCCCGCTCCAGGAGAACGAGGTCAAGAAGATCCTCAAGCAGATGGGGGTCGAGGCGCCCAAGTTCAAGCTCCAGTTCAGCAAGGGTCAGAGCGTCCGGGTCAAGGACGGGCCGTTCGCGGAGTTCATCGGTACCGTCGACGAGGTGAACCCGGAACGGAACAAGGTCAAGGTGCTCGTCAGCATCTTTGGCCGCGAGACGCCGGTCGAGCTCGACTTCCTGCAGATCGACAAGCTCTAGATAGACTGATGGCGGCCGCCGCGGCGGCCGTCGAAGTCGTAGAGAGGGAGGGGCGCGAACCGCCCCGATTGGACCTCGGAGGATCAGATGGCAAAGAAAGTACGCGCGATCGTGAAGGTGCAGGCCCCGGCGGGCCAGGCGACCGCCGCGGCGCCGGTCGGGCCGGCTCTGGGCCAGCACGGGATCAATATCCTGGAGTTCCTCAAGGCGTTCAACGAGCGCACATCCAGCCAGCGTGGCCTGGTCGTGGCGGCGGAGATCACTGTCTTCGAGGATCGCTCGTTCACGTTCATCACCAGGGCCCCGTTGGCCGCCGCTCTGCTGCGCCGGGCCGCCGGCGTCGAGAAGGGCTCGGCAGAGCCGAACCGTGAGAAGGTGGGTCGTGTCAACCGCTCACAGATCCGCGAGATCGCCGAGACGAAGATGGCGGACCTGAACGCCACCGATATCGAGCGGGCGATGCGGATCATCGAGGGAACGGCCCGCAGCATGGGCATCGAGGTGGTGGGCTGATGGCACGGCACGGCAAGAAATACCGCGAGGCGGCCAAGCTCGTCGAGCCGGAGCGTCGCTACCTGATCGACGAGGCGTCGGAGCTGCTGCCGAAGGTCTCGATCACGAAGTTCGACGCGACCGTCGAGGCACACCTGCGCCTGGGCATCGACCCTCGCCACGCCGACCAGTTGGTGCGCGGGACCGTGGTCCTGCCGCACGGCACGGGCCGCGTCACGCGAGTGATCGTCTTCGCCCAGGGCGAGAAGGCCCAGGAGGCGCTGCGCGCGGGTGCCGACGAGGTCGGCGGCGAGGACATCGTGAAGCGGATCGATGACGGGTGGTTCGAATTCGACGTGGCGATCGCGACGCCGGACATGATGGGAACCGTGGGGCGGCTGGGAAAGAAGCTCGGGCCGCGTGGCCTGATGCCAAACCCCAAGTCGGGCACGGTCACCTTCGACATCGAGCGCGCGGTGAGCGAGATCAAGTCCGGACGCGTCGAGTTCAAGGTCGACCGGGCGGGAATCGTGCACGTTGCGGTCGGTAAGGTAAGCTTCACGCCCGCGCAGCTGACGGCGAACGTGGCGACCCTCGTCGACGCCGTGCAACGCGCCAAGCCATCGGGTGCCAAGGGCACCTACATGCGGACGCTCACCCTGGCACCCAGCATGGGGCCCGGCGTCCGAGTCGACATCCCATCAGCGCTCGCCGCAGCATCGGCTTAGCTGGAGGCCCGACAAGGCGCCCCATCGGTCAACTTAAGTCAATTGAAGAGCCAAAGACAGCGATGTGACCCGGGAATGCGCCCGGGCTAATCACCGGCGCAGGCCGGGGCACGCCGAGGCACGAACCGGCCGGATCACGGTCCTCTTGTGTGCGTGCGCGAGGACCGTTTTGTTGTTCCGGAGGTGAACGAGGAACCATTCATGCCAACCGATGCGAAGCGCCAGGCTGTAGCCGAGCTCGTTGAGCTGCTCCGCGGGAGCACGGCGATGGCCGTGGCCGATTTCCGTGGCCTCAAGGTTGCCGAGATGCAGACCGTGCGGCGGTCGCTGCGCGCAAACGGCGTGCAGCTGCACGTCGCCAAGAACCGCCTGCTGAAGATCGCTGCCGATGAGGCGGGACGCCCTGAGCTCAAGCCGATGCTCGAGGGCCCGACGGCGCTGGCGTCAACCTCCGGCGAGGAGGTGGCGCTCGCCAAGGCGCTGCAGGAGGCGTTCCGGCCCTACAACCGCGTTGTCACAATCCGTGGTGGCCTGCTGGGGACGGGTGCGATCGACGCCAAATCATTGGAACGGATGGCGACGCTCCCAAGTCGCGAGGTGCTGCTGGCCCGGTTGGCCGGCGGCATGGCCGCCCCGCTCTCCGGGATGGCCGGCGTCCTCGCCGCCAACCTGCGAAACCTGGTCGGCGTGCTGAACGCCGTGGCCGAGAAGAAGCGAACCAGTGAGGGCGGCAGCGCCGCCTAACACCGAATCCGCCGGCGCCGGCCCCGGCACCCAACCCTGACACCGAGCAAGGAGACAATCGCAGATGGCAAAGACATTGACCAAGGACGAGATCCTCGAGGCGATCGACACGATGACCGTCCTGGATCTTTCAGAGCTCGTGAAGGCCTTTGAAGAGCGCTATGGCGTGACGGCTGCCGCACCCGTGGCCGTTGCTTCCGCGCCCGCTGCGGGCGGGGATGGCGCCGCCGCGCCGGCCGCCGTTGAGGAGCAGACCGAGTTCGACGCGATCCTCACTGAAGTGGGCGCCAACAAGATCCTCGTGATCAAGGCGGTGCGCGAGCTCACCGGTTTGGGACTGCGCGAGGCCAAGGACCTGGTCGACGCGGCACCGAAGCCGGTCAAGGAGGGCGTCGCGCGCGAAGAGGCGGAGGCCGTCAAGGACAAGCTCGCCGAGGCCGGCGCTACAGTGGAGATCAAGTAAGGCGTGTCGCCTTGAGGCGCGGACGAGGCCGGCCCGCGTGGCCGGCCTCGTCGTTTCTCGTGAGGCCCTGGCCCGGCCCGCGCCGTCCGCAAGTGATGCTGGCGTTGCGACCATCGAGCTCCGCGTCGTCGCAGATTGACGCCCCCTCCGTTGCCAGCTGGCCACTATTGCTTGCGCTGTGGCGACCGGACGCGTGAAGGACCGACCAAAGGGTGTGCTCGATGGTCGTTTCGCAAGCATTGTTGGCACAGAGGGGCGCGCCGGCTCCCACTGCGGATCCCTCTCTCAGGCGTCGAGCCAGGAGCCTCCCAACATGACCCGCTGGACGACGCCCGCGCGATCCAAGACCACGAGGTCCGCTCGCGCGCCGCGCCCAATGCGGCCGATGTCGCGCCGCCGCAGGAGCCGGGCCGGCGTGGTGGTCGCCGCGGCCACGGCCTTCGCCACGGGCATGCCGGCCGCACAGAGATTGGCCACGGCTTCGGCGAGGGTGATGGTGCTGCCGGCGATCGTGCCGTCCTCGAGCTCGGCGCGCCCGTCGCGCACGCGCACCGTGCGCCCGCCAAGCCGATGCGCGCCTCCCGCCGGGCCTCCGCCCGAAATGCCGTCGGAGACTGCCACGAGCCGGGCGCCGAGAATCCGCCAGATCAGCGGCCACAACGCCCGATCGACGTGGACCCCGTCGGCTATGAACTCGACCGCTGCGGAATGGTGGCTAAATGCGGCGGCAGCCAACCCGGGTTTCCGGTGGGCGAAGCCGGACATGGCGTTGAAGAGGTGGGTCGTCGAGGTGGCACCGGCGGCGTAGGCTGCCATCGCTTCGTCGAAGGTGGCGCCGGAGTGACCGATGCTGACCACCACTCCCGACTCCGCCAGGTGTCGAACCAGCGCCAGGCCACCGGCCAACTCCGGGGCGACGGTCATGATCCGGACCTCGCGCCATCGGTCAGGTGCTACTCGCCATGCATGGAGCACGCGTGCGGGCTCGGTGAGCAGCTCGGGATCGTGCGCGCCGTGATGGCGAGGATCGAGGGCAGGGCCTTCGAGGTTCGCGCCGAGCACCATGGCCTGCAATGCGGCCGATTCGGGTCTCGCCTCTTGCTCCCGGCGCACAGCGGCAACGCCCGAGGCAAATTCGGCCAGCGCCTCGAGGCTCGCCGTGGCCGCCGTCGGCAGGAACGCGGTGACGCCACTCAGCGCCAGCGAGCGGGCCATGGCGCGGATGGCGTCATGCCCGTCTGTCGCTTGGGCGCCTGCGCGGCCGTGGATGTGGATATCCACGAATCCGGGAGCGAGCAGGTGCCCGGCAGACAGGCGATAGGGGGATGCGCCACCCGAGGGCGACTGGCGTGAGACCGATGCGATGCGCCCATCGGCGACGTGGACCAAGGCCTCGTCGAGGCGACGCCCGCCGGTCAGCACCGGTCCGCGAATGACGAGCAATCGGGTCACCCGCAGATTGTGGCGCGTCGGCTGCGAGGCTGCGCGATTTCCTTGTAAGAACTCTTGACAAAGGGTGCTACTCTCACTTAGTCCAGAGTCTGGACAAACCAAACGGCAGAAGGACTGTACGGCCCTGAGGTGGGAGTCGCGAAGCGAGGCCGCGTCCCTGCCTGAGACACCAGGGGTATCCCTGAGGCGGAGGCGCTCTTCCCTGATGCAGCGGATCGGCAAGGCGACCCACGCGAAGACGCGTGCGCACAACGAGCGCCTGATCCTGGGCACCATCTATGACCACGGACCGATCAGCCGCGCAGAGGTGGCGCGCTGGACGGGGCTCACGCGTACCACCGTCTCCGACGTCGTCAGCGGCCTCCTGCGGGAGGGATTGGCGAGAGAGATCGGGCGGGGTCCATCGACCGGTGGCAAGGCACCGATCATGCTCGAGGTCACCGACGATGCGCGCCACCTCATCGGTCTGGACCTCGGTGAGAAGGTCTTCCGCGGGGCAATCGTGAACCTTCGGGGCGAGATCGTCCGCGCGATCGAGGTCCCCTTCGACGATCGCGACGGCGCCGATGCATTGGCGCGCGTTTACTCCCTCGTCGATCAGCTCCTCGCCGTCACCGACCGAGCCATCCTGGGGATCGGGATCGGGACGGCGGGCCTGATCGACACGACCATCGGAACAGTGCTGCAGGCGGTGAACCTCGACTGGCGCGACGTGCCGCTGGGGACCCTGCTGCGCCGGCATACCGGCCTGCCGGTGTACGTCGCCAACGACAGCCAGGCGACGGCGCTCGCCGAGCACGTCTTCGGCCGGCCGCGCACCTCGAACCTGGTGGTCGTCAAGGTTGGGACCGGCATCGGGGCGGGCATCATCCTGGATGGCAATCTCTTCCAGGGCGACGGCTACGGAGCAGGCGAGATCGGCCACGTCACCGTCCGGCCGAACGGACTCCAATGTCGGTGCGGGCGCCTCGGATGCCTGGAGACAGTGGCCAGCAGTCGCGCAATCCTCGATCACCTGGCAACCATGCAAGGGGCTCCTGCCTCATTGACAGATGCCGTGGCTGCCGCCCGCGCGGGCAACCGAGCGGTGCTGCGCGTCGTGCGTCAGTCCGGCGAGGCCGTGGGGCTGGCGGTCGCGTGGCTCGTCTCGACGCTCAACGTCGAGCGCGTGGTCCTGGTGGGCAGCGTCGCCGAATTCGGCGAGCCATGGCTGGAGGCGGTGCGCGACACGATGCGTCGCAGCGCACTGCCGCTCCTGGCCGACCCAACGAGCGTCGAGATCGGCAGCCTCGGCGACGACGGCGTGGTCCTGGGCGCATCGGCTCTGCTGATGACGCGCGAGCTTGGCCTCAGCCTCTCCACCCCGGGTCAGAACGCGCCGGTTGAGGCCGATTCAGAAGCCGATACAGAGGCCGCCCTCGAGGCAGCTGGCGCATGACTGAGCCGACCGGGTTGCGCGCCTCAAGCGACGGCATCGGCGGAAGGCTGGTGGCGGGCGTCGACGTGGGCGGGACGAAGGTCGCGGCCCTGGTCGTCGACGACCACGGCGTGGTCGCCGGTCGGGCGGTCCGTCCGATGGACGGCGGCCACGGGCCGGCGTCGGTCGCACCTGTGGTGGGCGCGGTCCATGCCGCGTTGCGCGCGGCCTCGGCCAGTCCGGCGGCGCTCTCGGCAGTCGGCGTGGGCGTTCCCGGCCAGGTCGATCCGGCCGAGGGGATCGTCCGCGTGGCGACCAACCTGGGCTGGACGGACATTCGGCTCGGCGAGCTGATCGCGGACGCGTTCGGAGCCCCGAGCGCCATTGAGAACGATGCGCGGGTGGCGGCCGCCGGCCTTGTCGACCACGAGGTGGCGGGCGGTGCCCGCAGCCTTGCGTACGTGGCGATCGGCACCGGGATCGGTGCGGGGATCGTCCTGAATGGCCGTCTGCACCGCGGAGATCGGGGCATGGCCGGCGAGATCGGTCACGTCATCGCCGACCCCGCGGGTGTCGTGTGCCGTTGCGGACAGCGCGGGTGCCTTGAGACGATCGCCTCGGGCCCATTTGTCGCTCGCGCCGCGGCGGACGCGATCGCCGAGGGCGCCATCAGCACGCTGGCGGGCATCGACCCATTGACGGCGGAGGCCGTCTACGACGCGGCCCGCGACGGCGACGACCTCGCGATCCGAATCACCCAGACCGCCGGTCGCGCACTCGCACGCGCAATCGCGGGACTCGTGCTCACCTGCGACCTCGAGCGCGTCCTGCTGGGCGGCGGCGTATCGGCCGCGGGCGAGGTCTTCTTCGCACCCATACAGGCGGAGCTTGCCGAGCTTCGCCGTCAGTCATCCCTGGTGGCGGAGCTCCTTCCGCTCGGATCGGTCCGCCTGCTCCCACCCCACTTCGATGCCGTCGCCTGGGGCGGAGTCGCCCTGGCCCGCAGCCTTGTCAAGGACTCAACCCCAACCACCACACCTTAGGAGGAGGTGATCGAACGCGAATCGCAGCCGTGAATGCGTCCAGTCGCGGGTGCGAAGCGTGGTTCCGCACCCCTCATGCATCGATTTTGGAAGGAGAACGGAGTGATCGGTAAGCGTGCATTGGCATTCGCGTCCGTCGTCATGCTCAGCCTCGCGGCGTGCAGCGGGGGGAGCAGCGCAAGCCCCAGCGGCTCGTCCGGAGCCAGCCAGTCCGCACAGGGCAAGGTGCTCACGGTCTGGCTGATGAATGGATCGGCCCCGACGACGCTCGTTACAGATCTGAACACCGAGTTCCGGAAGAGCCATCCCGGCGCCGTGGTGCACTACCAGGTGCAGCAGTGGGATGGCATCGTCGACAAGCTGGTTGGCGCCCTCTCGAGCGATGACCCGCCGGACGTCATCGAGATGGGGAACACTCAGACCGCGAAGTTCGCGCAATCGGGTGCGCTCCAGGACCTGACCGATAAGCGAGCCGACCTCGGAGGCGGCACCTCAGCGGACAGCAGCAGCGCAGACGAGACGTGGCTGGGCGGCCTGAATGACTCGTCCATCTGGGACGGCAAGCTGTTTGCAGTGCCGTTCTACGCCGGCAACCGCGTGATGATCTACAACAAGGATCAGTTCGCCAAGGCCGGCCTCGATCCGGCGACGATCACCAGCAAGGACAAGCTGATCGCCGCCGCGAAGAAGCTCCAGACGACCTACAGCTCCGTCGCGGACTACTCGGGGCTCTACATCCCCGGGCAGAACTGGTACGCCCTGATGGGCTTCATCTGGGATGAGGGTGGGGCGATCGCGACGAACGACGGAGGCACCTGGAAGGGCGCCCTTGAGACTCCGGAGGCCCAGGCGGGCATCCAGGACTACGTCGACTACTACAAGGCTGGCTCGACCGGTCCCAAGGACAACGACGAGCAGCACCCCGAGCAGGCGACCGTGATCGCCAATGGCAAGGCCGGCATGATGATCGGCAACCTATGGGAGATCGGCACCGCGGAGACGCGGAATCCGGCGATCATTGGCAAGCTCGGCGTCTTCCCGATCCCAAGCCATACGGATGGCAAGACCGCAACGGTCTTCCTGGGCGGCTCCAACCTCGGAATCCCGGCAGGCAGCAAGAACCAGTCCCTCGCGTACGACTGGGTCAAGCTCATGGCCGGCGAGAAGTATCAGCAGCTGATGATCGCTGCCGGCAACGTGCCGAACTCGAAGTCGCTCTCCACCTCGGCGACCGCCGACAACGCCAACCTCAAGGTCGAGGCTGAGGCGGCGGCCAACGGCAGCAAGGTGACCCCACAGGATCCACGCTGGGCATCGGTCGAGTCCGGCGCGAATCCGCTCAAGGACATGATGACCAAGATCCTCACCGGTCAGGCCAGTGTCGCCGATGCCGCCAAGGCAGCCGATGATGAGATCGCCTCACGCATGAACACGCCGCTCTAGCGGGCGTTCACGAGATCAGGGTGGAGGGAGTGCCATGATCGCCGAGACGGACACGAAGGTCGGCTCCGAGCCGATCGTCGGGCGCCGGAACGGTCAAGGCGCTCCCTCGCCGCTGCGCGCGGCAGTGTCCAGGCTTCGCTGGGCGCTGCCGTACCTCCCCATCCTCCCGGCCCTCATCGCCTTGCTGGTGATGCTGGGCTACCCGGTCCTGCTCGTGATCCTGATCAGCTTCCAGAAGTTCGGCTTCGCCGAGCTGATCCAGCACAAGACCACCTATATCGGCATCACCAACTACATCCAGATCCTGCGCGATCCTTTCTTCCTGGCGGTCGTCGTTCGAACCGTCCTCTTTACCCTGAGCGTGGTCGGGCTGACAGTCGTGCTCGGCACGCTGGTAGCGCTGCTGATGGACCGATTGGGCGGCCGCATGCGGCTGCTGCTGTCGATAGGGATGATCCTGGCCTGGGCGACCCCGATCGTGGCCTCCACGGTCATCTTCCAGTGGCTCTTCGATTCGAAGCTGGGTGTCATCAACTGGCTCCTCACCCGCATCGGCCTCTTCGGAGACTTCACGAACTACTCATGGTTTACGACGGGTTTCTCGACCTTTGCCATCATCACCCTGCTGATCGTGTGGCAGGCGATCCCCTTCGTGGCATTCAGCCTCTACGCGGGGATCCTCTCCATCCCGCGGGAGCTCTACGAGACGGCGCGCGTCGACGGGGCGGATGAATGGACGATGTTCCGCCACATCACCCTCCCGATCCTGGCGCCTCTCTTCATGATCCTGGTCTTCCTGTCGGCGATCTGGGACTTCAAGGTCTTCACCCAGGTCTACGCCATGCGCCAGGGTGGTCCCGCGGGACAGACGGTCACCCTCTCGCTCTACGCCTACATCCAGGGCATCAGCCAGAGCCAGTTCGGCCGGGCCGCGGCCGCGTCGGTGATCATGGTCCTGCTCCTGCTCATCGTCCTGGTGCCCTACATCCGCCGCCTGCTCAGGACGCTCGAGACATGAGGGCCCGGATCGCCCGACGCGTGGCCGTCAACCTGGCGGCGCTGGTCGCGTTCGTCCTGTTTGCGTTCCCGGTCTACTGGATGATGTCCACGGCCTTCAAGCAGGGCTCCGACATCCAGTCCTACACGCCCAAGTTCATTCCCTGGCCGCCCACGCTCGAGAACTTCGTGACCGCGGTCACTCGCGAGAACTTTGGCGACTACGCTCGCAACAGCCTGGTCGTCACGCTCACCACCGTGGCGCTCGCCCTGGTCGTCGGGCTCCTCGCCGCTTACGCCGTCGCGCGGGCACGCTTCCGCGGGCGTAAGGGCTTCCTGCTGCTGGTTGTGATCGCCCAGATGGCGCCCTTCGAGGCGTTGCTGATCCCCATGTTCCTGGTCCTGCGAGGACTCCACCTCCTGAATCAGCTCCCCGCGCTGGTGATCACATACTTCATCTTCACGCTGCCGTTCACCATCTGGTCGCTGCGCGGCTTTATCGCCGGGATCCCCGTGGAGCTCGAGGAGGCGGCGATGGTCGACGGCGCCAGCCGTGCACAGGCGTTCTTCAAGGTGGTCCTGCCGCTCCTCGGCCCGGGCCTGGTGGCGACCTCGATCTTCGGTTTCATCACGGCCTGGAACGAGTTTCTCTTCGCCTACACGGTGATGCGGGACAACGCGAACTACACGCTCCCCGTCTGGCTCGTCTCGTTCCAGACCGCGTTCGGCACAGATTGGGGCGGCACCATGGCTGCCTCGACTCTCTTCACCCTGCCGGTCCTGATCTTCTTCCTCATCATCCAGAACCGGATGGTGGGCGGCGTCACCGCGGGCGCGGTGAAGGGTTGAAGCAGATGCAGCCTTGAAGCCGATGCAGGAGCCAGCTCAGCTGGCCGGCGGGCTGATCCTGCGCGCGTTTGACGGCTTTGCGCCGAGCGCGGCAATCCTGGATGCGATTGCCGGGCGTCGTGCTGCGGGCGTGACGATCTTCCGCTCGCGCAACGTCGAGTCGCCCGCACAGCTGCGGTCGCTGAGTGCCTCGCTGCAAGCTGCGCGGCCGCATGGCGATCCGCCACTCCTCATCGCGACCGATCAGGAGGGCGGGCAGCTCCAGGCGATCGGCGAGGGGGCGACCGCGTGGCCGGGCAACCTGGCGCTCGCCGCGTCCGGCTCGGAAGCGCTGGCGGAGGGTGCGGCGGCCGCTATCGGGCGGGAGCTCGCTGCGATGGGAGTCAACGTTATTTACGCGCCTGTCTGCGATCTGCTAAGCGACGGCAGCGCACTCATGGGGACCCGCACCTTTGGCGATGACCCGGAACTGGCGGCGCGGATGGTGGCCGCCAGCGTGCGTGGCTTCGCGACCGATGGCGTCGGCGCGACCCTCAAGCACTTCCCCGGTCACGGGGCGGTGGTCGAGGACTCGCACTACGTCCTTCCCGTTGCTCGCGTGGACCGCGCCACCCTTGCGACGCGCGAGCTCATTCCGTTCTCGGCTGGGATCGAGGCGGGCGCCGACCTGGTGATGCTCGGCCATCTGGCTGTTCCCGCTCTTACCGGGGGACGGGATGTACCGGCCTGCTTCGCGCCGGAGATCGCGGAGGAGCTGCTGCGCGACGAGATGCGATTCGCCGGCGTGAGCATGAGCGACGCGCTCGACATGGGGGCGCTGGGAGGGCCCGAGGACCTTCCCGGGAACGCGGTTTCGATCGTCGCGGCGGGGGTCGACCTGCTCCTCACGGTCCACGAGCCGGAGTTGGTCGACGAGGCGATCGAAGCGGTCACGTTGGCGATTGCTGACCGCCGGCTCGACATGGCGGCCGTGCGTGCGTCCGCCAGCCGGGTGATCGACCTCCGCCGTCGCCTTGGTGATCGGGTGGAGCCTCCGGGACTCGAGGTGGTGGGCTGCGCCGAGCACGCGGCGCTGGCGCGGGAGATTGCCGAGCGAGCCGTCACGCTCGTTCGCGACCGCGCGGGAATCGTTCCGCTTCGTCCGCCATCCTCCGGTCGGCCGGTCGTGGTGAGTCCCGCGCCGGCGGACCTCACCCCCGCGGACACCTCGTCATATGCGCGACTGGGCCTGGCGGACGCCTTCCGCGAGCGCGGGTTCAGCGTGGACGAGCTCGAGATGCCGATGAATCCCGGCCCCGACGTGCTTCAAGCGCTTCGCGATCGGCTGGTGGAGGCACCTCTGGCGATCATCGGCACAGTCGATGCGGTCATGCACCCGGGGCAGGCTCGGCTCGTGGATTTGCTCGTGGCGGACGGCGTCCCAACCATCGCCGTCGCGCTGCGGACGCCGTTCGACCTGGCGGCTTATCCATCGGTCCAGACGCACGCCTGCACATACGGCATCCAGCCGCCCAACCTGCTGGCGCTGGTCGATGCCTTGACCGGGCAGATCCCGTTCCGCGGTCAGCTGCCCGTGCGGCTGGATTCCGCACTGGAGGTCGCGCGGTGAGCCTGCGCTCCGAGATCGGGGAGAGCCCGGCGGTCGTCGAGCGCCTCCTGGTCTCCGCGCCTCCTCTGTTGCGCGACCTGGCTGAGCAGGTGCGGCGCCGAAGCATCGAGGCGGTGTTCATCGCCGCTCGCGGAACATCGGACCACGCGGCCACCTATGCGCAGTACGTGCTCGGCGTGCGAAACGAGCTGTCGGTGGGGCTGGCAACGCCATCGGTCCAGTCCGTGTACGGGGCGAGCCCCAACGTGAAGCGTGC
>Ga0070708_100000448_pt1 | contig 30864 bp, 26 predicted proteins | sample KBSK5503metaG_FD_65469 | JGI IMG/M metagenome (GOLD analysis project Ga0070708, IMG submission 65469) | Corn, switchgrass and miscanthus rhizosphere microbial communities from Kellogg Biological Station, Michigan, USA - KBS K5-50-3 metaG | ecosystem: Host-associated > Plants > Roots >... | reverse complement strand
ACCTCGGGCAACAAGGGAGCGATCGCTCGAAGCTGTTCGCCGCCTCGAATGATGGCGCGATATTGCTCTTCGGTGGGAGGGAGAATTGCCCGCGCGTCGTCTTCGGGAAGATAGTTGATTTTGGGTAGCTTGATGAGAAGCCCTTCGTCGTGAGCCAGCCGAAGAGCTGCGGAGAGAAGCTTCAAAGATTTGTTAATGGTCTGAGCGCCGACGCTCTTTGCGCGCGGGCGGTAGGCACGCCCATCCTTTCGGGTCGCGAAGGTCAAGGTGCCCACTTCCAGTCGCCACTCGACGTAGGCGTTCACCTGGGCCGTGTCGATTTCTCGAAGGGACAACTCGCTTAGGTCGGACGCCAAGAGGTATCGCTTGGGTGAATCGAGTTTCCGCCGGGTCGACTCGTTCTGGGCCCGCCTTTGCCAATCGCAGTAGCGCCCGGTGAGCCATTCAGCGAGGGTGGGACAGCGGCACGAGCCTGACGGCGCGAGCAATCCGCTCGCCGAGTTCCCGCTCGCGTTTTTCTCCTCTACTTGGTGTTCGGCTTGAAGTTCGAGCAGCAGTTGGGCGTACGTTGCCTTGGCGTCTTGCACTCCGCCGCAAACCCGCTTCGTTCGCCGCTTTCCCTTGAATCGGGCTTGGAGGAGGAAATGCCCTGGCTTCGTCTGATAGATTCCGTGAGACTTTTTCTGGTTGGTGCCCATCGCCTACCGACCCCCTGCACCAGCGCTTGACTTCTTCCAGGTCGAATCGAAATTGGCCGCCGATTTTGTAGCAGGGCAGTTGCCCTTGTCGGGCGAGCCTTCGAGCGTGGGCGGGGTGAATTGAAAAAACAACAGCGACTTGGTTGGCGTTGACCAGCACCCCCGGCACTTGGTGTATTTGTTTCGCGGAAACATTTTTGATGCATCTACCATCATCCAAGGCGAGATGAAGCCCTCGGGGCTTTCGCCTGCTCACGACGAGGCCTCACCGCGCCCCCAAGCCTCCGAGGCATTGACATCCACACCCGTTTGATGGATGGGCCCGTCAAGCTCTGCACCCCAACAAATCCAGCCCGGTCTATTTCGACGGGCAAAGAGCTCGAGGTACGGCCCGAAGCAGGCCCTCTCAACGATTTGGTAGAATGCCTCAGGTTTTTCGCTGTGCGCGCCTCCCGGCGCATCAAAGCAGTTTTTGATATTTTGCTCGCGCAGTAGAAGGTTGCCGCGGGTCGCGAACAGAATGTGTTCGGTGGTGCCGCGAAAATACCTGCCCAGGCCCATCCTCGGCTTCACCCACGTCAAAAGCGTCTTGTACGCGAAGCCCCATCGGCGAATAACTTCAAAGGCGGCCTCCACGTGTGGATTCGTCACCCACAAAAAGAGGTGGCACTCCGAAGCGGCTCGCTCCACGATGGGCAGGCGGCAGACCTCTGTAAAACCTAAGGTTGGGTAAATGTTCTCCGCGGCTCCGCGACACGTGGCGTCCGCATACTCCCAGGGAGGATCGACGACGATTGTTCGAAAGAGTCCCTCCGGGAGGGGCGTTTCGTCGATCCGCCGAATCTGTTTCGCGCGCCTCATCACGCGAAGCGCCTCGCTCAGCTTGAGCTTGCCGTGATGAACAGCAATTGCAAGCTCGGGGGCATGGAGCAGGCTGCTTGCCTTTTTCACGCGGCTGGGTGCGACGTTCATCAGAACGGCAGCCGCGGAGCGGCCAGGGGTTGGATCAATCTGGCCCCCGTGGGCCAGATTGGTCTCGAGCTGCGACTGAAGCCTTCTCCGAGCACCCCCGCGGGGTAGGGGATGATGAGTTGCGTACCTGGCTGCAATGATGGCGCGTTGGTCGTCCGTCAGGTGACGGCGCAGGAGAGCGGCCTTTATCATGTAATCCGTGGAGTTTTCGCCCTCGCTGAGCACCGCGTCGACGACCGGAACTACCGGTAGCGAAAGCGCCATGGCCGCCCTAAGTCGATGACGCCCGTCAACGACGACGTTGCCTTCCACCTGGATTGGATTCACGATGCCGCGGGAGGCAATATCGGAGAGGAGCTCGTCGAATTCGGCGGGTCGCATCGGGGGGACGAGCGAAGCCTGGACGTGCTCCTTGAGGCTGGCCGGCGAGACGAACCTCACGGTGCGAGAGCCCGCTGGAGATTCGTTGGTGAGTTTGGCTTGCTTCTCTGAATCTAGCGGACCCATCGAGCACCCGAACAAGCAGGTTGGCTTGGAGGATCCGGGCGCTAGATCCGCCGATAATTTGGCTGAAAGCGATTTTAAGCCATCCAATTCGCTTGTCAATGGCCAGGGAGTCCCGAAGCAATCTGGAGAGGAGGCCGGTGTTTCGGCTTGAGCTGCGGGGAACCCCCTGCAGAGTGCGTAAGTCGAAACCCCTACCTAACGACGGCGCCTTGAACTCGTAACCCATGGACGAGGCCGGGCTGCGGGGGGGGGGCAGACGAGCTTGCAAGGGCAGTGCTATGGAGAGCGTCGCGGACGCAAGCCCTATCGTCAACTCCTTAAGATGCACTCTAGAGTACGGGGCTTGCGCGATCTCTTCGGAGGGATGCCTGTGTCGCGCTCGGCTTAATTTTTTTACGCGCGTCTCTGCCTTCTTCGGGGGACCTGCGCGAGGTCCTGCCCTAAGCGACAACCGTCCGGGCGCTCCATGACGGATATGAACAATGCGTGCCTAGGCAAGAATGGTTTGGATAACTGCCTTCCAGACTCGCCAATCGTTATCGAACGCGGTCTCTGCGAACGACGTTCACCTGAGCGTCAGCAATCTCACGAGGCTCGTCGAGGACCTTCAACCCGGGGGCCGCTGTTGATGGATCCACCCGACTCCTCATCCCCTCGAAGTGTCCGGGGGCGACCCTCTTGCGATAGCTCTCGGGAACAGCGTCGTAAAGGGCTGACTCTCGCGCCTGCAAGGCCGGAAGGATCGGCGGAGCGTCGTAAATGCCCTCCCACATGTGGTCGGTCGATAAGTCCCAGAAGTGGAGTACCGCCTTCGCGGCGTCCGCGAAGACATGGCCCGTGTCGGCGCGATGATGCTCGATGAGGTCCGCAGTCTTCGTCTGTAATTCGTTATACGGCGTGAAGTCTTCTGGCTGGGGTTGCCGGTTGTAGTCGAAGCCGGACTCCAACCGCTCCATTACGGCTCTTAATGCAGCCACCGATGCGAAGACGTCGCGATAAGCCGCGACCCGCAGTTCCTCGTGCTTGTCGCGCCTGACAAAATGACGAGTTAGAAAGAACGAGACTAGACCACCTCCGCCAAGAAAGGCCAGGAGGTGAGTGATCACTTTGGACATGCCCAGATACTAGCCGGAAGTCGAACTGGCCGCGAGACGGGTCTCACTTCTCTTGCAGAGCCGCGGAGGATTGCCACGTACGTCCGCGAGCTAGCCGGGCCGGTGCGATCCTACGGCACACCTGTGGTCGTACCCACCGGCCGGCCGTGGTGATAGTCGCAATTTGACGTCACTTCGCTGGAATCATCCTCGATGTCGAGGACCAGTTAAGGAGCGCGGCATCGCTCGCGGGCACTCGCCCCCGCTGACGCTGTCGGCGGAGTCGCCAGAGGACACATCGAGGCGTGCCCTTTTGTTCCGGCCTCAGAGCGCTCAATGATTCATTGCTTTCGGGTTGAAAGTCTGACGGCCTGCCGAAAGCGATCTTCCAACGACCTGTCGTGCTGCCATTCGTGCCGACTGCGCTGTCTCCAAAGCGCAAACGCTTCTCTCTCATGCAACTCGGCTTGTTTCCGGGTCCAACCATTGACCTGTACTAGCCGTGCGATGATATCGAACTCCGCCGCATAGATACTTGTCCTGCCGGCGTGGGCCACTGCGCTGCAGTCGCGGCACACGGCCTTTAGATTTGCGAGGGACACCACATGCCGTTTGTCATCGTACGTCCATTCCTCGTGACAGCACAGGGAACCTTCGGTAGGCATGTCTCCGCATGCCTCGCAGAGATATTTGGCCCGCTTATAAACCGCGCGCCGGATAATCGCCCACTTCGATCTGGTCAAAGATCGGCAAAGGCTCTGACCCCAGAGAGGTCGGGGAATGAGATGAATTTCGAGTCGCGCAGCTTTCATCGCCTAGCTCTTGCCGCCAAGCTCTGGCTTGTGTTCGGCCTGTTATCGGAACGGGTTTTGTTCATTTTCGGTGCCATGTTGCGATGCCCCTTTGTCGTGCGACAGTCACTCCAGCGTTACAAATCCGGGATTGAATGAACCAAAATCATCACTTCGCCCCACTACCGTTCGATGCTCGACGCTCTCGAGGTTGAGGTCGATCAATTGGCTGAGGATTCCGCCATGCAAGAGGCGAAGCACTTCTGAGACAGCCAGACAAGCGGCGATCGAACCCACGAAGGGAGCCCCAACGGCCTTCCCCGCCAGTAAGGTGACTCCACATCGGTCCAATGAGCCATCGGCGACGAGCTTGCAATAAGCCTCGCGGCCCGTCAGGTCCTCCGGTTCTGCATCGCCCTTCCAGATTTCGGCCGCCGGTCGGCTGCCAGGGAGCGTATGCAGGCGCATGCTCCGGAAGTCGCGATGACCGCGCCCGAGCCCGGCTTCAACCACGAGCTTAAAGCCGACTCTGTCCAGAGCTCGGCGCCCGAGCGCGTTGTCGAGGCCACAAAGCGCAAGGGCGGGCTCGTCTTCCTGGCGCGTAAATGACGTATCGAACCGGCGTTCCTGGAGGGTGGTCGTAAACCCTCTGCGCTCGGCCCAGTCCGCCATCGCGCGCGTCTTCTTCAGACCTATCGTATTTGCATCGGAAAGGATGGACGTGCTCTCTGTTGCAGGCGTCACTACATCAACGTCCTGCAGCACCAGCTCCAAACCAGACGTGGTGGGATAGGGGAGCAACCCCAAGGCCCAAAGGTAGGCCTGGCCTAGGTGTCCAAGGCCGATTAGCCAGAGACGGGAGGGCAAGAGATGAAGCCGCGGCGCGTCGTCAGTCATTGTCCAGTCGAGTTGCTCCGGTCGCCAAAGCGAGAGGCCGATACTGCGCCTACCGGCCGCCGCGGTTTCGGCACGCACGTGGAAATAAGCTTCGCTGATTGTCAGAGCCGCCGCCAGCATTGGTGCAAGTGGCATCGGCGGCTCTGTGTCGAGAACAGATTCGACCTGCCCTGGTACCACGCCTGCTCGCCAACCGGCATACACGGGACGCAAATGGATGCCTTTCGGCGGTGGTCGTGCTGATCGGCCGATCGTCACCAACACACAGTCCGTGTGCAGGGATTCGCAAAGACCAGCGCCGAGCTGCCGCAACGCATCGGCAAGCGTGGGGCCCAGTGGAAAGGGGACCCGCAAGGGCGTCGCAACTGGGCCCGACACGGTGACGCCGCCCAAGAAGACGCGTCGGGCAAGCGCGACGGCAGTGAGGAGGGCGGTCTGATGAGCTGGATGATTGACCGCGTTTTCTCCGATCTCGAGTTGGAGCCGATAGCCGCGGAACTGGGCCTCAGCTTCCTCAAGGCTGGCTGCAGTGCCGGAGTCGAGTGAGTGCTTTACTAACCGGTGCAGGCGTTCGGCGTGATCGAACGCATTCATGGGTTCTCTCATAGGCCGACGTGAAAGAAGGCGTTCCGACGGCCAACAGGGATCGTCTCCCAACGGCGGTTGCCTAGGTACTGATACATACCGACATCAGCGAGGTGAATGGAAGCCTGAGCGTACCGTCCAACGATGAAAGCGATGTGGCCAGCTCGTGCAATCATCGGGTGCGCTTGGTCTGAAAAGCTTTGATCGGTGCTACCCGGATGCGTGTGTACGTCGGCGACAACGGTCAAACCTCGTAGCTTGCACAATTCCCACAGCGCTCCGAAATGTCGGCCGTCGAACCGGATAATTCCGGTGGCAAGACTGTTCGGGTCGAGATCATCGTAGAGGACAAAATCGACAATACGCGCGCGGCCGTCGTGGGCCCGTCGGCCAATCAGGAAGGCACCACTCTCTCGGTAGCCCATGCCGCGTGCTCGCAGGCACCTGACGAGCCGACGCCAAAGCCACCAGGATGCGCAGAGTTTATGGTGCGGTGCGAAGAGGCGGCACATAGTCGCGGCAATGGAGAAGTTCATGAACGAGCTCCAGGTACTGAATGATGCCAGAGGACGGACGCCAGATTTTGGAGGGAGACTCTGTGTGCCAGTTGTCGTGGCCGGCTATGCTTTCCCGGTCGCACGGCAGGTATAGGGCCGAGCCGCCCTTCCAATCGGGGCGGATGACTGCGCCGACCCGACCGCCTTTGCTGCGTGGCCACAGGTCTTGTGCGAGCGCCTGGTCGCGCGCGATATCCCAAAGACCGGCCGTGGGCGGCACCTCGGGAAACCCCGCACAATTGAAACGGAAAGCGTATTCGCGGCCGTCCTGGGCGGTGACTCCGATTTGCGCATAGGGCCAGTGGACAATGATTAGGCGCCAACGCATCTCAGCAGCTCCGGCCCGAAACGCGGCCTTCGCCACATCCGCCCGGAACGCCTTCTCATCGGGTGTCATCGTTCCAGTTCTTTCGCTGGCGCGGCGGGTGCGCCATTGACGCGCTGATCAGCAACCAAATCGAAGGCGACTCGGCAAGTGGGACAAGATGTGAGCGTACCAATGTGCGTTCCCGGAGCCGGGCGATTGTGAGTGCCTGCGATTTGCAGCAGATGCTCGCCTGCGTCTTCCTTGCTCATCCGAAATTTTTCCTCGGCGGCCCAGTGCTTCACGCTGGCGACAGTCGCGCCAGGCGGGAAATGGCGAGCGACCGTCTCGCCGGCGAAGGTCACAGCAACCTCGACTCGACGACAGCGATGCAAGTGTAGCTTTGCCCCGACCTTGCCGGCGATTGCGCCCACCGTAACTGCCGCGTCGAGAGGCTCCTCGCCATCCTCGAGGAAAATAAGCGCGTCTGTTTCTACGGCATGTTTCTCGGAGAGACGCACCTTGATGTCGCCGATAGTATCTGCCTCGTTGGCTTGGAGATGATCGATCTCCGGTACACTCTCGCCCTGGTAAAAGATGTCGATATATTTCACAGTGATTCTCCAGCGGGGAACTCGAAGCGCGGGCTGGATGCCCTAGCTGTCCCTCACTGGCTAATCGAACGCGAACCGCAAACCCGGAAAGTGAAGCTGTTCAGAGGCGAAGTGGTCCTCGGGCTTTGGCGTCGCAGACGAAGAAATGCGGGCAACGGGGACAGGTCACACTATCCACTTCGACCGGAAAGTGCCCGGCTGCGATTCTGGCCACCAGTTCGTCACTCCTGTTGCGGCGATTGGATAACTTCTGGGGCGAGACAACGACAGCCTCGATGGTTTCATCGGCGAGATGGAGTACCTCGAACCGGTAGGTCGAGCCGAACCGCGACCGGGCGGCGAGATGATATAGAGTGTATTCAAGGCGGTCGTACTCGTCTTTCCGCTTGTAGCCAGTCCGCACACGTCGCAGCACCACGGTGCCGTCCGGAAGGTCAGCCATTTCATCGGGCTCGACGATCACGCGGCCATTTGGAAAATCGATGGCAAGTGGTTCGGCAGCGCGAAAACGCCGGCCCGCCCCGTACCTCACAAGAGCCGCTACCAACCGCGAGGCAAGATGGTGGTATTGGTTGGCGAAGGCATGGTCAGTTGGACCTCGGCGGTCCCAAATCCTTTGGAATTGCGCCTCCGTTGCGGCGAGGTCCGCATCGGCGGACAGCCGAGTGGTAGCCAGCCAGCTAATCAACTCATAAAGACAGTCGTGGGTCCGGGAAAACGCCGTCGCATTGCGTCCTCCCCCGAGGCCGAGCACATGTGTATAGAAAAACCGCCGCGGGCACTTTTCGTAAGAGGTCAGGCCTCGGTCGGTGACGTGCCAATCGGCTGGCCAGGTGACGATAATCGGCTCGGGTCGTGGCGCATTAGTAGGTAGCGCAAGCGTCGGCGGGTTGGCGTTCTCTCGGATTCGCCCAGCAATCCGGTCCAGGAACTCCGAAGCCGCGCGATTCTTGCCATTCGGCTGTCGACGCGCGAGGCTGAGTCGCAGGTGCGTGCGGGCACGGGAGAGCGCTACAAAGAAGAGACACTCCTCTTCCTGCAAGTGTGCTCGTTTGTTTTCTTCGGCACTGCTTAGGGCGTGCGACGCTGCAATCATGTTGTCCGGTGGCGGGCAGCGTTGGCCTCGATTGCTGGTGGGAAAACTACTGACCGTAAGGCCAGGTACGTGGACCGCCTCGAACTCGAGGCCCTTGCTGCCATGAACCGTCATCAGTCGCAGTGCATCCATGTGTAGCGCTGCAGCCGGAACTTGTCGGAGGTCGCGCTCTTCGGCCAGCAAAACCATCCGACGCACTCGATCCAGAGTTCGCTGAATTGGCGGGCCACCGCGCGAAGGACTCTGCTCGCGTACAAAATTGAGAAACTGCCAAACGGCAATGCCCCTCATACGGTCAGCCACGCTGTCGCGGGTCGCCATTTCAGCGATAGTGCGCGTTTGGTCGAGCAGATAGTTCGACAGCGCGTCCCATGCTGACGCGCGCGACGACACCGACGCGAGGTCTTGGGCAAGGCGCTTCAAACCCGATATCCCGTCCGAAGAAAGGCCGGGTATTGCGGTGACATCGCTTAACCGACCAATAGCGGACCCCTCGCCCTCTCGTAGGCGAGCGCAGGCGATGTAAACGTCCTGCAAAGGAATATCGTATCTCGGCAATTTGGCAACGCGAGCTAGACCGTCGCCGAAACTGTCGACAATGAGGCTCAGCAGTGCGAGCAAGTCGCGGATCTCGTTGCGCTCAAACAGGCTACCGAGATGCAGCACTGGAATACCGCGTGCTTCAATTATCGCGGCGATTTCATCGAGGCGGCGGTTGGAGCGGCAAAGCACTGCCTGGTCGCGCAAGTGGACGCCGGAGGATTCCAATTCCCGTACGGCGGCAGCAATGCCTTCCGCCTCCTGTTCCAGGGTTTCAAAACGTCGCACTTGCGGCCAAGCACCTGTCCCGCCGCGATTCGCTACCAAGGTTAGCGGGAGCATAGGGGCCGAGGCGCTCATTGTCGGGGCGAAAGAGGCGAAGGCTTCGACTACCTCAGTCGAGGATCTATAGTTGATCGAAAGCTGATCGATGGCTGCGTTCGAGTACTCTCTGGAAAACGCAGTCATGTTGATGGAGGAGGCGCCGCGGAAACGGTAGATGGACTGTCGCGAATCGCCTACCACCCAAAGGCGTTGTCCATCGCCAGCTATGGCTCGAAGCAGCCGTGCGCTGGCGCGGTTCACATCTTGGTACTCGTCCACGAGCACGTGACGATGCCGAAGCTGGATGGTTGTTCGCACGCTGGCATCGGACTCGAGGAGCAGAGCCGGTCGCATGACGAGATCACCGAAATCGACGGCACCATGCTCGCGGAGCGCGTCCTCGTAGACTTGATAGATATCGGCAACTTCGATGCACTTCTCAGCAGTTTCGCGCGCTTCTGCATCCACTGCGTGAGCAAACATGGTCTCGCCAAGCTCGCGGTACCGAACCGGATCGACCAGTTCATCCTTGGCGCGTGAAATCGCGGTGACAACGTCCCTCAGTATCAGTGTCGGATCCCAGAGATTGCGGTAGTGCACTAACGGCAGGGTTGGGAGGATCTCCTCGAGTACCTCGATAGCATCGCTCCGATCAAACAAGACCGGATTCGCTGGCAGGTTTAGCCGGTCGTGGTAGCGCCGCAACAAGTCGAGCCCGAAGGCGTGAAAGGTACCGATCCAGATTTGTGGTGCAGACGCTTTTGCAACCGCACTTATCCGCTCGGCAAGTTCGCTTGACGCACGATTGGAGAACGTAAGAACCAGAATAGCGGCAGGATCCACGCCTTCTGCGAGGAGCGACGACGCACGCTTCACTAGAGTGCGCGTCTTCCCAGTTCCCGGACCAGCTTGGAGCTGAAATGGCGACCCTCGATGTGCCGCCGCGAGCTCCTGTGAGGCGTCGTGGCTTGGTAGCTCTCGATCCGGCTTCTTGGAAGCTACCGCCTGCGGGAGTGGCAGGAGGAGTGCGTCAAGGATCTGTTGCCGAACGAGGTCCCTGGAAAGTCCGAGACGGTTCGCGATCTCGGTTGCTCCGAAGTTGTCGTCAATGTGTAGCCGACGCGCTCGACCACGCGGAAGCAAGAACTCACGCGCGAAAACGTTGGCCTGCAACTCTCGACGCTCTCGCGTGCCGTAGTCCTCAACTCTCTGTAAACCCACCGGAGCTGCCTCGATCGAACGAGACGGGTCAACGTCCTCGGCGACGCAGGCCGAGGGTGCTGCGTGCAGACAAGCGTGGCCCATTTCGTGCGCAGCAAGCAATGCACGCTCCCCGGGGCCGCCATCCGCAAGGCAACAGATTGTTCCACTTTGCTCGTCGAAAAGCCCCCTGGCGCCCTTGAGCGCTATATCATCGGGCTGCAACCACACTAGCTCAAGTCCAAGATGTTGTAGGGCCGCGTCAATCATCGCTACGGGGCTCCAAGCATCTGCCCCCGATGCGACAATGTCGGCGTGCAATCCCGCTGCTGCGTCGCGGATTGGATCGAATGCGTCCATTACCTCCTCATCAAGCACTCAACAGAAGCCGTTGCTGATCAGGCGACAACCCGGAGCTTCGAACCGCGTCTTCAAAGCTCTGTTGTGCGATGATTTGCGGTTTCTGATCAGCCTTGTAGTGCGACCGGAGCTGAATTTGGGGCCGAGTGCTGAGGTGGGCGTCGATGATTGCGATTGGTACGGCCATTTCCGTCGCAATGCGATGTCGAAAACCGTCCGGAATGGTGTCCGGTTTAATCTGGCGATCCCGCAGCTTCATGACGAAAACTGTGTTCACGCCTAGGCGTTTGCCGAGCCCGCGCACCGTATCCCGGTTAAGTCGAGAAAATGGATTCTCTACTAAGGTGATTGCCTCGGAAGACGCACGGACAGCTTGACGTACGGCATGAAGGCGGTTGTGAAATCGGCTCATAGCCCGCGCGACGACAGGACTCGTCAGTGTGGGTGCTGGTTCCATCGTGTCTCGGCATGAGCCGACGGCAGTATCGAGTGCCCACTCAATTGCGAAGTCTGTAAGAGCGAGCGCGTGTTCGGGATAGCGCCGAACGAATTCGTCCAGGAGTTCGGCGTTCGGCGCAGACGTCGCCAAAGCGAATGCGTAGAGCGCGTCGCTCAGTGGTCTTGGGCTCTTGATCTCGTTGGCCGTCATACATCCTCCTTGAATCGTTCGAGCAGCATTGCCGCAGCCTTTTTTAAACGGTTGCGAATCGTACGTCCGCTGACACAGCAAATCGTTGCAGCGGTGCGTTCGCCAGAATTCTCAGATTCCACCTTGTAGCCATGGCCATGTACGAGCACGACGGCCTTGCGTTCATCACGCGGCAGATCGTTGATAGCTGCCGCAATTTGGGACCTAAAAACGGTATCCTCCTGTGTCGCCGGGTTCTGGAACGCTGCGTCCGCGAGGCGCGCAAAGGCTTCGTCTTCGGTAGCAAGTTCATCCTCTTCATCATGATCAGGAAGTGGGAGATGGCGAGCGTTCCAGCTGATTTCGGCGCGGAGGAGATCGACTCGCAGGGCAAAGAATGCGCTGTTGAAGCGCACCTCAAAATAGTCGAGCTGATCTGGGTTATCACCGGTACCGTCTGCGGCGAAGAGCTCCGCGAACTGTCCGAGCAGTTCCTCGCGCTGGTAAGGAGCATTGGGCACCCGGTCTTCGGGTAGAGTTCGCCTTAGGTTCACTTCGCAACGCGCTAGCAGCGGTGGCAACAGCGCGTCGGTCGCATCGCCGTCGTGGTTGCGTAGCGCTTCCCGTATCAAATGAACCAGCACCTCCGAGGGGAGGAAGTCCAACCGCCCGTGGTCAGCAATCTGGGCGCGTCGTTTTAGGGTCGCAAGGTCCTGAACGAGGGCAACCTGTATGTTTGCTTCGACCGAAGGCGGACGAGAGTACAGCTTCCCATTGTGGTCCCGTTTTGTCAGCGCTCTTGCCATTTCACCCCTGCTGGAGACCAGTGGCGGACTTTGAATCACGTGTCGCCCACGCTTTTCGGTTAATCGGGCTCCCTACTGAAAGCCGGAAATGAGGATTGCCCGATTTTGAGTTTGGTGACCTCGATTAGGCTCGGCCTAGGGTGATCTCCCCGGAAAACAGCCACTTAGAAGGGAGGATCTTGCCGGCTCCAATTTGCAGCGTATCCGGAATTCGAGGCGCAGGGTGTTCCCGCCGGAGGCCCTGGTGGTGCCGCCGAGCCTCGTTGTAGAGGTGCGTGTACTCGGCGACGAGGCGCAGAAGATAGCCCTCGCCAATCACCAGGCTATGATCGAGCAATTCGCGCCGGGGATTGCCGAACAAGGCGCTCGGCGAAGCTCATGTTCGGGCCGGACGGCGGTGCGAACAACATTGGTGCTAACGGCTTCGGACAGGCAGGCGAACCGAGCACCCTTCCTGGTGTCGCGATCGTCGCCAAGCACTTCGGGTTGGATGTTCCCGCTGTGTTTCGCGCCTGCTGACGCAAGGGCAAGCAATGCGAGAACGCGCTTCTCTTCGCATCAACTCTCAAGACGTCTCACGATCTCCCCTCAACCGCCCAACTGGCCGATTGAAGATCATGACGACCGGACTTGGGTGATCACCGAGGCGCCTGGTGTCAAAACGACGCAACGATCATTGTAGAAGCGTGAAGGCATTTGAACTGTGCTGGCGTGGATCAATTGGACAGCCCGTCGGTGAATGTCTTTAATACATCATTTAAGACACATAGAACACCTATGGTGGACACGCCCTCGACGGGAAGATTGCTAACTGATGTCTGTCCAGCCGCATCTCACGCCAGTCGTCCTTGGCAGAAGCCGCCGATACCTCTCCGGAAACCATCTCCCGAGTGGAGCGCAGGATGCTCGAACCCTCGGCGTCGCTTCTCGCCCGACTGGCCCTGGCGCTCGATACGACCATGGATTCGGTGGCCGGTCTGGACCAACACAAAGAAGGCGCCCTCGCGAAATGGACTTGAGGTGAAACGGGTGGTGCGCCAGCTGCGCCGGGTTGGCCCCGATGCGGTGCGCCGCGTGGCGGCGGTGATCGAGTTGATCGAACCAAAGTCGAAGAGTCCCAAAGCAAAGCGCTGACCCTATTTTGGGCAATAATATACTTGACTCACCCGCCAGAGGCCAACTATGACCGTCTCTGGTGAGCGCCTAATGGAAATGCTCCATCTAGCATTCCCGTTCCAGGTGCCCGCCGGGGGTCGTGTTGTGGGTGTCTTCGGCGTCTACCTGGACGACAGCGGTACGCATAACGAGTCTGGCCTGATCGTGGTCGCTGGGTACATGTCGAATGCCGAGCGATGGCCTACGTTTGATAAGGAGTGGCGAGAAGCTCTGAGCGATTTTGGGATAGCGCGCTTCCACGCCAGTGACTGCGCTAACGGAGCACCGCCGTTTGACGCATGGACTCACCAGCAACGCATGGATCGCCCAATTGATCTCATTGCAATAGTGAATCGGCATATCGTGATGAGCGTCGCCACGATCATACCTAGAGCGCTGTACAACGAGCACGTTGCACAGAGTGACCGCCGAAAACTTGGTGGTCCATACGGACTGGCGGCGGTTACCTGCGGCCTTGAGATTGCCAAGGTGATGCGAATGCTGGATGCCGACGCACGCGCCGCCTACATGTACGACGCCGGAACGCGTGGGAGCGGAGAGATACTTAAATCGTTCTCGGAAGTCTTAAAAACAAAAGAACAAGCGGCGCGAGACCGATATCGCCTGGCAACAGTGAACTTTGTAGACAATCGAGAGATCACGCCACTACAGGCTGCGGATCTCCTGGCCTATGAAGTGTACAGGTTTCAAGCATCGGAATTGGGCATCAGCGGACACCTCGTGCGTCATCGGTACGTCGAAGCACTCCGCAAAAAGATGGCTCAATGGGTCGTCCTAACCGCCAGCAACCTGAGTGGCGTTGGGGCCATGTTGTCCGGCATCGAGCAACAGAAGGAGAACAAAACCGACTGAAACGCAAGCCCACGTTGATCTCATGCCCAAGCCAACACCCGGCAGACTAGACGCAGGCATTCGACTGGCCGTTAAACGACTGCAGGCCGGTGGCATTGAAACGTTCGAGTCGTGCGAGGGTGGCGTCGGGCATTCCTACACGGAGCCGACAGTAGCGTTTCATGGCACGTCGGAGGCAGGTTGGCGTGCCGTTGCGATCTGCCTCGCCTCGGGGCTGCCGATCTTGGCCCTCCGCCCGGTCTGGTATGTCCTCGACACAAACGAGCCGGCCCACACTGGGAGGTCACATTCAGGGAGCGTCTTGGCTAACCAAGCCTGAGGCATTCCAGGCACTGCTTCTTGCCTCCGGTCCCGACCACGCGATGTTGGGATTTGATTCTCCTGCCGTCCTTGCAATCATCGTGATCGTGATACACGCTCCGATGTTCTGGCGGGTATTCCGGCGAGTTCGTATTGTACGGCTGCACCTTGGCCATATTCACCCCTCCTTTTCAGGTCACGGACAGGATTCATTTCTTCTTGCGCTTCTTTTTTCGGGCGTCGTACTTGCGCGCTCTCTGGTCAATCTCGGACTTCGGAACTGCGATCAGTTTCTTCGTGAAAGCCGCAAGACGCTCCATTGGCGTCTGTGGCCGGGGCGCGTCCTCTGGGATCTTCATCTCCGTCTCCTCCCTCTTGGAAGTTGCCGCGCATCTACCTCACGCCGGGCACGTTTGCGACAATTCCTCCCCGATGAGCGCCTTGTAGGTGAGCCGCTTGCCAACAATCGCCTTGGTGACTTGGATGAAACGCCATCCGTCGTTGTAGGTGCGGTTGTTGTAGCGAAAGGACTCTTCATCGAGGTAGCGGAACAGATGGAACGGCATCACGCTGACGTAGGTGCCTTTGATGGCGCGCTTAAGCAGCGACCAGAAGTTGTCGAGGCCGTTGATGTGGACCTTGCCCTCGACGTATTTCTCGCCGTGGTCGATCACGCCGTGAACGTAGTCGTTCTCCAGGCCCTCGTAGGACAGGAGCGCGTCGGTAAAGACTTCGGCGCCAGGCTCCACGTGCTCGCGCACCTTGGCTTGGAGCCCAGCCTTGCGAGTATTCGGGACGACGCAAAGGCGAACGGTGCTGTGCTTTCTGCCTTCGCCGTAGTGTTCCATAAGGCCCATGACCGCGACCTTGCCCATGCCGCCAGTGCCCTTGATCATCCGCTCGCGGCGGTGCTTGTGCATGAAACGCGCTTTGCCGCCGATGAATGTTTCATCCACTTCAGTCGGGCCGCCGAACTTATCGAAGGTCTCGGTCTGCATCGCGAGCCGAATCCGGTGCAACATAAACCAAGCGGTCTTTTGGGTAATACCGAGCCCCCGCGATACTGCGTAGGAGCTGATACCGTTCTTGCAGTTGACCAACATCCAAACGCAGGGGAGCCACTTGTCGAGGCCGATGGGGCTGTCCTCAAACACGGTCCCGACCTTGACGGAGAATTGCTTCCGGCAACCCTTGCACTTCCAGATGCGCCGGGTGCTCAGGAAAGACGGCTCAGCGGCGCCGCAATGCGGACAGGTCGGGCCGTTCGGCCAGCGCAGCCCAGCGAGGAAGGCAAGGGCCACATCGGGGTCCGCGAAGTAGCGGATCGCGTCAATCAGGGTCTCGGGGCCAGCGTTCTCGGTGTCCATGTGCAAAAATATAGTTCAGAGGCATGGGTGAGTCAAGTATATTATTGCCTATTTTGCGTTCGGCGATCGGGAGGAGCAGGGCCGCAGATTCCCGCCAACTACCGGTGATCGAAACGACTGCATTCATCTGCAGCTTCGGGCGAGGATTCAAGCGCGCCGCCGCGCCGGCGTGGACCGGACAGAGAACCCAGCCGGGAGCGTCAGAAACGATCCGTTTTTGCCAAAGAGCTACCTATGGTCGACAAAGCGAGTGATACCGGAGTCCTGCCGGTGATGTTCGTCCGGCTTTGTCGGCAAAGAGGGCGGCTCGCCTGTGTAGTATTTGCCGCGCTGACGACGATGGTGGCGACGCCGGCTGGCGGAACCCGTGGGGGTCCGAACGGAGGGACGCAGCTTCGACAGGATGTGAAAGGCCCCGCGGCTCTCGAGCCCAGATTGGTCTCTCGCCACGACGCACGATTGGAGTGCTGCTCCTGCCGAACGTCCGGGATCGTTGAGTCAGGAAGGAATGATGCAACCTCACCGGACGACAGCGACGACGGCCTCGACGTCCGAGCGCCTGCTGTAGAGCGCCAAAGCCGGACGAATGGTGCAATTCGTGGCCGAAGCCCGCAGGGCCGGCCGGGCACAGCGGTGGACTGAGCGCACGGCAATTCCCTCACGGTCGAGTCTCCGTCCCGACCTATTGAGGAGTGGGACCGTCCAGGACGTAGAGCACGCCCACCTTTTCTGGTGCGATCCCAATCAGGTGCAGCTCGTTAATCGACTACAGTCCCGCTGTGACCTAGGTCAGCGGAGCCCACCACCCCGGCCAGAACTCCCGTCCCCGCTTCGAATAGTCCGGGGGGAGGCTCAAAGGTGCTTCGCTCGAGGGGTGACTTCCTTGATCATGTTCTCGCTTCAAATGCGCCCAGAGCATCGAGCGCGAGAGGGGGGACATGAAGAAGGCCGCGATGGCCGCGGGCTATCGACCAGGGCTCATCGCATGGTGGTCACCTGACTGAATCGACTTCAGGCTCATGGGGGATTACTCACAAACTTTCGAGATCCGCGGTGAGGCGCGAGCTGTTCCCGGAAGTCATTGGGGGAAGGTAAGGCGCTCATGACGAACTGATCTAGCGGGCGGAGGCAACGGCCTAAACTAAGCCCCACCGAAGAATCGGCTTCTTTGCCTGCGGGTAGGGCACATGTGGCCCGCGAAGATCAGAAATTTGAAGAGCCCAATTCTTCTCGCTGCCCGGCGGGGTGGGAATGGAGCAAGAGGTAGCTGAGTTCAGGATCATGGCTCTCTCATTCTGGGAAACACTGGAAAGCCCCGATCTCCGAGTTCCGGTTGACACGTGCAGTGTAAGGGCACAGTATCCAAGCCGCTTCCTCAGAGGAGCGCAGTGCGGGAGGGAGTCACAAATGCAACTAAGAATTACGTTGGTACTTCCTGCGGTTGCTCTGTTCGCTAGCAACGTCGGGGCACAAATGGCGATGGGGTTGAGTCCCGCTCGTGATGCCGAGGCTGTGGGGTACCCTGAAACAAGATTCGACGGCCGGGTTGAAGGGCCGAGTTGGACCGTCAACGCTCCAATCCCTGAACCGCGCGGGGCGGCGCAGGGGTCAATCGTCGCTGCCAACGATGGTTCGGTGATTTACTCCATCGGAGGCGGCTGTTGTAATACTCAATATCCGGAGGCATTCAATAGGGTCTGGGCTTACTCCCCTAGCGATGATTCCTGGTCGGCGGCTGCGGACATTCCGATCAGCGAGGGCATTCGTTCGTATGGCGCTGCGGTTGAATTGAACGGATTCATCTACGTTTTCGGCGGCTTGGCCGGGCCGGGTCTGACGCCCACGATTCTAAACACCACCTGGGTTTATGACGAGGCCAACGATTTATGGTACCAGGGCGCGAATATGCCAGGTTTTCGCGCTGCTTCTGCAGTGGCGACCGATGGCGCAGTTATTTGGGTGATTGGCGGGCATCAGAGTCTCGGGTTGTTCGATGCATCGAATACGGTTTGGATGTATGACCCCACTACGGACACGTACTCGACGGGATTCGCAGATATTCCCCAGTATCTGTCGAGAATAAAGGGCGCCATGCTTCCGGACGGTAACGTTCATATTTTGGGCGGGCACTGGGATATGAATGACCACTGGGTCTATAATACCATCACCGATACCTGGTTTTCCGCTCCGCTAATGCCCGCTGAAGTTCTCGACCCAGCCGTCGCAACAGACGGGACCAGGATCTATGTCGCTGGAGACAATGGAGCCGTTCCTCGCCCCCCTGGACATTTGCGAATCTACGATCCAGCGAATCAGCTCTGGTCGGACGGCCCACTCATGCCCCCTCCAGCCATCAATAACACCAGTGGCACCATCGCCAACGGCACGTTCTATGTGATGGGGGGTTACGACGGAGCAACTCTATCGCCCGTCAACTACTCCTTACGCCTTGAGGGTCTAAATGGCTTCGTAAGCCGCTGAGAGAAGACTGCCGAGATATGGTGCTTACAAGGATGCGGATGAGCTGAGGGAATTCTCCGCTGCCCTTTGAAGAGTAGAGAAAGGATACGCCGGAGTCAGGCATTCTTGCGTCGCGGCAACATCTCAATGTTCGCCGCAGCGCGATTTTGCCGCCGTGTTCGAGCGGCACGTCTGGGAGGAGTACAAATCGGAGCAGCCGGACGGGCTGCAATACAGCCAGTTCTGCGAAAAATACGCCCGCTGGGCAGCCACGGTGACGCTGACGGATGCGCCAGACGCCACCGCGCTGGCGAGAAGATGTTCATCGACTTCAGCGGAGGTCGGATCGACATTGTCAATCCGCTCCCGGCGAATGCACCGTAGCGAAGCTCTTGATCGCGGTACTCGGCGCGAGCAACCTCACCTCGACGTTGTTCGGTGAAATGACTAGTGGCCTTCATGCTAGAGGCGATAAATTCGCTTGCGGTTCGCCGTCAGGTCACGCCTCCCTCTCCGTCAGTCGCTCCTGCTCGACCGAAGGATCTGTTAGGGATTTGGTATGTCAGCGCTTCGAGACACCTCAAAGAAATAGAAGTTAGCGGGAGTGCCGAAAACTTGAGGAACCTCAGCCTGAAAACTAATGGCACGCCCCATATTGGCGGGAATGGGGGTCCCCCCTTGGCTAAGAGGAGCCCAGCTGCCGTTCATGGCATATCTGGTACTAAACGTCACACCACACGAAGCGGAGCCGTTGTTGCAAATGAACCGAAAGGTCACGACCTGCCCGTGGGTAAAGTACAAATTCGCGGGCTGGGTGTCGATCCGTGGGTTGGCCACGGTTATGTCGCCACCGAGGGTTGTTACATAGCGGCTAAACGACATGAAATCTGGAGACAGCGTCCCGCCGCCACTAACTGGCGAGGTGAGCACGTCACCCGAGCTGGTGGTGTCGAGTTGGCCGTTGGTGCTCTGGGGCGCGAGCAGCGGAGGTCCGCTGCCGGCCACTCGAACCGTGTTCTGCGAGGTGCGGACATTCACCGACGGGGCCACAGGCTGCAAGTACAACGAATAGACACCGCTCGGAGCGCCGGTATCGTAAATCATGTTTCGCTGAATATCGATGTCATTTGCCACGCCGTTGATGCCAATGGCATGCCGATAAATCTTATCCGTCGAGCTGCTGAAGCCGCTGTCGTTACCCGCATCGACAATCGTGTTGTCGATGATTCGCACCCGCTGTGCGCTGCCCGCCGACGAGAAGACCCTGATACCGCTCAGCGGTGAATTCGTTACGATGTTACCGATGACGAGAATATTCGACAGGCTTCCCGTAGGAGTGAGAAGGATGCCTCCGACGGCCGAGGGGGTCATCCCGCCTGGAGCCTGAGTCGGCTGCATTACAATGATGTTATTACCAATGGTGAGACTGTCCACATCACCCGGCGATGCATCCAAGACCCCCGCAAAGTTAGGGTGAGCCGTGGGCGGAGGAGAACGGTCGACGTTGTCGATATGAATGGTATTGCCGGTAACCGCCACGTTTAGCAGGGCCTGCCCGGCCGTAGATGGACCCCACATCGAAATTCCAGTTTGGGCATTAGTTACCGAGTTGTTCGACACGACGATGTCGTTCGGAATCGGCGGCGCCGGCAGCGTCCCCACCTGCAGTCGTACGATGTTGACGAGTGTCGCGTAGTAATTGGTAGTATTGTTCGAAACAGTGCTTGGGCCACCGCGGGTTTCAACCGCAACGCCGGCGTATTGACTCAATGGAGTTCCGGTGGGCGGGGTTGACAAAAAAGTGTTGCCTGTGACGACCTGCTGGGAGCCCTCGAGATACACCGCCGTGTTGTCATAAATGCTGGTGCCAGCCTTATTAAAATTAAAGACGTTGTTGGTTATGGTCGCTTTCAAGCCGTTGCTGCTGCCGCTTTCCAAATGTATTGCGTGCATGCCGTCTACCGCATCAAAAAACATTCCCGATACAGTGACTCCACTCGCGGCCGAGAGACTCACTGATAAGTCGATAACGTGCAGTCCTGTTCCCTCGTTGCCGCCGGGCGGGCTCGGGTTTCCAATTGGATTTTGGTCGATCCGAAAATCCTTGATGACTACGTTGGATATAACAGGAAAGCTAGTTCTTCCTCCGAAAATAGTTGAGTAGGTTCCTATGTTGGGCGCTACTTGGAGAAACGATTTAGGACCCGCGCCCCGGATAGTCAGATTGTTGCAGAGGCTAAAGGTCTGGACGTGCGGATTGATAAGGCAAGTTCCTGGCAGAATGAATACATCACCTCCATTCGCGCTCGGGTCGCACACGTCATTGATGGCGGTATTTATCGCTCCGGTGTCTGTGTTGGTGTTGTTTACGCATTGAACCGTCCTCGATAATCCATCGCCGTAGGCAGTAGCCGCTCGAAGTAAATAGGCCAGCACAAGCAGAGAAATGTGTTTCATCGTATCGGCTCCTTGTTGAGATTTGAGCAAACGCTGTAGCGAGGCAGCGACTTCTGAAAAGACCAGAGTTAATAAATGTTGAGGACCGAGTATCCACCTAATCCTTTACGGGTTCGGCACGTCGGAAGTTCGATACAGCTCAAAGAAGTAGTGCGTGGCCGACCCCGACGACGGCACCTCGACTTGAAAAGTAATCGACCGCCCGTTACCTCGGGCGATCGGGGTGCCTCCCCCGCCCAAATCCCCGGCGGTAGCGTATAGACCATCGAATTGGACCACACAGCCTAAAGCAGCGGGCACTTGGCTGCTGCACAAAAACCTAAAGGCCACCAGCTGCCCGTGGGTGAATTGTTTGCTGTTTGCAACATCGGGAACGGGCGAAGGAGCCGCAACCTTTATTGTAACTGGAAGCGAAGGCGTGCCGGTTGGGGGAGTGATTGTGACGACATACCGAGTAAAAGAAGTGAAATCGACAGGGAACAGAGGCGGCGACGCTGATGATGCCCCTTGAAATTGAGTGACCTGCACATCCCCGACGCCCGTTGTGTCCAGTTGGCCAGTCGAGTCTTGGGGCGACAGCAGCTGGCCGGTGCTTGTCGGGCTCACACGGACAATATTCTTACCGGTACGAACGTTCGCCGACGAGGCGGCTGGCTGCAGGTATAAAGCATTGAGCCCCCACAGCTGATTAGAACTAACACCTCTGGTTGCCGTGTCGTAAATCAAGTTCCCTGCGATGTCGACGTTGCTGGCTACGTCAAAAAGGCCAATGGAATGGCGGTAAACACCATTTGGGTCGGAATTGGGCGGAACGTTGTTGTTGCCTGCGTCAACAATAATATTGTCAACAATGCGGACAGTTTGGACCGTGGAGTGCACTGCAGCCGAGCCCAGCCGGATGCCGCTGACCGGCGCGTCTTTGACGATGTTACCCTTGATAAGAACGTTCGCGAGATTCCCAATCTGATGGAGTAGGATGCCACCCGTGAATCTATTGTTTTCGTATAGATAGTCGCGATTTTCTTTCTGCATCGTGATGACATTGTTACTGATGATGAGGCCGTCCACGTTGCCCTCGTAACCTCGATGATCGGCCATGCCATGGGCAAAGAATATGGTTTTGATGCCGGCATAGTTGAGACCGGTAGCCAATGGCGGACTTAGTTGGCTCCGAGTCGCATTGCACACGTCGATACTGTTTCCGGTTATGGACACGTTGTGCAGCGTCAAGCCCGTCGTCGGAAAAATTACCATGCCCCCTTGCGCGCAAGTGATTGAGTTGTTCGCGATGACGGTTTCGTTTGGATCAAGGTCAAGGGAGGATGGACAGTCGGGCACGGGGTCATAGTTCGGCGGGAGTGGCTGTGGGCAGGTAGCGTAACTGGGCAGTATATCCATTCCAACGACGTAGTTCTGAATCGTGTTGTTGGCAATCACGTTCCGACCACTAAGAGTCTCAATGGCGCAAACCGGTTGGTCGGGCAAAGATGTAATAAACGTATTGCCCGTGATGACTTGTTGAGAGCCTTCCGCATAGACGGTCGAGACATCATACGGAGGCGGCGGCTGCTGTACATTTGGGTGGTTCCGTACGAAGTGAAAATAATTGTTGGTTATTGTGGTCCGCAAGGGGATAAGAGGGTCGACGTTGTTCAATAATATGGTATTGGCTGAATCCGTTTGGTCAAACACCATGCCGGAGACGGTAAGTCCGGTGCTTGGGACAAACGTAAAGCGTCCGGCAGCGTTTGGATTCGGTAAGGTCTCTCCGGGAAATATGGCTAAGTGGCTGCCAAGGTCTTTGATGGTGGCTGGATTCTGAGCAGGATTCTGATCAATGCGGAAATCTCGGATGGTCACATTCGATAGCAAAGTGGGGCAGTTGGTTGGGCATCCGTTGGCTTCAAAAATGGCCATGTAGTCGTTCGCTCCATTCTTGACCATGAGAACGGATTTTGGGCCGGAGCCACGAATTGTCAGGTTGCTGTAAAGGTGGAGGAATCTGTTGGGGTCAGAACTGGTCTCCACTCCCGGCGAAATGATGCAGGTCCCGGGCGGGATGATGACCTCGCCGCCGCCAGCACCCGTTACTGTGCTTCCCACCGCATCGAGCGCCTGATTAATAGAACAAGTGTCGTCCGTCGCCTGGGTGCAGGGGGATGGATATGGCATTTCTGGGTGCGGGTTGCCATCGCAGATTGCGCAGCAGTTTGCTTTGACGTCGAGCGAACTCCCACTGCAGGTAGGGGTGCAGACACCGTATGCATCGGGGACTTGAAGCGAAACAACCAGGAGAAACAGGAATAGGCGTTTCACTGTAGGCGCTCCTTGGGTACGAAATGCGCAGGAAAAGCGCTGCGCCGCGCGTGCCGGCGGCACTTCAGGAACTACGGGAATGCATGGACCCCGCCCTCTACATACGACGCACCATTCAACTTGAACCCGGTCGAGCGTCGCCGTGCGGGCTTATGGGCTCGTTGGCCGGAACTGTCAAGACAAAGCTTGCACCAAAAGTAACTTCTGCTGTACTGTACGTGACATTGCTGTGGCCATAAAGTCGTAAGGAGTCTCTTTGGTAGAAACCGGCGCTGGTTTTGGACAGAGTGCGGGGGCGAGTGAATCGGTGAAGTCAGGTAAGTTTCGTGCGGAGGATTTAGGGTTTCCCGTATCACGTCGACGGCCGGCTGCATCTGGTGAAATCACTGGGCGCAAGACGCAGAGCAAGCCAGACAACGAGTCGAAAGCGGTTCAGGCTCGGGGTGAATACCCCGAATGTTGATGAGCTGGAGGCTTCGACACCGGCGACAGCCGACTATCATCTGCAGCTGACCGCCGATTCTGCCAACTGCCCGAGCACCAAGAGTCCGGCTGCTTTTCGATACCTCCCACTACCCAACCACAGACCCAGGGGGAGGACGCGGAAAGTCGGGCTGCAAGGGCTTTAGGCGTTTGGGAGATTCATCCGGTGACCGCAATTGTCGAGCTTGACGGTAGCGGCAATGCGCTGGCGAGCCTCGCACCGCTTCATGCCACGCCGCCTGCCCCAACCGTTGACGACATTGAGCCGCCACGCGGCGCGGTAGTGAGTGGGCGCAGACTGGGCGGCTGCGGACTCGTTCCTGGTCGTCCCGCGCGGGAGGCCTTGAAACCCTTATCGGCGCCGGCGATCGGAGGGTGGTCTCCGGCGCTGCCCGGCATCCTCGTCTTGCTCATCGACGTCGTCTTCCTCGGTCTCGTTGCTTTCGTCCGATTCCTCTTCTTCGGCTTCTACGTCTGAGTCCCCGGCTGACTCGACAAACTCCTCCGTCACGACGGTCCGTTTCAGCAGCTTTGGCATTGAAATCTCCTTTCCAGCCAACACAGCCAACGGTACGCCGCTGCTCTCGTTGTCGCCATCCACCCTTGGCAGAAAGCTGTGACGCCGCGTTCGCGACCGGAGCATCGCGGCGATGCGCTTTCGACTCTCCACCCCCAGCGGTAACCCGAGAATGCGCGCGACCCGAACGGCGATGATCGTGCTCGCGACACCGCCAGCGCGGAGGTCCCGGAGGATCTCGCCCTGAGCTCTCATGGCTTCGCGCAGGCGATCGCGAGCGTCGCGTTCCGCGCGGAACGCCGCCTCGAGTTCGGCGAGACGATCGGAAAGCTTCGTTGCCACGGGTTAGGGCTGGAAGCCCCAAGTGCTGTTTTGACCGCAACCAACACACCGGACGTAGACCTCAAGGTTTTCGCACCCGCTTTGACCTGGCCCAATTGTAGGTGGACCTAATTGGGACGTTCGCTAGCGCTGCTGCCTCAGGCACGGGGAGCCACTGGTCACCCGGCGCATTCACTTCGGAATCCATCGCGCACCCCTTCCACCATCAAAGGTCCCAGGGGCGCACTGGAGGACCAGCTTGATGCGAATTATCCCTCAAAAGGGTACGCCGCGCCAAGTCACGTGGTGCGCGCTGCCAAGTGGACTGCTAGTTCACGGTTGACGCTTTCCGTCCGAACCGAGGTCACACACCAAGAGAGAAACTGGAATTGCGTTGAAGGTTTGGGACAAGTGCGCAAAAAATGGCATCATTCCGCGCACGCTCCCGTCTTCGGCCAATTTTGCTTTCCTTGCGGTTCACGATCCGCTCCTGGTCGCGCTGGGGGCGCAAGCCGAGAGGTACTTCGCGGAGGACCCGAGCACCTGCATCATCAAGCTGCGCCAATTCGGTGAGGTGCTGGCGCGCCAGGCCGCAGCCAACCTCGGCCAGTATACTTCCGCCGAGGCCAGCCAGCTCGACCTGCTGAATCGTCTCCGGGACGCTGGAGTTCTCACCCCGGAGATCCGACAGCTCTTCCACGACCTGCGCCGAGCCGGCAATGCGGCGACCCATGAAGCACGGGGCACGCATGCCGAAGCCCTTCATCAATTGAAGATGGCTCGTGAGCTCGGGGTTTGGTTCCACCGAGCCTTCAGGGACAAAGATTTCAAGCCAGGCCCGTTCATTCCCCCGTCCAACCCGGTCAACGAGAGCCAGGCCCTCGCGGCAGAGATCGATCGACTGCGAAAAGATGTCGCAGAGACCAAGCTCTCGCTGGAGCAAGCGCGACTGCGAACGGAGGAGGAAGCTCGGAGACGGCTGACCGTCGAGGAGCGCGCGCACAAGGATTCGGAGGAGCTAGAGGTCTGGCAATCTCTGGCGCAGGAGGCGGAGCGCAAACTGAATGCGCATCTGGCGCAGGCCCAGGCGAAGGCCGCCGAAAAGCCGCCAGAGCAGCTCAATCTCATCGCCGAGCAGGCGCACGCGGCCGCCGAGCAGCTGGATTTGAGCGAAGCCGATACTCGCCGCATCATTGACGGCCACCTTCGCCTGGCGGGCTGGGAAGCGGATTCGTTGGAACTGACCTGGAAGTCTGGGGCGCGGCCGCAGAAAGGTCGGAGCCTCGCGATCGCGGAATGGCCAACCGCCAATGGCCCTGCCGACTACGTTCTTTTTGCCGGATTGCAGGTGCTCGGTGTCGTCGAGGCGAAGCGCAAGCGCAAAGACGTGATGGCTTCCATCCAACAGTCGAAGCGGTACAGCGAGGGATACCAGGTCCAAGGCGACGAAGTGCTCGCTGGTGGACCCTGGGGCAAGCACCGCGTCCCCTTCCTTTTCGCAACCAACGGCCGGCCATATCTGAAGCAGCTGGAGCAGAGAAGCGGAGTTTGGTTCCTGGACGCCCGCCGGAAGACGAACCACCCGCGCGCTCTCCAAGGTTGGTACTCGCCCGAAGGGCTGCGCGAGCTCCTGAAGCAGGACGAGGAAAAGGCCGAGTCAGCGCTTCGCTCCGAACCCACGGACTACCTCGGCCTTCGCGACTACCAAGTGAAAGCCATCACAGCCATGGAGAGGGCGCTTGAGGACGGCCGGCGCCGGTGCCTGGTAGCCATGGCGACCGGAACCGGGAAGACCCGGACTTTCATCGGTCTCATTTACCGGCTCATCAAGACCGCGCGGTTTCGGCGCGTGTTGTTCATCGTGGACCGCACTGCCCTCGGCGAACAAGCGATGGGCGCTTTCAAACACGCAACGCTGGAAAACCTCCAGACCTTCACCCAGATATTCGACGTCAAGGGGTTCGAGGATCTTCGTCCCGCACCCGAGACAAAGCTTCACTTCGCCACCGTTCAAGGGATGCTCAATCGCATCCTGTACCCCAGCCGCGATGAGGAGCGGCCCCTGATTGACGACTACGACTGCGTCGTGATCGACGAATGCCATCGCGGGTATACGCTCGATCGGGAGATGAGCGACGCCGAACTGGGGTTTCGCAATCAAGAGGACTACATCAGCCAATACCGCCGAGTGCTCGACTACTTTGACGCAGTCAAAATTGGGCTCACGGCGACGCCAGCCCTTCACACCACCGAAATATTCGGCGATCCAGTGTTCCAATACAGCTACAGGGAAGCCGTCGTGGACGGCTGGCTGGTGGATCACGAACCACCGATCCGGATCACCACCCAACTTGGCAGGAGAGGTATTCACTGGAGAGCGGGCGAGAATGTGAACGTGCTCGACCCGAGCACTCAGCAGCTGGACCTAATCCACCTGCCTGATGAATTGAACTTCGACGTGGACGAATTCAACCGGGTGGTGATTACAGAGAATTTCAACCGCGTCGTCTGCGAAGAGCTGGCGAAGCAGATTGATCCGAATGACGATGGCAAGACTCTCGTTTTCTGCGCAAACGACCAGCACGCGGATACCGTTGTGAAGCAGCTCAAGAAGGTACTCGATGATCGATATGGTGCGGTTGACGACGACGCGGTGGCCAAGATTACCGGGACATCCGATAAGCCGCTCCAGCTCATTCGAAGATTCAAGAACGAGCGGTTCCCCAGCATTGCCGTCACTGTAGACCTGCTCACGACGGGCATCGACGTGCCCAAGATCGTGAACCTGGTCTTCATCCGCCGCGTCCGCAGCCGTATCCTTTACGAGCAGATGTTAGGTCGTGGAACGCGGCTGTGTCCTGAGATAAACAAAGAATTCTTTCGCATCTACGACGCTGTGGATTTGTACGCCGTGCTCGCGCCGTTTACGACAATGAGGCCTGTGGTTGTGAACCCGAGCTTCACTTTTTCGCAATTGATACAAGAACTCCAGAGCCTGAAGGATCTCGAGGCGCAAACGCAGGTGCTCGAGCAGATTATTGTCAAGCTCCAGCGCAAGCGACGGAACCTAGAGGACGGAGCTGCCGGCCAGTTCGAAGCTGCAGCCGGGATGGAGGTAGCGACGTTGCTCGATCAACTGCGCCACCAGGTGCCGTCAGCAGCCGCGTCCTGGTTTGCTGCGCATCCGGCTTTGGCCGAGGTCCTGGACCAGGACTCGTCTACGCCGCAGTTCCTCTACGTGTCGGAACACACGGATGCGCTCCAATCAGTCGAACACGGGTATGGTCCGGGGCGTGCAAAACCCGGTGATTACCTCGAGTCCTTCGGAAAGTTCATCCGCGACAATATCAACCGCATCCCCGCCTTGAAGGTGGTTACTCAGCGGCCACGCGATCTGACGCGGAATGAATTGAGAGATTTGAAGCTGGCTCTCGATCAGGCAGGCTACACGGAGACCGCGTTGCAGACGGCTTACCGGGAGACCACGAACCAAGACATGGCAGCATCTATCATCGGCTTCATCCGGCAGCGAGCACTGGGGGAGCCGCTGCTTCCTTATGCCGAGCGAGTGGATTTGGCGATGAAGAAGCTACTCGCAAGTAAGCAATGGACTCCTCCACAACGAAAGTGGCTCGAGCGCATTGGCAAGCAGCTGAAAGTAGAGACCGTGATTGACCGGGAGGCATTGGACCGGGGCCTCTTCAAGGCCAGTGGCGGTTTTGCCCACCTGAATCGGCAATTCGATGGCAACATCGAGCAGATTCTCGGTGACCTCAAAGACGCGCTCTGGCAAAAGATGGGTTAGGGGGAGCAATGAACGCGAACGCCTCGGAAATCGTTCAAAAGCTGTGGAACCTCTGCTCGCTCCTGCGCGAGGACGGGGTTACCTACCACCAATACGTTTCGGAACTGGCCTACATCCTATTTCTCAAGATGGCAAAGGAGACGGGGCGCGAGAACGAGATTCCCAAAAACTATCGGTGGGATGATCTGGCCTCGAAAGAGGGCGTAGAGCAGTTGAATTTCTACAAGGGACTTCTCCTGCACCTGGGTACGCACGGAAGCAAGCGCGTGCAGGACATCTACACCAACGCCACCTCGAGCCTGCGTCATCCAAAGAACCTCAACGCGCTGGTGAAGGCCATAGATCTCTTGGATTGGTACGGCGCCCATCGCGAGGACTTGGGTGATCTCTATGAAGGCCTGCTGGAGAAAAATGCAACCGAGGTGAAATCCGGCGCTGGTCAATACTTCACGCCAAGGCCGCTGGGGGACGCGATCATCGCCGTGATCAAACCTCAGGCCGGCGAAACGGTGCAGGACCCTGCGGCAGGCACCGGCGGATTTCTCATCGCTGCTGATAGGTACGTCCGGTCCAAAACCGATGACTACTTCTCGCTGCGGGAAAGAGGAGCTGAGTTCCAACGGCAGAGGGCCTTCTATGGTGTGGAACTGGTACCCGAGGCTCGGCGACTGGCGCTGATGAATCTTTACCTCCACAACCTCGAAAGTGAAATCAAACTCGGTGACACGCTTTCACCAATTGGTCGGGATCTACCCAAGGCAGACATCATCGTGACGAATCCGCCTTTCGGCACGAAGAAGGGAGGCGGCAAGCCTGAGCGTGACGATTTCACCTTCCCCACTTCGAATAAGCAGCTTGCGTTTTTGGAGCACGTTTACCGAGGGCTCAAGCCCGGCGGTCGCGCGGCTATCGTCGTCCCTGACAACGTGCTGTTCGAGGAGAACATCGGCAGTCAAATTCGCGCGGACTTGATGGACAAGTGCGACCTGCACACCCTCCTGCGCTTGCCCACAGGGATTTTCTACGCGCAGGGCGTAAAGACAAACGTGCTGTTCTTCCGTCGCGGCGAGACAGACAAGGGCAACACCAAGAACGTCTGGTTCTATGACATGCGCACGAACGCGCCCGCCTTCGGGAAGCGGACCCCTTTCACACGGGAACACTTTGCCGATTTCGAGAAGGCTTACGGCAACGATCCCGACGGAAAGGGCAAGCGCAAGGACCAGGGCGCGCAGGGCCACTTCCGCAAGTTCACGCGGGACGAGATCAAGGCGCGCGGCGACAACCTCGACGTGATCTGGTTGAAGGACCAGGGCCTTGGTAACTCCGACGACCTGCCAGACCCCGAAGTCATCGCGTCCGAGATCAGGGAGCAGCTCCAAGTAGCGCTCGCAGAGATTGAAACTTTGACAACCCTCCTCACCGCAGAGTCGAGCAGCCAGTGATTCTTTCCGTTGACCTTCCAGCAGGCTGGGTGTGGGCCACTCTCCAGGATCTGGCGGAGATTAAGGGCGGGCTGACCCTCGGCAAAAAACGCAGGCAGACAGACCGTCTGCGGGAGGTGCCTTACCTCCGAGTCGCCAACGTACAACGCGGGTTCTTAAACCTAGATGAGGTCAAGACCGTTGCAGCAACGAACTCGGAGGTCGAAGATCTACGTCTGCTTGGTGGGGACATCCTTTTCAACGAGGGCGGTGATCGCGACAAGTTGGGTCGTGGCTGGGTCTGGTCGGGCGAGATACCGGAGTGCATCCATCAGAATCACGTGTTCCGTGCAAGGCTGCGCAGCTTGGTGCTCGTTCCGAAGCTTGTCTCCATGTACGCAAATAGCTTTGGGCAAGCGTACTTCCTCGGGCGAGGCAAGCAGACCACCAACTTGGCTTCCATTAACCTTACCAAGCTGTGCCGGCTGCCGATTCCAGTCCCCCCGGGAAACGAGCAGCGCCGCATCGTCGCCAAGCTTGAGACCCTACTCGACAGGAGCCGCCGCGCCAAGGAGGTGCTCGACGCGGTCCCGGCACTGATCGAGCGATTCCGCCGGTCCGTGCTCGCGGCTGCATTCAGAGGCGATCTGACCCGGGATTGGCGGGAGAAGAACCGGGACGTAGAGCCAGCGTCGAAGCTGCTGGAGCGCATCCGGGCCGAGCGCAGGCGCCGATGGGAGGACGCCGAACTCGAGCGGATGCACAAGGCGCCGAAGGACGAGAGGTGGATGGACAAATACGAAGAGCCTGCTCCGTGCGATCCGGAGCGGAAAGCACTTCCCGAAGGTTGGTGTTGGGCGACACTCGAGGCTCTTTGTTCGAAGGTTACGGATGGCACTCACCAGCCTCCACAGTTTCAAGCCGATGGCATCCCCTTCCTCGTGATCCGCAACATCATCGACGGCCGAATCGATTGGGATGGGGTTACTAAGTGGGTTTCAGAGCCTACCTACCGCGGGTTGACCGCTCACGCGCTGCCAGAGAAAGGCGACGTTCTCTATACAGCGGTCGGATCCTATGGGGTAGCCGTTGAGGTCGAAGAGGACAGGCCGTTCGCCTTTCAACGGCACATCGCCCACCTCAAGCCCACGAGGATGTCGCTTCTGGGAAGTTACCTTGCCTTGGTTCTTAATGGCCCGATCTGCAAGGCCCAAGCTGACGCGGTGGCACGTGGAGTCGCGCAGAAGACTGTTACGCTTGGCGACTTGCGACGCTTCGCGATTCCCCTTGCCCCTAGGGCCAATGCCGATCGTTTAAGGCAAACGATCGAGATCACTCAAGAATCCCTCGACGGATGAGTGAAAGTGTGTGAGTGGCCGGCATGAGATCATGATGGCGCGATCGCAGGGGAGG
>Ga0070708_100000447_pt1 | contig 30884 bp, 30 predicted proteins | sample KBSK5503metaG_FD_65469 | JGI IMG/M metagenome (GOLD analysis project Ga0070708, IMG submission 65469) | Corn, switchgrass and miscanthus rhizosphere microbial communities from Kellogg Biological Station, Michigan, USA - KBS K5-50-3 metaG | ecosystem: Host-associated > Plants > Roots >... | reverse complement strand
TTGATCGCTCCCTTCGCGGCGCTTCTCCTCACGGGCGCCGCAAATGCCGACACCCTGCAGACGCTTACCTTGCGCGAGCGCGCGCAGTCGAAGGACCAGCTCGCCGCCGAGGTGGTCGAAGTGCAGACGCACCGCAGCGCCGCATCGATCATCGCCCAGGACGCGCTCTACGGCGGTCTCGTGGGACTGGCGATCGGCGGGGCCGTCGCGCTGTTGAACGGTGGCGACAATTGGGGCCGGGACCTCGCGATCGGCGCCGGCGCTGGCCTTCTGATCGGCGGAGTCTTCGGCGCCGTGGACGCCGCTGCCAACGCGGATCGCGCTCCGGTCCGTTTGAACAACTCATACCGGGTGATGTCCGGCAGCTTCTGATCGCGGGCGCCGATGGCGCCTTTGGCGACCGTAGTCTTGGCCGATTGACGCGACCGGACGGCTACTGTAGAGCCGCATTCGTGCGCATCAGTCACGCCGCGCGGACCGACGTCGGGATGAAACGGGACAACAACGAGGACAATTTCCTCGCATATCCCGAGCAGAATCTCTTCGCGGTGTTCGACGGAATGGGCGGCCATGCCGCGGGCGAAGTGGCGAGCGGCATCGCCGTGCGGGAGATGAAGGAGTTCTTCGAGATCACCGGCAAGGACCCGGAGGCGACCTGGCCGTTCAAGGACGACCGCTCGCGCAGCTACGACGAGAACCGGCTGGTCACCGCCATCAAGCTCTGCAACGCGCGCATCATGGAGACCAGCGAGCAGGACAGCTCCAAGAAGAACATGGGGACCACCTGCGTGTCGCTGCACTTCGTGGAGCGGGGCGGCGAGCCGCGCGCCTACGTCGCCCACACCGGCGACAGCCGGGTGTACCTCTTCCGCGACGGCAAGCTGAAGCGCATCACCATCGATCACTCGCTGGTCGAGGAATATCTGAGGCTGGGGAAGATCACCGAGGAAGAAGCGAAGAACTTCCCCCAGAAGAACATCATCCTGCGGGCCCTGGGCCAGCAGCGCCAGGTGGACGTGGAGATCAACGCGCACCAGCCCCGCTCGGGCGACCTGTTCATGCTCTGCACGGATGGTCTCTCGGGCATGGTGGAGGATCGCATCCTGGAATCGATCCTGACCAAGCAGTCCGCCAATCTGGAATCGTGCGCCAAGAAGCTCCTCGACACGGCGAACGCCAACGGCGGCGTCGACAACTCCACCGTGATCCTGGCCCGGTACGACGGGCCCTGAGGGCGCCCCGGCTCTCTTCCACTGCGGACTGGCGGGCGTTCGGACGTCCGGTTGGGCAGTCCGGTTCCGGAAAAGCGGACAGGCTGGGCAAGCGGGTGCCTGTCTTTTCTCCCCGGTGGCGACACCGGCCGATCATCCTCAACTTCAGGGATGAGATGTTGGGCGCAGACGGCCTGGACAGTCTCTCGACCGAAGCGGCGATCGCCGAAGCACAGCGCCGTTGGGGTCCCGACGGAGCAGTTTCCGTCGCCGACCGCTTCACGAACGCGCGGCTCCTGGTCGGCGAGTTGCGCGGGGGCCGGTTCTGGATCCGCGGCCGCGGCTCCACCTGGGAGGCGGCTTTCGCCGACGCGGACGCGCGGCCCATCCGTGGCTCCCGCCGCAAGTCCACCCATTAGCCGCTGCCGCAGCGGAGGTGCGGCTTTGCGGCTACGCTTGAGCGTGATCATTCGCTCGTCGGATGATGATCCCCGTTCCGGGACCCGGCGCCATCCAACGGTTTCCAACTCGACACAGGGCCGTCACCGAGGCGGTCTACAAAGCGCTTCCATGGCGCGAATCCTCATCGTCGAGGACGAGAAGGACATCGTCGACCTGCTCCGGTTCAACCTCAAGCAAGCGGGTCATGACCCGTTGATCGCGACGACGGCGGAAGAGGCCCTCACGCTCATCGCGCGATCCCTGCCCGACCTGGTGCTCCTCGATCTGATGCTGCCCGACCTCCCGGGCACCGAGATCTGCCGGCGCATCAAGGGCGATGCGCGGACCCGGCACGTCCCCGTGATCATGGTGACCGCGCGCGGCGACGAGGTGGACAAGCTGGTCGGCTTCGAGCTGGGCGCCGACGACTTCGTCACCAAGCCGTTCAGCGTCCGGGAGTTGCTGCTGCGCGTGCGCGCCGTGCTGCGGCGCGGAGCGCCCGGCCAGCCCGAGCCCTCCCGCGAGCGTCTCGGTCCTCTCCGCATCGATGAAGTGGCCCATCGGGCCTACGTGCAGGAGCGGGAGATCGAGCTCACCGCGCTCGAGTTCAAGCTCCTGGCGACGTTCATGGCCCGCGCCGGGCGGCTGCAGACCCGCGAGACGCTGCTGCGCGACGTGTGGATGCTGAACGGCGAGCCGCAGACGCGGACCGTGGACACGCACGTGAAGCGGCTGCGCGAGAAGCTCGGTGAAGGCCGCGACTTGATCGAGACGGTCCGCGGCGCCGGCTACCGCATGACCGACCCTGAGGGTTGAGATGGCGCTGTTCTGGCGAAAGCCCGCGGAGGCGGGCGCAACGGTCGAGTCCCAGCCCGAACAGCCGGCCCCCGCGCAGGAGCTGGTCGACGGCATTCCCGATCCGGCGGCGCTCCTCGACCCTCGCGGACAGATCGCCGCCGCCAATCCCGGCGTCGGCGCCCTCTTCTCGCGCGATCACTGCGAGGGCCGTACCCTGCTCGAGCTGTCGCGCAGCGCGGAGCTGTCCGAAGCCGTCACCCGGGCGCTGCGCGGCGACCGCGTGCGGGCGCAGATCCGGCTGCCCTCCTCCGACCTGGTGGTGCAGGTCTCCATCTCGCCCCTCTCCGCCGGGGCCGCGCTCCTGGTGCTGCGCGACCTCACCGAGGACAAGCGGCTGGAGAGCGTCCGTCGCGACTTCATCGCCAACGCGAGCCACGAGCTGCGCACGCCGGTGTCCGCGATCTCCGGGGCGGTGGAGACGCTGCTGGGAGGGGCCGTCAAGCTGGAACCGGACGCGCGGGGATTCGTGGAGATGATCGCCCGGCACGCGGAGCGGCTGGCGCGCCTCACGCGCGATCTGCTCGACCTTTCACGGCTGGAGTCGGGGCAATACACGGTCGAGACCGGGCCGGTGGAGGTCGGGCCCTTTTGCGAAGGAGTCGTAGAGCTGGTGCGGGGCCGGGCCACGGAAAAGCAGATCGTGCTCGGGTACGACGGGCCGGCCACGCTGCGCGTGCTCGCCGACCGCCGCGCATTGGAGCAGGTGCTGGTCAACCTCCTGGACAACGCGGTGAAGTTCACGCCCCAGGGCGGCCGGGTCACGCTGCTCGCCGACGGCGGAGGTCCGTTCGTCGTACTCTCGGTGATCGATTCGGGACCCGGGATCGAGCCCCGGCACCGGGAGCGCATCTTCGAGCGCTTCTACCGCGTGGACATGGGACGGTCCCGGGAGTCGGGCGGCACGGGCCTGGGCCTCTCGATCGTGAAGCACCTGGTCCAGGCGCAAGGCGGTCAGGTCGGCGTCGAAAGCGGGCGAGGCGGCAGCCGTTTCTGGGTCCGGCTGCCGGTCGCGACATGAAGAGATCGCCGGTTCGTCACATGTTCGCCATGTTCCATTGGTACACCCCGAACCGCACAAATCCCCACAAGGAGCGTTCGATGAAGAAGATCCTGATCGGTCTGCTCGCGGTCGCGGGCGTGGCCATCGCCGCGGAGACGATCCTGATCAACGGCGCGGGCGCGACCTTCCCGTACCCCATCTATTCCAAGTGGTTCAGCGACTACAACAAGGCGCACCCGAACATCCAGATCAACTACCAGTCGATCGGATCCGGCGGCGGGATCAAGCAGATCACCGAGAAGACCGTCGATTTCGGCGCCTCCGACGCTCCGATGACCAACGAGGAGATGGCGAAGGCGCCCGGCATCCAGCACATCCCCACGGTGCTGGGCGCCGTGGTGGTGATTTTCAACGAGCCGGCGGTGCGCGATCTGAAGCTCACGCCGGAGGCGCTGGCGGGCATCTTCCTGGGCAAGATCTCCAAGTGGAACGACCCGGCCATCGCCGCGCTGAACCCGGGAGGGAAGCTTCCGGACACGAGCATCGTGGTGGCGCACCGGAGCGACGGCTCCGGCACGACGGCGGTGTTCACCGACTACCTGGCCAAGGTGTCGCCGGAATGGAAGTCCGGACCCGGCGCGGGCAAGAGCGTGAATTGGCCCACCGGCCTGGGCGGCAAGGGCAACGAGGGCGTGACCGGCATCGTCAAGCAGACCGAGGGCGCCATCGGATACGTCGAGCTGGCGTACGCGAACCAGAACAAGCTGCCGGTGGCGGAGCTGAAGAACAAGTCGGGCGCGTTCGTCAAGGCGACGCTCGCGTCCGTGTCGTCGGCGGCGGGCAAGGCGGAGATCCCGGACGATTACCGGGTCTCGATCACCGACCCGGATGGAAAGGACGCCTGGCCGATCTCGTCCTTCACGTACCTGCTCGTCTACAAGGACCAGCAGGACCGCGCCAAGGGCGACGCGCTCCTCAAGTTCATCTGGTGGGCGGTCCACGACGGCCAGAAGAGCGCGGCGACGTTGGATTACGCGCCGCTGCCGCACGCCGTGGTGCAGAAGGTGGAAAAGACGCTCAAGTCCATGACGGTGCAGGGGAAGCCAACCCTTGCTTCGGCCAAGTGACATGATCGAGAGCGACTCGGAGCCACTCCAGCCCACGAAGCGTGGCCGCGAAGCGTCGCCCCGGCTCGCCCGGACGGCCGGCCGCTCGTACGACGAGGACGTCGCGCTGCTGCGCAGGCAGCTGTTGACCTTGTGCGACCTGGTGGACGATCGCGTCTCCGCCGGCGTCCGCTCCGTCCTGGAGAGGGACCGCGAGCTGGCCGGGCAGGTGATCGATGGCGACCGCGACGTGGACACTCTGGAGCTCCAGGTGGACGCGACCTGCCGCCGCCTGCTCACGCTGCGGCACCCCGCGAGCGACCTGCGGTTCATCACCGCGGCCCTGAAGATCGTCGTCGATCTGGAGCGGATGGGAGATCTCGCGGTCAACGTCGCGCAGCGCGGGGTCGAGCTGGTCGAGCGTCCGCCCCTGCAGCCCCTGCCCGACCTGACGAGGCTCTGGGACCTCTGCCAGAAGCAGGTGCACGCGGCGTTCGCCTCCTTCGCGGCGGCCGACGTCGGCCGCGCGCAGCGGACCATCGCCAACGACGAGCTGGTCGACTCGCGCTACCACACGCTGTTCACAGAGCTGCTCGGCCTGATGATGGAAGACCCGAAGAACATCCACAGCGGCAACAGCATGCTGTTCGTCGCCAAGCACCTGGAGCGCCTGGCCGACCACGCCGTGAACGTGGCCGAGATGGTGATCTACATGGTGAAGGGCAAGGAAGTCCGGCACCCACGGTCGCGCGGGGTGGGCTAGTCACAACATCGACGTGGGCGTAACGTGGGCGTTGACGTGATCGTGGACGTTGACGTGATCGTGGACGTTGACGTGATCGTGGACGTTGACGTGATCGTGGACGTTGACGTGATCGTGGACGTTGACGTGATCGTTGACGGCGACGGCGACGTGCGACGTGGCCGTGGACGACAGAATCTAGGCAGTCTCCAGCAGCCCCGGCGACTCCGCAAACGACACCGGCCGCGCATCGAGCCACCGCGGCGCATGGACCAGCTCCCCGCCCGCCGCCGCGAAGATCCGGCAAGCCTGCAATCCAGTGCTGCATCCCCCGTTGAAGATGCGCAGCGAGCCGGCTTCGATCTCCGCCGGCTGATGCCGGTGCCCGTGCAGCACCAGATCGCATCGTCCCTCTAGCCGCGAGACGAGCTCCTCTCCCCGCGCCAGCTCCCTGGCGTTGGGCCACCCCAGGCGCGTCGCCAGGTGCTCGAAGACGTGGTCGTCCGGGAGCGGCAGCAGATGATGATGGAGGAGCAGCACCCGCAACGAGCCCGCCGGTGCCCGCTCGAACGCCGCGCGGATCGCGTCCATGTCGGCCTCGTCCATCTGCCCGTGCGAGTCGAACCATCGTCGGTTGTGCGGGCCCGTGGAATCGAACCGGACCACGAACAGGCTTCCGTGCTCTTCCGCCAGGACGCGAGCCTCTCCCATCAGCTCGCCGGCCACGTCGTCTCCCAGGCGATCGTGGTTCCCGGGCACCACGATCATCCGTCCCTCCTCGAACAGCTGCGCGAACGCCGAGCGGAACAGCTCCAGCTCCGCTCGCCGTCCGCGATGGGTCACGTCGCCGGTGACGATGACGCGCTGGACGCGGATGGCCAGGAGCGCCGAGCAGAGGCGGCGGCAGGCGTGAGCGGCGCCGGCGCCGGCGCCGAGATGCAGGTCGGAGAGGTGCGCGAACGTCTGCAGCATGCGCCATCCTCGCGCGCGCTGGTGACGGCCGGGCGACGATCCGGCGTGCATCTGGAAAATTCTGCGCCCTGGGCCGCTTCGCCAAGACGTTTCACAGATGTACGCCGCCCGCCACCTTGGCCGCTGGATGATCGGTGACGCTGCAAGGCTGGAAAGGAGGACGGCATGACGCTCGCCACGTTCGCGTACCTGCTGGTCGTGCTCGCCCCCATCTCGCTCCTCGTCACGCTGCTGGCCCACGCCGCGGTCTTCGTGGCGCTCGCGCCGCGGCGGTCCTCCGAGGCGGTCGCCCCTCCCATCACGGTGCTCAAGCCGGTGAAAGGCGACGAGCCGGGCCTCTACGAGAATCTCGCCTCGCTGGCCAGGCAGGATTATCCGGCGTACGAGATCCTGGTCGCCGCCGAGGATGTGCGCGATCCGGCGCTGGAAGTCGCCCGGCAGGTCCGGGACGACTTTCCCGCCGTCCGCATCGGCGTCCACGCCGGCGCCCGTCCGCTCGGGCTGAATCCCAAGGTCAACCTGCTCTCCGCCCTCTTCGATCGCGCGCGCCACGACACCGTGCTCATCTCCGACAGCAACGTGCGCGTCGGTCCCCGGTACCTCCGGGAGGTCGCGGCGGAGATGTCGGATCCCGCCGTAGGGCTGGTGACGAATCTCGTGGTCGGGGAAGGGTCCGGGCTGGGGGCCTTGCTGGAAGCCTTGCACCTGAACTCGTTCGTGGCGGCGGCGACGAGCATCGCCCGGGTCGCGGTGGGGCGGGCCTGCGTGATCGGAAAGTCCATGCTGCTGCGGCGCAGCGACCTGGCGCGCCTGGGAGGGCTGCGCGAGGTGCGCAACGTGCTGGCGGAGGACTTCCTCATCGGCCGCATGTACGAGCTCGCCGGGTTCCGGGTCGCGCTCTCGCCGTATCTGGTGAAGTGCGTGAACGACGGCTGGACGGTGGAACGCTTCCTCAACCGCCACGTGCGCTGGGCGCAGATGCGCCGCCGGATCGCGCCCGCCGCCTACCTGGGCGAGCTGCTCCTCAACCCGGTGCTCTGGATCACGCTCGCAACCCTGCTGCTCTGCGCCACCGGTCCCGCGCTCGATCTGCGCCTGCTCGCGATCGCCGCCGCCGGCGTCGCGGTGAAATGCGCCTCCGACTCGCTGGTCTGCCGCCGCTTGCGGGGAAAGCTCCCTCGCATCGCGGAGATCCTCCTCATGCCGCTCAAGGATCTCGCGGTGGGGGCGATCTGGCTGATCGCCTTTTTCCGGCGGCGTGTGACCTGGCGCGGCAACGAGATGCGCATCGGCCAGGGAAGCGCCCTGGAAACGATGGAAGCTCCGGCGGTTGAAACCGCACAAGAAGCCGTTTGAGCCTCCGCCAAGCCTGACACCAGCAATTTGCACGCTCCAGGCCGGGAGCCGCTTGCGCGGCCGGCGAGCACCGCGCAACATCAGTCCAGATGAAAGCGGCCGTTCTCGAGATCGCCGGCGCGGGCGCGCTGGAGAGGCGCCTCTCGCGCACTCTCGAAGACCTGGCTGCGATCGGGGACAAGCGGGCCGGGAGTGTGGGCGGGGCCTCCAGCGCCGCCTACATCCTCCAGCGTTTCCGCGCCGCGGGCCTCGAGAATGCCCACCAGGAGACGTTCGGTTTCCCGGCCTTCGTGCTCCGGGGATCGATGCTGCGCGCCCTGGGGCGGGAGATGCCGCACGAGGGCTTTGCCTACTCGGGATGCGGGGGTGTCGAAGCGCCGCTCGTTCACGTCGGCACCGGAGAGCCGGCGGACTACGACGGGCGGGACGTCTCCGGGCGGATCGCGCTGATCGAACGGAACGTCACCTTCCATCGCAGCGCCCAGTATCGCGAGGCGATCGCCCGCGGCGCGGCGGGGCTGATCTCGGTCAGCCACGCGCCGGACAACCTGGTGCAGATCGGCACCATCGGCGAGCCGGAGGACGGCCTGGGCGCCATTCCGGCCCTCAGCGTCGGCGAGAGCGACGGCCGGGAGCTGATCGCGGCCGCGCGCTCGGGAGGATCGCTCGTCGCGATGCGCGTGGACGCGGAGCTTCTGCCGGGCATCGGACGCAACGTCGTCGGCTGGCTCCCCGGAGAGCATCCCGCGCTCTTGATCGGCGCCCATCACGACACCTGGCACGTCGGCTCCACCGACAACGGAACGGGAGTGTCGGTGCTGATCGAGCTGGCCGAGCAGCTGTCCCAGGCGGCGCGCCGCCGCGCCATCGTGTTCGTCGCCTACGACGCCGAGGAGATCGGCCTCTTCGGCGGCTATCACTTCCTCCGCAAGCACGTGATCGAAGCGGGCGAACGATTCGCCGCCTTCCTCAATCTAGAAATCCCCGGCGCGGGCCCCGACGACATCCGCGCACTCGCGCACACCCACGCGCTGGAGGGGCCGCTGCGCTCCACGGCGCTCGACGACCTGTATCCGGTCTGCGTGGGGCTGGAGCAGGTGCCCGCCCTGTTCGGCGGGGTCGTCCCGACCGACATCCAGGGCGCGTACCGCTGGGGCATGCAGGGAGCGACCACCGCCTGCGACTCGCCCTGGTACCACACCACGGCCGACAGGCCCGACAAGGTCGATGTCTCGTTCCTGGCCCGCGCCACGGCCCGCTGGCGCAGGGCCGTCTCGGCGATCGATTCCGCAGGGGACGACGCGTTCGCGGCCCGCGACCCATATCTCTGGACGCTGGAGGTCGAGTCGCGCCGGACGCCGGAGGGCCTGGTGGTCCACGCGCGGGCGAGCTTGCCCGGCGGAGCGCCGGCGGCCTGGGCGCAGGTCGCGGTCTGGCTGGACGTCGACGACTTCACCCGCGTCTTTCGCACCAGCGCGCGCGCCGACGCGTCGGGCGCCGCGTCCCTGACCGTGCCGGAGTCGGCGCTGCGGTCGGGATCCGGCCGGCGTTATGTCCACATCACGGCTGGCGAAAGCTGGCCGATGGCGGAGCGAATCCTGGCACTCGGCTGACGCGAATCTTTTGCCCGCGCTCCACGGGATTGCCACGCGAGTCCGGTAATCGATCTGGCATCTCTCTAGAAGGAGGTGCGCATGGGTCGATGGGAAATCCGACCGCTCCGCTCGGAAGATTTCGCGCCGCTCATGCGGCTCGAAGAAGACGTCTTCGCTGCCAGCGGAGAAAAGACGTTGGGTCCCTACTACGTCCGGCTGTGCTGCGAGTTCTTCAACGATACCTGCTTCATCGCGTTCGCCGACGGCCAGCCCGCCGGCTACGTGCTCTGCTTCGTCCGCAACCGCGAGGCGTACTGCACCACGCTGGCGGTCACTCCCAGGTTCCAGGGAACGCGCCTCGCGTTGCGCCTGGTTCGCGCTCTCATCGGGGCGATCGCCCAGCGGGTCGATTCCTGCTGGTTCACGGTCAAGGAGGACAACACCGCCGCCCGCGCCATCCACGCCGTGCTCGGCGCCCGGGAGGTCGAGGTCCGCAAGGACTTCTACGAGGCGGGCGACGATCGGATCGTCTCCCGCATCGATCGGCCCCAGTTCGAGGCGCTGCGATCGAGGATGGAGCGGCTGGGCCTCTTGCCCGACGACAAGATGGCGGACGTCGCGTGAAGCTGCTGCTGCGGCTGAAGCGGATCGCGGGGACCGCTTCAGCCGCCCTGGAGATGGCGGGCAGGCTCTCCTTCCTCCGCGCCCTGGAAGACGCGCCCGACCTGCGTGCCCGCGCCACCGTCCTGCAGCAGGTGGCGCGCATGCTGCTGCTGGTGCACGGGATCGAGGTGGAGGAGCGGGGGACCCGCCCGGCCGGACCCGTGTTGATCGTCTCCAACCACGTCAACTACCTGGATCCGCTGGTGGTGATGGCGGCGCATCCCTCGCTGCCGGTCGCCAAGGACGAGGTGCGGCGCTGGCCGGTGATCGGCCCGCTCTGCGCCCGGGCCGGGGTGCAGTTCGTCGCCCGCTCCCGGGCGACCAGCGGCGCCTCCGTGCTGCGGACGATGGCGAAGACGCTTCTGGACGGCGCCTCCATCCTCAACTTTCCCGAGGGCACGACCACCAGCGGCCGCGAGGTGCTTCCGCTCAAGCCCGGCTGCTTCGGCGTGGCCCGGATCGCCGGAGCGCCGATCGTGCCGGTCGCGATCGCCTGGGAGTCGGAGTCGCTCAGCTGGACCGGCGACGCCTCCTTCGTGCCGCATTATCTGGAAGTCGCCGCGCGCGAGCGTACGCGCGTGCGGCTGCAGTGGGGAGTCCCGCTTCAGCCGTCGGGAAACGCGACGGACGGCGAGCTTGCATCGCGCGCGCACGAGTTCCTCGCGCGCGCCGTCCTGGAGGGCCTGGATGCCGCAGCAGAGCGCGCTTGAGTACATCCGTAGCGGGCAGACGCCGTTCTTCCGCCTGCCCTGCGCCGACCCGCACGCGCTGTCGGACGTCGACGCGGCCCTGATCGGCGTGACGTTCGATGCCGGGACCACCTACCAGCCCGGCGCGCGCCTCGCTCCGTACCACCTTCGCAGGGTGAGCGCGCTGGTGCAGCCGGTACACCCCTCGCATCGGGTGGACGTCTTCGACCGGGTGCGCGCGGTCGACGCGGGGAACGTCGCGTTCCCTCCCTTCGAGCCCGGGGCCATGCGCGAGGCCGTGCAACGCGACGTGTCGGCGATCGCGGCCGCCGGTGCCGTCCCGTTCGTGGTGGGCGGCGATCACTCGATCGCGCTGCCGGTGCTGCGCGCGTTAGCCCAGAAGCATGGCCCTCTCTCCGTCCTCCACGTCGACGCGCACCTGGACACCAGCGGCCCGGAAGCGTGGGGCAGCGCGCATCATCACGGGACGCCGTTCCGGCACGCGCTGGCGGAGGGCCTGATCGCTCCGGGCCGGCTGGTCCAGATCGGGCTGCGCGCGACCTGGGGAAAGCTGACCGATCCCGACCTCGCGCGCGCGCATGACGCCCGCCAGATCGCGATGGACGAGATCGAGGAGCGCGGGATGGCGGCGGTGGCGCGCGAAGCGCGCGAGAGGCTCGGCGCCGGACCGGTCTACGTCTCCTTCGACGTGGACGCGATCGATCCCGCTTTCGCGCCCGGGACTGGTACGCCGGTGCCCGGGGGGATGACGTCGCGAGAGGCGTTCCAGCTCCTCCGGTCGATCCGGGGCGTGAACCTGGCCGGGATGGACCTGGTCGAGGTGTGCCCGGCGCTGGACCACTCCGACTTGACCTGCCACCTGGGAGCGCACCTACTGTTCGAAGGCCTGGCGCTGCTGGCCTAAGGGAGCTCTGCATCACTGAGATGCGCGTCTGATCCGGAGTCGCCGGGGCTCGATGTAGTCATGGCGTGCCATGAGAGGAATCATCGCCGCCGTCGCACTCGTGCTGGCTCCGGCCTGTTCGATGGGCGAGCAGGTCCAGCGCGCAAAGGAAGACTCGGAGAAAGCCCGCGCTGAGATCCACCGCGTGTTCGGGCTGGATGCGTTGGTCACCTACCGCGTGTTTGTGGGTGCGGGCGGGAAGCGCCTCGATGTCCAGGTCCATTTCGCGCAGCCACCGGCGGGCAACGCGGCGCAACTGAAGGACGAGGTTACGGACATCGTAAGACACACCTTCCGTGACTCGGTCACTTCGGTTTCGGTTTCACTCTGAAGCGATTCGCCTGAGCGGAACAGCAGACGGCAACGGTGGTCCGGCGACCTGCCGCAGGAGCCACGTTCTGGGCGGGCTAGCCGGTCCGTCGTCCGAGGAACACGCCGCCGAGGAGCACGGATCGACGCCTTGCGGCGCCACGTCTTCCCGGAGGTGATGGCGGAAATTCTCGAGAACGTATCGGACTGCGTAGACGACTTGCCGCAGCGTCTCCAGGACGTGCGAATGAAAGCGATCCGAGAACACTTTGCCCGTGCGTCCTGCGAGCCGGTTCAGCGCGCGCGCCAGCCGGATTGCGAGCCCCTGGACGGCGCGCGAGAGAGCAGACGGCTCGTCGCATTCGACGACGAGGTGTAGATGGTTGCCCTGGATGGAGTAGTGCACGACGCGCATTCCGAAGCGCAGCTTCACCGCTCGCAGCGCATCCTCGATGGCGCGTCTGCGGCTGTAGCCGCGCAGAAAGCCCACTCCCGGAAGCAGTCGCATCGTGACGTGGACGGGGTGGCGTGACTTGAATTCCGGCCTGCGCGCGTGCGAGACGCCAGCCTTGTCGCCCTTCGGTTTGCGGCCAGCGCCGTCGCGCTTGCCACCGCGGAGCGGCAGTTTCAGCTCGAGCTGCTTCATGCGCTTCATGAAATTGATTAGGCACCATTTTCATCGACGGGTGCATCGGGCAGCTGACCGACCCGCGGAGCGATCCGGGTCGTGGGTGGCAACGACGCTCACGGTTTCCCGAGGAGCTCCAGCGCGGACACCGTGAGCACCGTGGCGGCCGTCTTGATGGTGGGCTCCCGGTCCGGAGCGAACCCGCTGGAATGCAGCGACGGCAGCTGCGTCCCCGACTTCTTCGCCGCCTCGTACTTGGCCGGCTCCGCTGCGCCGACCCGGAGCAGCACCGACGGCGCCCCCGCCGCCTTCCCGAACTCGCCGAAGTCCTCGGCCACCATCTCCGGGCGGGCCTCCTGGACGTTGGCGGCTCCGAGCTGCTTCGAGAGCGTGTCCGCCAGGCGCTTGGTCAGGGCAGGATCGTTGTAGGTCGCGTCCTGCGCTTCGCTGAGCTTCACCAACGGCTCCTTGGGAGCGCGCGCCGACGCGGCTTCCGACTTGGCGATGCGCTCGATGCCCGACAGGAGCTGCTTGCGGACCTCGGGGTTGAACGCGCGCACCGTGAGCTGCAGCTTCACCTCGTCGGGGATGATGTTGGGCCGTGTGCCGCCGTGGATCGACCCGACGGTGACGACCGCGGGCTCCAGGGGATCCTTCTCGCGCGAGACCAGCGTCTGGACGGCGAGCACCGTGCGGGCCGCGATCACCACCGGGTCCACCGTGGTGTTCGGCTTCGCGCCGTGGCCGCCCTGGCCGAAGATCGTGACTTCGACGGTGTTGACGCTGGCCATCCCGTAGCCGGGCACGAAGTACACCTTGCCCGCGGGCAGATCCGAGCTGTCGTGCACGGCCAGCGAGAAGTCCGGCTTGGGGAACCGCGAGAAGAGCCCGTCGGCGATCATCGCGCGCGCTCCCTGCACCATCTCTTCCGCGGGCTGCCCGATCATCAGCACCGTTCCCCGCCAGCGGTCTTTCATGCGCGCCAGCAGCGTGGCGGCCCCGGTCCAGGCCGCCATGTGCACGTCGTGACCGCAGGCGTGCATCACCGGCACCGTCTGTCCTGCCGCGTTCACGGCGGTCACGGTGCTGGCGAACGGCAATCCTGTCTTCTCCTCGACCGGCAATGCGTCCAGCTCGGTGCGCAAGAGGACCGTCGGGCCCTTGCCGTTGCGCAGCACGCCGACGACTCCCGTGCCTCCCACCGGAGCCGTCACTTCGTAGCCGGCCTTGCGCAGCTCCTCCGCCAGCCGCGCGGAAGTGCGCTGTTCCTTGAGCGACAGCTCCGGGTTCTTGTGCAGCTCGACGTAGAGCGCGTCGAGGTGCGGGTAGAGCTGGTCGAGGCCGTCGATCGGAGATGCGGCGAGCGCGAGCGCGAGGAGGGTGAGCATGCGCGCAACATACTCCATCGTTGACAGGACCGATCCCGCCGCGCCAAACCAACGTCATGTTCCTCCTCGCCGCCCTGCTGATCGCCGCTCCCCATCGGGTGTACGTGAGCAACGAGGTCTCGGACGACGTCGCCGTGATCGAGAACGACGCGCTGATCGCCCGCATCGCGGTGGGCAAGCGGCCCCGCGGCATGAAGATCGGACCTGGCGGCAAGCTCTACGTCGCAGTCAGCGGCTCGCCGCGAAGCGGACCCGGACAAGACGAGCGGGACCTGCCGCCGCCCGACCGCGCGCAGGACGGGATCGCGGTGGTCGATCTCGCGCAGGGGCGAGTAGTGGGGCGGCTCCCCGGGGGCCCGGACCCCGAGTCCTTCGACCTCAGTCCGGACGGGAAGCTCCTCTACGTCTCGAACGAGGATGCCGCCACCTTGAGCGTCGTGGACATCGCCGCCGCCCGCGTGGTGCGGACCGTGAAAGTGGGCGCCGAGCCGGAGGGCGTGACGGTCTCGCCGGACGGGAAGGCGATCTACGTCACCAGCGAGGAGGACGGCCGGATCGACATCATCGACGGGCGCCGGTTCTCGGTCCTCGCCCGTCCCGCCGTCGCTCCCAGGCCGCGCGGCATCGTCTTCACTCCGGACGGCGCGCGGGCCTTCGTCAGCGCGGAGCAGGGCGCCGCCGTCGACGTGATCGACGCGCGCAAGCGCCGGCGCGCGGATCGCATCGCCATCCCGGGGACCGGAGCCAAGCCGATGGGGCTCGCCATGTCCCGCGACGGGTCGCGCTTGTTCGTCTCCACCGGCCGCGGGGGCTCGGTGGTCTGCATCGACGTTCCCGCTCTCCGTGTCCTGCGGACCTTCGAGCGCATCGGCGCGCGCCCCTGGGGCATCGCGCTCAGCCCGGACGGAAGCCGGCTCTACACGGCGAATGGACCGTCGAACGACGTCTCCGTGGTCGATGCGCAGAGCGGGAACGTCGTCCTCCGCATCGCCGCGGGCAAATCTCCCTGGGGCGTCGTCGTCGCGCCCTGAGACACCCGTCTTTCGGCGATGGCCTGGGGCTGCGCTCCGGTGTAAAGGAGCCTCATGCCCGACTCCGCCCTGGCCGGCATCCGCGCGATCGAAGTCGGCAACTTCATGGCGGCGCCGTTCTGCACCTTGCAGCTCGCCGATCTCGGCGCCGACGTGGTGAAGGTCGAGAACCCCGACGGCGGCGATCAGGTCCGCACCACGGCGCCCTTCCTGGAAGGCGAGTCGTCGGGCTTCATCCGCCTCAACCGCAACAAGCGGTCGCTGGCCCTCGATCTCAAGGCGCCCCGCGGCAAGGAGATCTTCCGCCGGCTGGTCCAGAGCGCGGACATCCTGGTCGAGAACCTGCGGCCCGGCACCATGGCCGACCTGGAGCTGGACTATCCGCGGCTGTCCGAGCTCAATCCCCGGCTCGTGTACGTGGCCGCTTCCGGATGGGGACAGGACGGCCCCTACGCGCAGCGTCCCGGGCTCGACATCATGGCCCAGGGGATGAGCGGGCTGATGTCGATCACCGGAGAAGAAGGAGGCAAGGCGCCCGTCAAGGTCGGCGTGCCGGTCACCGACCTGACCTGCGCTCTCTATGGCGCCCTGGCCGCGTTGGCCGCATTGCGCGTCCGCGATCGGACCGGCCGGGGGCAGTTCATCGACGTCTGCCTCTTCGAAGCGGGAGTGTCGCTCGCGGTGTGGGAAGCGGGCCGGTACTTCGCGACAGGCGAGGTGCCGAAGCCGCTCGGGTCCGCGCACCAGAACTCGGCGCCCTACCAGGCGCTGCACGCCCAGGACGGGTTCTTCACCTTGGGCGCGACCTCCACGCGGAACTGGGAGGCGTGCTGCGACGTCTTCGGTCTTCCTGAGCTGAAGCACGACCCCCGCTTCGAGAAGAACCATCTGCGGCACCAGAACCGCCGCGAGCTGATCCCGCTGATCGAGGCGGTGACCGCGAAGCGGCCGGTGCGCCACTGGGTCCTGGCGCTCGAGCGCGCCGGCGTTCCCTGCGGCGCTCTCCAGACCTACGACCAGGTCTTCAACGACCCGCACCTGAACGCGCGCGAATTCTTTCCCGACGCGCCGCATGCCAGGCTGGGGCCGGTGAAGCAGATCGGCTCTCCGATGCGGCTGTCGGCGACGCCGCCGCGGATGGAGCGGGCCGGGCCGCTTCTGGGCGAGCACTCCGCGGAGGTGCTGGCGGAGCTCGGGTGTCCAGCGGACGAGATCCGAACGCTCGCTGCGGCGGGCGTCATCCGGGAGCCTCGATGAGCGCGGACGAGATCCTCTTCGAAGTGCAGGACGGCGGCATCGCCTGGCTGACGTTCAACCGGCCCGACGCCCGCAACGCGATGACCTTCGGGATGTACCGCCGGCTCGGCGAGATCTGCCGCTCTCCGGACCCGAAGATGAAGGTCCTCGTCCTCCGCGGAGCCGGCGACAAGGCGTTCGTCTCCGGGACCGACATCTCGCAGTTCCGCGGGTTCAAGTCGCCGCAGGATTCGCTGGAGTACGAGGCGATGATGGACTCGGTCTTCGACGCGCTCGAGGACCTGCCCATCCCCACCATCGCCGCCATCCAGGGCGCCTGCACCGGCGGCGGGGCCGGCATCGCGGCGGCCTGCGATCTGCGCCTCGGCGCGCCCTCGGCGAAGTTCGGCTTCCCCATCGCGCGCACCCTCGGCAACACGCTCTCGATGCGCAACCACGCCCGGCTGGCGGCGCTCATCGGCGTGGCGCGAACCAAGGACATCCTCTTCCTCGCCCGGCTGATGGACGCGCAGGAGATGCGGGCCATCGGGTTGCTCAACGAGATCACCACCGAGCACGGCCTGTACACGCGCGCGACGGAAGTGGCGCGGACGCTGATGGAGCACGCCCCCCTCACCTTGCGCGCGGCGAAGGAGGCGCTCAATCGAGTGGTCCGCCACTGGACGCCGAAGGGCGGCGGCGACGACTTCGTGGTCCGCAACTACATGAGCGACGACTTCCGCGAAGGCATCGAGTCCTTCCTCGCCAAGCGGAAGCCGCGCTGGACGGGGAAATAGGAGCGGGCATGCCGGCCCCCCCGAGCAGCCGTCACTTCCTCCAGATCCCCGGCCCCACCAACGTTCCCGATCGGGTGCTGCGCGCCATCGATCGTCCGACCATCGACCACCGCGGGCCCGAGTTCGAGAAGCTGGCGCGCGAGATCCTCGCCGGGTTGCGCCGCGTGTTCAGGACGAAGCAGCCGGTCATCATCTATCCTGCCTCGGGCACCGGAGCGTGGGAGGCCGCGCTCTCGAACACGCTGTCGCCCGGCGACCGCCTTCTCATGTTCGAGACGGGCCACTTCGCCACGCTCTGGCGGGAGATGGCGGAGCGGTTGGGCCTCGCGATCGATTTCGTTCCCGGGGACTGGCGGCGCGGGGTCGATCCGGCCGTGGTCGAGGAGAAGCTCCGCTCCGACCCGCAAGGCAAGGTGCGCGCCGTCTGCGTGGTGCACAACGAGACCTCGACCGGCGTCACCTCGCGCGTGGCCGAGGTGCGCGCGGCCATGAATCGCGCGGGCCATCCGGCGCTCCTCCTGGTCGACACCATCTCCTCGCTCGCGTCGATGGACTACCGCCACGACGACTGGGGCGTGGACGTCACCGTCGCGGGCTCACAGAAGGGGCTGATGCTGCCGCCGGGACTCTCCTTCAACGCGGTCTCCGAAAAGGCGCTGGCGGCCTCGCGCACGGCGGGGCTGCGCCGGTCGTACTGGGACTGGGGCGCCATGCTGCGGGCCAACGAGAGCGGATTCTTCCCCTACACCCCGGCGACCAACCTCCTCCATGGCCTGCGCGAGTCCTTGGCCATGCTGGAGGAGGAAGGCCTGGAGAACGTCTTCCGCCGGCATGCCCGCCACGCGGAAGCCACCCGCCGCGCGGTGCGGGCCTGGGGACTGGAAGTGAATTGCGCCGACGAGCGGGAGCACTCGAGCTCGCTCACCGGGATCCGGATGCCGGCGAACCATGACGCCGATGCGCTGCGCGGGATCATCCTCGATCGCTTCGACCTCTCGCTCGGGCAGGGTCTGGGCAAGCTCAAAGGCAAGCTGTTCCGCATCGGGCACCTGGGCGCGTTCAACGACCTCATGCTCTGCGGCACCCTGGCCGGAGTCGAGATGGGCCTGGCGATCGCGGGTGTCCCCCACCGCCCCGGCGGAGTGGCCGCAGCCATGCAGCACTTGACGGCCGTGTAGGGCAGCGGGCCCCCTCCGGCACTAGCCTTCGCACCCAACCATCGTCGTACTCCCGAGCAGGGGGCAGACGATGAGCAACACCAATCTCCCGCGCGTCCCAATGCGCGAGCCATCCGTCTTTTCACCGGGCCACTGGCTGATCCTGATCGCCGCCGTGCTGACCATCTTCGGGGTCGCCGGCTTCCACATCCTCTCCAAGCCGGCGACCGCAGTGGGTCGTGCCGACCAGCGCGCCCAACGTTGACGTTGACGTGAACGTTGACGTGGACGTGATCGTGGACGTGATCGTGGACGTGATCGTGGACGTGATCGTGGACGTGATCGTGGACGTGATCGTGGACGGCGACGGCGACGGCGACGTGGCCGTGATCGATCCCGATAACTCTAGATCGCCCGCAGCCCCGCTTCGGCGCAATCGAGGTCCTGCTCCGGCTTCCCGCCGCTCACGCCGACCGCGCCGAGCACCGCTTCCTTGCGGCGGATCAGCGTCGAGCCCAGGCCGGGCACGATGGGCACCCGGCTCATCTGCGCCACCGCGGCGAAGAACGCGGGGCGCTCCTGCGCGACGTGAGCGAGCGATCCGCCATCTCGATGCCAGAGCGCCGCGCCGTTCGCCTTGCCCTCCGCGATCTGCGAGGAGAGCGGCGGAGCCCCGTCCATGCGCGAAAGGGCGAGGAGGAGGCCGCCCTCGTCCACCACGGCCACGGTGACCCGGATGCCGATCTGCGCGGCCCGGGCACAAGCGGCATCGATCAGCCTGCGGCACTCTTCGGCGGAGAGGGGCATGTGGTTCGAGCCTCCAGGGCCTTCGCGGGAGCGGAATCCTAGCGGATTCCAAGAAGCTACGCGCGGGTCCGCCGCCCTCGCCGGAAGTGCGAGCGCGAGGCCTAGCGATCCCACCCTGCCGTCGTGGTTCGTTTTTTCCAGCCCCGCGGCACTGCCGCCGCGCGCTCTAGACGAGGCCGACTTGCTGAGTGTGCTCGAGGTGGCCGGCTGCGCGTTCGTCGGGTTCCTCTACATCGCCATCCTGGCGACGGCGGTGACCCGCAAGACCCGACGCAACCCCTCTCAGCCTGCCCATCCGGACGGCGCCAGCACCACCTCGCACGGCGACCGTCCCGCATAGAGCACGGCCGGAGCCGTCGGGCGCGCCGCAGCGTGAGGGGGTCGCGAGGCCGGAGGCGGCGGGCCTCGCCGGGCCGCCGCGGAGCGGTCGCCGATCAGCCGGGCGGGAGACCGGCGAGCCTGCCGGAGCCCGGGTGGCCGCCGAGCGGCAGGTGGGGCGACCTCAGGCGCATCGATCCCGGGAGCATCCGTTGCTGCGGCAGTCCGCTGTTGCGGATGAAGTCGGCGACCCTCTGGGAGACCGCCAGCGTATGGGTGAGCTGCACGACGGTCGATCCGAGCGCCTCGTCCACGAACCAGTCGTCGCTGCGCAGCGTGGCTACCAGGGTATGGTCCTCGTGGGTGAGGAAGACCTCGAGTTGCCCCCTGTAAGGATCGTGGTCGACGACGTTGAAGCCACGCGCCTCGAGCGCGCGCGCGAACGCTTCGCGCTCCGCCGGGTCGTCCGCGCGGACCGTCAGCTCGTAGAACGCGAGCTCTTTCGGGGTGGGCGGGTGTTCGGCCGGCCTCGGCGGCCAGTGCGCCTGGCGGGCGCAAGCGAGCGCGGCCACCATGGCGATCACGACGCGGCTCATCTTCGCTGCTGTGCTCCTGGCGGCCCGCCTCGTCAATCCGTCGATGAGCGGAGCAGCCGCTATCAGCCTCCGTACAGGAACTCCGGCAGCCAGAGCGTCATTCCGGGCCACACGTACATGAACACCAGGCAGATGAGGACGATGACCATGTACGGCATCATGCCGGCGAAGATCTGGTTGAGCGTCACGTGCCGGGGCGCCACGCCCTTCAGGTAGAACGCGGACATCGCCACCGGAGGCGAGAGGAAGGCGGCCTGGAGGTTCACCGCGACCATGGTGCCGAAGAGGATCGGGTCGATCTGGAAGTGGGTGAGCAGCGGGATGAAGATCGGGCAGAAGATGACGATGATCTCCGTCCATTCCAGCGGCCAGCCCAAGAGGAAGATGATGAGCTGCGCGATCACCAGAAAGCCCAGCGGCGAGAGGTTCATCCCCAGGACCCAGCGCTCGATCAACGACTGCCCTCCGTGCAGCGCGAACACCGCGGAGAAGAGCGCCGAGCCGACGAAGAGCCAGCAGACCATCGCGGTGGTGCGCGCGGTGAGGTAGGTGGCCTGCTTGAGGTTCTCGCGCAGCTCCTTGGACGCGCGGAGGTTCCAGAGCCCCGGCACGACGGTGCCGAAGAATGTCGCGCCGATGAACGCGGAGACGAGCACGGTGACGAGCTGGTCGAAGAACTCGGACCGGTCGTAGGCGGCGCGGAGGATGGCGAGCCCCCCGCCGACGATGGCGCCGACCAGGGTCCACCACCCGACCTGCCGCGGGTACTTCGCCATCACCGCCAGATAGAGGGCGCCCAGCGCCCCGATGGCAGCCGATTCGGTCGCGGTGGTGATGCCGAAGAGGATCACCGCCAGCACCACGAACGTGAGCACTCCCAGCGGCATCACGGAGACGATCAGCTCCTTGACGATCTCCAGCTGCTCGCCGTCCATCCGCAGGTAGTAGATGGCGATCAGGAGCGCCGAGAGCGCGGCCAGGCCCCAGAACCACTGGTTGAAGTGCGGTGGAACGTGGCCGGCGCCGGACGCCTGGGCGGGTTCCGCGATCGAGGTCATCTGCTCCGGCGGACCGTCGGAATTGGAGTGGACCGGCTGGGCAGCGCCGGAGCCCGCCGAGCCGAGCTCCTCGGGCTGCTCGTCCCCCTGGAGCGGCGCCGGATTCGGGGCCGGATCCTGGGCGGCGGCGACCGCGGCGGGCCTGGGCGCGACCTCCGGGGGCGCGTTGTGGATGACCACGTACCACCAGGCCGCGCCGAAGGTGGTGACCGCGAGCAGCACCGGGACCAGGACGGCGAGGAAGTTCTTCCAGATCACGCCGTACCCGACCGGCTTGCCGTCCGGCCCGACCGCGCCGCGCCAGAGGCCCGGCCGGAACAGTGCGGCGACGATGCCCGGGACCACGCGCCGGGCGGGGCCGCGCTCCAGGCGCCGGACGTAGTCCGGGACCGCGACCTTGTACTGGTCGGGCGGCAGCTTGGGCGCGATCTTCGGATTGATCAGCGCCCAGGCGAGAACGTAGACGAGGTAGAGGAAGGTGAGGAAGAAGCCGGGCAGCATGGCCGCCGCGTAGAGCTTGACGATCGACTGCCCGGCGACGGCCGCGTAGACGATCAGCATCACCGACGGAGGGATGAGGATCCCCAGCGTACCCCCCGCGGTGATCACGCCGGAGGCGAGCTTGATGTCGTAGCCGGCCCGGAGCATGGGGCGCAGCGCGATCACGCCCATCAGGACCACCACCGCGCCGACGATCCCGGAAGCGATCCCCCAGAAGGCGCACACCAGCAGGGTGGTGACGGCCAGCGAGGCCGGGATGCGCCGGAACGCCAGCTGCACGCTGTGGAACATCTTGTCCACCAGCGCGGCCCTCTCCATCACGTAGCCCATGAAGACGAACAGCGGCACCGAAAGCAGGGTGTCATTGGTCATCACCCCATAGGTCCGCTGCACGATCAGGTCGAAGATCCGGTTGTCGTACCAGGGCACGCCAGGGCCCATGAAGGCGACGTAGCCGAAGATCATCCCCAGCCCCATCAGCGTGAACGCGGTGGGAAAGCCCATCATGATCGCGATCACGATGAGCCCCAGCATGGTGAGGCCGAGCGCCGGGCTGCTCACGGCGCCTTCCCGCCGTCGTCGTCGCGCGCCACCGTCCGGTGCCGCGCGGCCTCGTCGATCGCCGTCTTCGACTCCATGGCGACGCGCCGCGACTCTTCGTCCACGTACTCGCTCTTGGAGAGCTGGGTGTCGATCACGTCGATCTCCTCGACGTCGGAGAGCCGCGAAGGCCATTCGCCGGTGCGCAGGCAGACGATGCAGCGGACGATCTCGGCCACTCCCTGGAGCATCACCAGAGAGCCCGCGATGGGGATGACGGACTTGAAGTGGTAGACCGGCGGGCCCTCGGCGGTGACGGTCGAGTGCTCCCCGATCCGCCAGGACAGGGAGGCGTAGTCGTAGCCCGCGTAGATGAGGCCCAGGATGCCGGGGATGAAGAAGAGGAAGTACAGGGTGAGATCGAGCGCCGCCTGCGTCCGGGGACGCAGATAGCTGTAGACGAAGTCCGCCCGCACGTGCCCGCCCTGGGCCAGCGTGTACCCGCCGCACATCATGAAGAGCGTGCCGTACAGCATGTTGTTGAAGTCGAAGATCCAGGCCGTCGGCGAGTTCAGGATGTACCGCTTGAACACCTCGACGGAGACCACGAAGGTGAGGGCGACGATCAGCCAGGCGAACGTCTTCCCCGACCAGTAGCTGACCTGGTCGACGACGCGGATCAGCTTGTTGTTCATCGGCGCTCAGAAGGCGCCAGCCATCCGGCGTGGACCGGATGGCTGGCGGTCGGGGTCGAGGGCACCGCGGGCTACGTCTTCTTTCCGGCGGGAGCCGAGGGCGGCTTTCCGAAGTAATGGTTGTACGCCATGCGCCGCGGGACGTTGGTGTCCAGGTCCCACTTCACGGCCCGCTCGGCGAACTGGCGCTGGGACTCGACGATCTCCTTGAAGAGCGGGTTCTCGGACGACTTCTTCGTCTGGACGCTGTCGAACACCTCCAGCTGCTTCTGCAAGACGGAGTCGGGCGTGCGGTAGAACTTCACTTTGTCCTTCGTCTGCAGCTCCTGGTAGTCCTTGGAGTAGCGGTCGATCGCCTTCCAGGACATGTCGGCGGAGGCCGCCTCCACCGCGTTGGCGATGATCGCCTTCATCTTCTCGGGCAGCGCGTCGAACTTCGTCTTGTTGAAGAGGATCTCGAACTGCTCGGCGCTCTGGTGGTAGCTCTGCAGCATGCAGGTCTTGGAGACGTCGGGGAAGCCGAGGATCCGGTCGGAGGTGGCGTTGTTGAATTCCGCCGCCTCGATCAGCCCCCGGTCCAGGGCCGGCACGATCTCGGACCCCGGAAGGGCGTTCACCGCCGCGCCCATGCCCGTGAACAGGTCGATGGAGATGCCCACCGTCCGGAACTTGAGCCCCTTGAAGTCGTCCGGCTTGGTGATCGGCTTCTTGTACCAGCCCAGCGGTTGCGTCGGCATCGGCCCGTACGGAAACGAGACCACGTTGGCGCCGATCGAGCTGTAGATCTTCTGCAGCAGCTCCTTGCCGCCGCCGTACTTGTGCCAGGCGAGCAGCATGTTGGCGTCCATCCCGAAGGCCGGGCTGGATCCCCAGAGCGCGAGGGCCTGCTGCTTGCCGTAGTGGTACACGAGCACGCCGTGCCCGCCGTCGAGGGTGCCCTTGGAGACCGCGTCGAGCAGGCCGAAAGCCGGCACGACCGCGCCCGCCGGCAGCACCTCGATCTTGAGGTCGCCGCCGGTCATGTCGTTCACCTTCTTCGCGTAATCGAGCGCGTACTCGTGGAAGATGTCCTTCTGCGGCCAGGTGCTCTGCCAGCGCATCGTGATCGGCCCTTGGGCCTTGGCGATCATGGGGAAGCCGACCGTCGCGGCTCCCGCGGCTGCGACCGCGCTTCCCTTGAGGACGGCGCGCCGGGAGACTCCAGTGGCCTCCTGCTGCCCTGTCTTCTTCTCCTTCATACGTCCCTCCTCCGTTCGTCCCGGTTGTGACGGGCGAGAAATCCGACCTTCGGCTACCCACCTCGCCCCGAGCCGCGCGAATAGTCAAGACGGCGCGCGGCAAGCCTGTCCTCTGGAGGCGGCTCAGGACCTGCGCTTGAAGTGCGATCGCGAGGCGGTCAGGAGCGGCGGGACATCTTCCGCAGCTTCTCCACCAGCGTGGTGCGGTTGAGGCCCAAGGACTGCGCGGCCTTGTTCTTGTTGCCCCCGCTGCGGTCCAAAGCTTCCGTGATCAGGCGATCTTCCAGCTCCCGCAGGACCGCGTACAGATCGATCCCCTCGGGAGGGAGCGAGGGGGCGCCTGCCGGGATCGGTCCTGCCCCGCGGATCGCGTCGGGCAGGTCGCCGACGTCCAGGTCTCCCGCCGGCTTGAGCACCAGCAGCCTCTGGACGAGGTTCTCCATCTCCCGCACGTTCCCCGGCCAGGAATGCCGCTCGAGAGCGGCGAGCGCCTCGGGCGTGAACCGCCGGCCGGCAGCGTGGAGGAAGTGCGCCGCCAGTGGAACCACGTCCTCGCGCCGCTCGCGCAACGGAGGGAGCTGAAGGGGGACGACGTTGAGGCGGTAGTAGAGATCGGCGCGAAACGTTCCCGCGGAGACCTGCTCGGACAACTTCCTGTTGGTCGCCGCGATCACCCGCACGTCGACGCTCTGCGGCTGGTCGGTCCCCAGCGGCTGCACCTCGCCCTCCTGGATCGCGCGCAACAGCTTCGGCTGCAGCAAGAGCGGCATCTCCCCGATCTCGTCGAGGAACAGGGTCCCGCCGTGCGCCTTCTGGAAGCGGCCTTCCCTTGGCCGCTCCGCGCCGGTGAACGCTCCCTTGGTGTGACCGAAGAGCTCGCTCTCCACCAGCGACTCCGGCAGCGCGGCGCAGTTCACCGCCACGAACGGAGCGCGAGCGCGGCGCGAGAGCCGGTGGACGGCCCGGGCCACGAGCTCCTTTCCGGTGCCCGTCTCGCCCTCGATCAGCACCGTCGCCTCGGTGGGGGCGGCGAGCAGGAGCACGTCGAGCAGGGCGCGGATCGCCTTGGACCGGCCGACGATTCCCGCCTGTTCGGTCGCGTCCAGGCCCTTCTCGAGGGCCGCGCCGTCGGCGATGGCGGCGGCCAGCTCCTTTTCCAGCGTCTCCATCGGGACGGGCTTCTCCAGGACCGTCACGGCGCCGAGCCGGATGGCGTCGACGGTGCCGGAGACCGACCGCGACCCGGTCATCATCAGCACCGGGCATCGGGGCAGCTTCTCGCGCGCCAGCCGGACGATGGTGCGGCCGTCTCCGTCCGGGAGCTGGAGGTCGGTGACGATCGCCTGGAACGGCGTCCCGTCCCGCAGCGATTCCTCGATGGCCCGCACCGCCTCGCTGACCAGGTAGGCGGACGTCGGCGTGTAGCCGCGCCGCCCGAGATGTCGCACCAGCGCCTCCACGAGCGGGACCTCGTCGTCGAGGATGAGGATGCGGCGCGCTGCGGACATCCCTTCGGCTGTACCCCGGGAATCGCCGCTTCGCAAAACCGCGACCTTGCCTCACCACTGGGGCTCGGGAAAGGCGAATCCCGGCCGCGCGAAGAGGAAGCCCTGGAAGAGGTCGCATCCCAGATCGGCCAGCGCGTCGCGCTCCGCGGGAAGCTCCACGCCTTCGGCGATCGGAATACAGTGCAGGTCCCGGCAGGCCGAGAGGATCGAGGCGATCAGGCACCGGCGCGTCGCGCTGCGATGGACGTCCCGCACCAGCGCGATGTCGATCTTCACCACCTCCGGCTCGAGCAGGGCGAAGCTCTTGAGCCCCGCGTAGCCCGAGCCGAGGTCGTCGAGCGCGATGCGGTAGCCCAGCTTGCGCAGGCGCGTCAGGCGCGGCCCCAGCCCGGGAACGTCATCCAGCGACGCGCGCTCGTTCACCTCCAGCACCACGCGGTGCGCGAGCGCGCTCAACGGTGCCGCGGGGTCGTATAGCGAGTCGTCGAGCAACTCCTGCGGGTTCACGTTCACGTACAGATCGGAGACCGGCGAGACACCGCCGGCGCGGGCCACGGCGTCGCGCAGCGCGCGCGCCAGCTCCATGGCGCGCCCGGAGCGTTCGGCGGCGTCGAGCAGGGCCTCGGGGCGCAGCATCGTGCTGCGCATCAGCGCCTCGTACCCCACCACCCGGCGCCGCGGCCAGGAGACGATCGGTTGCCAGGCCACGCGCAGCGAGCTGATGGCCGCGTCGACGACGGTCTCCAGCCCTGCGCGGTCGGCGGCGCCGTGCGCGGGCTGCCCGATCTCCTCCTGCGACTTGCGCCGCGCCTTGGCCAGCCGGTGCATGCTCACCGCCGCGCTGAGCACCTTGCGCAGCTCTTGCAGATCGAGCGGCTTGCGCAGGTACCGCGCGGCGCCGTGCTCCACCGCCCGCATCGCCGTCTCCACGGTCGGTTCGCCGGTCATGAGAAGGAAGGGGAGGTCGAGGTCCGATTCGCGGACGCGGCGCAAGAGCTCCAATCCGTCCATTCCGCAGAGCTTCACGTCGCAGAGGACGGCGTCGAAGGAGTCGGAGCGGACCTCGGCGACGGCCGCTTCCGCGCTGGGCACCGCGACTGGATCGTACCCGCTCGACAAGGCGCGGACCAAGGCCGGACGGAGGATCTCGTCGTCCTCGACCACCAGGATCCGCGGGCGGTTCAAGGTGGCGTTCATCGCCGGGCCCCGTCAGCGCGCTGCAGCGCCTCTCGCGCCAGACCGCGGTCCAGATCCTGGCCGTCCACCAGCACGCCGGGGCGCGAGGGCGCGAGCTCGTCCTGGTCCGCGGGCCGCGGCGGGCGGGCGAGGTCGTCGGGCGCGAGCGGGAGGGTGAAGAAGAACGTCGAGCCCTGCCCCGGGGCGCTCTCGACGCCGATGGTCCCGCCTTGCTGCTCGACCAGCCGGCGGCAGATGGCGAGACCGAGGCCGGTGCCCTCGTGCTTCTTCACCAGCGGGCTCTCCGCCTGGAAGAAGGGCTGGAAGAGCCGCTTCTGGGTCTCGGCCGGAATCCCGGGGCCGCGATCCCTCACCCAGAACCGGACCGCGCGGTCCTGTCGAGCGACGCCGACCTCGATGGGGGATTGATCGGGGCTGAACTTCACGGCGTTGGCGAGCAGGTTGAGGAGGATCTGCTGCAGCCGTCCGCGATCCGCCAGGACCGCGCCCGCGTCGCCGCCCGCGATGGCGATGGTGATCCCCTTCTTCTGTGCCGAAGCGCGGATCACCCCGCAGGCGGACGCCAAGGCTTCGCTCGGGATCACCGGCTCGGGCGACAAGGGCATGTGGCCCGCCTCGATCTTGGCCAGGTCGAGGACGCGGTTGATCAGCATGAGCAGATGGCGGCCGCTGGCCTGGATGTCGACGACCCACTGCCGCCGCGTCGGACCCAGGTCGGCGCCGTCGTCGAGAAGCAGCTCGGAGAACCCGATCACCGCGTTCAGCGGCGTGCGCAGCTCGTGCGACATGTTGGCGAGGAACTCGCTCTTCAGCCGGTCCGCCTTCTGCACTTCCTCGTTCTTCCGCGACAGCTCCTGCTGTTGCGCCTTCAGCTCCTCGCCCTGCGCCTCCAGCGCGGTGGCCTGCTCCGCCAGCTCCTGGTTGCGCCGGGCCAGCTCGCGGGCGATGCGCTCGGTGTGGTCGAGGAGCGAGCGGCGCGCGATGGTGAGGGCGAGGGGAGCGGCGACGTCGGACAGCATCGTCACCGCGTCGTTCGAGAATGGACCGAGGGATCCCACCACCAGCAGTCCGGACGGACGGTTCCCCACCGCCAGCGGCACCAGCACCAGGGCACGCGGCCGGCCCGCCGCGATCAGGCAGTCGAAGCGCAGGTCGATGTCGGGAGGGACCTCCTCGAGGATCTCCACCCGGCGCTTGCGCATGGCGTGCTCGGCCATCCCCGCCAGCGGCACCGGCGTGTTCCGCGCGACCTCGGTGGCGGCGTAGCTGGCGATGGGGCACAGCTCCCGGCCTTCCAGCTTGTAGCAGAGCATCACGGCCGCGCCGACTGGCCCGGCCAGCTCGCACAGCGCCGCTCCGATCACCTCGTCCAGCTCGGCGTCCGCGGTCAGCGCGGCGAGCGCGCGGCCCTTGGCCTGTTCGCGATAGCGGTGCCGCGCCAGCTCCTCGCTGCGCTCGGCGAGCTCGCGGTTGCGGTGGCTCATCTGGAGGTTGACGGCCTCGAGCGCTTGGGTGCGTTCCCGCACCTTGTCCTCGAGCCCGGCGCGGGCAGCCGCCAGCGTCTCCGCCATCTCGTTGAAGGTGCGCGCGAGCGCATCCAGGTCGGTGTCGCCTCCGACCGGCAGCCTCGCGGCGTAATCGCCGCGGGCGAGCGTGGCCGCCGCGCGGGTCATCTCCCGGATCGGCCTCAGCGCACGGCGCACGGTGATCATCTGGATGACGAACGCGATGGCCACCGCCAGGGCCCCGGCGAGCAACGACGATCGATCCGAGGTGGCAGCGATCAGGTCGCCCGAGAACCCGATCTGCGCCACGGCGAGGACAGCGAGGGGGAAGGCCGCGGTCGCGGCGAGGAGCAGCGCGGTGCGGCGGCGGACGAGGAAGCTCACGCGACACCGCCGATTCCGTCGCGCTGGGGTGGCGCGGCCTGTCGCGGGGGAGCGAGGCGCAGCCGGAACACGGCGCCGCCGCCCTCCCTGTCGTGAACGGAAACGCCGCCCTCGTGCGCCTCCGCCACCAGCTTGACCAGGTAGAGGCCGAGGCCGATGCCGCGGCGATGGTTCCCGCGCTTCGCCTCGACCGAGCCGAAGCGCTGGAACAGGACTCCCTTGAGCGGATCGGGGATCCCCGGCCCGCGGTCGGCCACCTCGATCTCCACGTCCCCGGCGTCGTTCCGGATGCGGACGTCGACCTGGCTGCCGGGGGCCGTGTACTTCAGCGCGTTGGAGAGCAGGTTCTCCAACGACCTCTTCAGCAGCTTCTCGTCGACCATGCCGAGCGGGTCGCCCTCGGCCGTCCAGCACAACTGGACCCGGCGCCTGCGCGCCGTAGGCTCGACGGTGGCGATGGAGGCGGAGACGACGCTCGCCAGGTCCGCGGGAGCGCGCCGGGCGACGAGCGCGTGCTCTTCCATCAGCCTGACGTGGAGGGTCTCGTCCAGGGCGCCGCGCAGCGCTTCTGCCGAATCCAGCGCCCGGCGCAGGTCCTCGGCCTGCTCCGCGTCGCGGCTCGCCTCCAGCGCGATCTCGATGGTCGAGAGGACCCCCGAGAGCGGGTTGCGCAGATCGTGCACCAGCAGCGAGACCACGTCGTCCTTCAGCGACTGCAGGCGGCGCAACTCCTCGACCTGCTTGCGGATGAGCGCTTCCTGGTGGCGGAGGCGGAGGAAGCTGCGCACCCGCAGGAGCAGTTCGCGCCGATCGACCGGCTTGTGGAGGAAGTCGTCCGCGCCCGCTTCCAGCCCCCGGTTGCGGTCCTCCTGCTCGCCGAGGGCAGTGACCATGAGCACGGGAAGGAACGCCTCGGCGGCCAGCGCCTTGATCGACCGGCAGGTGGTGAAGCCGTCCTGATCGGGCATCATCACGTCGAGCAGGACGAGGTCGACGGTCCCGCGTTCCACCACCTGCAGGGCCTCGCTTCCGCAGGCAGCTTCGATCACCTCCCACTGCGCGCTGAGGAATCCGCGCAGCAGGGCGCGGTTCCGGGCCTCGTCGTCGACCACCAGCACGGTGCTGCGGCGCTCCATGCGCACACCTCTCCAGACGGGGAGTGACTGCCCACAGGGGTGCAGGGAGCGGGCCAGGCCATAACCGCGCGTCCTCCGGGCGAAGAAGGCCGCGATCTCGCGGCGTCAGTCCAGCTTCGAGACACGAAGTCCGGTTTCCGGACTCGCCGCGCCTTGTCCGGGGAAGTCCCGAGTGCACGCGAATCCGCCCCTGACATAATGTCGCGCCCTTCGAGGTCCGAGCCCGGAATCATTGGCGACCGGACAGGTTCTGCACGATCGCCGATGACTCCGCCCCCGCAACCTCCCATCGAAGACGACGTCCGACGAAGCGACGGGACCTTCGAGCAGATCCCCGCCCTGGCGTGGGCAACCGACGCCAGCCTGCGCATCCTCTGGACGGTCGGGGACGCTTTTCTGGGCTCGGACCGTTCGCTGGTGGGGAAGACGCTGCAAGAGGCAGGCGAGATCTCGGAGCGCGGCATCCGCGCGCACGAGGACGCCTTGCGCGGACGCCCCAGCCGGTTCGAGGGCCGCTTCCGGGACCGCATCGCACAGGTGGGCGTGGAGCCGTACCGCAACGGCGCGGGCGAGATCATCGGCGCCATCGGCATCGCCGTCGACGTCACCGATCGGAGGCGCGCCGGAGAGGAGCTGGCGCATCGGCTCTTGGAAGCGCAGGAGGCGGAACGGCGCTCCATCGCCCGCGAGCTGCACGACGACTTCGGCCAGGTGCTGACGGCGATCCGCTTGAGCCTGCAGGGCGGAGCGCACGCGGCCGAGAGCATCCAGCTGGTGGACGATGCCATCCAGCGCATGCGCGACCTGGCGCTCGATCTGCGGCCGGCGATCCTCGACGACCTGGGGCTGGAAGCCGCGCTCCGCTGGTACGTGGCCCGGGAGGCGGGCCGCGCGGGACTCGCGTTCCGCCTCGACGTCTCGTCGATCGGGACGCGTCTGGCTCCCGCGCTGGAAACCGCCTGCTTCCGCCTGGTGCAGGAGGCGCTGACGAACGTGGTCCGGCACGGCCAGGCGGAAGAGGTGGAGGTCAAGCTCGAGGCCTCGGAGGGAGAGGTGCGGGTCAGCATCTCCGACGATGGGAAAGGCTTCGACGTGCGCGCCGCGCGGCGAAGGGCCGTCGCGGGGGGCAGCCAAGGCCTCTTGATCATGGAGGAGCGGGCATCGCTGGCGGGAGGGAAGCTGGAGATCCGCTCGGACCTGGGAACCGGCACCACCGTCGCCGCGCGCATCCCCATCCGCGGAGCGACGCGGTGACGAA
>Ga0070708_100000446_pt1 | contig 30890 bp, 28 predicted proteins | sample KBSK5503metaG_FD_65469 | JGI IMG/M metagenome (GOLD analysis project Ga0070708, IMG submission 65469) | Corn, switchgrass and miscanthus rhizosphere microbial communities from Kellogg Biological Station, Michigan, USA - KBS K5-50-3 metaG | ecosystem: Host-associated > Plants > Roots >... | reverse complement strand
CAAGCCACCGGCGACGAGCGCCGTGGTGATAAGGCCCATGCCTTTCTGCGAGTCATTCGTGCCGTGACCAAGGCTAAAGAGCGCCGCAGAGAGCAACTGCAAACGGCGGAACCAGCGGTCCACTTTTTGCGGACGTTGTCTGCGGACAATCCAGCTCGTGATGATCGTCAGGAGGATGGCGAGAATCATTCCAACAATCGGCGAGAGAAAGATAAAAATAACCGGTTTGACCCACCCACTGAGGATCAGCGCCTTGGAGCCGGCGTAAGCGACTGCCGCGCCGCCATAGCCACCGATGAGGGCGTGGGAAGAACTTGTAGGGAGGCCCAACGTGAGGGTGATCAGGTTCCAGGAAATCGCGCCAAGGAGGCCGGAAAGGAGGACTTGCTGATTGATCAGCTCGATGTGAATCATGCCTTTGCCGATGGTGGTGGCCACGGCCGTGCCGAAGATGAAGGCGGCGATGAAGTTCCAGAAAGCGGCCCAGGCGACTGCTCGAAGAGGCGTTAGAACTCGTGTGGAGACGACGGTGGCGATGGAATTGGCGGCGTCATGCCAGCCGTTGGAAAATTCGAAGACCAGCGTGAGGACAATGACGGCGATTAGGAGGTTAAAGCTGGTCATCGGCGAATCAAGCGCTCTTGATGATGACGCCTTCGATGACGTTGGCGACATCCTCGCATTTATCCACGGCGGTTTCGATGACCTCGAAGATTTCCTTCCACTTAATGATCTGGACGGAGTCTTTTTCTTCGTCGAACAGCTGGGCGATGAGGGTGCGGCAGAGGCGGTCGCTTTCGTTTTCGTAGCGGTTGATCTCGATGCAGTGCTTGAGGGCTTTGTCGGGAGTACCGAGAGCTTTGACGGCGGCGGTTACTTCCGAGGTGGCGGAGACGAGGACCTTGACGAGGTCCACGGTGCCCTCGCGGATTGCGTCAACGCGGTAGAGGACGAAGCGGCTGGCGGCGGCATCGATTAGGTCTATGACGTCGTCGAGCTGGTTGCATAGCGTGTGGATGTCTTCACGGTCGAAAGGCGTGATGAAGGTCTGGTTGAGCTTGATGAGGAGGTGGTGGGCGATTTCGTCGCCTTCGTGCTCGATAGCCTTGATGCTCTGGACCTGTTCGGGTACGCCCGTGTAGTGCGAGAGCATTTTCACGAGGGCTTCGGCTCCGTCGTGAATATTTTCGGCTTGCTTGGCGAAGAGGTCGAAAAAACCCTCTTCGCGCGGCAAGAGCCGCTGCAAGAGTCCATTCATGGCGTATGACTCTCCCCTGAAAGAGTCTGTGTTGAGGCGTGAAGAGTGTAGCGAAGGGCGGTTCGAGAGGCAAGGAAGCGTGAGAAGCGAAGGCCTATGATTGCGGCTTTAGTTTTGAACGCAAGGCGTCAAATAAGTTTGAATTCCGTTCTTTCTTTGCTTGACCGAGTTTCCAAGTCTTGAGAAAAGTGTCGGCAAACAATGGGTTTGCGATGGCCGCCTCCTGGACGCGCGGAAAAATCAATTCAAAATGAAATTCCAAAAGATGCTCTAGAAGCAGACACGCAATTGCCCATCTTAAGTCCTCTTGTTCGTGAACTCCCCATTTCAAGACAAAGGGTAGGATTGCCTCGGGCTCGTCTTCAATAAAGTCTTCGATGAGCATGATTGCCTGCCATCGCGGATCTTTTTGCCCAGCCGGCGCGACTTCTCCGGGAAGGATTTTTTCGGCGGCTTCGATTGCTTCTTGGACGCTGTCTAGCATTGGACGCTACCTCGGCCGGGAATATTTTAAACTCTCAGGGCGAAACTGCGCAGCTCGTGATTCACGACTTGTGGCCAAATAAAAAGGGCGTCCTGGTTTGCACCGGGACGCCCTTTGGATTGAGGTTTGGGCAGGCTGGTGATTCTTAGTACATGCCGCCCATGCCGCCTGCGCCGGGGGCTCCACCGCCGCCAGCAGCTGCAGCCTTTTCTTCCTTGATTTCAGCGACGAGAGCTTCGGTCGTGAGCATGAGGCCCGCGATGGAAGCTGCGTTCTGAAGAGCAAGGCGGGTGACCTTGGCCGGGTCGATAACGCCCATTTTGACCATGTCGCCGTACTCGCCGGTCTCGGCATTGAATCCGAAGTTTTCTTCCTTGGACTCGCGGATCTTGCCGATCACAACGGCGCCTTCATGGCCGGCGTTGAGAGCGATCTGGCGGGAAGGCTCTTCGAGAGCACGCCGCACGATGCCTGCACCAACGGCTTCGTCATCGTGGAGCTTGAGCTTCTCGATGGCCGCGATGCAGCGAAGCAGCGCCGAGCCTCCGCCGGGGACGATACCTTCCTCGACAGCCGCGCGGGTGGCGTGCATAGCGTCTTCGACACGCGCCTTCTTTTCCTTGAGTTCGGTTTCCGTGGCCGCGCCGACTTTAATGACGGCAACGCCGCCAACGAGCTTGGCAAGTCGTTCCTGGAGCTTTTCCTTGTCATAGTCGCTGGTGGTGTTTTCGACCTGGGAACGGATCTGCTTCACACGGCCTTCGATGTCCGCGGACTTGCCGGCGCCTTCGATGATCGTGGAGTTGTCCTTGTCGATGGTGACTTTCTTGGCGCGGCCGAGGTCCTCGAGCTTCACGTTTTCGAGTTTGATGCCGAGGTCTTCGGTGATGGCCTTGCCGCCTGTGAGGGTGGCGATGTCTTCGAGCATGGCCTTGCGGCGGTCGCCAAAGCCAGGGGCCTTGACGGCAGCGCACTGCAACGTGCCGCGGAGCTTGTTGACGACCAGGGTCGCCAGAGCTTCGCCTTCGATGTCCTCAGCGATGATCAAGAGGGGCTTGCCCATCTTGGCGGTTTGCTCGAGCAACGGGAGCAGGTCCTTCATCGAGCTGATTTTCTTTTCGTGGATGAGGATGCGAACGTCCTCGAGGACGCACTCCATGCGCTCGGGGTCGGTGATGAAGTAGGGCGAGAGGTAGCCGCGGTCAAACTGCATGCCTTCGACTACTTCGAGGGTGGTCTCCATCGTCTTGGATTCCTCGACGGTGATGACGCCATCCTTGCCGACCTTCTTCATGGCTTCGGCGATGATGCCGCCAATCTGCTTGTCGTTGTTGGCGGAAATGGTGCCAACCTGAGCGATCATGTCACCCTTGACGTCCTTATGAAGCTTCTTGATTTCCTCGACGGCCACTTCGACGGCCTTTTCGATGCCGCGCTTGAGAGCGGTCGGGCTGGCGCCTGCGGCGACAGTCTTGACGCCCTCGCGGAAGATAGCCTGAGCGAGCACGGTGGCGGTGGTGGTGCCGTCGCCGGCGACGTCAGACGTCTTCGAGGCGACTTCACGAACCATCTGCGCACCCATGTTCTCGAGAGGATCCGGCAGCTCGATTTCCTTGGCCACGGTCACGCCGTCCTTGGTGATGATCGGGGCGCCGAACTTCTTTTCGATCACCGCATTGCGGCCCTTGGGGCCGAGGGTGATCTTCACTGCGTCGGCGAGGATGTTCACGCCACGTAGAATCGACTGGCGGGAATTCTCACCTGTTACAATCTGCTTCGCCATACTGGTATTTCCTCCTGATCAGCTTTTTGCGAACTGCGAAATTTTGAACCAGCTACCTCGTTACATCAGCGGGCACGGCATGCCGTGCCCCTACGGATTGGAACCGGGACTACTTCTTTGCTGCTTTCGCAGCGCCGCTCAGCTTCGCCAGAATCTCTTCTTCGCGAAGAATGAGGTACTCTTCGTCGTCGAGTTTGATTTCCGTGCCGCTGTATTTGCCGAACAGAACGCGGTCGCCTGGCTTCACATCAAGAGGGATCAACTCGCCCTTCTCACGCTTGCCAGCGCCGACGGCGATTACTTCACCCTCCATGGGCTTTTCTTTTGCGGAGTCAGGGATGATGATGCCTCCCTTGACGCTTTCTTTTTCTTCAATGCGCTTCACGATGACACGGTCGTGTAGCGGGGTCAGATTCACTGCCATCTTGGAAGAACCTCCATTAGGTGATCTTACGGTTTGAACTGAGGCTGGGAGCACGGAAGGGAAATTAGCACTCCTCGCAGCCGACTGCTAATATAGCAGAAACTCCTTCCATGTCAAGCATTTCTCAGACAGTTGAGTGAATTTCTGTCCGATTCTCTTCGTCATATAAGTAATTTATTGTCAATCACTTAGATGGTGCAAGGAAAATACGACACTTGGCGATTGCCGTGCAGCCCTCGTGGGCTTAGAATCTGCGCGAGGTATTCTGTTGCCCCCTCATGTTTATCCTCGACTGATAGTCTTGACGGCTGGGACTCTGCTGCCATTCTTCTGGATCGTGGTTATCCTCGGCCATCGTCGCCAACGGAATTTCGAGCGCATTTTCTTTTTTGTGTGTTTGGCGCTGGTCTTCTTTTTCGGATGTTCACTCTTAGCACTCAACGCCCGGCTCTATTACACAAACATCCCTCAGACGCTGGCGATTTTTGCTTGGACGATTCTCTGCCTGGGATTGTGGTTTTTACCGTCTTTGCTGCTCCACCTGCATGTTGAATATGCCGACATCCGAACCATGATTGGTTCTGGAACGAGGAAAAGGCTGTGGCTAGCGGGGGCCTACGTTCCTGCAATCTTGCTCTTTCCATACTTTTACGCAGCCCTGCGCCTGCGATCCGGCGTGGACTTCGATTTACCGAGCAATTCTCTAGGTATCCCTTTCCAAGTCTGGCTCCTGAGCGCAATCTTACTCTGCGTAGTTTGGCAAAGACGTTTCATGAAAGTTGCCCCAGATAAGGAACAAAGATCTTTTCACCGGCAATTGCAAAACAATTTCGTCGTTTTGGCCCTCTGGATTTTCATTGGTCATGCGTTCCTATGGCGATGGCCAAGAAATGAGAGTGGCGCCGCTTCTTACGGATGGCTCCTGGTTCTCTTTGCTCTGGCGCCGCTCGTCAGTCTCGCTCGAAATGTTCAGAAATTCAATTTCTTGCAGATCGGCAGGCAGCGGAATCTCATGTACGCCGTCTTTGCGACCTTTCTCGCACTCCTTTATTTGAGCTTAGTTCGCCGCGTGAGCTTGTGGACGGAGCCGTATCTGCCGCCGGAAGCGACCGCTGCGATCCTGCTCTTTCTTCCCGTGGTGTTCTTTGAGCCTTTACAGCGATTGATGGGAGGGATTCTGCGCCGGACAGCGCAATCGGAGATGGATCACGCGCAACGCATGATGGCGCCGATTCAAGAAATCGCTCGGCTCGGCAATCTCGTGAAGTTAAAGGCTTTTATCGAGAAGTGGATCGGCGACGAGTTGCAGCTCGCTGAAGTGAAACTTTCTCTCGGCAGTGCTGCGGAGGCCGATTCGGAACAGAAGGCATCCGAAGAGGTTTTCGCCATCCGACAATCCGGCCGAGATTGGGGAGCGCTGCGCGTCAAAGCTCATGGGGCGATGTTGTCCGGCGAGACGGCGGCGGCGCTGGAGTTTTTGTGCGAGCAGTTGCCCGGGGCGCTGGATTTGTGCCGGTTGATTGAGGAGAAGCTGCGACTGGAAAGGGAACTGGCGGAACGGGAGCGGCTGGCCGTTCTTGGGCAGATGGCGGCGAGCATTTCGCACAATTTGAAAAACCCGCTGGGTTCGATCAAGACGATATTGCAGCTGCAGATGGAGAGCCCGGAACTGCCGGCTTCGATTCGCGGCGAAACGAAGATGGTGCTGGAGGAGATTTCGCGGCTGTCAGGGAAGCTGAACCAGTTGCTGCAATTTAGCCGGCCAGCGATTCGCGGCGGTGTTGTCGCGTCGACTTGCGATGCGCGAACTGTGGCTGAAGAAGTTTACGGAGTTTTGCGGCATGAGGCCGAGCTGCGGGGCGTCGCGCTTGAGGTGGACGTCAGGACAGATGGCGCGAGACTTTCGGCAAGTTCTGAAGCAATGAGCGAGATTTTGTCGAACCTGGTTGTGAACGCGATGGAAGCGACTCCCCGAGGGGGACGCGTGAAGGTAACTGGACGTTCGAATGGCGATGGATTTTTGTTGGCAGTGGAAGACGACGGGCCGGGCATTCCGGAAAGCGTGCGCGAAAAAATTCTACAGCCATTTTTTACGACCAAGACGCAGGGCACGGGGCTCGGCCTGGCCATTGTGGCGAGGCGTGTTGTGGAGTTTGGCGGAAATCTGGATTGGGAAAGTCCGGTAAAGGACGCCAAGGGAACACGGTTTAAAGTGACGATGCCGATCAAGGAAGAGAAGAAGCAATGAAGTGAGGATGTAAGTAGGTAGGGAAAAAACATGAAGACAATATTGATTGTCGATGACGAGCCGGCGGCTCGGTACGGGTTGCGGCGAGCGCTGGAAGCGAAGTATCGGATAGCGGAAGCAGACTCTGCGGAGGCCGCGCGCGATTCGTTGAACACCGAGCAGCCGGATCTCGTTTTGCTGGATGTCGTGCTGCCGGGGCAGGGCGGCCTGGAATTTCTGCGCTGGATGCGCGAGCAGGGAAGCGAATTGCCGGTGTTGATGGTTTCGGCGCTGGACACGGCGAAAACCGCGGTGGAAGCGTTGCAACTCGGGGCGGCGGATTATCTGGTGAAGGGATTCGAATTGGAAGAGCTGCGGCAGCGCGTGGCAAATCTGTTGAAGCTCGTGTCACTGGAAAAAGAAAATGATTCGTTGCGACGGCGGATGGCGACGGAGGGCCAATTCGGCCAGATGATTGGCCGGACGGCGGAAATGCGGCGCGCGTTCGACATGGCGGATCGCGTGGCGCCGGCGGATTCGACGGTGCTCATTCTCGGCGAGAGCGGCACGGGGAAGGACCTGATGGCGCAGGAGATTCATGCGCGGTCGCCGCGCGCGCAGAAAGCTTATGTGGCTGTGAATTGCGCGGCACTGCCGGAGACACTGATCGAATCTGAATTGTTTGGATATGAGCGCGGGGCGTTTACGGGAGCGGCGCAGCAGAAGAAAGGGAAATTCGAATTGGCGTCGGGTGGAACATTGTTTCTGGATGAGATTGGCGACATGAATCCCGTGACACAAGCAAAAGTGCTTCGCGCGCTGGAAAATCGCACCATCGAGCGGCTCGGCGGGGCGCAGCCAATTCCGGTGGATGTGCGGGTGATCAGCGCAACGCATCGGAATCTGGCGACGGAAATTCGCGCGGGAAAGTTTCGCGAGGATTTGTTCTACCGGCTGCGGGTGGTGACTATCGAGCTGCCGCCGCTGCGAGCGCACAAAGCAGACATCCCAGTGTTGGCCGAAGCGTTCCTGCAGATGCATGGGACGCGCCTCGGGCGCGCGGCACGGCTCACGCGGGAAGCGATTGCGGCCATCGAGCGGTACGACTGGCCAGGCAACGTCCGCGAACTGAAAAACGCGTTGGAACGCAGTCTGGTGCTGTGTCGCGGGGACGAGATTGGCGTGGAGGATTTGCCGCAAGAAGTGGTGAGCGGGCAAGCTGCGCTTCACAATAATGGCGGCGGTGCGAGCGAGAATGGATTCGATGAAAAGGATTTTCGCGAAGCCAAGCGGAAATTTGAAGTGGCCTACATCACGAAACAGCTTGCGGATCATCACTGGAATGTTTCGCGGACGGCGGCGACGATCGGGCTGCACCGGCAAAGTTTGCAGGAAAAACTTCGCGAGTTGGGAATCCGGCGGCCGGGGCGCGAGCCGCTCGAGGAGAGTGAATCGTGACAGGTGACTTGTGACTCGTGAGTCCGGCCTTAGAGACGCGCCCGAAATTGCGGCGTATGTTTTGGCTGGGGGCGGAAGCACGCGATTTGGGCGCGACAAAGCGCTCGTTGAGTTTGCAGGGAAGCCCATGCTGGCGCGCACGGTCGAATTGATCCGCGGGGTGACGGACGACGCGAAAATCGTTGCGGCGCCAGGAAAATACGCTGAGTTCGGCGTGACAATTGTGGAGGATCGCTGGCCTGGCGAAGGACCGCTTGGCGGAATCGTAACTGCTTTGCTGTACACACAGAACAACGAGCCAGATTGTGTGTGGAACTTGATCTTGAGCTGCGACATGCCGTTCCTGACCGCGGACTGGGTGATGTTTCTCGCGAAGCGAGCGGCGGAGAGCGCTGCTCAGGTGGTCCTGCCGCACTCTTCGCAAGGACCCGAGCCCCTATGCGCCGCGTGGCGAACGGACGCGTGCACAGCCATCCAGGATCAGTTCGAGAAAGGCGTGCGCAAGGTTACTGCGGCGATAGGAAAGTTGAAGTCGGAAGTTCTTGACGCGCGGGACTGGAAACGGTTTGATAGCGCAGGGCAGCTCTTCTGGAATATGAATACGGCGGCGGACTTCGAAGAAGCGCGAAGGATTTTGGAAGCGGGACAAAAATGACGGCCGTTGGGATAGCAGACGCCGGAGTTGATGGGCGCGCGGGATGACAGACGCATACGATATCAGTCGCGGTGTCGCTGCGATGCAGACTGGCGGAGCGCGGGGGGCGTCGGAGGCCGCGGACGCCGACCCAGCCAAAAACAATCTCGAGCCGCACGCCGAAAACTTTTTTGAGTTTCGCGATGTATGCAAATCGTTTGACGAAAACGAGGTACTGAAAAACGTCAGCTTTACGGTGAAGCGCGCCGAGACTTGCGTGATCATGGGACGCAGCGGCGTGGGGAAGTCCGTTTCGCTAAAGCACATCATGGGATTTATGAAAGCGGATTCGGGGCGCATCCTTGTGGACGGAGAAGACGTCACGGATTTCACCGAGCAGCAATTCGAAGAGGTGCGGCGCAAAGTGACCATGGTGTTTCAGTCTGGCGCGCTCTTCGATTCGCTCACGGTCGGGGAGAACATCGCTTTTCCTCTGGAAAAACAGCCCGGACTCGAATACGAAGACATCGATGCGTACGTAGCTAAATTGGCGAAAATGCTGGAAGTCGAAGAGGTGCTGGACAAACTCCCCGGGGAATTATCGACTGGCATGCGGCGCGCGGTGGCCATGGCGCGGGCGTTTGCGCAAAATCCCGACGCGATTTTGTTTGACGAGCCGACAACCATGGTGGACCCCATCATGGCGGGCCACATGGGCGACCTGATTCTGCGGCTGAAGGACGCGTTTCACCGCACCTCCATCGTGGTGACCCACGACACGCATCTCGCAAAGAAACTTGCCGATACCATAGTTTTCCTGCAGGACGGCCGCGTCGCGTTCTTCGGGCCGTGGGACGATTTTGAAAATTCGAAAGATCCGTTTCTCCACAACTTCCGCATGCAGGATGCGTTGATCCCCGCTCTGGACGTGACTCTGTGAGCCAGGCGGCGGGCGGCTCTGCCGATCCAATCAAACAACTGCCCAAGACGATGGGCTTCTGGGACGTTTTGTTTTTCAATATTGCCACCGTTCTGGGCCCGCGCTGGATTGCCGCGGCCGCGCACAACGGCACGTCTTCGATCAGCTTGTGGGTGCTGGCGGCGCTCTTCTTTTTTGTTCCCACAGCTTTAGTGATCAACGAACTCTCTTCCCGCTTCCCCCACGAAGGGGGATTGTATGTGTGGTCGAAGGAAGCATTCGGAGATTTTCACGGATTCGTGGCGGGTTGGACCTATTGGATTTATACCGTTTTTTATTTTCCAGGATTGCTCTTGGCCAGCGCGGCGATGAGCGGCTACGTGGCCGGTTCCGGCGGCGTGGCGCTTGCGCAGAACACAACTTATCTTTTGGTGGGCTCGTTTGTTCTGCTGATTGTGGCCGTGGTGTTCAACATCGTTGGGATGAATGTGGGGAAGTGGCTACAAAACGCGGGCGGAGTTTCCACTTATCTTCCGCTACTCATGCTCACAGCCGTGGCAGCGATTCTGTGGTTTCATCACGGATCGGTGACGCGCTTCACTTGGGCGAACATGATGCCTCATTGGAGTTGGGACACGGTGAACTTCTGGTCGCAGATCGCGTTTGCGTTTACGGGACTCGAGCTGGTCTCGGCAATGAGCGATGAGATCAAGGATCCGCGCCGGACGCTGCCCCGTGCAGCACTGAGCAGCGGAGCGCTGATCGCGGCCATCTACATCCTGGGCACATTCGCGGTGCTGGCGCTCGTCCCCAGTGGCGATGTGGATCCCAAGAGCGGAGTGTTTCAGGCCATCACGCTAGGCTCGACGGCGCTGCGGATCGGTTTCGTCGGAGTCCTGGCGGCGATGCTGGTGTCCGTCGGCAACGCCGGTGGAGTGGGCAGCACCGTCGCAGGGATTGCGCGCGTTCCCTTTGTCGTGGGAATTGACAAATATATGCCGGCGGCATTCGGCAAGATTCACCCGAGATGGAAGACCCCTTACATTTCCATTCTGGTGCAGGCCACGATTTCTGGAATTGTGCTTCTGCTCAGCCAAGTGAAGGAAGAAACGATGCGCGGGGCGTATCAGATTCTCGTGGACGCCGCGATCATCCTCTATTTCATTCCCTTCCTGTACATGTATGCGGCTGCAATCAAATTGGCGGGCCGCAAAGACCGGAGAGAAAATCCTCACGCCGTTTTGATTCCCGGCGGAAAGCTCGGCGTGTGGATTGCGGGAGGGCTCGGCTTTGTCGTCGTACTGTGCGGTATTGCATTTTCGCTGATTCCGCCTGGAGAAGAGGTGAACAAAGTTCTGTTTGAAGAGAAGCTGATCGGCGGAACTGCCACAGCCGTTTTGATTGGTCTGATGCTTTATTGGCGCGGCGCACGCGCAAAAGCCAGGGAGTCGCTGAGCTGAACAGCCAGAAATATTCGAATCAATACACCGACCACATTCCGGGCGTAGCGAGTTCAAGGAGATTACCGTCAGGGTCGCGGAAATAAATGCTGGTGCCGCCGCGCGGCCACTTCACTCGGCTTTCAATGGAAACGCGATAATCGGCTAGCTGCTTTTCCCAAGCAGGTAGCTCCGCCGCAGGAATGGCCAAGGCGAAATGATTTTGTCCTGTGCCGTCGTGAGGGGGAATGACGCCAGATGGAGTATGAACGGATTGCGCCGTCGCGCCTCGCTTGAAAAGCAACAACACGTCGCGATCGGCGACGCTGTACGCGCGAAATCGATCGTCACCAGCAATCTTGCACAGCCCAAGAACTTCCTCATAAAATTTCGAGGCGCGATCGACATCTTCGACATAGATCGCTGTCTCGACTACTCCGGTCAGGACGGGCATGAGTGTCTCCAAGATTCTCAGAAGCCTTCTTCAAGCAAACGAGACATCGTGAGCGCGGGAGAGGATGTGAAACTACGCGTTTCGAGATAGCGCTCGACGTATTTGCCGAGGACATCGCCTTCGAGGTTGACCGCGTCGCCGGGTTTGTGGTCCTGGATGTTGGTGTGCTCGTAGGTGTAGGGAATTACGGCGACTTCCGCGATGCGCGTGCGGCCGTTCCATCGCGCGACTGTGAGGCTCATGCCGTCAATGGTGATGGAACCCTTCGGCACGACATAGCGCGCAAAATCTTCGGGAACTTCAACGCCAAACCACCAGTTGTTGCCTTCTGGGCCCTCCGGATCGAGACGCGTTACGCGGCCTGTGCCGTCCACGTGTCCTAGTACGAAGTGGCCGCCAAATTCTTTTCCGGCAGTGAGAGGCTGCTCTAAATTAACTCGCCCACCTTTCTTTGTCCCGCCATTTTTCGCACCGAACGATGTTTTTTGGATGGTCTCGCCAGAAAGATCAGCGGAGAACTGTTTTTTGCCGAGAGCGACGACTGTAAGGCAGCAACCGTTGACGGCGATGCTCTTCGAAACGGCAAGCGCCGATGCGACGCCAGGTGCGTGGATGGTGACGCGTCCACCACTCGATTTTAGGTCGAGAGCCTCAACTGTGCCGACATGTTCGATGATTCCAGTAAACACGGCTAACTCTTTTCCTCAATGCTCCCGATTCGTGCGCTTTTCCTTCAAAGTGTACAGCATTTCGCCGCGAGGGCAGAAAGCACTAGACTGAACTTTGACGGATAAGGGAAACCAATCGAGGTTGCACTATGAAGGCCTGTTTGCTCAACGCCCCAGCTCGGATTGAAACAAATCCGCTGCAATTCGCGGAAGTGGCTGCGCCGCAACCAGCCAGGGGCGAGGTGCTGATTCGCGTGCGCGCCTGCGGCGTGTGCCGAACGGATTTGCACGTGATCGAGGGCGAATTGCCGCCGCGAAAATCGCCAGTGATTCCGGGGCATCAAGTCGTTGGGATCATCGAAAAACAGGGAGAAGGCTCAGGGCGTTTTGCGCCAGGCGCGCGCGTCGGCGTTGCCTGGCTGCACCATACGGACGGCGTGTGCGAGTATTGCCGCCGGGGCGAAGAAAATCTTTGCGACGATCCGGTTTTCACGGGCTACAGCGTCGACGGCGGCTATGCCGAGTACATCGTTGCACCGCAGGATTTCGTCTACGCCATTCCCGAAAGTTTCCCTGACGAGCAAGCCGCGCCGCTGCTCTGCGCGGGAATCATCGGATTCCGCTCGCTGCGTCTTTCGGGGATCAAGCCCGGCGAGCGACTGGGGTTTTATGGTTTTGGCGCTGCGGCGCATGTTGCCATTCAAGTGGCGCGGCATTGGAAGGTGACGGTGTACGCATCGACGCGAGATGCGCGTCACCAGAAGCTGGCGCTCGAGCTGGGCGCGGCGTGGGCTGGCGGAACGTTCGATGCGCCGCCGGAAAAGCTCGATGCCGCAATTGTCTTTGCGCCGGCGGGAGAGATTGTACCCGCGGCGCTTGGCGCGTTGCGCAAAGGCGGCGTGCTTGTGCTGGGCGGAATTCACATGAGCCCGATTCCCTCGTTCAGTTATGACTTGCTGTATCAGGAGCGGATGATTCGCAGCGTGGCGAATAACACGCGGCAGGATGGCGAGGATTTTCTGGGCATAGCGGCAGAGATTCCGATTCGGACACATGCGCAGATCTATCCGCTCAGCGAGGCCAACCGCGCATTGAATGCGCTGAAGAATGACGCCATTCCCGGGGCGGCCGTGCTGCGCGTCAGCGAGTAACCTGGTCCAGCGGAACGTCGTCAATGTTGCCGCGTTCCGGCGTTAGCGGTACACGTCTTGCAGATAGCCTTCCATAGCGATATCCGGACCGAAAGATTGGGTGCGGATTTTTTGCAGCGGCGGAAGTTTCAGATTCGGCGCGATGGCGAAGGGCACACGCGATTCGCCGGAAATCTTGGCCGCGTAGAAAAGAAAAAGCTTGTTGACGATTCCAGCGGCGAGGGCGGCGCCGTTAAGGGTAGGGCCGGCTTCGAGCAGGACGCTGAGGATTTCGCGGCGGCCGAGCTCGGCGAGAACCGCGTCCAGGTCGATTCGGCCCGCGCGCGAACGGATGCGGACTACCTCCACGCCAGCCTTCTGAAGGGCCCGTGCTTTCCGCGAATTTGCGGCTTCGTTTGCGAAAACGAGCAAGTCGTCGTCGGCAGTTCGGGCGAGTCGGGATTTCGGCGGGAGGGAAAGCTTGCTGTCCAGGATTACGCGCAAGAGCCGCCGCCTTCGCGGAAGGCCGCTGCGATCCGTCAGAAACGGGTCATCGCTTTGGACAGTGCCAACGCCGGTGAGTAGTGCATCAGAGGCGTGGCGCATGCGGTGAACTTCCGCGCGAGATTCTTCTGAACTGATCCAGTTAGTGCGCTTCGCCGGATGAGACAGAGTGTGGGACTTGCTGTGTTTGCCAGGCAGAGCGAGCTGGCCATCCAGCGTGAGCGCGGACTTGAGCGTGACGAACGGCTTGCCTGTGCGAATCCAGCACGCAAAGGCTTCGTTGAGCGTGCGCGCTTCCTCTTCTCCTATGCCGGTGAAGACTTCGATGCCCGCGGCGCGCAGCCGGTCGAATCCGCCGCCGGAGTTGACGGGATTGGGGTCTTCCATCGCTGCAACAACGCGTTGAACGCCTGCCGCGATGATCGCTTCCGTGCAAGGGCCGGTGCGGCCGGCGTGATTGCACGGCTCCAGCGTGACATACATTGTTGAGCCCCGCGCTTTTTCGCCGGAGGATTTCAGCGCGACGATTTCTGCGTGATCGCGCTTTTCATAGTCGTGAAATCCTTGGCCCACGATTTGGCTTTCGCGCACAAGGATGCAGCCGACCACGGGATTGGGACTCGCCAGGCCGATGCCCTTGCGGGCCAGTTCCAATGCATGTTCCATGAAGCGGGTGGCGTGAGCGTCCATGTTTTAGTAGAAAGTCTAATCGAAAAGAGAATTTGCGTAGGATTCCGCGTCGAAGGGCACCATGTCGTTGATCTGCTCGCCGGTGCCGACAAAGCGAATGGGCAAGCCGAGCTCGCGCGCGATGGCCACGACGATGCCGCCTTTCGCGGTGCCGTCGAGCTTCGTGAGAATGATACCCGTGACGGCGACGGTCGAAGTAAACTCGCGCGCCTGCGCGAGTCCGTTCTGACCGGTCGTTGCGTCGAGCACCAGCAGCACGTCATGCGGCGCGCCGGGAATAACTTTTGCCGCGGTGCGCTTCATTTTGTCCAGCTCGGCCATGAGATTGGATTTGGTATGAAGGCGGCCGGCGGTGTCCACAATCACGGCGTCGGCGCCGCGCGCTTTGGCCGCGGTGACCGCATCGAAAACGACGGCAGCGGGATCAGCGCCGGACTTCTGTTTGATCACATCAATGCCATTGCGCTGCGCCCAAATTTCGAGTTGCTCGACGGCGGCGGCGCGAAAGGTATCCGCGGCGCAGAGCACAACGCTGAGGCCTTCCTGCCGAAGGCGATTCGCAAGCTTGCCGATACTGGTGGTTTTTCCGGCGCCGTTCACGCCAACGATAAAGATGACGCGCGGGCCGGAGCCGTTGGGTGACGTCGCCAGATTTTTGGCGGGCGCGGCCGATGCGTTGCCGGCCGCGGTGTCGCCCACATTGCCTTCACTCATGGTTAGGATGCGAATGATGTGAGACTTAATCTCGCGCTTAAGCTGGCTGGCATCGGAGAGCGCGTTGCGGTCCAGCTTCTCCCGCACGGCGTCCAAAATCTCTCGTGTCGGTTTCACGCCCAGGTCGGCGGAGAGCAGCGCGGTTTCAAGCTTTTTCAGCAGCGAAGGGTCAATCTTGCGTTCGCCGAGGAAAATATTTTCTACAGACTCAGACAGGGCCGCCTTCGTCTTACTGACTGAGGCTTTCAGCCGTTCGAGCAGCGACGGTTCGACTTTTTCCGGTTTGCCAAATAGCGAAATCATGCGGTAGAGCGCTTTGCAGGCAGCGCAACCTAAAAGTGTAGCAGAAGCGCACGAAGCGAGCCTGCGGCTGCTGTGATGAGCTCCTCGTGCAGAGGTTGGGAATGACAGGGAAGTTTAAACGGTCACTTCGACGGCGCTGAGGCGGAGCTTTCCGGCAATGATGGCGGCTTCGAGTGCGTTGACGACGACGGCGTCGAACTTGGAGCCGGTGAGAGACTTGATGCGGTTCAGCGCGAACTCGATGTCCATGGCGGACTGATACGGGCGATTCGTGGTCATGGCATCGAGTGTATCGGCCACACCGATGATGCGCGCCATCAACGGAATTTGCTGGCCCTGCAGGCCATACGGATAACCGCGGCCATCGATATGTTCGTGGTGCAGTTCGATGCCCGGCAGCATTTCTTTCAATTGCGAAACCGGGCGCATGATGTTTGCGCCCTTCACCGTGTGCTGCTTCATCAAATCGAACTCTTCCGGAGTCAATGCGCCCGGCTTTTTCAGAACGCGGTCCTCGACTCCGATTTTGCCCACGTCATGAAGCAAGGCCGCAACGCGCAGCTTGTCGAGGTCTTCGCTCGAAAGGCCGAGCTCCCGTCCGATCAGCGTTGAATATTTCGCCACACGCCCGGAGTGACCGCGCGTATAGGGATCTTTTTCGTCGATGGCCGCGGCGAGCATGCGGATCGAACCGATAAACAGCTCGCGGTTTTCTTCCGCGGCTTCCTTCAGCTTTTCAATGTACTCCTCGATGTCGCTGGCCATCTTGTTGAAGTTTTCAGCCAGTTCGCTGATTTCCGTGGCGCCCCGGACCGGCGAGCGCTGATGGAATTCGCCGCGGCTAATGGCGCGCGTGGATGCGGCGAGACCGCGAATCGGCCCGCTGATGCCAACGGCAAAAAAGTAGCCGAAGAGTATGGCCACGAGGACCACCACAGTGACGAAAGCCAGAGCCTGTTGGTTCAGTTCCGTAACGCCAGCGTCGGCACGGGCCTGGTCCAGGCTGCGCTCGGCGACAACCGCCCAGTTGACTTCGGGGAGGGTGCTGTAGGTCCCAATCATTTCGACGGGATGCTTGGGCCCGCCTTCCACGAAGCGAATCGTCTCCGTATTGCGGAGATCCTGTGGCAGCGCGCGAATCTGGTCGACGAGCTTTCCGCTGGCTTCGGCGCCGGGCACGAAATTTTTGGTGTCTGGATGGGCGACTATGTGCCCGGAGTGGTCGACAATAAATACCGTGCGGTGGCGCACGCTGGCGTCCCTCAAGCGGTGCGATATCGGCTCGAGGGAAACGACAGCCGCAAGCATGCCGGTAAAGTTATTGTGCAAATCCGTGAGTGGTACGGCCACCACATAGGCCGGCTGGTTGCTCGGCGCGAGCGCGAGTGGGTCGCTGCGAAACTTAACCGTGTGCAACTCCTCGGACTGCATGCAGGTCACAAATGCCCTCTGAAGCGCCTTGGCCACGAAGGGATCTTGTTCTGCCTGGAAGTTACCCTGGGAAGCTTTGGTGCCTTTGCCCGTTTTATCGACGGCGGTTAGATACACAAATGTGTCGCGATTGCTTTCGACAAAGTCTTCGAGGAGCCGCGTAACTTTCGGCTCGGCCGCGGGATCTTCGACATTGTCGATGAGTCCCGTCAAAGTCAGAATCTGGCGCTCGCTGAAGAGCTGCTGGGTCTGATTGGCCTCGAAGAGCTGAATTTCCTGGGCCAGGGAACGCGTCAGGTCGGACTGCCCGACGCGCTCGGTGTCGACCAGCTTGTCCTGGCTAAGCTGCAGAACTTGCCGGTGGTAAAGCCCTATAGGCAGAGCGCTGACAAGCAGCAGCGCGCCAAGAACGAGCCACAAAATGCGCACACGTCCCTTGCGCAGGCGTTGCCACGTGGATGAGCCGGGTTCTGACATCACGAGTCTCAATTTTAGGGGAATAGACGGCGCAACGGGGGGCGCGATTGCCCCGGCGTCGCGCATCTGCAACTGGAACCTTGGTACTAGTGGAAGAAGCGGCCAACCCTCGAAAAGGCGCTTATTTTCGCTCTTTTATTCTCGCTTCAGGGGGCGCTCCATGATGCTCCGGATGGCATCGCGCGGTGATCTCCCATGGTGCAGGATGGCGTCAACTTGCTCTGTTATAGGTAGTTCTATTCCAGCCTCGCGGGCCAGTGCCAACAGGGCTCCCGCAGTTCCCACGCCTTCGGCGACCATTTTCATGCCTTCCAGGATCTCTGCCAGCGCGCGGCCCTTGCCCAGCTCGATGCCGACGTGGCGGTTGCGGCTCAGCGCGCCGGTGCAGGTCAGGACCAGGTCGCCTAGACCTGCAAGACCGCTGAGCGTGTTCGGGCGGGCGCCAAAGGCTACGGCGAGACGCGTCATCTCGGCGAGGCCTCGCGTGATCAAAGCGGCAAGAGGATTCGAGCCAAGTCCGATGCCCTGGCAAGCTCCCGCCGCGATGGCCACAACATTTTTCATCGCACCGGCGAGTTCCACGCCGAGCACGTCGTCGTTGGTGTACAAGCGAAAGTTCGGCGCGGCGAATTCTTCCTGAAGTTCATTGGCGAGAGTGATGTCGCTCGATGCGAGAACGACCGCCGTCGGCTGGCCGGCCGCTGCTTCCGCTGCGAACGACGGTCCAGAAAGTATGGCGATACGCCCCGCTAATTCCGGCGGGACGACTTGGGTGATGACTTCACTCACGCGCTTGTGGGTCGCGGGTTCCAGCCCCTTCGTGGCGCTGACGAATGCCGCGCTCGCGTCGGCGCGACGGCCCGCCGCGGAATAGACTTCGCGCGCGTGTGCCGACGGCACCGCCCCCAGAATAATTCCCGCGCCCACGAGGCCTTGGTCCATTTGATGGGTGACATGGACTGAATCCGGCAGATTGTGCCCTGGCAGATAAGGCTTGTTCTCTCGCTCACGGCGAATAGATTCGGCCAGCACGGCGTCGCGGACCCAAAGAGTGATCTCGTGCGCCTGATGCGCTCGGGAGAGAACGATGGCGAGCGCCGTACCCCAGCTTCCGCCGCCAAGTATGGCGATACGCCTCACGGCGCGTTCTCTTTGTTCTTGCCGAACGAGAATCTCGGCTCGTCGCCTTGCACCAACCGCTGAATATTTGCGTCGTGCTTATAGACAATGAGCAGTGCCGCGGCCAGTGAACCAAACGTGACCGCGTACGGCGGGGCGTGATGCGGCGCCCAGAAGAAATAAATCAACAGTGGCATCGCGGCTGCCGCCGCGATCGAGCCCAGCGACACAAAGCGCCAGTAAATCACTACAAGTACAAAGAGAATTGCAGCGCCGAGAAACGCGGTCGGGCACAACACCAGAAAAACGCCCGCAGCCGTGGCCACTCCTTTGCCTCCACGAAATCCCAGCCAGATCGGGAAACAATGCCCCGCGATCACGCAAAGGCCGGCGATCATCATCCACGTGGCGCTTTGGTGCGAGAAGCGCGACGCGAGAAAGACGGCAAACGCGCCTTTGGCGATGTCCAGAAGCAGCGTCATGATCCCGGCGACCGGCCCCGCGACTCGTGCAACGTTGGTTGCACCAATATTGCCGCTGCCCGCTTTGCGAACGTCAGACGCGCCAAAAAGTTTGCCCAGCAGGAGCCCAAAGGGGATCGAGCCGAGAAGATACGCAGCCACGGGAATCGAGATGAGTGTTTCGTTCAGCTCGGCCATCGGGCGCTACTCCTCCTTCGTGAAGGGGAAAGTTGCAAGCGTAGTGTACGCGGCACCCGAAGGCTTCAGCTTGCTTTCGATAAGGTGAAATTGGCGCGCTTGAAACGAACCGAACTCGCGTTCGCCGCTCGTCTGGATTGCTGCACGCAGTTTTTCGTGGAGGCCGGGAGGCTCGAACCTCGCGAGCGTCAGATGCGCAGCGAAGGTGCGTTGTTCCCGCGCAACGCCTTGCGTTTCGAGCGCGCGATCGATGTCAGCCGCAAGCGACGGCAAATTCGGCGTGGCTTGCAATCCCGCCCATAGAACGCGCGGATAGTTTTCGTCGCGGAAAAATCCGAGTCCGCGAAAGTGCAAATCGAGCGGTGCATTCGAGCGCACATCCGAAAGCGCGTGTCGAATGCCGTCGAGTTTGCCTGGCGCAACCTCTCCGATGAATTTGAGCGTCACGTGAAGATTCTCCGGGCGCACCCAGCGAGGCCGTTTATCCGCCAAGCGCGACGACAAATTGCGAAGGTCCTCGATCAATGCCGCCAGATTGTCTCGCACAGCGGCGGGAATCTCCAGCGCGACGAAAAGGCGCACTTTCAGGCTCGCTTTGTAGGTTGTTTGCCGTTATATAGAAAGTGGATGCGAACCATATCCAGCGCGGCCTGGGATGCCTGCCATCGTATCGACTCGCGGTCGCCGGGGAAGCGCACGCCGCGCTCCTTAACCCCGCCCGCGTGCGCGAGCGCTACGTGCACCGTCCCGACGGGTTTTTCTTCCGAACCACCGCCCGGTCCCGCAATCCCCGTGATCCCGACACCAAAGGTGCTGCCCACGCGGCGACGAATCCCTTCGGCAAGCGCAATGGCGACTTCCGCGCTAACCGCGCCCTTGGATTGGATGAGTTCCGTGGGTACGCCCGCCCAGGCCGTCTTGAGCTCGTTGCTGTAACAAACCACTCCGCCAAGAAAATAACATGAGCTGCCCGCGATGCTCGTCAACCGCTGCGCCAATAAGCCCCCCGTGCAGCTTTCCGCCGCCGAGATCGTGGCGTTGTGCAACGTCAGCTCGGCCGCAATCACCTCTTCGAGGGGCGAACCATCCTGGCTGAAGATGCGGTCTGTCAGAGCGATCTCAAAGCCCTTCACGATTTCGTCCAGCGTTTTCTTGGCGTGCTCCGCGTCATCCGTCCAGATGCGCAGGTGGACCTGCGTCTCGCCCGGAGCGGCAAGTACAGTCGTGTTTACCTCCGGAAAGCGTTTGTAAATGCCCAAGATGCGCTGTTCGACGAGCGATTCTCCCAGGCCCGTGACGCGAATCTCGCGGTGAAACATACGCACGCCGGAATCCCGGCGCTCCAACCGCGGGAGAACCTGTTCATGGAACAGTGGCTTCAACTCGCGCGGCGGGCCCGGCAGAAGCACAATCGAGCGCCCCGCGTCCTCCAGCCACAGGCCCGGCGCCGTGCCCCGCGGATTCTCCAGAATTTCCGCGCCCTCGGGAACCATTGCCTGCCGCACATTGACCTCCGGCATTTCGCGGCCAAGCGACCGGAAGCGGCCCTCGATGTAGCGAAGAATTTCGTCGTTGCGGCGCAGCTTGCGGCCGAGAAGCTCCGCCACGGTTTCGCGCGTCAGGTCGTCTTCGGTGGGGCCAAGTCCGCCCGAGGCGATGATCAGCGGCACACGATTCAGGGCGTCGCGAAACGCTTCGCTCAGCAGTTCGCGGTTGTCGCCCACAATCGTTTTTCGCACCACCTCGATGCCAATCTTATTTAGCTCTTCCGTCAAGAAGAGCGAATTAGTGTCCAAGCGGTCCGGCGTGAGCAGCTCCGAACCCACTGCAATGATCTCTGCTTTCATCGTGTCAGTTATCCCAGAAGTGGCAAGCCGCGGACATCCCAGTCCAGCGTGAAGAGGGCGCCCGTGGTGGCTAGAATTGCGCGGCCCGATGATTGCAGCGCCATGCCAACAAGACCGGAGCCGCTGAGGACGACATCCGCATGCGCCTGCGGGGTGATGCGAATGATGCCGCGACGGCCGCCATAGGAAGCAGCGACATAGAGATTGCTGTCGCGGTCAAAGGCCAGCCCTTGCGGACGTCCCAAGCCGCGAAAAAACGTAGTGACATCGCCACCCTGCGTGATGCGGTACACGCGGTCATAGCTGGAGGTCGTCGGCCCGGTGACGTACAAGTCGCCGTTCGGATGAAACGCTAAATGATACGCGGACATCGACGGCTCGATCGTTGCAAACACAAAAATTTCTCGGCTTGGACTGATTTTGAAGATCGTTCCGCTGCGATCGCCCACATAAAGATTTTCTGCGCGGTCAAACGCTATCCCCGTGGCGATACCCATGCCTTCGATCCACTGCTCGGCGCGGCCCTCCGGCGTAATCCGGTGAATCGTGCCGTCATTTCGGCAGGTAACGAAGAGGTTCCCTGCGCGGTCCACTGCCAGGCCGCTGGGATTTACCAGCGAAGTCACGAAAGGCTTTACACTGTAGTTCGCGGTAATTTTATAAAGCGAAACGGGAACGCGCTGCCCGCGGTTGCCCGAAAACGTCACGTAGGTATTACCGTACGCGTCGACCGCGGGATTCGCGATGGGGTGCAGATTGTCCGCGATTTGCACGCCGATGGAAACGGGATGTGGCTGGCTTTCGTTGGCGGCGCTGCACACGCGGACCATGCCGCCGCTCGCTCCATCCGGAACTCGCGCGATCAGCCGATGTTCGCTGGCCAGCGCCAGGCCGGCTTCCGCTTCGCCAAAACGCACCACCGGCAGCGGGTGAGCCCGCGAAGCAAATCCGCTGCCGTGAATGACGATCTCGCCGCCGGGAATAGCAGCGGCGGGCGCAACTCTGTCAATACGGGGGATGCCGTTCTTTTCTGCCGATGACCCAAAGCCAAATTTCATACCTAGCCAAGCAAACCAAAGTGTAACGCTACTCGCAACAGAATAGCAGCGTAGATGCCCGCCATCCAGTCATCCGCCATGATGCCCCAGCCACGCGGCAGCTTTTCGAATTGCCGGACCGGGAAGGGCTTCCAAATATCGAACAACCGAAACAGCAGGAATCCCAGCAGCAAATATTTCCAATTCGCAAGACTTAGGGTAAAAAAGATGGCATAAACGGAAAAATCGAAGTGCTCCGTCAGATGCGGCAGCCCGAGGGGAATTAACGGCAGAATCAAGGTGAGGTGCTGCCCCGCGACTTCATCAATCACTACAAACTGCGGATCTTTGATCTCCGAAAAGTCCGCAGTCCGCGAGGCGCTCCACACGCCGATCGCGCTGAGTAATACGAGAAGACCCAGCGCGCAAACAAGAGGCAGCGCCAGCGCGGAGTCGTGAATGTCGCTTCCGGGAACCAGAAAATGATTGTCGGAGAAGACTGCGTCGCTGAGGGGATGGGAACTGAACACGCTGCGAATCGATGCAGGCCGCAGAAAAAATGCCGCCGAAAGAACGGCAGTCGCAACTCCCACAAGCGAGCCAAACGTGCCCGGCGCTTTGGGAATGTAGCCGACACCGAGAGCAGTCGCGATCGCCATCGCCAACCGCGGCTTTTTTTGCGGGGCCGACTCGCCGCTTGGAATTTCAATGGATGGTGTCATCGGGTTTGCGGAATCCCTTAAAATCCTCGTCTTCGTCCACCGTTTTGTGGTCTTCAGGATTCTTATCCATCTCGAGCTCGCTCATATCAAAGACCGGTTCGGACACGACATACTTTTCGCTGGCCCAGTTGCCCAGGTCGCGCTCGCGGCAGCGCTCGCTGCAAAAAGGGAAGTCCGCGTTGATTTCGGAGTCGGTCGGCGTTTTGCAAATCGGGCAGCGATGTTTCATCGGGGTCCTTCACCCTTCGCGCTGAGTTATGAAATCCGTTCGCTGCAGCCGTCTGCTTCAGGCGTAGGCTTGTGCTCCTATAAGCACCAAGAGCCTGTGCTCTGAACACCAGCCGTGCAGCATTTAGGAAAGTTATCTTACCCTAAGACGCGGAGCGGCGCTCCGGTAGCAATGCGATGGAGCTTTTCGGCTGGCGGAACGTGCGGGACGGACACCGCCTCGTGGATTCCTCGGGTGGTGGGCCGCAGTCGCGGCAGAATCTCCACGACGCGCCCAATCAGATCGTAGGCATCGGCCTTGATTATTTCGACGCGCGCCGCGTCGCCCGTTTCGGCGGTTTCGCCGCTGGGCAATTCAATGTCGGTCAGATAGAGCTTGCCGTCGATATCCGGCGCCATGCCTTCCAAGCGAGCTTCCCACACCAGCGGATTATCCTTCGACGGGCCTTCGATAAGCGCCGTAGCCGTTCGGCCCTTCCAGGCGCGCAATTTCTCGCGCGAAACCTTTTTCTGAATCGCCATCAGCCGGTTGCGGCGGTCGGTGATCGTTTCCGCGTCGACTTTTTCATCCAAGGTGTAGCTGTTCGCGTTGTCCACATCGGAATACTCAAAGACGCCCATCCAATCCAGATTGGCGGCGCGCACAAATTCGCAAAGTTCCTCAAAGTCCGCTTCCGTTTCGCCGGGGAAGCCCGCGATAAACGAAGTGCGCAGCGAAACGCCCGGAATCGTCGTGCGGATGCGCTCGAGAAGTTTCAGGAACGCGTCGCCATGCGAGCCGCGCTTCATGCGCGCCAGAACATTGCGGCTGGCGTGCTGCAACGGCATGTCCATGTACTTGGCGAGCCGCGGATGCGCCGCAAGCGTCTCCAGCAGTTTCTGCGTCACGCGATTCGGATAAGCGTATAGGAAGCGAACCCAGAGCAAATCGTCCACTTGCGCCAGGCGTTCGAGCAATTGCGCGAGGCCATCGCGAAGGCCGAGATCCTCGCCGTAAGAAGTCGTGTCCTGCCCGATGAGTGTGATTTCGCGCGCGCCCGAGGCGGCAAGATTCTCCGCTTCGCGAACGACCGATTCAAAGCGCCGGCTGCGAAATGTTCCGCGCAGCTGCGGAATGATGCAGAACGTGCAGGGATGGTCGCAGCCTTCGGCGATTTTAATGTACGCGGCATGACGCGGCGTGGTGATCACGCGCGGAGTGAGGTCGTGATAGAGAAACGCCGGCGCGGCGGGCAGCACACGCAGATCGCCATCGACGGCTTCGAGAATTCGCTCGACTTCGCCGGTTCCCACCACGGCGTCGACTTCCGGAACCTGCTCGAGAATCTGCTCGCGAAAACGCTCGACGAGACATCCGGCGACGATGAGCTTGCGTGCCGCGCCAAATTTCTTGTGCTCGGCCATCTCCAAAATCGCATCCACGGACTCTTTTTGCGCGGACTCGATGAAGCTGCACGTGTTGACCACGAGTATTTCCGCTTCATCCGCGCGCGGTGTAAGCTCGTAACCTTCGCGCGTAAGAATACCCATCATCACTTCGCTGTCGACGAGGTTCTTCGGGCAACCCAGGCTGACGAATCCGACCTTAGTCATAGGCAGTAAATTTGCGCCTTTGCGCAATTCTCAATTGTAACACGTGGCAGAGGGCGGAAACCAAACTGCGTGGGCTCAAGGGCAGCCAGCAAACGACAAGAAATTCAGTCAGGAAGCGGGAACTTCAGCGCGCTGCCGCGAACGAGCGGATTTGCTCAAGAAGCGCCCGGAGGCGAATCGTGTCGCAAGGCGCCCCGCCAAAGCGCGCCCTTGTGTAGTACTGAGTGAATTCGTGCACCGCCGGCGCGAGTATCGGTTGCGAAACGGCCGCGGCGAACTCGAAAGGCGTCTGAGTCGGCTGCCGCGCGAAGCCGCGCCGCTCGAGCAAGTACAAGAGTTCGCCGTACAGCCGCGAAGCAAGCTGCGGATTGGAACGAGCGGACTCCGGCGAACGTAGCTGCCAGGACAGCCACAGCCGCCGCGCGAAAGCGACCACCAGATCGAACCGCAGAGCCATAAGAAAAAGAAGAATGGCCAGTGGAAGCAGCAAACTGAGCCCGTTATTCCAGGACTTCATCCACCTTCGCCCTTTTTCCTGCTGGTTTAAGAACCAGTCTCTCGCGGTCTCCGTCCATGTGCGTGCGCTGCGTTGCATGGTCTGGGCAAGCTGAATTTGGTGAATGAAGTCATAGTTGATGACCCACTCATTCCAGGTGAGCTCGAACCAGTCCATGTACTGCCCGAAGCGCGAGAAAAAACCTCCGCCGGATTCCACGCTCGGCGGAGTCGGATCGAAAGTCATCCAGCCGGTCCCGGGAAAATAGACTTCCACCCAGCTGTGCGCGTCGCTGGCGCGGACGATGTAGTCCCCTCCGAGGTCATTGTATTCGCCGGGCAAAAATCCATTCACTTCCCGAGTGGGAATCCCGAGCGTGCGAAGCATGATGGCCATCGCGGAGGCGAAATACTCGCAGTGGCCTGCACGCGTCTCGAAAAGGAAATGGGCGAGGGGATCGCGCCCGGGTTTTCCGGTGAGATTGAGCGTGTACGTGAACCGGGTGCGCAAATAGTTTTCCACGGTGATGGTTTTGTCGTAAGGCGTCACGGCTCGTGCTGTGATCTGCCTCGCCAATTCAGGAATTCGCGGATCGAGCCGTGGGAGCTGCAAGTAGGTCGCGCGAATTTCTTCGGGATACTCGGCGGAAGCGACGAGCAACTCCGTGACATTCATCGCGGGCAGACGCGAAAATCCTTCGTAGCGAAGGGTGCTGAAATTATGAAAGGGATTGAAGAGCGAGTCTGTCTCATCCCGGACTATGTAACTGTGGCGGGCGCCGAAATCCTGATTTGAGCCTTCCCCGGAAAGATTTCCGCGCAAGGAGACGGCGTTCGCGGGAGCGAATATCGTATCCGTCGCGATGGGCTGAAGCAGTACGGTGTAGCGCAAGTCCATTGCCGTGCGATCCTGCTCCTCGGGCCGGTTCTGGATGTTTATCCATCCACCGGGTCCGGCCCGAATAGGAAGATCTTCACGACCGGGCGTGTACCACCGCTTTCCATCAAATGCGGTGAGCGCAATCCCGCGCCATCTCAGGGCGGGATAGCTAACCGGTTTTCCGGTGCGCACACGCATGACAACTTCCGAATTTTTTTTGATCTCTCCAATTTGACCCAGCTCGACGTCGTTGGTGAATCCGGACATCAGGGCCGGCTGCAGACTGGTGCGGCCCAGGTAACCAGCGCTGACCCGCGGAAAGAAGAAAAACAGCGCCCCGCCGAAAATCATGGCGCCGAGCGCGACACTGAGCGCTGCGAGGACCAACGCCCGGGTGAGCCGGTTCTCCTGCTGAGGCTGCGCATCAACCTGCGAAGCGATCGCGCCATTCGAGCCGCGCCTCATTTCCAAACCGACGAAAGTGGCCACGCCAAAGAGGAGAAACAGAAAGAAAAGGCCGAGAAACGTGGTATCGATGGTGAGAACGGCGGACGCCAGAATCGCCGCGAAGGAGAGCATGGTCAGAAAAAGCGCGTCGCGGTCCGTCGTGGCGCTGTAGAGACGGATGAGCATCACGAACAAGAGAAAATGGACAGCGCCGAGAAGCGCGGCGTAGAGCGCGGGATTGGACGAGCCCGAAACAAAAGCGCGTGAAAGGAAAACAACATCCAGAGGGAATACGAACAGATAGGCAACAACCAGCCGCGTCGCGAGCCGCTGCGGAATTTCCGAAGGACGTCGGCGCCACCACCGCACTCCTTTAAAGAGGACGGCTGAAGGCGCCACGATCATGGTGAGCAGGTCGAGTTTTCCTGTGCTGACAAGAGTTGCCACGGCGGTCGCCATCAGCAGGAAGAGGGAAGTGCGAAAGAAACGCTCGGCGGGGAGCGCTGGGACACTCGTTACTGATAGAGAGGCAGCCATTGGGGACCATTTCATCCTAACATTACAGCGAGCTCGGGCGGAGAACGCAGGGCGAAACGATAACGTTTATGATTTTGCGGCTGCTTCCGGAATCGCCGCCCGCGCAATCTTGCGAGTCAGATTGGAGACAGGCAGAGCCGAGAAATCTTCCAGCATTATGCTCCTGGCGCCACGAATACGCGGGATTTTTGCAATGGCGATCCGGAAGGGAAAAACGGTCACATTTCGATAGGTTACTGTGTGGCGGACCCGCGCCAGAGGCTCCAGCGGGAGCGCTCCATTTTTGGCCGGCAGAAAATCCGCGAGAAATTTTCCTAGTTCTGCCGGCGGATTCTTGCGGATCGCAACGGTAGGGAAGTGCCACATCCGTGAGACGAGCGTGGCCACGTCGTCGGGAGCGGGTTTGTCCTTGGCTTTGGCTCGAGGTGGAGGCAAGAGGAGCGTCTTACCACTCGGGGTGGAAAACACAGCTGCAGCAAGAACAATTTGCACCGCCTCCCGTTTTTTGCGTTTTTCAGGAAATGATTCCGGATTGCCCAATTGCCGCGCGCGGCAAAACTTTGCCACTGGACAGAGCAGACACCGAGGAGAGCGCGGTGTGCAAACCATTGCGCCCAGCTCCATCATGGCCTGATTCCAGTCTCCAGCTGACTTCGGATCTACGAATTCATCAGCCGTTTTTTGCAGCGATTGCCGGCGCCGTGATTCTCGCAAGCCGCCGCGAATGGCGCCTAGCCTGGCAAGGACGCGCGCCACATTGCCATCGAGGACCGCATGTTTTGCGCCGAAGGCAATGCTGAGAATCGCAGCCCCTGTGTAGCGACCGATGCCGGGAAGCGCAAGAACTTCCGGTTCTTCACGCGGAAATTCTCCTTCGTGCTTTGTCACGATTTGTTGTGCCGCCTTTTGCAGATTGCGCGCGCGGCTGTAGTAGCCGAGGCCGGACCATAGCCGCAGCACCTCTTCCTGGGGGGCTTCCGCCAGCGCGCGGACGTCGGGGAAGCCCGCCAGAAATCGTTCGTAATAGGGGATCACCGCTGCGACGCGCGTCTGTTGCAGCATAATTTCCGAAATCCAGATGCGGTAGGGGTCCTTCGTGCGCCGCCACGGCAGGTCCCTCTGAAATTGCTGAAACCAATCGAGCAATTGTTTGCGGAAAGAAACGAGCTCGCGGCCAGTGAGCATGTTCACGGCATATTCTCGCACAGCTGGCACAACACACTGCTTGAGAACGCGGGAACTACTCTCAAGCAACCAGATCTTCGAGAAAGATGACCCACGAACGGTTCCAGATACTCGAGGGGATGGAGCCGCGCGATTCGCTTGTGACAATCACACGGAAAGTCTCCGGCGAGCTGGACAGGTCCGTGAGAAGTTCGCGCTGGGGGTCCGGCGGAAATGGTTTTGCCGTGGCCAGATGCCGCAGGATATCGAAAACCACTTTGTCGGCTTCGACGAGCGGAGTTTCAAAGCCCGCGGTGCGGAATTGCAGGACGGTATTGCTTTCGTAGAAGTGCCAGGCCAGCGCGGCGCACATGGTTACGGCGCGGTCGAAACGGATCTCCGCTTCCTTGGCATCGAGGCTGGCAGGCATGTGCGGGTCGAGGACCAGAATGACGCGGCAATCATCCTCACGGGTGAACTCGCGGACCATCAACGAGCCCAGTCGCGCGGAAGCTTTCCAGTGTACGTGGCGCGAACTGTCTCGAGGTTGGTAGTCGCGCAACGCATATAAATCCTGGCCGCGCCCCTTGGCCAGACTTTCGAGAGCTCCTTGCATGCCGGGGAGAATCTCGAAGAAATCCCGCGTAGGCTCGACCGAGGGATAAACAAGCGCCTCGGATTTCAAATCGATGCGCCGCGCTTTCTGCAAAAAGCCAAAGGGAAACCTCGTCACAACACGAAAGGCTTCCTGACAGTAGATTCCGCGGCGCGGAAAAATCATTGGTACATGTTGCTGCGCGCGGTCATGTTTTGGAATGTATGGAAAATAGACAGGCGTTTCCAGCAAGGCCGCATTCGAGGAAGTTTTTCCGCGGATAGCTTCCACGCGCAGCGAAAACGACGGCAGAGTCAGCTTTTCATTTTGCAGTTCGACGAGAGTGCGGACCGGCTGGCCCGCGAAGATGTGTTCCGGTAACTGCAAGCGCATCTCGACCCCGGAGAGAGTGATGGAAGAAAGAATGCCGGACATCAAGATGGTGGCAATCAGAGTGGCGAGTATGAGGAAGAGCAGATTGTTTCCGGTGTTCAGCGCGGCGAGGGCCACCAAAAAAATTCCCAGGATGTAGATCCAGCCCTCGCGGGTAACCCGGTACTCCATCTTGTAGCCAATCCAGCGAAGGGCTGTGCGCTTGGCAAGAACCGGGACAAGTGTAACGGCCACCCATGCCGCGACCAGCAACGCACCGAGTCCAGAGGCAGTCGCCAGGGCTAAGTGCCCCATCTCACCTGCCGAGCCGGAATAGAGCGCAAGGAGCAAAGCTACTGTGAGGGCGGCGATGGAGACGAAAAAGGCGCGCACAGCGGAGCGATCGGCTTTGGCCCAGAGCTGCGCGGCTGTCGAGGATAGACTCACAGAGGTACGCGAACGGAGTCGACAATTTCCCGGAGAACGGATTCGGTCGTCTCCGATTTTTTCTGAAGCGAGGCGTGACGCGAGCTGGCGACCACGCGATGCGAAAAAACGGCCACGGCAAGCTGCTTGAAGTCGTCCGGCAAGCAATAATCGCGGGCGTCGAGAAAAGCGCGGGCTTGGGCTGCGCGCTGCAACATGAGCGTTCCTCGAGGGCTGACGCCTAAAGCGAGCTGCTCGGTCTTGCGCGTGCGATTGACGATTTCGAGCGCGTAGTCATGAAGGCTGCTGTCTACTTTTACGCGGGAGACGGCTTCTTGCATTTCGAGGACGTCATCGATGCCGGCAACGGGTTCGAGCGCCGAGAGCGAATCGTCGTGGATGTGCTTGCGCAGAATTTCGCGTTCGGTCTCGTGCGAAGGATAGCCCATCTTGATGCGCATCAAGAAGCGGTCGAGCTGCGATTCAGGCAGCGGGTAGGTGCCGTGGTGCTCGACGGGATTTTGCGTGGCGATGACGAGAAAGGGATGCGGCAATTGCAGCGTTTTTCCGTCCACTGTGACCTGCGCTTCGTTCATCGCTTCGAGAAGAGCGGATTGTGTGCGCGGCGTGGTGCGATTGATTTCATCGGCGAGAACGACGTTGGCGAAGATCGGTCCGGAGCGAAACTCGAACTCGCGCGACTCGGGGTTGTAGACGCTGACGCCGAGCACGTCGCTCGGCAGAAGGTCCGAAGTGAACTGGATGCGCTGAAAAGTGCAGTGGAAAGATTTTGCGAGAGCTTGCGCGAGAGTGGTCTTGCCGACACCGGGGACGTCTTCGATGAGCAGATGGCCGCGGGCAAGCAGTGTAATCAGCGCGAGCTGAATCGCTTCTTCCTTGCCGTAGATCGCGCGGGAGATGGAGCGTTGAAGTTGCGAAACGATCTGCGAGGTGGCCGTGGACATCGGTTGAAAACCCAGGTCCTTCCTGTTACAAATAGATGACGCTACCGAGCGTCGCGGTGGTACGTGCCGGGCGACTAGCTCAGTTGGTTAGAGCGCTCCCCTCACACGGGAGAGGTCAAAGGTTCAAGTCCTTTGTCGCCCACCATTTTTGCTTTTGCGCCTCAAGATATTCTAACGGAAAACTCTGATGTCCACGCTCTTCCGTACAATTGAGTTTCTATGCGTTGGCCTGTGGCTTGGCAGCGATGTGTTTCTGAGCTTCGTGGTGGCGCCAGGGGCGTTTGGGATACTGGCTAGCCGGGACCAGGCCGGAGCCATGGTGGGGTATTCGTTGACGCGCATGCATCTTGGCGGCATCGCCTTGGGTATCGTGTTCTTACTTGTGCGGCTGGCGCGGACGAGAACGTTCGCCAGCTTTGTGACTCCCGAAGCGCTTTGCGTGGTGCTGATGATTGCGCTGACTGCGATTTCGCAATACACGGTCAGCGCCAAGATGGCAGTGCTGCGGGGACAGATGGGGTCGATCCAAACGACGGCAGGGGATAGTCCACTCCTGGCCGAGTTCAACAAATTGCACAGCATTTCGGTGTCGCTTGAGAGCGGTGTCTTGCTGGCTGGATTTGCCGCTATGTATTTCATGGTAAGAGAGTTAGCTGCCACTCCCTGATTCGAGGGATGCCAGGGATTCTGTGTGGCCGGGGGGATCCCTGACATTTTAGACCGGGCGCATATCTGACACTTTCTGGTCCGGTTGGATGACGGGATTAGGGGGAGGCGAAGGGGACGCGTCCCCTTCGCCTCCCTCTA
>Ga0070708_100000445_pt1 | contig 30891 bp, 21 predicted proteins | sample KBSK5503metaG_FD_65469 | JGI IMG/M metagenome (GOLD analysis project Ga0070708, IMG submission 65469) | Corn, switchgrass and miscanthus rhizosphere microbial communities from Kellogg Biological Station, Michigan, USA - KBS K5-50-3 metaG | ecosystem: Host-associated > Plants > Roots >... | reverse complement strand
GACATCTCCATGGCGACCAGGCCGACCAGCAGCTGGCTTCCGCCTCTGCACCCGTAGCCCTCCATGCCGAGGCCACCGATGTTCAGCTCCTTGAAGGACGGGAGCAGCTCGAAAGGAAACGCGTCCTCGGCCCAGTACTTGTTGATGATGGGCTGGACCTTGGTCTCCATGTATGCGCGCACCTGTTTCACGACCGCCAGCTCTTCGGGGGGCAACGTCTCGGCGAGCCGGTAGAAATCGCTGTCAGGCGGTGGTAGCGGTTTGGGCTGTTTGATATTTGCGGCGGGCATTTTACTTTTCCTTTGAGTTCAATTCCGCGTAAGCGATGCCGGTGAGGTTTCCCTCTGCGAAGATCACTACCTTCTGGTTCGAGCCATCGAGGTTGGCGCTGTAGACGGAACCGCCGAGATCGGTAATGAACATCCGGCCGTTCTTGTGATCCAACGCCAGGCCGATTCCTTCCATCAGATTCGAGAAGACGATCTCGGGTGGTTTTCGCTCGCCCCGGCGCGAATCGAGCTGCGCGCGGCTCACCGTGTTGCCGCGGGGCGGGTCTCCGCGATCCGTCCAGTACAGCGTGCGGGTCGCGGGATCGATGTCCAGGTCGATCGGCTCGGGCAACGAGTCGTAGACCAGCTCGACGTCCCGGCGGTTCGCCGGCGTCTGACCGGACGGAATCTCGACGTTGGCGCGGAAGAGGCGCCCTTTGCCGGCGTTGTCCGGGCCCTTCTGCGTCCAGTAGACCTTCCCGCCGTCCACGTCCACGGCGATTCCCACGCACCACTTCGTCGCGTCCGGTCCGGGCCGCGGGTCGCCCTCGCTCGAGTCGACGAGGGTCTCGATGTTCGAGCCGTCGAGGTTGGCGCGCATCACGCGCATTCCTTCCCGGTCGCACCAGTAGAGCTTCTTGCTCTTCTTTTCGAGTTGGAGCTGCTTGGGAGTGAACGTCGCTCCTTTCGGAACGATCGTCGTCACGTTCCGTCCATCGAGATCACTGCGGAGAATCGTGCCGTCGTTCGCCTTGGGATTCCCCATGTTCGTCCAATAGAGGTGCCCTGCGGGTACGTCGACCACCAACCCGTCCGGCAGTTGCTTGCCTTTTTCCACGAAGATCGTTTTCAGATCCGACCCATCGGGATTCGCGGAGAGCACCCGGCTCCCCGCCAGGTCGAGGAAGAAGATGCGGCCGCCGGCGCCGTTCCTGGCGCTCTGCGTGCTTGCTGGATTCGTCATGGAAGTGTCCTCCCCGCCTTCTGACGGAGCGCGAGAAGCCCGAGGATGACCTCGTTCTCGTCCTTGGCGAGCTGCTCGACGGAGTGGCCGCCCGCCTCCTTCGCCACGCCTTCGACGATGGTCTGCTTCAGCGCCGGCGTGACGTCGGGCATCTGAAGATCCTTCATCATGCCCTCGAGGGGCGGCATCAGATGCTCCATGAAGTGATGGATGCCGCCTTCGCCTCCGCCCAGATGCCATTGCAGGCTCTGCCCCATCACACCCCAGCGAAGCCCCGGCCCGTAGCTGACCGCGACGTCCGCATCCGCCACGCTGAGCACTCCTCGCTGGATGAGAGAGAGGATCTCCTTGTAGAGCGCCGCCTGGAGGCGGTTGGCCGCGTGGCCCGGAAGGGACTTGCGCAGCCGGATCGGCTTCTTGCCGATCGACGCGTAGAAGGACATCGCGCGTTCGATGACGGCCTCGGACGTCTTCGGGCCGCCGACCACTTCGACGAGGGGAACGATGTGGGGCGGATTGAACGGGTGGCCGATGACGCAGCGCTCGGGACGTTTGGCGCCGGTCTGGATGACGTCCATGGGAATGCCGGACGAGCTCGACGCGAGGATCGCGGCCGGCGGCGCGGCTTCGTCCATTTCGGCGAACAGCTTGATCTTGAATTCGGGTCGCTCCGGCGCATTCTCCTGGACGAAGTCGGCCTCGGCGAGCGCTCGGCCCATGCTCGGCGTGAAGGTCAGCCGATCGCGAGAAGCGCCGGCCACCACCAGCCCGGCCTTGGCGAGCGCGGACCAGGCGTCGTCGACGTACTTGCGGAGGTTCGACTCCGCATCAGTTGCCGGATCGGTGGCGACGACGTCGAATCCGCGTGAAAGGTAATACGTGGCCCAGCTTGCACCGATCACTCCAGTGCCGACGATCGCGATCCGTCGCACGGGCCCTGGGGACGCTGACGAGTTGGAAGGCATGTTCTCTCCACTGTGCGTGATTGCGACTGGACGCCATGCACCGGCCATACCAGTGCACCTCTCCTCGTAGAGGCGCGCGGGTCGTTCGCGGAGGCGCACGGCGGCGGCGGAGATCCGGACGCCCGTGTCTGCCTTTCCGATACTTCCGAGATGGCCCGCAGCCGCCGGGCGGCATTCGCGCTACACTCGCAGTTCGACGTCGTCCGGCGCGACCGCAGCCGCTGGTTCTTCATCGAGCACGCGTGTCGTGAGAGGCAGCCGTGGATCTTTCGGAGTACGTGCTCGAGACACTTCGGACAGACGGAGGGGTTGTTCTCAGTCGAGGCCGGCACCGAAGTCCGGCGGCATCGAGCACGCGTTCCACTCTCCTGCTCGCGACGGTTTCGGAGCATCCCCCGGCGGCAACGCTCAAAAGGCTCGAGCACGAGTATGCCCTCGAGGGCGAGCTGCGTTCCGCATGGGCAGCTCAGCCGGTCGCGCTCACGGAGCACCAAGGCCGGACCACCCTGGTGCTCGAGGATCCCGGCGGCGAACCGCTGGACGGGCTGCTGCGGGCGCCGATGGAGCTCGGCCTCTTCCTGCGCGTGGCGGTGGGCCTCGCGTCCGCGCTGCGCGAGCTGCATGCGAACGGCATCATCCACAAGGACGTCAAGCCGGCCAACGTACTTGTCGACACCGCGACCGGCCGCGTGTCGCTGACGGGCTTCGGCATCGCCTCGCGGCTGCGGCGCGAACGCCAGGCGCCCGAGCCGCCCGAGATGATCGCCGGCTCGCTGCCCTACATGGCCCCCGAGCAGACGGGACGCATGAACCGTTCGATCGATTCGCGCAGCGACCTGTACGCGGCCGGCGTCACGCTCTACGAGATGTCGACGGGGAGCCTGCCGTTCAACGCTTCCGATCCGATGGAATGGGTGCACTGCCATATCGCCAGGCGGCCGGTGCCGCCCGCAGAGCGGCGGAAAGAACTCCCCGGTCCCGTCTCGGCGATCATCGTCAAGCTTCTGGCCAAGACACCCGAGGAGCGCTATCAGACGGCAGCTGGTCTGGAACGCGATCTGCGCCGCAGCCTCGCTGCCTGGGAGGAGCACCGCCGGGTCGACCACTTCCCGATCGCTCAGGACGACACGCCCGACCGGCTCCTCGTACCCGAGAAGCTCTACGGGCGCTCGCGCGAGATCGATACGCTGCTCACCGCCTTCGACCGGATGGTGACGAGCGGGAGGCCGGAGCTGGTGCTGGTCTCCGGGTACTCGGGCATCGGCAAGTCGTCGGTGGTGAACGAGCTACACAAGGCGCTCGTGCCGCCGCGCGGCCTCTTCGCCTCGGGCAAGCTCGACCAGTACAAGCGCGACATCCCGTACGCCACGCTCGCCCAGGCCTTTCGGGAGCTGATCCAATCGCTTCTGGGCAAGAGCGAGGCGGAGCTGGCCCGCTGGCGTGACGCGCTCCGCGAGGCGCTGGAACCCAACGGACGGCTGATGGTGAACCTGGTCCCGGAGCTCGAGCTCATCGTGGGAGAGCAGCCGCCGGTCCCCGAGCTCTCGCCCCAGGACGCGCAACGCCGGTTCCAGTTCGTGTTGCGGCGATTCATCGGGACTTTCGCGCGGCCCGAACATCCACTCACGCTCTTTCTCGACGACTTGCAATGGCTGGACGGAGCGACGCTCGACCTGCTCGAGGACGTGTTCACCCGGTCGGATCTGCGGCACCTCATGCTGATCGGTGCGTATCGCGACAATGAAGTCAGCGCCGCCCATCCGTTGATGTTGAAGCTGGAGACGATCCGGAACGCGGGAACGCTCGTGCAGGAAGTCAAGCTCGCGCCCCTCGCCCATGAGGACGTGGGTGAGCTCATAGCGGATGCGCTTCGCTGCGAGCGGACGCGCGCCGCCCCGCTGGCGGAGCTGGTGTACGAGAAGACCGCGGGCAACCCGCTCTTCGTGATCCAGTTCATCCACGCTCTTCTCGACGAGGAGCTGCTCGCGTTCGACCATCGAGCGGGGCGCTGGTCATGGGACCTCGAGCGCATCCACGCGAAGGGGTACACGACCAACGTCGCGGACCTGATGGTGGGGAAGCTGACCCGCCTGCCGGCGAAGACGCAGGAGGCGCTGCAGCAGCTCGCCTGCCTCGGCAGCAGCGCCGACACTCCGACGCTCGCGCTCGTGCGCGGAACGTCCGAGGAGCGGGTCCACGCGGACCTGGGGGAGGCGGTCCGCCTGGAGCTGATCGAGCGCCTGGAGGGCGGCTACCGATTTGTGCACGACCGTATCCAGGAAGCTGCGTACTCGCTGATCCCGGAACCGGTGCGCGCCGGCGCGCACCTGCGAATCGGCAGATTGCTCGTGGCGCACACGCCAAGGGATGAGCGCGAGGAGGTCATCTTCGAGATCGTCAACCAGCTCAACCGCGGTGTCGCGTTGATCAGCATGCCGGACGAACGGGAGGGGCTGGCCGAGCTCAACCTGATCGCGGGCAAGCGCGCCAAGGATGCTACCGCCTACGCCTCGGCTCTGACCTATCTCGGTGCCGGCCGCGCGCTGCTGGCGAAGGACTGCTGGGAGCGATGCGGCGCACTCACCTTCGCGCTCGAGTTGCATCGCGCCGAGTGCGAGTTCCTGACCGGCGACTTCGCGGCAGCGGAAAGGCGGCTCTCGGGGCTGTCCGAGCGCGCCCGGCGGATCGTGGACCTGGCCGCCGTCACGAGGCTGAAGGAAGAGCTGTTCACGACGCTCGGCCGGACCGACGCCATTGAGGCATGTCTCGACTATCTCCGGCGGATCGGTGTCCACTGGTCCCCGCACCCCGCGAAGGCGGATGTCGAGCAAGAATACGAGCGTATCTGGCGCCAGATCGGGAGTCGCTCGATCGAGGAGCTCGTCGATTTGCCGCTGATGACGGAACCCGAATTGCGCGGCACCATGGACGTCCTCAACGCAGTCCTGTCATCGGCCTCGTGGACGGACGAGAATCTCTTCTGCCTCGTCCTCTGCCGAATGGCAAACCTCAGCCTGGAACATGGCAACAGCGACGGATCGTGCTTCGCCTACGTCTGTTTGGGCATGCTCGTCGGTCGTCGTTTCGGCAACTACCCGGCCGGCTTCAGCTTCGGAAAGCTCGGCCTGGATCTGGTGGAGCAACGCGGCTTGCGTCAGTTCGAGGGCCGCGTCGACCAGGTCTTCGGGGGCTGCGTGCTTCCCTGGACGCGGCCCATTCGCACTAGCCGCAGCTTGCTGCGGCTAGCCTTCGAGGCGGCCACCAGACTCGGCGACCTCACCTACGCGGGTTACTGCCGTAACATGGCGATCACGGAATTGCTCGCCACCGGGGAGCCCCTCGATGAAGTGCAGCGCGAGGCCGAGGCCGGCCTCGAGTTCGCGCGCCAGGTCCGGTTTGGCTTCGTCGCCGACATCATCACCGGACAGCTCAGACTCATCCGGACCCTCCGCGGCCTGACCCCGCAGTTCGTCTCCTTCAACGACGCCGAGTTCGACGAGAGCCGGTTCGAGCAGCATCTGGCGGAGGATCGGGGAGTGAGAGTCGTCGCCTGCTGGTACTGGATCCGCAAGCTGCAGGCGCGCTTTCTCGCGGGTGCGTACGGTTCCGCCATCGAAGCGGCAGAAAACGGGCGGCGACTTCTTTGGTCCTCGCCGACATCCTTCGAGGTGGCCGACTACCAACTGTACGCCGCGCTGGCGCGGGCTGCGCTCTGTGATGCGGCATCCGCCACGGAACGCACCCGGCACCAGGAGGCATTGGCAGCTCACCATCGCCAACTCCAGGAGTGGGCCGGGAACTGCCCGGCGAATTTCGAGGACCGCGCCGCGCTCGTCGGCGCCGAGGTCGCACGCATCGAGGGCCGGGATGCCGACGCGATGCGGCTCTACGAACGGGCGATCGCCGCGGCCCGGGCGAACGGCTTCGTCCACAACCAGGCACTGGCGAACGAGCTCGCCGGGCGCTTCTACGCGGCGCGCGGAATCGAGCGGATCGCCGAGGTGTATATGCGGGAGGCGCGGAACGGCTACTTGCGCTGGGGTGCCGACGGCAAGGTGCGGCAGCTCGATCAGCTTCACCCCCATCTCGGCACGGAGCAGCTGGCGCCCGATGCGCAGCGCACCATCGGGGCGCCCATCGAGCATCTGGACCTCGCTACGGTCCTCAAGGTCTCGGAGGCGGTTTCGGGCGAGATCGTGCTCGAGAAACTGGTCGATGTGCTGCTCCGCACCGCCATCGAGCATGCCGGCGCAGAACGGGGCCTGCTCGTTCTGGCACGCGATGGCGAGCTCTTCATCGAGGCGGAAGCGAACACGGACGGTCATGCGGTGACGGTCCAGCTGCGCGAGGCGCCGGTCGCTGGCTCCCCGCTGCCCGAGTCCGTCGTCCACTACTCGGCGCGCACCCAGGAGAGCGTCATCCTGGACGACGCGCCCGCCGCAGGCCCGTTTTCAGGCGACGCGTACTTCCGTGAGCGGCGGGCCCGATCGGTGCTCTGCCTGCCACTCGTCAAGCAGGGCAGGCTGGTTGCGCTGCTCTACCTCGAGAACAGTCTGGCTCCCAATGTCTTCACGCCGGCCCGGACGGCCGTTCTGAGGGTGCTCGCCTCGCAGGCGGCGATGGCGCTCGAGAACAGCCGCCTGTACGGCGAGCTCCAGGAGCGGGAATCGAAGATTCGCCGTTTGGTCGACGCCAACGTCGTCGGCGTGTTGATCTCGAACCTGGACGGCCAGGTCGTCGAGGCGAACGACGCCTTCCTCGACATGGTCGGGTTCACGCGCGACGATCTCGCCTCCGGACGAATCAAGTGGACCGAGCTGACCCCTCCCGAGTGGCAAGCCGCCACTCAGCGGGCCCGGGAGCAACTACGCGCCACGGGAAGCGCCGATCTCTTCGAAAAGGAGTATTTCCGGAAGGACGGCAGCCGGGTGCCGGTCCTGATCGCGCTTGCGGCGATCGCGGGCACCCCGAGCCAAGGCATCGCGTTCGCCGTCGACCTCAGGGAGCGGAAGGCGGCGGAGGAAGCGCTCCTGCGCGCACGAGAGGAGCTCGCACGCGTCACGCGCGCGTCGACGGTAGGCGAGCTGACGGCCTCGATCGCGCACGAGATCAACCAGCCGCTCGCCGCCGCCGCCACGTATGGAGGCGCCGCGCTGCTCTGGCTCCGGCACGACCCGCCGAACATCGAGAGAGCGCGCGATGCGTTGCAACGCGCCATCGAGGAAGGCGAGCACGCAGGGCAGATCGTCTCGCGTGTCCGTGCCCTGGTGAAGAAAGCACCTCCTCGCGCGGCGGCGGTCGACATCAACAAGGTGATCCTCGAGGTGCTCGATCTGAGCCGGAACGAGTTGCAGCGGAACGGAATTTCACTTCTGACGGAGCTGGCGGACCAGCCGCTGGTCCGCGCCGACAGGATCCAGTTGCAGCAGCTGGTGCTGAACCTCATCCTGAACGCGGTCGACGCGATGAGCGGGCCGGGCATCACGCCTCGGGAGTTGTCGATTTCCTCCCGGATGGAGGGGGCGAGTGAGGTCCTCGTCGAAGTCCGCGATTCGGGGCGCGGCCTGGAAGCCGGGATAGTGGACCGGATCTTCGATCCTTTCTTCACCACCAAGTCCGATGGGATGGGAATGGGACTGTCCATCAGCCGCTCGATCGTGGTTGCCCATGGTGGCCGGCTCTGGGCCATGCCGAACGAACCCCGGGGAGCTGTCTTCCAGTTCGCGCTTCCGGCGGTCGAGTCCGAGACCCATCCAAAAGCGTGAGTCACCCACCGCAAGCCGGGCCGTATGCACCCGGGACCTTCACCTCGCTGGCAGGCTGAAGAGAAAGGTCGCTCCGCGCGGCGAGTTTTTCATCGCCCACAGCTTTCCGCCGTGAGCTTCGATGATCGAGCGGGAGATCACGAGTCCGATGCCCGTCCCCTCGGACTTCGTCGTGTAGAATGGCTCGAACATGTGCCCGGCGGCCTCGGCGTCGAGCCCCTTGCCGGTGTCCTTCACATCCACGACGACCTCGGATCCCTGGAGGGCGCGCGAACCGATCGATACCTCCCGGTGGCCTTCGCAGCCGATCAAGGATTCCAGAGCGTTCTTCACCAGGTTCAGGATGACCTCCTGGACCTGGATGCGGTCGGCCGGCACGGCAGGCAGGTGCTGCGACAGTCGCGCGTCGAGCGCAACGTGCTGCTTTTGTGCTTCGCTTCGCATCCGCGCGACGACTCCGAGAATGATCTCGTTCAGGTCGAGAAGCTCTTTTTGCGGTGCGATCTTCTTGATCAACCCCCGAACGCGGCTGACGACGTCGCCGGCCCGCTTGACTTCCTGGACGATTCGCTCCAGCCCCTCTCGCGCCTGGGCAAGGTTGGGCGGCTGACGCGCCAGCCATCTCAATGACGTCCCGGCGTAGAGCTCGATCGCCGCGAGCGGCTGTTTCACCTCATGCGCTACGGAGGCGGCCGCAAAATCAGCCGCGGCCGGTCCGGACTGGACGGTAGCCTTCGCCGGGCGTGGCAGGACGACGACGAAACCCAGGCGTTCTCCGCGCACGACGGCCGGCTCTATCCACTCGGGGCGCAGCCAGTGCGGTAGCGCTGCCTCAGTGACGTCGATGGCGGAATCCGCGCGAAAAGCCTCGATCGCGGCGTGTGCGTTCAGGTGGAGATCCAGCCCCATTGCGGCCAGCGAAGCGCGGGCGCGCGCATCGGCCGCGGTCAAGCGCCCCCTGCGGTCGTAGAACAGGAGACCTCCATCCGCTGCCCTGGACAGGTTTCCAACCCCCCACTCCAGAAGGCGCTGCCGCAACTCGGAGTCGAGGGACGACAGCCGCTCTTGGATGCGGGTCGCCGACGATACTGCCAGCGCCAGCCAATGGTGATTGAAACTGTTGCGCAGCCCTGAAATGTCCACCACGCCGAGCAGTTCGCCGCTCGCGGGATCGCGCACCGCGGTGGCCGAACAGGTCCACGGCTTGATGCCCGCGCAGAAGTGCTCCGCCCCATGGACGCGTACGGGTCCGCCGACGGACACCGCCGTGCCGATGGCGTTGGTGCCGCTCAACAGCTCGTTCCAGCTCGCACCCGCGGTGAGACGGATGTCGAGCGCGGCCTCCAGCGTGGCTGGGTCGCCTTCGCTCTCGATGATCACGCCGGTCGGGTCGGTCAAGATCATGATCGTGGCCGACTCCGACAGCAGATCGTGTGCCTGCATCATCACCGGACGGCTGGCCTCGATCAGTTCTCGGTGCCGCTGCCGCAAGGCCATCAGTTCCGGTTCCGCGAGCGGGTCCGGCGCGTGCCCGAGCGCTGGGTCGACGTGCGCGGAACGGCACCGCATCCACGATTGTCCGACCACGTCCCGCACTACGCCCGAAGGCAATCCGGCTCCGTCGACGAACCGCTCCCACGCCGCAAGCAGCCGCCGCTCGTATCTGCCGTCCGTGACCCCTTGGGCAGGGTCATGTCGCCCCATGACGGCCTCCGCTCGACGGGTCCCGAGCCTCACGAGCAGCGGGGAGCTTAACAGAACCGGCGTATTCCAAGGCATGCCTCCCGCGGGCGACGTTGGGGGATCGCAAAATGGTCGGTGAGCAGGCGGGTTCCCTCGGCCGGGTCCGACACCCATACAGACGAATGGGTCGCCTATCCCCAGGTCGAGTGGAACCCGGGCGGAAGGAAGTCCCCGGTCCCGTCTCGGCGATCAACGTGACCGCGATCCACGGCGAACCTAGTCCAAGAGCGAGGTGTGCGGCTCCTCCGTGCCCGATACGGTACGTTCGATGACGCGCCGGAGCTCCACAGCGATCGACCCTTCTGAATTGGAAGCTCCCGCGGCGTGGCGCGTCGATGGAGGAGCCGTGCAGCTCTGCGAACCGATCGAGCCGATGCAGATCGTCCCTCTCCCCGAACCGATGGAGGCCGTCCACCTGACGGTTCCCGGTCCATCCGTGGTGGGCGAGTCGCCAGCGATGCGAGAGCTGCTGCAGACCGTCGCGCAGGTCGGGCCGAAGGACATCACCGTCCTCATCCGCGGCGAGACCGGCACGGGAAAAGAGCTGATCGCATCGCGGCTCCACGCGGAGAGTACCCGCGCGTCGGCGCCGCTGGTCAGGTTCAACTGCGCCGCGATCCCTGCCGAGCTGGCCGAGGCCGAGCTGTTCGGTCACGCGCGGGGCGCCTTCACCGGCGCCAACAGCGCGCGGGTGGGCTTCTTCTCCGCCGCGGACGGGGGAACGCTGATCCTCGACGAAGTCGGCGAGCTTTCCTTGCCGATCCAGGCGAAACTGCTGCGCGTACTCCAGGAAGGCGAGATCCAGCAGGTCGGGACCAGTCGCATCGATCGCGTCGACGTGCGCGTGATCGCGTGCACGAATCGCGACCTGGCCGCGGAGGCACGTCGCGGGCGCTTCCGCATGGACCTGTACTACCGGTTGGCCGTGGTCGAGCTGATCGTCCCTCCGCTCCGCGAGCACCGCGAAGACATCCCGCGGTTGGCGGTTCAGTTTGCCGAACGGTATGCGCGTCGATTCGGCAACGACGACGTGCGCCTCTCGCCCGCGCTCATCGAGGCCCTCTGCGAACGCGATTGGCCCGGAAACGTGAGGGAGCTGGAGAACGCGATCGCGAGAGCCGTCGCCCTTTCCGGCGGCGGCGAGATCGACGTGGAACTGCTCCAGCGCACGCGCCCCGGAACCGTCGATGCGTCGCCGGAAAAGCCGGGCTCGAGGAACAAGGTCTCGCTCCGGGATCAGCTCGCCGCGTACGAGCGGAGGATCATCGGGCGCACTCTCGCCGCGACCGCGGGCAACCGGTCGCGGGCTGCAAAGTTGCTGGGGCTCAGCCGCACGGCTTTGTTCGACCGTCTCAAGAAGTACGACCTCGCGACGGGGCTGGACGAAGCAGAGGCGTAATCCGGCGTGCGGCTCGCGGCGGCCGGACCGCGTTCGCGTTAGACTCGCGCAGCCGTCGACGCGGCGCGTGGGGACGCGGCATGGAAGTGAATCCGTCGGAACCGGCTGCCGATCTGAAGCCGCTCCTGTCGGCGCTGCAGTTCGACGTCGTCCGGCGCGAACCGCCGTTCGTCCTGTATCGAGCGCGCGCCAAGGGAGCTTCCGGAACGATGCTCGCGCTCGCCCCGGCGGGTGGCGATGCATCATCGGCGGCGCTCTCGCGCCTGCAGCACGAGTACTCGCTGCGCTCCGAGCTTGACGGCGCCTGGGCCGTCCGGGCGCTCGATCTCGTCCGCGTCGACGGCGTGCCCATGCTGCTGTTGGAAGATCCGCGGGGCGAGTCCCTCGACCGCCTGGTGGGCAGACCGATGGAGTTGACGCGCTTCCTGCGCATCGGCGTGGGTCTCTCCGCCGCTCTCGCCCGGCTGCATGCGTGCGGGATCATCCACAAGGACATCCGTCCCGCGAACGTGCTGGTCGATCTGGATAGCGGCGCAGTGCACCTGTTCGGGTTCGGTCTGGCTTCGCGCGCTCCGCGCGAGCGCCCCGGTCCGGGTGGCGCGCCGAACGCCGAAGCCAGCCTGGCCTACATGGCCCCGGAGCAGACGGGCCGGATCCTCCGAGCGATCGACTCCCGCACCGACCTGTACTCCGCAGGCGTCGTGCTCTACCAGATGCTCACGGGTGTGCTGCCCTTCGACGCGCACGATCCGCTCGAATGGGTCCACTCCCACGTTGCCCGGACGCCCGTCAGCCCCCGCGAGCGCCGGCCGGAAGTCCCGGCGGTGCTGTCCGCGATCGTGATGAAACTGCTGGCGAAGGCCTCGGACGATCGCTACCAGACGGCCGCGGGCGTGCAGGCGGACCTGGAACGCTGCCTCGCCCAGTGGCGCTCCGACGCGCGGATCGACGAATTCCCGGTGGGCCTCGACGATGTGCCCGACCGGCTGCGGATCGCTGAGAAGATCTATGGTCGCGAGAAGGAGTCGCGGGCGCTTCTCGATGCGTTCGAGCGCGTCGCCTCGACGGGCAAATCGGAAGTCGTGCTGGTGGCCGGTCCGCCGGGCGTGGGCAAATCGACCCTGGTCCACGGCCTGCAGGGGGCGGTCGTGGCGAGGAACGGCTTCTTCCTCTCCGGCAAGTTCGACCAGAAACAGCGCGATACGCCGTATGCGACGCTCGTGGAAGCGTTTCACGAGCTCATGCGCTCGATCCTCAGCGAGAGCGAAGCGGCCGTCGCCCGCTGGCGCGGCGCCTTCCTCGAGGTGCTCGGTCCGAATGCCCGGCTGCTCACCGATCTGGTGCCGGAGATGGAGATCCTCGTCGGCAAGCAGCGCCCGCCGCCGGAGCTGCCGGGCGCGGCCGCGCTGAACCGATTCGATGCGGTGCTCCAGTGTTTCGTCGGAGTCGTAGCCCGGCAAGAGCACCCTCTGGTGCTGTTCGTCGATGACCTGCAGTGGGTGGACCCCGCGACGCTCCGGTTCCTCCAGCGGCTCGCCGCCTCGCCGGAGCCACGCCATCTCCTGCTCGTCGCGGCCTATCGCGACGACGAGCGGACGTCCTTCCTCGAGGCAGGCCTCGAGTCGATCCGCAAGGCAGGCGCGGCCGTCGTCGAGCTCGCGGTGCCGCCGCTGGCGTTGCCCGAGGTCGCGGCCATCCTCACTGACGCGCTGCACCACCTCCGCCCCGCCGACGTCGCGGAGCTGGCGGCGCTGGTGCACGAGAAGGCCGGCGGCAACCCCTTCTTCATCATCCAGTTCCTCCAGACCCTCGAGAGCGAGCGGCTTTTGATGTTCGACCCGGTCGCACGCGGCTGGAAGTGGGACCTGGGGCGAATCCGGGCGAAGGGATACACGGACAACGTCGGCGTCCTGATGCTGGGGAAGCTCCGACAGCTTCCGCCGGACGCCCGCAATGCCGTGGGATTTCTGGCCTGTCTCGGCCACCGCGTCGAGACCGCGCTGCTGGCGGCAGCGAGCGGGCTCTCGCAACAGCAGGTCCACGAGGCCCTCGCCCCCGCCTTGCGCGAGGGACTGCTGTTTCGCGACGCGGATGCGTACGAATTCCTCCACGACCGCGTGGAAGAAGCGGCATACGCCCTCATCCCCGAGGACCAGCGCGCCCCGATCCACCTGCGCATCGCGCGGCGGCTGCTGGCCCGCGAAGCGGACGCGAACCTGTTCGACCTGGTGAGCCAGTTCGACCGCGGTGCCGCGCTGATCTCCGACGAGCAGGAGAAGCAGGCCGTCGCCGAGCTTGAACTCAAGGCGGCGCGGAAGGCCAAGGCATCGAGCGCCTACGCGTCCGCGGCGACGTATTGCGCCGCGGGAATCGCGCAGCTGGGTCCGGAAGGATGGTCGAAGCGCTACGATCTCGCGCTGGCGCTCGGGCTGGAGCGCGCGGAGTGCGGGCTCCTCAGCGGCGACTTCGACGGCGCGCAGACGGGGATCGCGACCATCCTCTCCAAGGCCTCCTCGAACGTCGACAAGGCCGCCGCGTACCGGCTGCGCATCACCCTCGAGGTCGTGCGGTCGGCGAACACCCAGGCGATCGCCACGGGGACCGAGTGCCTGAGGCTCTTCGGCATCGATCTACCGGCTCATCCCTCGTGGGAAAGGGTCGACGCGGAGTACCTTCGGGTGCGCAAGGCGCTCGGCGATCGGCAGATCGAGAGCCTTTTGGACCTGCCCGCGTTGACCAACCAGGAGATCGAGGTTGCGCAGCAGGTGTTGGTCGACCTCTATGCGCCGGCCTACATGACCGACGGCGCGAAGTTGTACGCCCTGATCACCTGCACCATCGTCAACCTCACGCTCCAGCACGGAACCAGCGAACCCTCCGCCCATGCCTATGCCTGGTTCGGCTGGTTCATCGGGGCCGCGTTCGGGAAGACCGCGGAGGGCTCCCGATTCGGCAGGCTCGCCGGCGCGCTCGCCGAGTCGCGAGGCTACCTCGCGCAGCTCGGCCGCATCCACTACGCGATCGGATTGATCGCGTCGTGGTCGGAACCGATCACCGTCTCCATCGAGCATTACCGCAGGGCGTTCCACATCGGGGTGAAGACCGGCGATCTCTTCTGGGCGGGATACAGCGCCGCGCAACTCGTCGCGCGCCGCCTGATCCGCGGCGATCTGCTCGACGACGTGTGGCGCGAGACCGAGGAGTTCCTCGCCTTCAACCGGCGGACGCAGTACGGCATGGCCGTCGATCTCGCCCTGAGCCAGGAGCGCTACATCGCATCGCTGCAGGGGGCCTCTTTATTTCTCGCCAGCTTCGACGACGCCGCCTTCGAGGCGCGGCTGGGCCCCGATCGCATCAGCACCATGGTGTGCTGGTACTGGATCCTCAAGCTCGCCGCCTGCTTCACGAACGGCGATTACCAGGCGGCCTTGGCCGCCTCGCGCAGCGCGGAGGCGGTTCTTTGGGGCTCGTGGGGACAGATCCAGCTCCTCGATTACCACTACTTCACCGCGCTGACGCTCACGGCGGTCGGACCTCCAGCGCCGGACGACCGGGAACAGTGGCAAAAGCAGCTCGGAACGCATCTGAACGAGCTCCAGCGGTGGGCTGCGCAGTGCCCGCAGACGTTCCTCGACAAGGCCTTGCTGGTATCGGCGGAGATCGCCCGCGTCGAGGGGCGCGACCTCGATGCGATGCGTCTGTACGAGGAAGCGATCCGGGCGGCCCGCGAGAGCGGCTCCGCGCGCCACCAGGCGATCGCAAACGAGCTGGCGGCGAGCTTCTATCTGCAACATGCCATCGCCCGGGCCGGACGCGCGTGTCTCGAGGAAGGGCGCGACTGCTATCTGCGGTGGGGAGCGCTCGCGAAGGCGAAGCGTCTCGACGCGACACTCGAGGGTCTCATCGCCGGAGCGCCCACGACCGCCGGATCCGAGACGTCGCTGCTCGACCAGCTCGATCTCGCGTCCGTGCTCAAGGCCGCCAGCGCCATCTCGACCGAGCTCGTCCCGGAGAACCTCTTCCAGATGCTGATGCGGATCGTCGTCGAGCACGCGGGCGCCGATCGGGGATTGCTCCTCGTCGACCGCGCCGGCTCATGGCACATCCGGGCGGAGGCGACCGCGGCGGACTCCGGCGTCGACGTTCGCGTCCTCGACGCACCCGCGACGGGAGCGGACCTGCCTCTCTCCGTCCTGCAATACACGACGCAGACGCGCAAGCCGCTCCTTCTCGACGACACACGGCTCGCGGCGAACCATCCCGCGGACCTCCTGCAGCTTCGCAGCCGTCCGCGCTCGCTCCTCTGCGTTCCCCTGGTCAAGCAGGAACGCCTCGCCGGCGCCGTGTACCTCGAAAACGCGCTCGCGCGGGACGCGTTCCCTCCCGAGCGTGTTGCCCTTCTCGAGGTCCTCGCGTCGCAAGCGGCCGTCGCTCTGGAAAACGCCCGCCTCTACGGCGAGCTCGAGGGCGAGATCCGCGAGCGGCGCAAAGCCGAGAAGGAGCTGCGGGCGAGCGAATGGCGGTGGCGCAGCCTGTTCGAGACCGCATCCGCGGGGGTTTGGCTGGCAGGCCTGGATGGGCGCTTCCTCGCCGCCAACGCGACGTTCCAGGCGATGGTCGGGTATTCGGAGCAGGAGCTGCGCAACCTCACGGTGGTGGACATCACCGACGAAGAGGACGCGATGTTGCGCCTTCGCGCGATCCTCGCATCCAAGGTGCCGCAACTCAGCCATGAAAGGAGATACCGTCGCAAGGACGGGGGCATCGTCTGGGCGCAGGTGTGTACGAGCGTCGTACCGGACGAAAACGGCAAGCCGGCGCTGTTTGCGGCCGTGGTCGTGGACATGACGGAACGGAAACGGGCGGATGAAGCGCTCCTTCGCGCGCGAGAGGAGCTCGCACGCGTCACGCGCGTTTCGACCGTGGGCGAGCTGGCCGCCTCCATCGCCCATGAGATCAATCAGCCGCTCGCCGCCGTCGCCACGTATGCGGGCGCCGCGCTGCTCTGGCTCGTCCGCGATACCCCGAACGTCGATCGGGCGCGCGACGCGGTGGAACGCACGATCCACGAGAGCGAGCACGCGGCGGAGATCGTCTCGCGCGTCCGTGCCCTGGTGAAGAAGGTGCCTCCTCGCGCGGAACCCGTGGAAATCAACACGGTGGTCCTCGAGGTGCTCGAGCTGACCCGGAGCGAAGTGCAGCGGAACGGAATCTCGCTCACCAGCCGGCTGGCGACCGATAATCCAGTGGTCCTGGGTGACCGGATCCAGCTGCAGCAGGTCTTGCTGAATCTCATCCTCAATGCCGTCGAGGCGATGAGCCCGCCAGGGACCTCGCCGCGCGAGTTGTCGATCTCCAGCCGGATGGAGCGGCCGAGCGAGGTCGTCGTCGAAGTCCGCGACTCGGGACGGGGCCTCGAGGCGGAGGCGATGGAACGAATCTTCGATCCTTTCTTCACCACCAAGCCCGACGGGATGGGAATGGGACTGTCCATCAGCCGCTCGATCGTGGTTGCCCACGGCGGCCGGCTCTGGGCGATGCCGAACGAGCCCCGGGGAGCGGTCTTCCAGTTCGCGCTTCGGACGATCGACTCCGAGCCGGATCCAAGGGCGTGAGTCACCTATCCCTAGGTCGAGTATACAAATCGCCGAAAGAGTCGCCTACTCCTCACGTCCGTGCCTTCCTGTTCCTCGCCTGAAGACGGAGTGCTTCCAACCCCGTGCTTCGCCAGGGAGGACCTTACGATCTCCATCGTCGACGATGATCGCGCGGTCCGCGATGCCCTGTGGCAGCTGATGGAATCGGCCGACCTGGCGGCGGAGGCCTTCGCGTCGGCGGAGGAGTTTCTCGCTTCTCCATCCTTCTCCCGGACCACCTGCCTGATCCTCGACGTCCGCTTGCCGGGCATGGACGGGCTGGAGCTTCAGCGCCGGCTCCTCGCAACCGGGTGGAAGGTGCCCATCGTCTTCATCTCGGCACACGCGGATGACCAGGTCCGGGCGCGAGCGCTTCAAGCGGGCGCGTTCCAATTTTTCGACAAACCTTTCAGCAGCACGGCGTTGCTCGAAGCGATCGCTGCGGCGCGGCATCGATGAGATGATCGATCAAGCGATCGTCTACGTCGTGGACGATGAGCCGTCGATCCGGAGCTCCACGAAGGAGCTCGCGGAGTCCGTCGGGCTGCGGGTTCAGACGTTCGCCACGGCGCAGGAGTTCCTCCGCAGCCAGCGTCCGGACGCGCCCGGCTGCCTCGTTCTCGACGTCCGGCTGCCGGGACTGAGCGGGCTCGACCTGCAGCGCGAGGAGCAGGGCTCGACCTCGACGGGTGAGGGATCCACCCATACCGGTGATCAAGGGCCAACCTAGCCCAACAGCGAGGTGTGCAGTTCTTGCGCGCCCGCTACGGTCGGTGTGGTGACGCGCCGGCGCTCCAGAGCAATCGATCCTTCTGAACCGGGAGCTCCCGCCGCATGGCGCGTCCAAGGAGAAGCCGTGCGGATCTGCGAACCGATCGAATCGATCGAATCCACGGAAGCCGTCCAGGACCCGGTGCCGGCAGCCTCGGTCGTGGGTGAGTCGGCGGCGATGCGAGAGCTGCTCCAGACCGTCGCGCGCGTCGGGCCGAAGGACATCACCGTCTTGATTCGCGGCGAGACGGGCACCGGAAAAGAGCTGATCGCCTCGCTGGTGCACGCAGAGAGCAACCGCGCATCTGCGCCGCTGGTCAGGTTCAATTGCGCCGCGATACCCGCCCAGCTGGCCGAGGCCGAGCTGTTCGGTCACACGCGCGGCGCCTTCACAGGCGCGAACAGCGCCCGGCCGGGGTTCTTCTCCGTCGCAAGCGGGGGAACGCTGGTGCTCGACGAAGTCGGTGAGCTTCCTCCATCGATCCAGGCCAAGCTGCTTCGCGTACTCCAGGAGGGCGAGATCCAGCAGGTGGGGACGAGCCGCATCGAACGGGTCGACGTGCGCGTGATCGCGTGCACGAATCGCGACCTCGCCGCCGAGGTCCAACGCGGGCGATTTCGCATGGATCTCTACTACCGGTTGGCGGTGGTCGAGCTGATCGTCCCTCCGCTTCGGGAACACCGCGAGGACATCCCCAGTTTGGCGGTTCAGTTTGCCGAGCGATATGCGCGTCGATTCGGGAACCACGACGTGCGGCTCTCGCCCGCGCTCATCGAGGCCCTCTGTGTCGGCGATTGGCCGGGGAACGTGAGGGAGCTGGAGAACACGATCGCGAGAATCGTGGCCGTTTCCGGCGGCAGTGAGATCGACGTGGACGTGCTGGAGCGCACGCGGCTCGGATCGGTCAACGCCTCGGCGCAAAAGCCGGAATCCACGAGCAAGCCCTCGCTCCGGGATCAGCTCGCCGCCTACGAGCGGAGAATCATCGCGCGCACGCTCGCGGCGGCCGCGGGCAACCGGTCGCGGGCGGCCAAGTTGCTCGGGATGAGCCGCTCGGCCTTGTTCGACCGGCTCAAGAAGCATGAGCTGGCAACGGGGCTGGACGATGCGGAGGCCTGATCCCGGCGCGATCGCCGCAACGCCTGTTTCCGGGCTTGCCCTCGGCGCGTACCTGGAGCTGATCAAGCCTCGCATCACGACGCTCGTCGTTTTGACCACCGCAACGGGGCTCTGGCTGGCGCCGGAACGTCCGTCGTTCCGCACCGCCTTCTTCACGGTGCTCGGAACGATGCTGGTCGTCGCCGCGGCGAACGTCTTGAACATGTACCTGGAGCGCGGCACCGATGCGCTGATGCGGCGCACGATGCACCGGCCCCTGCCTGCCGGCCGCATCCATCCCGCCTCCGCCCTGCGCTTCGGCATCCTGCTCGCGGCAGTTTCCGTCCCTCTTCTCACCTTCCTCGTCGGCCCTCTTCCGGGGCTGTTGGCGGCTGTCGCGCTCGTGACATACGCGTTCGTCTACACACCGCTCAAGCGGCGCACGACGGCATCGCTGCTGGTGGGCGCCATTCCGGGGGCCATCCCGCCGCTCATCGGATGGACCGCCGCCACGGGACGCATCGACCCTCCGGGGTTGCTCCTCTTCGCGCTCCTCTTCCTCTGGCAAGTGCCGCATTTTCTCGCCATCGCGCTCTTCCGGAGAAACGAGTTTGCGCGGGCGGGATTGCTGGTTCAGCCGAACGAGCCCGGCGGAGACCGCCAGGCCCGCCTCAACGTGGTGCAGTACACGGCCGCCCTCGTCGCCGTCTCCTTGATGTTCATTCCCTTCGGGGTCGCCGACCGGATCTACTTCGTCGTGGCCGCGAGCTCCGGTGCGGTCTTCCTGGCCCACGGTCTCAAAGGACTGCGGCAGGGCTCCTGCGAGCGCTGGGCCCGTGCCGAGTTCATCGGCTCGCTCGCCTATCTCGTCGTGCTGTTGTCCGCGCTCGTCCTCGACCATGCGTGGCACCCGTGACGGTGGCCCGCGCACTGAACGGGCGCACGTACCCCGGGGACGAAGCGTTCCGCAGGGGGATGAATCAACGGTTTTTCGGGGAGGACCAGGCGACGTCGAATCGGTCAAGGTTCATCACCTTGTTCCATGCCGCCACAAAGTCGTGGACAAACTTCGCCGACGCGTCCGAGCTTCCGTAGACCTCGGCCAGGGCCCGGAGCTGGGAGTGCGAACCGAAGATGAGATCGACGCGGGTGCCGGTCCACTTGACCCGGCCCGTCTTGCGATCGCGCCCTTCGAACACGTCCTTGGCGTCCGAGACCGGCTTCCACTCCGTGCCCATGTCGAGCAGATTCACGAAGAAGTCGTTGGTCAGCGCCTCCGGCCGCTTGGTGAAGACGCCGTGTTGGGACTTTCTGAAGTTGGCATTCAGGACGCGCATCCCACCAACGAGAACCGTCATCTCCGGCGCAGTCAGGGTCAGCCGCTGCGCCTTGTCGACCAGCAACGCCTCGGCCGGAACCAGCGACGTGCCCCTGAGGTAGTTGCGGAACCCATCGGCGATCGGTTCGAGCACGGCGAACGACCCCACATCAGTCTGCTCCGGCGAGGCGTCCATCCGTCCCGGCATGAAGGGAACGGTCACGGCGTGACCGGCATTCTTCGCCGCCTGCTCGACGCCCGCGCAGCCGGCCAGAACGATCAGATCGGCGAGCGAGACCTTCTTGCCGCCAGAGGCCGCGCGGTTGAACTGGCTCTGGATATCCCTCAGAGTCTTCAGCACCTGGTCGAGCTGATCCGGCTGGTTGACTTCCCAATCCTTCTGCGGCGCGAGTCGAATGCGCGAACCGTTCGCGCCGCCTCGCTTGTCGGACCCACGGAAAGTGGATGCTGACGCCCACGCGATCGAAACCAGCTGCGAGACCGACAACCCTGAGGCCAGGATCCTGCCCTTCAGCGAGGCGATGTCCTTCTCATCGATCAACTTGTGATTGACCGCCGGGATGGGGTCTTGCCAGATGAGCTCTTCGGCAGGCGCCTCCGGGCCGAGATAGCGTGCGCGCGGGCCCATGTCGCGGTGGGTGAGCTTGAACCACGCACGGGCGAAGGCGTCCCCGAGCTGATCCGGATTTTCGTAGAAGCGCCTCGAGATCCTTTCGTAGACAGGGTCGAACCTCAAGGACAGGTCCGTGGTCAGCATGGTGGGTGCGTGACGCTTCGACGGGTCGTGGGCATCCGGAATCGTGCCGGCGCCCGCGCCACCCTTCGGTCTCCACTGGTGCGCACCTGCCGGACTCTTCGTCAGCTCCCATTCGTAGCCGAACAGGTTCGAGAAGAAGTTGTTGCTCCACTTCGTCGGGGTCGTGGTCCAGGTGACTTCCAGACCGCTGCCGATCGCGTCACCGCCTTTGCCCATGCCAAAGGTGCTCTTCCAGCCGAGGCCTTGCTCCTCGATGCCGGCGGCTTCGGGCTCAGCCCCCACATGGGACGCGGGCCCGGCCCCGTGCGTCTTGCCGAAGGTGTGGCCGCCCGCAATCAGCGCGACGGTTTCTTCGTCGTTCATCGCCATGCGAGCAAAAGTCTCGCGGATATCCCTGGCCGCCGCGATCGGATCCGGGTTGCCGTTCGGGCCTTCCGGGTTGACATAGATCAGACCCATCTGCACGGCACCGAGCGGACTTTCGAGGTTGCGATCGCCCGAGTAACGTTTGTCGTCCAGCCACTTCTGCTCGGCGCCCCAGTACACTTCGTCAGGCTCCCAGACGTCCTCGCGACCGCCGCCGAACCCGAAGGTCTTGAAACCCATCGACTCCAGAGCGACGTTGCCGGCGAGGATCATGAGGTCGGCCCAGGAGATTCTCCGGCCATACTTCTGCTTGATGGGCCAGAGCAGCCTGCGCGCCTTGTCGAGGTTGACGTTGTCGGGCCAGCTGTTGAGCGGAGCGAAGCGCTGCTGGCCAGCCCCGGCGCCGCCGCGACCGTCACCGGTGCGATAGGTGCCGGCGCTGTGCCATGCCATCCGGATGAACAAAGGCCCGTAGTGCCCGAAGTCCGCCGGCCACCAGTCCTGCGAGTCGGTCATCAGTGCGCGAAGGTCCTTCTTCACGGCCGCCAGATCGACGCTGTTGAACTCTTCGGCGTAGTTGAAGCTCCCGCCCATCGGATTGGACAGGGAGGAGTGCTGGTTCAGGATGTCCAGCCGCAACTGGTTCGGCCACCAGTCAGCGTTCGACATGACCCGGCCAGCGGTGTGACTGAAGGGGCACTTGGCGTGGCTGTTCTCGTTACTCATATACCGAGGAGGTGTAACAACCGCACTGGCCGTTGCGCTATTCTTCGAGCGCCGGTGAGCGCTGTTCGACCTTTCTCATTCATCTTTTTCTCGAGCGATCCATTTGCGAACGTAAGCTGGGCAGCGGAGCAGGTCGGTGCCCTGTCTCATCGCGATCCCGCAGGAAACGGACGACGTCGACACCGACGACGGTGACTTCTCCCAGGTCCAAAGCAGCGCCGGGACCGCAGAACGCCAGCTCTCGCGCGATCTCTTCCAGATCGTCCGACTTCAAGGATCCGATCAGCCGCAAGTCCATCGCCGCCGGGCCTTGGTGCGCTCGATCTTGAACGTCATCCGTTGCCTCCTCATGGGGCGGCCATGACAAACAGTCGGAGACGGACAGCAACCTGCGGGCCACGCCCCCCGGAGCCGGGCGGCTCCTGCCGATCGCAGTCCGACAGCGTTTGCTCGGCAATTGCCCGTCCCAGTGTCGTTCTGCAGGCGGTCGAGTTATAGGAGCAGAGCACTCCACCCCCCCGTTCGCAAGGAACGGGATGGCAGTGGAGCTGCGTTCGGTCCGAGGCGGATATGAGCCTGAACGCAGGCGCAGACTCGGAAGCCATTCCGGCGGTGGCCGCCGCGGACACGACCGATCGCAAGACGGCCGAGGAGAAGCTGCAGCGCAGCGAGGAGGACCTCCGCCGTGTGATCGACGCCATTCCACAGACGATCGTGGTGCTCGATCCTGCGGGTCGCGCGGTGGACGCGAATCAATCCATGCTCGACTACACCGGTCTGACGCTGGAGGCCGTGAGGTCGCAGACCTTCCGCAAGCAGGTCTTCCATCCCGACGACCGCATGAGGGCGCTGAAATAGCCACTTCGGCCAGGCGTTTGCTCCCCAGGGGGATCCATGCCCGACGGCGAGAGCATCGCGACCCCGCGCCTGCGGCAGGCGGCGATCATCATCATCGCCGGCGGCATGATGAGCCTGGGCGTTCCGTTCGCCGAGTTTCGCATCCTGCCGAGCCTGTTCGTCGCGGACAGCGCGGCGCAGACGGCGCGGAACCTGGCTGCGCATCACGGGCTCTTCCTGGTCGCGATCTTCGCCTACTACCTCAATTTTTTCGGGGACATCGTACTCGCGTGGGGGCTGTATCTCTTGTTGCGACCGGTGAACGCGTCGATCTCGATGTTCGTCGCCTGGCTGCGCCTGGTCTTCGCGGCGCTCGGCCTCGCGGCGCTCCTGAATCTTGTGACGGCGAACCGGCTGCTCACCCGGGCCTCCGATCTGGCCGCGCTCGGCCAGGCGCAACTCGACGCGCAGGTGTTCGTCGCGGTCGGTGCGTTTCGATCGCAGTTTTCCTTCACCCTGATCCTGTTCGGCGCGTATCTCGTGCTGCTCGGGTGGCTCTTCTGGCGGTCGACGTACCTCCCGCGCTGGCTCGGGATCGTCCTCGCCCTCGACGGCCTCGGGTGGATCCTGTTGATCACCGGCCGTTACGTTGGCGTAAACCTGGAATTCCTCTTCGTCACGTCGCTCGGCGAGCTGGTGGTGGGCGTCTGGCTGATCGGCTGGGGAACGCGGCTGCCCGATCCGCGATGACCGTTTTCGCGCTGGTCCACGATCCGCGCGATGCAGCTGGGGACCGGAGTCGCCTGAGGTTCAGCCGACCTTGACCTGGTTGCGGCCGCTGTTCTTCGCCTCGTAGAGCGCGCGGTCGGCGCGCTCGAGCAGGGTCTGCGAGTTGTCGGTGGGGCTGAAGCGCGCCACCCCGATCGAGACCGTCACCGGCACCTGCACCATCTCGCCGCCGATGGTGGGCGACGGCAGCGCGAACCGGTTGAGGGCGATGCGCTCACGGATGCGGTTCGTGATGATCTGCGCCTCGGCGCCTCCGGCCTGGACGAGCAGGATCCCGAACTCCTCCCCGCCGTAGCGCGCCACCACGTCAGTGCTGCGGACGGAGAGCCCGATCAGGTTGGCCAGGTGGACGAGGGCTGCGTCGCCGGCCGGGTGCCCGTGCGTGTCGTTCACGTTCTTGAAGTGGTCGATGTCGAGAATCCCGAGCGCGAGGTCCTGCTTATACCGCCGCGCGCGAGCGATCTCCTGCTCCATCCGCATCTTGAAGTACTTGTGGTTGTAGCAGCGCGTGAGGCCGTCGCGGACCGCCATGTCCCGCAGCGCGGCCAGGCGCTGCAGGTGGCTGCGGACGCGCGCCACCAACTCCTGCGGCTCGAACGGCTTGGCGATGTAGTCGTTGCCGCCGACCTCCAGGCCGCGCACGCGCTGCTCCAGGTCGCCTTTGCGGGTGACGAAGATGATGGGCGTGAACTGCAGCGCGGGATGCGTGCGGACGCGGCGGCAGAGATCGAACCCGTCCAGGCCGGGCATCACCACGTCGAGGATGATCAGATCCGGCAACTCGGAGGCGATCGTGTTCAGCGCCTGCTGCGGCTGGCAGCAGTAGCTGGACATGAACCCCGCGGCGCGCAGGCAGCTATCGATCAGGTTCGCGGAGAACGGGTCGTCGTCGATCACAAGGATCTTGGAGAGGACCCGCTCCGCCCCGCTCTCGGACGGCTGGAGCAGTCCCACGGTCGACACCTGGCTCGGCCGCGGTAACGGGCGGTCGACCTTGCCCGCTCCGTGCGCGTCGAGGATGTGGGCCACGGCAGCGAGTGCGTCCGCGAATGCCGCCACGATCTTCTCCAACGGAAGCACGCCGGCCGCCGACAGCTCAGCCATGCGCTCGGCCATCGCGCACAGGTATCCAAGCTCGGTGAACTCCGCCGCGTGGGCGGTCCCCGCGATGCGATGGAAGAAGTTCTTCAGCTGCTGCAGCGACTTTTGATCGCCGCCCGACGAGAGGAGCCGGTCCTGCGCTTCGCGCGCCTGGACATACGCGCTCTCGAGCTCTCTCAGGAACACGAGTTTCAGCTCGAACGTCGTGTCGGGCGGAACTTTTGCTTCCCTTGAAGCCTCAGACATGGTCCCCCGTACCCTTCGAAAAGGATGAAACCACAGGTCGGGCCGGAGAATGGATGGGGGCGGTTCAGCCGCCTCCCTACCTTGGCTCACACCCGCGCAGGATCCCGCTCACCACATGTGCCAGGCGCCGTCCTGCGCTGGGCAAGCGCCGCTACGTCGAGCAGCAGCGTAATCAACCTGTCCACCGAATCGGGTGAAGCTCAGCGGAGAGAACGCTCGAAGTCGACTATCTGCGAGCCGCGATGGAGCTGCCTGGCGAGGCGACCGGCGTCGCTCGCGACGCGCTCGGGACCGAAGCGCACCGCCGGACTCAGTCGCTTCGGATCCAATTAGGGTTCCAAGCACCGCCAGAAGGAAAAAAACAGGGCCTGGGTCCCTGGAAGTTCCTGAGGAGAGCCGAGTCCTAGTCGTTGGAGGGGAACACCCGGGTTCGAACCGGCGACCTTCGCCTTGGCAATTCGGAAGGCCCGCATTCACAAGCCTCCACGGCGCTCCACTCTGAGCCCAACCCTTCAATTTCACTCGGGACGGTACAAGACGCGGATCCACGAATCTCCCATGCTGTAACCCAGAAACACGAATCTCCGGGTCCAAGTGGGGTCCAAGATGTTCTGCTTTCTGTCGCAGCTGCCGCGCGGCAGCTCGGGGTCTGCAGGGCGACCGTTTACGCGCTCTGCGCGCAAGGACAACTGCCGCACATCCGCATCTTGAACACTATCCGCATCCCGCTGGCAGATCTGACGATCTTTGTGGCTGCTCGACGTGCCGCGACTCAGCGCCCGTTGCGGCCGTGTGCTCTCGAGACCTAGGTCTCACGCTGAAAGCGAGGCGCGCTACCCGAGTCCTCTGCGACCCCTTCTCCTCTGTAGTGAGGTTTGGCGGCGTAGCGCAAGTACCACGAGGGGACTGAGCGCGACCTGGACGACGACAACAGCGCTCGCTTCCTAAAGTAGATGCCGGGCGCCCGGCCGCCCCCCTTTACCGAGAACCTGTCAGCGAGAGCGTCCACGGACCGCGGCACCGCTCCGTGCATGCACGGTCTCGAACGTGCCGGGCACCTTCCTCGCCCGCTTCTCCCGAGGTGGTATACGGTCGCGATGCGGAAGGAGGTCATCCTCGACACGAGCGCTGTCATGGAAGGCGTCGGCCTTCGCCAGATCGAGTGGCGCGCCTTGGCCGGTGCTGCCGCTGCGGACGATGTGGTCCTCATCGTGAGTCCCGCCGTCGTCGAGGAGCTGGACCGCCTCAAGACCGACGCTCAAGCGTCGCGTCGGGAGCGTGCTCGCAAGGGGAACCGGGAGATTCACGACCTGTTCGATGCTGGCGGGGAGGTCGGCGTGGGCATCCGTCTCGAACTCGTCCATGCCGAACTGGACGCCGAGGCGCTCAAACAAAAGGGCTTGCTCTGGGATCGTGGAGACGACCGAATCCTTGGGTGCGCATACGCGCGCCAGGGTCGGGAGGTCCTTGCGGATGAGTTCGTGCTCGTCGGCCTCGACAACTCGTTCCTGAACAGGGCGAGGAGCAAGGGATTCAAGGTGCTTCGCCTGCCAGAGCAATACCGCCGCAAGGACGAGCGCGATCCGCAGGCGGAGGAGATCAAGCGCCTCAAGGCGGAGTTAGAGGAGATCAAGGACACGTATCCCAAGCTGGACCTCGTGTTCGACGGCGCAGCCGATGAGACGACTGTGAGCATCGGCTCGCAGACGACCGCCGACTTCGAGTTGCTGTTCCTCCGGGAGCACTCTCGGGCGCAGCGCCTCGTCCTGGAACAATACTCCCACATGCGCGGACTACTCGCTCGACAGAACGAGGACCAGTACCTGTTTGGCGAGTTTCTCAAGCAGCAGGTCGAAGCGATGGAGAAGGCCGAGCGGGTAAGTGAGTGCAAGTTCGCGGTGCGCAACCAGGGCCACTACGCCGCGCGCGACGTCCGGGTGACGATCTATGTGCCGCCCGAGATCGAGGCGGTCGATCCCGTGATCCCGTTTCCGGAAGATCACTACGCTCCGAATCGGCACATCTACGACAAGGCGATGCTGCAGCACATGGAATTGTTCGCCGCACGGGACACCCGGCTCCGTGCGCCGGAGCGTTACCCGAACCCCATGATCGGAGGTCCGACCGTGTCGCCCGGTGCCTCCATAACGGTAGCGTATCGTGCCCGCGAGGTTTCCGACCTCACCACTGAGTCGCTCCCGCCGCTCAACTTCCTCTTCGGTCGCGAGGGTGACGAAGCCGTGTTGAAGTACGAGATCGTCACAAGTGGCGTACCCAGAACCTTCTCCGGCAAGATGGTCATCGTCATCAATCGGCGTCCACGGACCCTACCGCCCCCACCAGCCGAGAACGAATAGGCTCGTCTCCATCCTCCGCCGCATCTTCATTTTGGTGCTCGAAAGCAGCTTCGAGTTCCCCCTTGCAGGAGACCCAGGCGCGCGGTCACTGCCGGGCTATGTGCCCGTAAAAGATTTGCAGTTTTACGCGCAATGCGCATTCAATCGTAGGAGGTGACCACAGAGGTCAGGGATGTCCACCGAGTCCTTCTTCACCGAGAGCAGCGAGCAGTCCAAGGTCAAGACGGCCATCGTGGCTAAGTACTTCTGGGCTTGGGCGAAGGTCATCATGCCATGGGCCAAGAAGTCTGGCGGCAAGATCGCGTACATCGACCTGTTCGCAGGCCCTGGGCGATACGAGGACGGCACGCGCTCGACCCCGCTGTACATCCTGGAAGCAGCGATCAAGGACCCGGACATGAGCAGGATGCTCGTCGCGACCTTCAACGACGCGGATTCCGCGAAGACGAACTCGCTACAGGCGGCAATTGACGCACTCACCGGCATCGAGAAGTTGAAGTTCAAGCCCAACGTCATGAACAAGGTCGTGGGCACCGAGATGGCGGAGTTATTCGAGCGCACGAAGCTCGCGCCGACGCTGTTCTTCGTGGACCCATGGGGTTACCAGGGCCTGTCCCTCCGGCTCGTGAACTCTGTCCTCAAGGATTGGGGCTGCGACTGCATCTTCTTCTTCAATTACAACCGTATCAACATGGGCCTGAGCAACGACCTCGTGAAGCAGCACATGGAGGCCCTGTTTGGCGTCGCGCGCGCCGACCGATTGCGGGCCAGACTGGAGGGAATGGCCGTGGCCGACAGGGAGTTTGCCATCGTCGAGGAGTTGGCCGAGGCCCTCCGGGACATGGGCGGCAAGTTCGTCTTGCCGTTCGGCTTCACGAACGAAGCTGGCACTCGGACGAGTCACCACCTGATCTTCGTCAGCAAGAACGTGCTGGGCTACACGATCATGAAGAACATCATGGCGGGCGAGAGTTCTTACGCGCCGCAGGGCGTCCCGAGCTTCAAGTACAACCCTGCCGATCGACGTTTCCCGTTGTTGTTCGACCTTACCCGGCCCTTGGACGAGCTTGAGCAAATCCTGCTGCGCGACTTCGCGGGCAAGAAGATGACCATGAAAGCGGTCTTCGAGACGCACCACGTCGGGAAGCCGTTCGTCGAGAAGAACTACAAGGACGCGCTCCGCAAGCTGGAAGCCACAGACAAGATCAAAGCGGAACCGCCGTCAGCGAAGCGGCCCAAGAGGTCGGGCGAAGTTACATTCGGGGAAAAGGTTGTCGTGACGTTCCCGGCCGCCGGCCGGTAACTTGCGGCGAGTGTCAGACCCCTGTACTACCGTTCAGGAGCCATGTCAGACCGTAGCCACATCGAATGGACTGACGCCACCTGGAACCCGCTTCGCGGCTGCACAAAAGTGTCGCCGGGCTGCAAGCACTGCTACGCGGAGACGTTCGCGGAGCGGTTCCGAGGCGTTCCCGGTCACCCATACGAGCAGGGCTTTGACCTCCGGCTCGTGCCAGAGAAGCTGTCGGAGCCGTTGCGGTGGAAGTCCTCGCGGATGGTGTTCGTCAACTCGATGTCGGACCTCTTCCAGGACGAAGTCCCCGACGAGTACGTGGTCGCCGTCGCGAGGATCATGCAGTCCGCGTACTGGCACACCTTCCAGGTGTTGACGAAGCGCGCCGACCGATTGCGCGAGATGCTCGCGGGCAAGCTCCGGTTCGCCGCGATCTTGGAGAACGTGTGGTGGGGTGTGAGCGTCGAGGATAAGCGATACGGTGTGCCGCGCATCGCGGACCTGCGGCAGGCGCCCGCCTTGACTCGGTTCTTGTCCATCGAGCCATTGCTGGAGGACCTTGGCGGCATTGACCTCGACGGCATCCATTGGGTCATCGTCGGCGGCGAGAGCGGCGCCGGGGCACGCCGGCTCGATCAAGCATGGGTAGAATCGATCCGCGACCAGTGCGAGGACCAGGACGTGCCGTTCTTCTTCAAGCAGTGGGGCGGGTTCCAGAAGAAGAAGGCGGGCCGCGAATTGGACGGCCGCACGTACGACGGGATGCCGTCCATGGCCGTCACGATGCCACCTGCTGAGGACGAGCGGCTGCGCCGGATGCGAGAAGCGGAAGTCTTGGCGCGTACCTTCCAGCGCGGGACCGGTCAGCGGGCACTACGGGTCGTACCTGCATAGTCGTAGTGCTGACCGCGCGCACCGCCCGCCACCCGACGCTCACGCACCGCTCAGGGGGCCTGTACAATGGTTTCTGCTCCACGATGGACCTGAATCTTCACTCGGAGGTTGCGGATCGAGACGCACCGAGGGGTGCGTGCCGATTCCAAAGTCTCGAACGTCCACCGAATCGGGGCAAGGTCAGCGAGCCGCGAGTTCGGTTTAGATGTGCAGTACACTCTCATCACCGCGGGCACGTCGATTCTCGACGCCAACTGCTCCAGCTTGGTCTGCTCACGCCGCTTGCCGAAGAGGAACGAAAGAGGATTCCGCACACGCACTCCGGCTCAGTGTGTCGAACGTCTTGCTGGCCAGTCTGATGTCGCGAACCGATTTAACTACGATGAGACTACGAAAGAGGCGCTACGTGCAAACGCGCTTGCTTTCCAAAGCATCCTAGCGCTCCACCACCGCATCCGATACGTTCCCGGACATCGGGCAGACGAAGCCATCCGAGTGCGAAGTGCGGTAAGCGCGGGAATGCAGTGTTGAGCTATCTCGTGCGCGAGAGCCACCGGATCGTGAACGACTCGGCCGAGGGGCTGCTGGTGGCAAGCAACTCGTACTCCGAGGAGCCGCCGGGCGGCGCGATCCCCCGGCTCCGTTGCACGAACTGCGGCGACAGTTGGGACCTGCCCCAAAACGTGAACGTGCTCATCAACGAGGACGGAAAGACGAAGCGCCTCTTCGGTCCGAACGCGCGTTAGCGACGCGTTCGTATCTTGAAGCCAACTAGAACGGCCGTTAGAAAACTAGCGATGGCCCATGAGAGTCGAGAGGAGAAGTTCGTTCGCGAGCTGCTCGCCCGCCACTTCAACGTTGTTGTTCGGAAGCTGCCCGAGGACTCCATCAAGACGGCAGACTACGAGCTTCTCGCGGAAGACGAGAGAGCCGCCGTCCTCGAAGTGAAGCAACTCCAGAGTACGCCAAGGACTGCCAAGAACGGATGGAAAGTCATCGAACGAGACGGGGTGTGTCACGCCCAGCGGGAGGACAACGCCCCTCGGCGGGTGAGCGACGTCATCCGTGCGGCGAGCAAGCAGTTGCGCGGTTACGCCGAGCCGAAGATCCTCATCTTCCTCAACGACGAGCCGCTGGCCGATGTGCTCGACCTCGACGAGGCGTACAACGGGTTCCTCGACTATGGCGACGACTTGTACGGCTACACTAACATGGCGTCGGCCCGCATCGCGGATCGTATCCTCAAAGCGAAGAAGCTGATCGACCTCTACGTCTGGATCGACCGCCACTGGCCGAGTGAGCCGGCGTTCCGCATCACGACCGAGGCTGGTCTGGCGCTCGCGCAGCGGTTCTTCGGGTGTCCAGCGGCGCCCGTTAGTTGCTCTCCGGCTGACACGGCGCGCCGGTGAATTCCCGTTGTCGCTCGCCGCAGCGTTGCGTAGGCTTTCGCGTGGAGGTCGAACATGGGGTGGAAGGACGACTTGAAGAAGGACCTGCGGACGCCTGAGGAGGACGCCAGGGACGCGGCGCGCGCCAAGCGCGAGGCCGAGGCGACGGTGAGGAAGGCCGTGCAG
>Ga0070708_100000442_pt1 | contig 31023 bp, 30 predicted proteins | sample KBSK5503metaG_FD_65469 | JGI IMG/M metagenome (GOLD analysis project Ga0070708, IMG submission 65469) | Corn, switchgrass and miscanthus rhizosphere microbial communities from Kellogg Biological Station, Michigan, USA - KBS K5-50-3 metaG | ecosystem: Host-associated > Plants > Roots >... | reverse complement strand
GAGGGTCGCAAGTAATTTATAGCTACAAATCCGGTTGTTACCCATAGGAATGCTCGTTTTTAACCCGTAGCAAAACTGTCGCAAGTAATTCATTCCTCAACAGGCTTTCCAGTTCCACGCGAAAGTCCTCTTCCCTTGACACAGACAAGACCCCTTTTGCAGAGTATTCATTAACACAATCCCACTCACAAAAGGAGTCTCGTGCTATGATACCTGCATCTGCTCTCTTTGACCAGTCCACGATGGCGGCTCTGCTTGCGTATGACCCGCTCGTTCAGGATTACCGCGCCTTTTTTGCCCTGTTCGAGTGGTCCCTCGTTGAGCACTGGCAAGCACACCGCTCGTCTCGTGGGCGACCACCTCATCCCGAGAGCGCCTACCTCAAAGCCTTTCTCATCCGCATTCGTGAGGGAATGAGCTCCACCAGTCAACTGCGCCGCTTTTTGCTCAAACATCCCCTGCTCGTCATCGAACTGGGCTTCCATCTGGAACTGGATCCCACCACCCCCTATGGATTTGACGCAGAGCAGACCCTGCCGTGTGAGCAATGGCTCCGCGCGAAATTGCGCACCTTCGATCGAGCCCTTTTGCAAGCCCTGCTGGCCACCACGGTGAGTGCTTTACAAGCAGAGATCCCGGGGCTGGGCGAAACGGTCGCGTTCGATGTCAAGCACATTTATGCCTGGGTCAAAGAGAACAACGAGCGCGTCTACGTCACGGATCGCTACGACAAAACGCACCGGCTGGCGGGCGATCCCGATTGTCGCCTGGGCGTCAAACGCTCTACCAACCAGGAGCAGCCGGATGGCTCCACTGAGGAGAAAAAGGAACTGCTCTGGGGCTATGGCTCCGGCGTGGCTGCTGCTACCGTGGCTGACTATGGCGATGTGGTGTTGGCCGAATACACCCAACCCTTCAATGAAGCCGACATCACCTATTTTCGCCCGCTGTATCAGCAGACGGTGGTGGCTCTCCAGGGATTTCCCACCCATGTCACGGCGGATGCAGCCTTTGATGCCTGGTATGTCTACGAGTGTGCCGCCCGTCACGATGGCATCGGCGCGGTTCCGCTCAATCAGCATAGCCACGCTTCCTTTGGACGCCAAGCTGATGGCACGCCCCGTTGCGAGAAGGGGTTGCTCATGCAGCCCACCTATCAGTTTGACCACACCTACGGCTATCGTGCGCAACGCTTCCGCTGCCCCTTGCTCTTTCCCGACAAGACCGGGGTGACGTGCGAGCACGAACAGTTCGCCAAAGGCAAGGGCTGCGTCAAGGATGTCAACTGGGAACGGGGAGGCATCCAGCGCGTGACCTTGGATCGCGACGGGCCGCTCTATCACGCCCTTTATACGCAACGCACCTGTTGCGAACGCATCAACAGTCGCGCTCAGGCCCTCGGCATTGAACGACCTAAAGTGCGTAATGGTCGTTCTGTCGCCAACCTCAATACCTTGATCTATCTCATTATTAATGTACGCGCTCTAGAAAAAGCTAAATCAATAAATAAGGGACTTCTACAAATGAATTAGTTGCGGCCCTCAGACGAGAAGCCATCCCCCTGGCGACAAAATCTTCTGGGGGAGATGATTGCAGAGGTGATAGGTTTCAATCTCAGACGAGAAGCCATCCCCCTGGCGACCGCCTATACTCCTTGACAATCTCTGAATTATGTAGTAGTTTCAATCTCAGACGAGAAGCCATCCCCCTGGCGACGAAAATCTTCTGGGGGAGATGATTGCAGAGGTGATAGGTTTCAATCTCAGACGAGAAGCCATCCCCCTGGCGACTGCTTTGAATACATCCCCTGAATCAGGATTTTTCCTGTTTCAATCTCAGACGAGAAGCCATCCCCCTGGCGACGGCACCATTTGTATAGCTTGATACTTTCTTGCGAAAGTTTCAATCTCAGACGAGAAGCCATCCCCCTGGCGACCCAACCGTGTGCGAGGCGATATCTTGTTGAGCGGCAGTTTCAATCTCAGACGAGAAGCCATCCCCCTGGCGACCACATCGTCATTGCCTGCAAAGAGTTTGTTATGTAGGTTTCAATCTCAGACGAGAAGCCATCCCCCTGGCGACATGCATCGGGTCGCAAGGCCATTGTGCATATCCAGCGTTTCAATCTCAGACGAGAAGCCATCCCCCTGGCGACAGGCTTTCTACCACGTTGGGCTTGCCTTTGATGCTCGTTTCAATCTCAGACGAGAAGCCATCCCCCTGGCGACATGAAGGCGATAAAGCCCATTTCAAATCCTTTCTACGTTTCAATCTCAGACGAGAAGCCATCCCCCTGGCGACTGCCATCTGCGCAAATCTAGATTTATCCTCTTCGCTGTTTCAATCTCAGACGAGAAGCCATCCCCCTGGCGACGCGGGCAAGTTCGTTCAGAACATCAGGATCATACAAGTTTCAATCTCAGACGAGAAGCCATCCCCCTGGCGACGTAGAATACTTCCCCTGCATGGGCGGGGAGATCAAGGCGTTTCAATCTCAGACGAGAAGCCATCCCCCTGGCGACATATTCGCGTCGGTAGTATCGTTGCATCTGGTCTGAGTTTCAATCTCAGACGAGAAGCCATCCCCCTGGCGACGGAAAAAAGCCGTCCACCGGGACTCGAACTCCGGATTGTTTCAATCTCAGACGAGAAGCCATCCCCCTGGCGACGTCAATCGTGCCAGTAGGACAAAGCCCCCTGAACCAGTTTCAATCTCAGACGAGAAGCCATCCCCCTGGCGACCCCCGTACAATAGTATCGAAGCCGCGCTTGCCATCAAGGTTTCAATCTCAGACGAGAAGCCATCCCCCTGGCGACTCCATGCAGGCAGGGCATATCTTCTTAGTCATCAATGTTTCAATCTCAGACGAGAAGCCATCCCCCTGGCGACCAAGATTTTTCCTATCCACAAAGGTGATAATTTCAGGGTTTCAATCTCAGACGAGAAGCCATCCCCCTGGCGACAACGTGGCGTCGAGTTGAACATGATGGAGTATCTGCGTTTCAATCTCAGACGAGAAGCCATCCCCCTGGCGACGGCTGGGTGAACGCCAACGACACCTATGCCTATTATGCTGGTTTCAATCTCAGACGAGAAGCCATCCCCCTGGCGACCGCACATTTGGGATAGCGGCTTCGGCGGCTTTAAGAAGTGTTTCAATCTCAGACGAGAAGCCATCCCCCTGGCGACCGGCAACTGAACCCGACGTGGGTCGAGTGGTTGATGGGTTTCAATCTCAGACGAGAAGCCATCCCCCTGGCGACTTCGTTCACGCTCACCTTTGCCTCCGCCTCTTCTGCGTTTCAATCTCAGACGAGAAGCCATCCCCCTGGCGACATCCAAAGGGGACAAGGCCCCGCTATACCTATGTCCCGTTTCAATCTCAGACGAGAAGCCATCCCCCTGGCGACATTCACGTATAAGGAGGTGTGACATCGCAGATTTTACGTTTCAATCTCAGACGAGAAGCCATCCCCCTGGCGACGCGACACCGGTGAAATGCCAGCGGTCTGTGTTGGACGTTTCAATCTCAGACGAGAAGCCATCCCCCTGGCGACAGCGCAGGGTGGTGATACCGCAGCTGAAGCTATCGGAGTTTCAATCTCAGACGAGAAGCCATCCCCCTGGCGACGCGCTGCGCGGCCAGCGCAGCTTCGTTTGGATTACTGGTTTCAATCTCAGACGAGAAGCCATCCCCCTGGCGACCCATGCGCTTTGAAATGGACGTGGATCAGAACATAATGTTTCAATCTCAGACGAGAAGCCATCCCCCTGGCGACTCTGGATCTGGCCAGCGGTCAGAGCCTGGAGATGTTGTTTCAATCTCAGACGAGAAGCCATCCCCCTGGCGACGACGAGCTTGGCGAATGGGTTGACATTTCCATACCAAGTTTCAATCTCAGACGAGAAGCCATCCCCCTGGCGACAATCAAGATGCTGTTGGGCCTTGCGAGCATAAGACAGTTTCAATCTCAGACGAGAAGCCATCCCCCTGGCGACTGTGACTAATGGCATGCCGCTGATCAAGAATTTCGCGTTTCAATCTCAGACGAGAAGCCATCCCCCTGGCGACGTGCTCGACTACTTTCACGGTGTCGCGTCAGTGATTGGTTTCAATCTCAGACGAGAAGCCATCCCCCTGGCGACGCGGTTCCCTGCGGGGATGGAGAAGAAGAAATAGGTGTTTCAATCTCAGACGAGAAGCCATCCCCCTGGCGACATTCGATCAGGCGGCCGGCATCCTTACCGTATTGGTGTTTCAATCTCAGACGAGAAGCCATCCCCCTGGCGACGCGGTTCCCTGCGGGGATGGAGAAGAAGAAATAGGTGTTTCAATCTCAGACGAGAAGCCATCCCCCTGGCGACCTGGATCGAGTCGGCGCAGTTCACAGGCTTGATAGAGGTTTCAATCTCAGACGAGAAGCCATCCCCCTGGCGACTAACTCCCTCCTCCCCACCTCTTTCCTCGACGTAAAGTTTCAATCTCAGACGAGAAGCCATCCCCCTGGCGACCTGTTCAGTCCAACAATTGCCTTTGTCTATAGACGGTTTCAATCTCAGACGAGAAGCCATCCCCCTGGCGACTTTACGGGGATAGGTGGAATAAATGCTTTTCGCGTGTTTCAATCTCAGACGAGAAGCCATCCCCCTGGCGACAAACAGTAATGCAGGCTCTGCCGTCGTGGGATCGTAGTTTCAATCTCAGACGAGAAGCCATCCCCCTGGCGACAAGATACCCGCCAAACGCGGGAGCAAGGCAGGAAGGTTTCAATCTCAGACGAGAAGCCATCCCCCTGGCGACCTTACGACCAAGGCAGTGTTCCAGCGTCTGGGAAAGTTTCAATCTCAGACGAGAAGCCATCCCCCTGGCGACGCTGGCAGCCTGGCATGTCTGCTCCACACTCACGGTGTTTCAATCTCAGACGAGAAGCCATCCCCCTGGCGACCATCAAATGCTCCATTGAGTGCTGAGGCGGAGGAGAGTTTCAATCTCAGACGAGAAGCCATCCCCCTGGCGACTCGGCAATCGCTTTGACCAGGTGCGCTACCAGGCGGTGTTTCAATCTCAGACGAGAAGCCATCCCCCTGGCGACCGCGAGTGCCGGTAAGCCCGGTACGCTCATTAAATCAGTTTCAATCTCAGACGAGAAGCCATCCCCCTGGCGACGGCGGATGCCTCGTTAACCTTGAGAAGCCGCCTCAGTTCGTAGTTTGCGAGGCAGACGATTTAGTATCTCTCTTAAAGAGGTTATCTTCATCCATATGTAAGTATATTTGTAATTACCCTCGAGTGCAAGAGCTTGCGGAGCACAATGAGACAATATACCCATTACGCGAGGCATCGTGCTTGGACTTATCACCACAGCATGCCTCGCTATAATGGATGAGTCAAAGCAAGTATATCGTATCTTCACTCGGTAGTTCCCCCTGGCCTAACACCTGTACCTTGGAAATACAAGCTCCGCATAGGCTATAAATTCGAATCGTGTCTTCTCTTTGGTGAATCTCTTTAAGCAGGCGCGCTTCGAGCAGTATGCGCTGCTTGCGGTCTAGAAAGCATTCAAATACGCTATACTGTACCCAGGTCCCAAAGCCAGTTAGCGCACTATGCACACGGGTACGCCGCCGATCATCCGGAATGTCGTAGCTCACTACATAGAGCATGCTTTCGTCGCTATGTCTTTGTGCAGTCATTGTCCCTATCGTATACCCAGGCACTAGATGAGTAAGGATTACAGCTATCTACGCTACCAGTCTCTGTTCAGTCGTCGTCATCGTACTGCCAGGGCCTCAAGCGCCACGGTTGGCGAGACACACGCCCAGACCAGTCTCTATTCAGTCGTCGTCATCGTACTACCAGGGGCAGATAAGTGGGTATTTCACCTGTAAGCCACTTCCCTAAAAGCCTTGCTTGTAATTCCATACATCGCCGGTAACTTGTACGATATCCAAACTGTGGATGCTGAATATCCTCCTGAAGCCGTTCTTCAAACTTGGCATAAAACGTCTTGCGTGCCTCCGGCTTTAGATGCACCACACCTAGCTCCTCCTGAAAATCTGGAGCAGACAATATACGATGATTGATGATGTTGAGCACAACTGAATCCGCAATGATTGGGCGAAATTCTTCCATTAAGTCTAAAGCCAGGGCAGGACGGCCATAGCGCGGTTGATGCAGAAATCCGGCATAAGGATCGAGGCCAACAATTTGCACAGCTGCAGAAACCTGGTGTAATAAGAGCGTATAACCCAGGCTCAGCATTGCATTTACCGGATCAGTCGGTGGGCGCCTGCGACGATGGGTAAAGTTCATTGAGTCGCGCAAGAGCTTGCCAAAAACACCAAAATAAGCAGCGGAACCATTGCCCTCCAATCCCAGTAACGAGCCAACCGTTGTGGCTTGAGGTACCAGGTTGATCATATTGCGTATTGCCACACTAGCCTGGGTTAATTCATCATCCTGTAATGAACGATTGGCTCGTAAAAGCATTGTACGCATATTCTCCAACTTCCCACTCACGCATGCCTGGGCAACCTTGAGAGCACAATGCTGATCAGCATGCGCTCGATACTGTTCACGTCGCAACAAGGCATTTTTAGCTACAGGCGGCGAAAGTCTTCCCCGGAAATGGCCATACATTGAGAGGAAACATACTTCTATCCCCAATTCGAGTAATGTGTGAAGCGCAGGCGTCGTCAATGTCACATCGCCCGATACAACGACCTGCGATACTTTTATCAAGGGCACCTCAACTCTGCGCTTATCGGGATATTGCACAATCAGATACCCATCGCGCTTCTTCACAATTGACTGTTGTTCATTTAGATACAGTGTTGCCATGCTTTTCCATCCTACAGCTGCAGGTCACAAAATCAGGAGAGGAAGTCCTCCAGATTCTTGCCGCAAGGGTTGTTGTTACGTCGTTCTGATCTTACCCAGTGCCAGTACTTCTCGTGGTAAGCACAGCGGCTCTAAACTACAGTCCCGGCACTTTTCGTGCAAAGTTGGCAAGGATGACCGTTTTGACTGCCTACCAACCAACGGCGGCGGAAGCTCCCCGCGCGCCAAAAGCGCAAAAGCCATTTGAATCGTCTTTTCTGTATGCTGGCGCAAAGCCTCTGTAAAAATCACCTTCTCGCGGTGTGCCGAGCCAAAGTAAAAGACATAGCCATGTGGGATATGACAGTGGAGCATCTCTTCCAGGCAAAGTGCCTGAGCACAGAGTTGCACGTGGTCATTCAACCATTCTCCCATTTTTCCCTTCTTGTATTCAATCGGGGTTAGAGTTCCTTCATTTTCCTCTACTACATCCGCGAATCCACTCAAGCGCAGCCGGTCCGACCATACCCATACACGCCGGAGTGTCGTGATACCATCCTCAGTCGTGCTACGCCCACTGTCGCTTCTTCCATGCCGCAGGATTCCTTCGACCACGTGAGCATTTTCAACAAACTCGCTCAAGGCGCACTCATAGTAGAAGCGGCGTGGGCAATATTCGAGTGCGTTTAAGTAGGATATAGAAAGTGTATCCAGGTCAGATTCGTCAATTTCAATCTCAGGCACGATGAGACGCTCCTCTCATAACTACACTACAATGTGCGCACTTGCCCCATGCCCATTGAGGTTTTATAGCCTACACCACTATAAAAAGCCACCTGGGCGAGTAACAGTATTTGCTGGCGTACTGTCAGAGGTGAGTCTGGCGTCGTCGCATCATCCGGCCCGCGCAGGTGATATTTGCAAGTCCCTAAAAAGCCCCGCTGCGGGTGTTTCGCAAAGCTGATACAATGCGTGCGCAGGTTGTAATCTTCGATCACCATCCCATCATCCTGGATATATTGCTCAATACGCTCTTTTTGTACTACACAGGCCAGTTCCGGCGGTGCTAACTCTTGCCATCGCCTCGCTAATCCTGGAAAGATATAGCGAGGTAATGGTAAACGCGCGTAATAGTTACCATACATTTTATTGGTCGAGTTGATCCAGTTAAACGCCGTCAATGACGCAAACTCTAGTTCCAAAGGCTCTATATTGCCGAGTTTCAACGTTTTTGCTTTCTCTACCAACCTGGCAAACGACGTGAAACCCGCCCATCCAGAAGGATCACCAGGATCAGCAACTACTTCTTCAAGTAAAAACTGCTGTTTGCCAATCTGCATGAATGGGTGTTTCTTTGCTCCTAACTCAACCATATTGAAGTGCAACAGGGTGTTGTAGAATAGCGGAAAAAGTTCGCCAAGCAACAGCGTAATGCGCAGCGTATACGTCTTCTGTGGGTCCAACGGCAGGTGCAGGTTCCCTCGTTCCGCCTGCTGTACTCTCGCTAGTGGCAGCGGAAACTGCAGACTAGAGCATGTAAAGAGCCTACGTTTGTTGCCGTCATGAAGCATTGTCGCGACATCTGGTGCAGCGGATCTAATCCAGTCGAGCCAGGCACCATGCACAAGTTCTCCTGAAAAAGGCATGATCGTCCCCCGCTCGCGTGGACGTAGCTTTAAAAGGATAGCGTAGAGCCGTGATGGAGCTGTAGCCGAAGATGGCATATCCATGAGAGAATCCCTCCCTACAATACTGGTGAAGCGTACCTCCTAAAAGTGAGAAGCACGCTCCCCCCCATTCATGTGAACAAACGCCTGTTGCGTTCTGGCTGATAATACATATTTACAGGTAGACGAATGGTGTCTGAACGTCCGTCTTCGTCGTAATCAAGCTCATAGTAACCACCTGTGCAGTACACATTGGTAATGAGACTTGCCGGAGCCATAGCCACAATATTGCAATTTTCAGGTAATAGCTCAAGGTCAAGTGGATTCAGCGCTCCATGGACGCGATAGCTACCCTGCTTTGTTCGCGCACTTCCACGGGCTTTGACTTCGACCCGCGCCTTTGCCATCCATTTTCCCAGGCGAATCCAATGTGGTAGCGCCACTTCCTGTTCGCTCAGTACATAAAATTCGAAAGCGCTTTCCGGTGCCAACTCCTTTGAACGCCCAAACACTACCTGGTTCGAACTAATCTGAGGCGTGAAATTATAGTAGTTCACGTTGGCCATTTTGAAGGTACTGAAGGCGAAACTATAACGCAGGGGATGCGCCGGAGTGACATACACCCCTTGTTCGTTCACTTTATTCAGATCCTCAGAATAGCGTGGTACCTGTGCCAGGTTCGCGTAGGGCGCCTGCGCAAAGCCGAGTGCATAGGTCAATCCATAGTTGTGCAGGTACTTCTCCGTCTCGTAGAGACGCCCCATCTCACGTGAGGCATAAAAGAGATAGTCATGCAATTTTAGATGGCAGATTGTAATCAACATAACCTGCTCCTACTTTTTGGCCTTTGCCTCTTTCGCGCCAACGCCATATGCCTGTGCGTAACGATTCGATTCCGCATTAGCTTGAGTCAACACAGCAACCAGGCTTTCTTCGTTGCTGGTAATGTGCATTACCTCCTGAAGGAGTGCTTGAAGGCGATCACGTGCAAAGAGTTGGGCAACCAGGCTATCTCCGTCCAGCAACGCCGGAATAGCAGACTCCATTGCTTCAAGCACAGTCGCTTGGAGCAGAGGTGTTTTTGCCCGTTGTTCCGGTGATAGGGCATCATAAACAGACTGGGTTAATTGCAAGTTTGAAAAGATCTCGCCATCGGAAAAGACAATGCCAGTGACATGGTTCTCCACTGTCCCTGTCCGGGTATTTTGAGCGCCGTAACGCTTTGTCCGTAGAATATTATTCAGGACATAGATAAACTCGGCTTCTGTCGGGTCTTTGATCGTGACGATCGAAGGGAAGTAGACCTGTGGCAATACATAATCCTGCTCACCCAAAGCCGTTTTCATCTTGCCTTCTTCGCTCATCGTGCCGTTTTCTGATGGCGCATTAAAGGTAAATTGCTGGTGTGACAGGTCGTATCCGGTAATCGAAAAAGCTGAATCGACCAGCACCTTGGAGCGTTCCGATCCCTGGTCACCGATAGCAAAACCATAATAGATACAGTCGGGACATCGTTTGCAAAAGTCCTGGGAATTGTACTTGCACTCATCCACAAGACCATAGCGACGCAACAACTCACGACCTGTCAGGCGTTCAGGCGTTGACTGCTTACGTTTGAATAGTACGATACGCGTACCGGGTGTTTGCTCTTTGCGTCCCAGGCTAACACGGCAGATATTTAATTCACCATCTGTCTGGAATAACGCAAACGAGTTCGTCTCACGCAGCATGATGATATGGGCATACTTGCCCATCGGGAGTTTTGGAATTTCTTGATGGAAAACACTCGCGGTTTCTAAACTTTGCAAATACATGATGAACTACTCCTTCTACTTATATGTATGTCCGGGCACATTCACGAATTGCCCAATCATACAACTATCCGCTTAACTTATAGTGAACACGAGCTGGTCACTACAGCACCGGCTCTGGCTCTGCTTCCTGTTCCTGTTCCCGGAAACGCTGCATATTCCGTTGATAAATGTAGTATGCTTCGCAGCCATCCTTAAAGCGATTAAGGCGGCTTCGCAATATTCCTCGTTCACCCTGGCAGTAGTTCAAGAAGACTTCATTGTAAAAGTACCTGACAAATTCACGCAGAGCAGGTGCCTCCTGCGAGTCGATATCCTTACCCCAGAAGACAGCATAGCCTGTTGCCTGCCTGCCACGCACACGATCGAGCCAGTTCTTGAGCTCGCCTTGTATCTGCCAGAGCAAATCATCCCCCTCAATATTCAAAGGACTATTGATAATCGCCCTGGCAACGATGTCAACAGGCTTTAAAATCGAGTGTGACTGGTAACCACCACGATAAAAGATCGTATAACGGTCCACACAATTCTGAATGTTTCCCAAATCTTTCTCCAATATCTTCTGATAGATGTGCAGGTACAGCTTCACATCGCTTACATACAGGGACTCACCACGCTGCTGTTTACGCAGGTAGCTGAATAGGAACAATGGATCTGTCTCTAAATCACGGGCTATTCCGCTCAAGTGTTTCCACTCTGGTTTGCCTTGTTTCGCGTAGGTATCCAGGTTGACGCTGTAGACACTTGTGAGCAGGCGCAGCTTTTGCAAAAGTTCGTTGACACGTGTGCGCTTTTCTTTTAGCAAGCGATCCAGGTAGGCATGAGGCGCGTCAAAGATGACTGTTTCGCGAAAGTCATGCCCTGAAGAGAAAAGAGGCAGCGGCATTTCAGAAATGACGACCTTGGTATTTGTCACCAGAGGCAAAGCAAGAGCGAGAAATGCTGGCATGGCCCATGTTGATGTATCGTCGTCGTCCTTGCCCGCACGCATACCGAAGAAACACATACCAGGGTAGGCAGTTTTCTCAAACTTGATATAGCTGCGCTCGCTTGAGCTTCCCTGTGTAGCTACTGTCTCCTGCTCCTCGTCATCTTCTGAATCACGCCCATTTTCCCCTTCTACACTCCCATCAGCATCATAGATGAACACTTGCAATTTCTTCTCCTGTCCCTTCGGAGCAGCAAAAGCCTCGAGCCTTAGCAAGTCCCCTATCGTAATGTCTCTCCTGTCCAGTTCGCGGCGGACTGAAAAGAAGTTGATATCTTGCAGTTGATCGAGTATCCCCTGCACCATCGCCCCTGTCTCGGCAGTGAAGAAGAAATTCGGGTAGACCGCAATGTACTTCGTCTTGAGCGCTTCAAACTTACTTCCTGTCAGGCGCAACTGCCCCTTTTGCAGGATTTGTCGCAGCATCAATTCAAGGGCACAAATAGCACACACACCGCCCGCATTCTTGCCAGCGTAGAGCGATAGCTTGTTCTTATACACCCATGGTTGGAACAACACCGCATTATCTGACTGCTCTTCTGTCGGATAGGCGCCGTTGCAAAGAGTGCAGATAAGTTTACGCCCTTTGCTCTTCGCTCCAGCGTAGCGTTCCATCTCCATATGAAAATCTGGCAGAATACTGCCGGCACGAATAGAAAGTGGTAGCTCGACAACACTGTCCAGGTAGTGAGTTAAATGATTCAGGTAGCGTTGAGGCATCTGTTTACGCAGTTCTTCGCCCGCAAGTTTGATGACGAGTTGTAGCGTTGAGTTAAAAATCTCAAACAGGTTTCCCGCACCCTCGTATTCAGCAATACCTTGATGATCACGCAGGTAACATGCCCCTAGCCAGAACCAGCGATACTCAACTCCCCCTTTATTCGGAATAGCCTGTGCCTGTGTCCAATAAGGAGTCAAACCTAAATGCTTCACCACTTCCTGCTCTACATGTTCGCGCAAGGCATCCTGCTTTTTGTCGAGCATCCCCAGCACAGTAGCAAAAACCACTGAGAAGAAACGGCTCAACATGCCGGTGCGTCGATCCGGCGCGAAATCTACTGGCAGGTCCGCGGCAATCTCTCCATTTGCCCGCATTTGGCGTAATTTCTCAAAAGGCACGACAGTAATATCATTGCTCGTGCGATTGATGGTGAAACGCGCTAGCAACTCAAAGTAGTCTTCGAGGGAAAGAAATTCAAAGTAATATCTGGGATGTTTGGCAATACCCTGGATGCTAAACTTGAAGCCAGGCGCCTGACTTTTAATCGTGCCAGCACAAATCTGGCGTAATTGCGCCTGCACCGTCTCCACAATCTGCTCTGTCGAAATCGTTAGTTGAAGCGATTTGCGCTTGATGTACACCACGCCATCAGAGAAGAACAGGTACGGCCAGATACCCTCCCGTCCACCGGTAAAAAGTTGGACCATCCCGTTATTGACTACATTGGTAAGCAGTCCTCGCACTTCACGCAATTGATGATATGAAAAGACTAACTCATCATCACTTAGCTCAGAAAGGATCGTCGCAAGCGTTACTGCATCAGCTTCTGACTGGATAGCAGAAGGCGAAGGGACCAGGTAGGCGATATGATCAGAGAACGTGCACAGTCGTCGCAGCACTAATAGCCGTCTCTCAGGCAATTGGAAACGCCAGAGATACGTATGCAGGTTTGTACCCCACTTTTGCTGTGTGTTGACTACCAGGTACGCAATGTCTTCTAGATAGGTAGTGAAATCGGGGAAAAACGCTTCTACATTGCACAGGCGCAGCTGTTCAGCTACCAGGTCCTTCGCTCGTTCGATATCCACACGGTCTTTTGTAGCCACTCCTCGAATTTGTACTATCTTATCTACATCATGCATGAGATAAGACAGAATATACACCCGGCGCTCGACCTCCGAAAATGGCACCGGCCCTAAATTTTCTGTTTCTAGCAAATTGAGCAAGCGCATAGTCGGGAAAATGCCATTGAGTTGGTGACTGACCATGCTTTGATCGTCTTTCGCTTCAAACTTGTGCTTTGTTTGCTCATCCAGGTCTGTATCCCTGGAATGATCACCCCCTTTCGCCGATTTTACCGCGTAGTGCCCCATCATCGCTGGAATCATATGCTCGATGAACGAGCGCGTAACATGATCGCCTGGGTCAACCGCTTGTTTAAGAAAATCGAGATAAAACACGTTCACTCCTTTCCATCTTTGGTAAGAGATCCTACCCCAGCCACAATTAATACATCATCGGTTTGTCACCTTTGGTTTTGCGGAAGAAGAGCAACGAATCGAGCAACAACGCCTCGTGGCCGAAGGCGACCGAATATTCATTGCCTGTCTTATCATGCAATCGATAGATAGGGAACATCGAATTCAGGTTTAGTCGCTGCTTGAGTTCCTTGCGTCCCATGTCACTCAAAATGCAGGTAAGTTTCAGTTCCTTGAGGGAACGGTTAACCTGGTCCAGCCATGTGGGACGAGGTTCACGCACAAAGAAACTGCCTGCGACTATCATATGATGGATAGCGTTAGCATTCTCTCCTAGATCCTGGGGTAGACCCAGGATCAACTGCAAACGCTCCGGCACATATTTATAAACTTTCAGGTATAATAATTGCTCTTTAAATTCCCGTTCTTCCAGGCCGCGTTTCCTCACTTCTTGCAGAAATGCACTTGCCGAAATGACCTCAAAATCTGCGTTTGCCAGCAAGAAAAACAGATCATACGTCTTGAGGTGATCGTCTGTATCCCAGACTCCACACGAGAGTGGACTTTGACCGCGGAAGCTCTGCAACTCGCTGAGAATTTCCGGGGCATTCTTGCTAAAAGCCCAATACTTTTTCAGTGCATTAGGCATCACATGTTTTTCTGAAGTACCATAAAACTGCTCATATTGCTCGGTTAATGCCTCGGTAAAACTCTGGTTCTCATCCTTTTTACTTTGATGCTGCAACTCTGCTAATACCTGTGCTGCCTGGACAACTCCCCAAAGTTTTGTGTAATTCTCAAATTCCTGCTCAGTCGGAAAGGCCTCACGCACCACTTCGTTGAACTTCTCCCGTTCAACTCCTATCTCCACATTAAGCTTCTGCGTGAGTCGCTCAAGCACAAAGCGCGGGATAAGTGCGTAAGCCTGGTAAGTGGAAAACTCATTGTGCCGGCCCAGGCGACCGAAACGCTGCAAAAAGCTGCCCGCATTGAACGCCTCAAAGATGAGGTAGTTGATGTGGAAATCAACACCAATATCAACTGTCGAGGTACCGACGAGAATATCTTTCTCAAATGAAGCGCGTCGATCATCCCGATGCGTCAGGCCTGTATTCTCACCAACAGTGATGTTATACGGCTCAAAATACTGTTTCAAACGCGCAAACAAACGGCGAGCAGTAGCCACAGAATATACAAGGACAGCCGCTTTTGAGCCTTGGTTGTGCTTAAAAAAGCTGAGCATCTCCGCCAGATGTTCTTCAATCCAGGTCTCGGTTGGCGTTTCCTGGCTAATCTCGTGCAGTTCCAGTTCACATGGCTGCAAGATACGGCGATAACCAGGTTGCTCGGAAGAACAATAGCTCCCTTCAATCTTCTTGTAGCGTAAGCCACCTCGTTCAAGAAGCTTATTCATCAACCTGCTGGGCGTAGCAGATAGAAAGACAAACTTTTTGTGGTCAGCAGGCTTTTCACGATAGTTGACGGTCAAGTAGCCCAGCATATTCATAACTGAGATAACCTGTGGCACACCAAAGACATGAAACTCGTCGAACAGGAAATAGTCAAAATATGCACCTATGGTGACAGGCAACTCCTTGCGCATATGATCCCAACCATACTGATGACTCATCATGAGGTGGATCAGATCAGGATTAGTCAGTAGAATACTGTTTCTCTCCAGCAGCTTCCGTACTTCTTCCAAACGTATCGCGGTATTATGTTCCCGCATTAGTTGACTGATCTTGTCACTATACATGCTATCGTAACGTGGTAAACGGATGTGTAAGTTCCGCTCATATTTTGGAAAGGCACTGCACTGATCTTGTACAAGTTCGTTGGTAGGGTACATAGCGATAACATGCTTTTGTTGTTGAAACACTGGCAGATAGGCAGCAAGACTTTTGCCATCACCCGTCATCGCAGTATTGAAGATGACATCCACATCAGGGTCATTAAAAGCTTCAAAGGTCGCAACCTGGTGTTTTAGCAGTTGCATTGAGCCCATTGGAAAATTTGAATGCAGTTCTGAGTAAACTGGCAGGATATGTAATTTCAACATCACTTTCTCACTTCAATTTATATCTTTCGGGTGGCTTATCTCTACCTAATACACACGGAATTCCAAAAGGAGGAAAAATACAGGGCATTCATTTTTCCTCCTCATACAAACTGCTCATAGCCTGCGCAGTCTCCCGCATTGCAAGCACCAATTTCTCAGGCTCTAACGCCCTTACTTGTTCGCCATAGCCCAACAGTAGTCGCCTGGCCCACCAGATGGACTTTGCATATCCCTCAACAATTGCTCCCTTGTCATTTTTCAACATCGTTACTTGCTGTTCGCGCAACCGGGCACTCAGGCTGCCGTGCCGGGCCAACATCGGCGAAACCCAGTACCGGATCTTCACTCCCTGGCGCTGGCGTACCCCAGGATAAAAGCGATCCCCATCCCTGCGCAAAGAACCAGGGCGTATGCGATCCACCCGGTAATCAAGAAACGTGTTCAGATCGAGAATATAGGCTGTGTAATACCAATGCCCGTCCCGGTACTCCAATTCGTAAGGTTCAGTATGCTCGTGCGCTACAGGCTCGGCATCCCAGCTCTGATTAAGAGGCGTGTAAGAAAAAGAGACGTATGCGCCCTCTTCCAGAGCTTGGTCTAGTAGCAGGATCGTCTCGGTATGCTGGCTATAATCCACCACAGGCGATAAGGGTAGTATTACGGGCCGGGCACGCCGCTTACGCTTCTGACGAACCAGTTGGTGGCTCTTTTCTGTGAACAACCACTCCCAACGCTTCAACAAGTTTTGCACTGCCTCTGCATATGGTGTTCCAGGTGCAAACCCTTCTTCTAATGCAACAAAGGCGCGTGCCTCGTCCTCACTGATATCTATCGAAAAGAAAGACTGCGCCAGGCCAAACGTACCAGTATGCCGCTCATACGTGAGGGCCAATCGTTTCAAGTGTCGCTGCTCAACACACCAATCAGCAAGATCTTCAGCATCTGGTTCAGGCAGGTCATCAATTTGGGTATCGGTGAGTGTTTCAATATCGCGATAAAAGGCCCGTTGTCTTGCACTCTCTCCATAGAAAGGTAATTGCTTGGTGATCTCTTGTCGCGTTAAACGTATGGGCCAGGACACCTGGAAGAGCACAGCCAGTAGCACAGTTCGCAGTGATTTATCTCTACTGGGATTGGCTACCTTTATCCCTGTACGCCTGGGTTTTGCAGTTCCAGCATCGGTAAACTCTTCCTTCATAACACTACCTTTCAACCCCGATCTGATGGATTGCAGAATGAGAAGCTTCTGAGAAAAGCACTAAGCCAGAAAGGTTTGCCATGAATTCATCTGCACGTGAAGCATATCATAATAGTAGGGACAATTTCTGTCCTTAGAACTCGATATTACAGGTTAAGCATAATTGCTACAGAAATATACAAGAATTTCAATAGCACTTTTTACCTATATTTCATCATTAATGTGTTATAATCACACATGGCTATCCTACGAAATAGGCAGAGAGATCAAATCGCCAGGAGCATAATTTGTTATGCGCGAGGCAACGGCAATGGCTCCATCAAGTTGTGGTTGGTGACAGGCAATCCAGGCTACACCTATTCCACTATAGAGACGTACAAGGGAGGTCAGGAGCCAATGCGGTACAACACCACTCAGAATAAGACCACGCTCGGTTGGTACGGGTGGAAATGAGAGGTGTTCCGCCTCTGTATAGTCGAGATATTTTGTCAGGATATTCATCTTGAGAACTGGTGCATCCTGGTGTTCATCAAGCCATATGTGAAGCTCTGGCGAACTCTGAATATCGGCGTTGGAGATTTGGAGAAGTGGAGGAGCAACCCAACCCAGACGCGAGTCAAATTGGTAGAACGGCTGCGTTCCCGTTTGCATTACCAGGGCACCATAGACCCAGTTCGGAGCCCGACCGTAGACGGCCATAGGGATATTGGCAGGTAGTTCGGCAAGCAATGACGGTATCATCTCAGGCTGCCAGCGTTTTGTTTGAGGTGCCCATGCCTGTATGAATGTATTCAGGTTTGCTACCAGTTCTACCGGGGTCGTGTCCAGGTGCGTTTTCTCTAGCTCCCCGGGAGCATAGGCAAACAGAGAGGCGAGGCGTGCGACCAGTAGATCGAAGAGAGGGCCGCTGGCAAGTTTACCACGCTCCAATCCGGTGATCGTTCCTTCGATAACTGGTGCTTCCGAGGTGATATGGGATTTGCCGCTGAGTTCGGAATAGAGCACGGCCAATGGCAGCAGCCCGCTGATCTCCACCAGCTGACGCCAAAACGCGGCGCTTTGTGCATCATCTGCGTGCAGCAGCAACAACGAGTGCGTACAGCGATGCAAGATACCCAATTGATCTTCTTTAGGCAGGCCGCCAATATCAACCAGTAGTGGGAGATGACGACGTTCTAAGTCACGACAGACGAGTTTCACAAACGTGTCTGACCACTTTCCTTTGATGCGAATGAGGCGCACCGAGTCCTGTTGAATTTCCTGCGACCAGTCGCCTTCACCATCCGGGCAGGCACGCAGCACATAATGATCGATATGTCGTTCGCGTAGTGCTTGAGTCAAGCTATATGTCAGTACAGATTTTCCTGCATGTGGAGGTCCACCAATCAGGACGGCAGGCATGAGACTTACCATAAGTAACTCCTGTCTTGCCACTGGTGTGGCTTCTCGTCAGAGAAATATTGAAACGAGGCAATGATGCCAGAATATGTACAGACGATGGTAGCAACCCTGGGCGGACAGCCGCAAGTGATAACGTTTACACTCGATCTGCTGCTCCAACGCGACTTTCCTATCAGCGAGTTAATTCTTCTTCACCCGGAATCGTCAGACGAACGCCTGCAGCACTCACTGGCATGCCTCAATGCCGAGTTCGTCGGCGACTTCTACCAGTTTGGTGATCATCCCCGGCGCTGTCGTCTGCGTTCATACGTCCTACAACTCGACGATGCCCCCCTTGAAGACATCGTAGACGACACCAGTGCAAAAGGCGTTCTCGACACCGTTCACCGTCTCGTCCGTGACCTCAAGCAACAACACCGCCGCATCCATCTTTCAGTCACCGGTGGACGCCGCCTCATGCCCCTGCTGGCGATCTCAGCCGCCCACCTGCACTTTGACCACCTCGACCACATCTGGCACATTTACACGCCCTATGCGATCAGGCCGGACGTCAACGAAGGTGCGCAGATGCATGTTCCAGCCGGAGCCGGAGTGCGCCTGATCGAGGTGCCCTTCGTGCCCTGGGGAACCTACTTCCCCACGCTATCGCAGTCGGCCGATACGGCCCAGGGTATGCGCCGTTTCCAGACCGCGCAGATGGATGCCCAGGAATACGCACGATGTGCCAGGGTAGTAGAGCAGGCAACCCAGCGTGAGCGCGAGGTACTCCGCGCTTTTGCCCTTGGCCTAAGTCAGCAAGAAGTAGCGAACGAGCTAAACATCACTATCAAAACAGTTGATGCCCACAAGACTAAATTGCTCGACTCATGTCACGTAGCCTGGGATATCGAGCCAGATGTTCGACTTGGCTACCACTTCCTCTACAAGAAATTTGCGCCATACTTCGATAGTGACAAGTATACTCGCTGGCACCCGTAAACACATCGGAGTTATCTCTGACTTTTTTTAGAGGGATCTCTGATGTGTTTTTGCAATTGAAATGCTAAGCTCTTTGAGCAGAAAGACCTAATCGTGCGAGAGAAAGGACTGTTGGGATGCAGGAATATCTGTTTCTGGTTAGTATCGGGCCTGTCCAAGACTTTATTGCAAGCGCCCGTCGTAGTCGTGATCTTCATTTTGGATCCTGGCTTTTAAGTGAACTTGCAAAGGCGGTAGCCAAAGAGATCACAGATTTAAATGGGGAGAATAGTCTCATTTTTCCTGCACCTCATAACCTGAGTCTGCTTGAACCTGGCAGTGAACTCAATGTTGCCAATAAGATTTTTGCACGCATCAGCGGATCACCTCAAGAACTGGGCAAACAGGTACAAACGGCAATTACCCAACGACTACATGCACTGAAAAGTGAAGCCTACGAAAAATTCTCTGGAAAGATTCTTGAAGCTGAAGCAGCAAGGCAAATTGATGAGCTTATCGAGTACTTTTGGGTTGCAGTACCTTTTAAGGAAAATTCATATGACACTGTACGCAAGCATTCAGAGAATTTGATGGCAGCACGAAAGAATACTCGTAACTTTGGGAAAGTAGTGTGGGAGAACAACCGTGCACAACTCAAATCTTCCATCGATGGACAGCTTGAAAGTGTTATTCCAGGAGATAAATATCCGCATCCACGAGAAACTGGTACAAGCAAGTCTGAGAAAGCAAAACTCCTCTATATTCAGTACGGCGTGGGGCCAGCAGAGCACTTATCGGGAGTAGATTTGCTAAAACGACATGGTGTTGCTCAGCCGGTTGCTTACTTCCCTAGCACCTCGCACATGGCAACAAAGCCTTTCCTGGAGCGCCTGAATAAACTTAGCTCTGATAAGATTGAGGAAGCAAAGAGACTGTGGACTGTCTATATAGAGCATGCTAAACAACTTACACCAGACCATAAACTTGATTTCATTCATGAGAGGGACACCCTTCACAAAATTTTGGATAGGATTGAAGGCTCATTCTTATTTGAAGATCGGCTAGTTGACTTGCTTGATTTTGTCGAGGACAGGCCCCCATTGGAATCGGCGAAAAAGGCACTACGAGAGTTCTATAAGTTTATAGATGAACAGCTAGGCAAAGCACGGCCTGATCCCTACTATGCTATCTTACATGCCGATGGCGATTATATGGGACAGACTATTGATAGATTGGCTGCTCAAGAAAAGGGAGATGAACAGCATCGTAAACTCTCACAGGCATTAGATGGGTTCGCAGGAAAAGTTAGAGAAATTGTTGAACAGCATCAGGGAGCGCTGGTCTATGCAGGTGGCGATGATGTACTAGCCTTCCTTCCACTACATACCGCTCTCCAGTGTGCGTCTAAGCTGGCAAAAGAGTTCCAAAATGAACTCGAGCCGTTTAAAAGTGAGGAAGGACAACAACCAACGCTCTCCGTTGGTATTGCGGTAGTTCATCATCTGCACTCACTATCATCCGCATTGGATATTGCACGAGCTGCCGAAAAAACAGCAAAAAATATTCCTGGTAAAAATGCTCTGGCAATAACAATCAGGAAACGTAGCGGCGGCCAATACACGGCAGAAGGTAGTTGGGGCGATTTAGATAGAGACCTTGAGCTACTCATCACACTCCACTGTAAAGATGCTATTCCCGGTGGTACAGCCTATGAACTACAAGATATGCTCCTACGACTAAGTGGATCAGACGAAGATCAAAATAATCTCTCTCTCAATAGAGTAATTCAGGCAGACACAGTACGCATATTGCAACGTAAGCTAAACTTGCTTGGCAAAGGGTCTGAGGAAGAAAAAGAAACGTTAAAAACTCTCCGATCAATGCTTGGTATAGCGCTTCCTCTAAATCAGGAGCAAGAGGAACAACTAACGCAACAGGAGCGTGATACCATCAAAGGGATGCCCCAACAAGTTAAGCAGTTTATCAATAAGCTACTTACTGCACAAGTATTTGCAGATGCAAGAAAGCTAGCAAAATTATAGAAGGAGTCAAGTAATGGCAGTCTGGATCATCGAGCCACGGGACCCGTTGATTGTCCGCGATGGACGTCCCTTTGGGCCAAATCCCGGAGTGCAGGCAAGATCGCTCTCTTTCCCTTTCCCTTCGACGACCACAGGAGGAGTACGTACACGAGCGGGACTCAGTGCACCAGGAGGGTTCAATAGAGAGAATACACAGTATTATAAAGAGAATGTAGAGCGCGTTAAAAAGATTACAGTGCGAGGCCCGCTCCTGGTAGAATTGCGGCCAGACAATACAAGCGATGAACGAGAAGAATGGTTGTTTCCCGCCCCCCTCGATATCTTACTGGTTGATGATGAACAAACAAAGGCCACAGTTCGCAAGCAACTGGTCCCCTTAGAAATACCGGAGGATTGGGAATTCAATCTGGAGCCTCCAGATGGACAACAAACAGAGAAACTGACTCTTGTCGGGCTGCCTAAGCCTGATCCACGGAAGCCTGCTAAAAGCGCTCCGAAGTACTGGTACTGGAAGCAGTTTTTCAACTGGTTGCTCGATCCTGCTCAATATAATGAACAGCCAGTCAATCTAACTGAGTTGGGACATAACGGGCCACAACGGGAAAGACGTATCCATGTGAGTATTGATGAGTACAGGCTGGTAGGAAAGGATGGAGCGTTGTTCGGAACATCTGGCCTGGAGTTTACCAATATTCATGATAGGCAAGAACAACGGCTCAGCAGCGCCAGGCGGTTGGCGCTTGCTGTGGCAGTAGATAACGGTACCGATCTAACAATAGCAGAAGGTCTTGGCAGCCTCGGAGGTGAACGCCGTACCGTGAGTTGGAGGAAGAGTAGTAGCGATCTGCCTCTTTGTCCCAAAGAGATAGAGGAAGAAATCGTCAAACAGAAAGCCTGCCGAGTTATCTTGTTAACTCCTGCCTGTTTTGAGCAGGGTTATCTTCCAGATTGGCTGCTCGAAGAGAAGAACAGCATGAAACTACATCTGAAAGCTATTGCAACTCAACGTCCACAGGTAGTCTCTGGTTGGGATTTCGAACGTCAAGGTCCCAAACCTACACGTCGCCTGGCACCAGCCGGGACTGTTCTGTTTCTCTCATTTGAGAGCGAAGAGACGGCCATAAGAAATTGGATCAGACGCATTTGGATGCAGTGCATCAGTGATAAGGAACAGGATCGTAATGATGGCTTCGGCCTAGCAGTGTTAGGAACATGGTCAAGTGAACCAGTAGCTATGCAGAAAGGATAATAGTGATGCGAAAACAACCTACAAGTCCCCCACCAGCAGTTACTCCGCAAGAGCCGAACAGCGTCATTACCCAGGTACGCGAATATGAACTGATTACGCCCCTTTTTGGTGGAGGCATCACGACTGGAGAAGCTGATCCTGTGTTGATCATTCGTGCCACAGAGATTCGCGGTCAGTTACGTTTCTGGTGGCGAGCATGCCGAGGGGGAAAGTTCGACGACAATTTAGCTGCTATGAAGCAGGCAGAGAATGAGATCTGGGGTGCAGCCTACAAGAAAGGCGAGAAGCCACCTTCACATGAGGAAACCGTACAAATCGATATTGAAATAATTAACCAAGGCGTGCCCATTCATTTCAGCGATAGATCAATCCCTCCTTATGCAGCATTTCCTCTTCAATCAGATCCGAAACCAGTACGAAGGGATATCTCTTTTAAAATGACAGTCTCTTATCCGGCGAAGCACAAAGAGGAAGTTGAAGCTGCCCTCTGGGCTTGGGAAACATTTGGAGGTGTTGGAGCAAGGACTCGAAGGGGGTTTGGAGCATTACACTTATTAACAGTTAATGGAAAGAAAAGCCCGGATATAGATAGAACTAGAGTAGAGGCTGATATTCAAGAAAAACTGACTGAGTTCGTTGCTCCTGGTAAACATCCAGAAGGTTCACCTCATTTTAGTCAGAACCTGGTATTCAAAGTTCTTCGTTATCCTCAGAACACATTACCATCAGCGGTCTGGCTCAATTTAATAGGTCGCCTTAAAAATTTTCGACAGGCAAGAAGCAACGGAACCGCAGGGCGTAGTCTCTGGCCTGAACCAGGAGCTATTCGACACCTTACCGGTCTTAGAGATAAGCTTCCCTCTATACAAAAATTTCCACGAGCAGCTTTTGGATTGCCTATCGTTTTTCATTTCACAGGAAAAAATGCCCCCGCCGACACCACTTTACAAGGAACAGAAGGAGAAATCGAGCGTTTAGCAAGTCCATTGATATTGCGCCCAATGGGCTGTAGTAACAATCAGGTAGTAGGATTAGCTCTTATTCTTGAAGGATCTCGCCCTGTTCCTGGGCCACTAAAATTAATCGAAAAAGAGACGGGTGTATCGCAAACCGTACAGGAAACTCTTACAAAGCAAGAAGCACAACAAATACCCGTTCTTCATGGTGAAACCGATGTGTTAAAAGCTTTCATGAATTCCTTAGGAGGAAATACACGATGACCGCACGATTGACATTTGTTCATGCACTTTCACCATTACATGCCGGCATTGGCCAGGGCATAGGTGTTATAGACCTTCCTATCGCACGTGAAAAAGCCACTGGTCTTCCATTCTTACCTGGTTCGTCTCTTAAAGGAACACTGCGTGCCAGCTGCGAACCAGATAGTCGCAAAGCTCTATTCGGCCCTGAAGTCTCTGAGATTGAGCCTGAATCCAACTATGCCAGTTCAGTTCAATTTTCAGATCAGAGGCTGGTACTACTCCCCATACGAAGCTTGGCGGGGACATTCGCCTGGGTTACATCCCCCTTTGTATTACACCGCCTCCTTCGTGATATGGAGGATGTACAGCAGAAAAAACTTGCCTATGCCATACCTGCTTTGGCAGATATGAATGAATGCTTCATCACGGACCACGAGATTAAAAGCAAGATTGCTATAAATAATAGCTCTTCGCAACATGTCTACCTGGAAGACCTGGACTTAACTGCAAAGACAAATCCAAGCTTGAAAAATTGGGCCGAATGGATTGGTCAACAGGTATTTCCCAGTGATAAAACGTGGCAAGATATGCTGGTAGAACGATTTTGCCTGGTTCATGATGATGTCTTCAACTTTTTAATCGATACTGCTACCGAGATTACCGCTCGCATTAAGCTAAACGAGGGATCTAAAACGGTACAGGACGGTGGACTCTGGTATGAAGAGGCACTTCCGACCGAGACAATCCTCTCAGGTATAGTACTTGCCACTCCTGTTAGTAAGTCCGGGATGGATTCCGAAGCAGTTTTCAGTGAACTCAGCAAACTGATGGATAAGACTTTACAGCTTGGAGGCAAGGCAACAGTGGGCCAAGGAATGTGCCGTGTCCTACTGGGAAAGGAGAGTGTATAAACAATGCAGACTCGCGATCAGATTTATGCCGCCGATGCTTACAAAAGAGTCTCCAGAGTCAAGAAAGAAGACTGTACGAGCTACGGTTCGATGGCCTATAAACTGCCTATCCTCATTCGTAAGGCAGGATTAGCGCAAGCACTAACATTTGTAGAGTCAAAAGGCAAAAAGACAAGCGCTTACGAACAATTGCTCAAGGATATTGCAGGGACCATTGGTAAGAAAGATGTGCTACTGGACAGAGCAAGAAATGCGGATTTATCCGAATATATTCTTCTTACAAAACAGGTGATGGACGCCTTGCTCTGGTATAAGCGTTTTGCGCAATCGGTCTTAGACATTGATGCCAGCGATGCTACGTTAGAAGAAGGGGCAGCAAATGAGCAGTCGTCGTGATTCTTTAAAAGACATAAAATTTGAGAGTACTTCCCATGCGGGACTGTGGCTCGATAAGTATATTGTCGATCAGGATAATCTAGACAAAACTCGAAGAAACCTTGTCAATGAGGTTTGTGCTATCCCTACACCAGAAGCATATAGTGCTTTCTATAAACGCTGGGAAAAAATGCTAGAAGCTATGGGAGTAAAAACTCGCAGGGCAACTGCCATAGGACGAATGGTCGTCGGGTTAGGTGATGAGAGTGTACTAGAAACATCGGTCGCATTGCACCATACTTATGGCGTACCCTATATTCCTGGTAGTGCATTGAAAGGCCTGGCAGCAAACTATGCGCGTCAGAGACTTGGCGAGACATGGCACAAGAATAGTGAGGCATACCAGGTTATCTTTGGCAACACTGAGGACGCCGGCTATATCCTCTTTTTCGATGCCTTATACGTTCCTGGGACAGGCAATAACGGGCAACCACTTCACCCAGACATTATCACGGTTCATCATCCGAAATACTACCAGGGCAACAAAGATATAAAGCCTCCCGCCGATTGGGACAATCCTACCCCTATACCATTTCTGAGTGCCACAGGAACATACTTGATCGCACTCGCTGCACCAGAACTATACCAACAAGGTCAGCGTCAGCAGTGGATCGAGCGTACTTTCGAAATTCTGGGTTATGCACTGAAAACACTGGGGATTGGAGCCAAAACCTCCAGTGGTTATGGGAGGATGGAGTTCTCATCGGAACCTGATCAGTCCGCTTTGCAATTAGAGCCTAATGAGCCCGATCTGCAAAAAGTAGAGAACTATCTTAGTGAGATAGCCGCGATACCAGACAAGAACGTATCCAGGCAAATCCAGTCATACTTCGGGAAATTGGGAAGTATGAAATCGGATAGAGCGCGAATAATCGTCGCCAGAGCAATCATCGAGAGAGTGCGCCAAGCCAATATTGAGCAAACCCTCGCAGGAGTAGGATGGTATAAGGCATTACTAACACTAGCGAGTAAAAAGTAACATCACTTTAAAGAAAGAGAAAGTCAAGTATGACCACAATTCTCACAACTACAGGCATCTCACTATTCTTAAACACCAGCAGAAAATATGATATTAAGGAGCCAACAGACGATCAGATGCGGCAGTACTTACGAATGGAGCCAGAACATGCTTCTGCAGAAGCTAACTCACTGATCCAAATTGCCCAGCCTGATGACCACCTCGTACTTCTTTGCACTGAAACATCTAATGCAAAGAAATGTGCCGAGTTACTCAAAGAATTTTTCACCAATAGAGGCTTCAAGTATGTGCAAGCTGTTGAGCTTCAATTTCAAGAAAAAGAAGAGCACATTGAGACCCAGGGGTTGCGCAATCTTGTAAACACGTTAATTGATGAAATTGAAAAAGCACGGAGGAAGAAGCAAGAGGTTGTCATAAACGCGACAGCAGGTTTCAAGGCGCAGACTGTTTATAGCACAATGATAGGCATGATCTATCATGTTCCGGTCAAATATATTTATGAGACTTTTCAACGGATTGTTACATTTAACCCTATCGCCCTTGACTGGGATACAAGCCTCTTCCTCACTTATAACTGGTTTTTCCAATGGCTAGATGAGGAGCCACGATCACAAAGGGAAGTAGAAGAGCGTCTCAGAGCTTTACCTGACAGTGATAAAGAGAAAATACGATCGATGTTATCTGCCCCTGATGAAAATGGAGATATATTTTTATCCCCAATGGGTGAAGCATTGCGGCAGAGATTTGCACGAGAAACAGAGGAAGCTGAAGAAGCCGATTGGCCTCCAACGGTAGAAGTAAAAAACATCAAAGATAAAATTGCAAATTCAATAGTAAAACAAGGGCATGATTACCCTAAAGGCACCAAAGCTGCCTGCGAAAAAATCGCTCGTCTACCTTACGTACAGTCAATTATAGGAGACAACTTCGTGAACTCTCCATACTCTCGCATTAATCATACTTACGAAAATGGAATCGTCGAGCTACAATGGACAGAAGACGGAAAAGCAGCTAGGTTGATAGTACACACTACCGCTCAGGGTCGCCTTCAAACGCGCAAAGTCGCAGAGAAAATAAGAGAAATACTGGGGATCGAATAATGCTTATACTCAACTTCACCCACCCTCTCACCAAGGAGCAGCGGGCACAGATCGAAGCGCTCGCTAACACTTCTATTGAAGAGGTACGCACTATCCCTGCACAGATCAACCAGGAAGAACCGCTTGAACCACAGATTACCGCAATTGTAGATGCTGTTGGTTTATCTTCGGAAGAATGGCAGACACGTCCACTCCTCATCAACCCACCAGGATACGCACCCGCGGCCTTCGTCCTACTGGCAGAATTACACGGGCGCATCGGCCATTTTCCATCATTGATACGGCTACGTCCTGTGGCCGATAGTATACCAACGGCTTATGAGATAGCAGAACTAATCAATTTACAGGCTATTCGTGAGCGGGCTCGCCGCAGGCGTTGACAACTCTAATAGTGGTAACTCTCTAAGAGATGTGCGAAAGGAAATCAATTATGACAGTCATGGTTGCTCTTGTCGGCGGTCAACCCTTGCCTAATCTTCTTCCAGCCCGTTACTACCGGCCTGGTGATGTATTGTTGGTCTATACTCAAACAACAGCGCAGGTATTTAATCGATTGAAAGCAACCCTGCAAAAGGAGACAACAATACATGAGCTTGAATCTGACGCATACAACATTGTCGCAATAGTAAAAGCCCTCAATAACAAGCTTGAGGAACCTGAACTGGCATCTCATCCTCTGGAATTTAATCTTACGGGTGGAACAAAAGCGATGGCGCTCGCTGCTTATCAAGTCGCCCAACAGCGTAGCGCACCGATACTCTATTTAGAGAGCGAAGGGAAACAAAGTCGCATCTACCATTATAGCTGGGAACATCAACAACTGCGTGCATCGTCCAGTGAGTTGCTACCCGAGATCGTGAAGCTAAGTGACTTGCTTAATGTCCATCTCGGGCCGGGAGAGTGGGTAGAGCAGGGACCCGGCCATAGTGAAGGCAGCTCCTTTGAAATAGCATTGGCAGAGGCTTTACGTTCGCATGGATACGAGGTCATGATTAGTATTAAAGCGATGAATGGGCAGATTGACATCGATGTTGCTGTGCGATTTAACAACCAATACGGCATCATCGAGGCAAAAATGGGAGATAGTGGAAAAAAGCTTGACGGCATTAAACAGCTTAGCAATGCCGTTCGTCACCTTGGCACCTACGCCCAAACCTTCTATGCCATCAATGTTCCACCTGAATCGGCACACGAAGCTATTGCAATTGCATCACGTATTCAGATTATTTCATTGACAAATTATACTCGCGGGTCAAAAACACTCGCACCACAAGATGCAGGGACGCTTATCTCTATTGTTGACAAGGCATTAAAGTAGTAATCTGGACTTTGTACATTTTTCCAATTCGATAGCGGCTACCTCGCGAAAACGAGGTAGTATACAAAAATCGCAGCAGCCACAATGAGAGCAGGAAATCCGCCTCACTTTTTTCATCCTGAATCCCCGTCACACCAATGGCAAACTCGGAGAGTAGCCTGGGTTCTGTGAAAAGTCAAAAGCCTCCAGGAAATCGCCAACTTGCGCTAAATTATCACGCGGAGGAGCTGGAGGGCCAACCGTCTTACCATTGGCCGCGTCATTATTCTGTCCTGGCGTCCCCACATCGAATTGATGGTTGACGCTGGCCAGCGTTGGCAGACCAAAGCGACGCTCAATGAACTTTAAGATCGAGGTATGCTCGTACAAGTGTCCAGACACATAGCCGCGCTTTGCATAGGGCGAGATCACCAGCGCAGGCACGCGCAACCCCATGCCGTAGGCATCCACCCGTGGTGGCGCAACATGATCGAAGAACCCTCCTCCTTCATCATAGACGAGGAAGAGCGCAGAACTCGTCCACAAGCGAGAAGCGATCAGAGCATTGATTACTTTGGTCATCTCACGCTGCCCTGCTTGCATGTCAAATGGTAGGTGCTCGCTAATCAGAGCCTCGGTAATGAAAAACGCTACCCGCGGAAGCTTACCAGACCTCAGATCGCCGTAGTAATCCTCTTCCTCGTAATGGAGGTGGGGATCGTGTTGCCATTTTTTGAAAAATGCTAGGGCGTTGAACCCCTCAAGGACATTTATTGCACTGCCCAGCGATCAGTTCTGGGTGGCTGCGCTTGTTGCCGCCGGTGAGCCAGGAGCAGACCGACCTGCGCCCACTGGTGGTCTGGGTGGTGTGGGTGTGGGAACCGCAGCCGCCGGAGGGAGTGGAGGCGCTGGAGTGAGTGAGGCTTTCCTCGGTGCCCACCGACACGTTGGACCATCGAGGACTATCATCAAGGGCTCAAAACAGGCTGTCGAGTGGAACAGCGCCACCTGCAGAGCTATGAGGGCTTGTGCCGCTTGCTGGGCCTGTTGGCGCTGGCAGTGGTGCGGCTGTTGCAGCTGCGGGCGGCGGCGCGGCAGCGCCCCGAGCAGGCGGGAAGCCGGGTCTTGCCGGCCGACCTCGTGCAGGTCGCTGTCGCCTTGGCCCACGTGCAAGTCGCTCAGCTGAGCACCCAGCGTTGTTGGTCCACCATCGCCCGCTATGGGGGCTACCTGGGACGCAGCTGGGACGGGCCCCGAGGCTGGAAAACCTTGTGGAAAGGCTGGTTCTCTATTCAAGCTCTACTCGACGGCGTCCATTTAGCTGCTCAACTTTCTCTTGACTAGAAAAATGCGATAGAAAGTCAGACCGGCAGTCGGGATCGTCCTTGGGCTGTCGCTGCGGATTGTAGCGTTCTGCGACATAGGTGCGGGGATTATTCTCTTGCACCCAAGCGTAGAGGTGTTTGACATCGAAGGCCACTATTTCGCCAAAGCCCGGGATTTCGGCTTACAAAGCGTGGACCGTACCAGCCAGCAGATGTTGGAACATGGAGTGGTCGAGCGTCTGTTGTTTATGGCGCAACCAGCTTTCGCACGGTGCTCTCATGCACACGCAGACGGTTCGCCACTTCTTGCACGGTGAGCAACGCGTCAAGGTGTTCGTCTTCAACGTCATCTGGCAACTTCCTCCCACGAGCAGGAGTGCATTCCACAAGGATAGAAGCGCAACAGGAAGCACTTCCATGCTCAAGCGTACCTGAGAAGAGAATGATGCGACCACTTTTCGTATGGAAGTTTATCTGCTACATGTTGGAGGCGACATCGGAGAGAAGACAGCCGAGGCCATAGAGGGAAGAAACCGTCAGTGAAAAGGGTCGGAGTTTGGCACGTAAGGCTTTTATGACATAGCGGATCGGCTCAATGGCTTGTCGCAACGTCCCGCGCCGCTGTGCGTCTTGAAGGAGTTGCCGGCATTGTTCCAGAGAGAGAGACGTGAGGTGTACCAGGATAACCCCATATGGGCAATAATGTGGGTATGACTCAGAGAGGACAAGCAGCATCTTCCATTCATTCGAGGTAAAAGACTCAGAGCGTGTTTGGGAATGCAACAAGAGGCAGAATTTGATAGACTGTAATGCATGAACACGACGTATCCAAGCAACTTCTCTGATGCTGAGTGGGAGTGCTTGCAACAGCATCTCCCCTCCGAATCCTCACGTGGCAGACCGCGAACCCATTCCCTATGGCAGATTTGTAATGCGATCATTTATGTCCTGCGAACCGGCTGTCCCTGGCGCTACCTACCGTGCGACTTTCCGCCCTGGCAGACAGTTTACTACCATTTTCGACGCCTGCGCCTGAAAGGGAGCTGGTATCTGATCTATAGAGCCTTGCGAACCCCGAGCGCAAATGTGTGGGTAAGAACGCGTAGCCTAGCGCAGCTATCATGGATGCGAAGACGCGTGAAGACCGTTGAGGAGTCAGCCAGCATTCGTGGCTACGCTGCCCACAAGTGCGTCAAGGGACGCAAGCGCCACCTGTTGGTCGATACGCTTGGCCTGCCGCTCTCCGTCTACATCACCCCTGCTGATGTGCATGATACCAGAGGCGCCCGTTGCCTCTTGGCGGGATTGGCGCCGTTGGTGCCCCGTCTCAAGAAAATCTGGGCAGATGGGGCCTATCGAGGGCAAGAGTTGGCCGACTGGTG